>ERZ1027188.185-NODE-185-length-27493-cov-23.849260_pt1 | contig 27493 bp, 20 predicted proteins | sample MGYA00519273_ERZ1027188 | MGnify/ENA primary metagenome ERZ1027188 (study PRJEB26926, sample SAMN06164623) | human gut metagenome | biome: ENVO:00009003; feature: ENVO:2100002; material: ENVO:00002003 | host: Homo sapiens | place: USA | collected 2012 ... | reverse complement strand
TTATATAAAAACATTATAAAGCCTTTAGATAGAGCTCGTTATCCCGAACTGAGGTGTTGTTTATTATATAAAAGGCACTAATGGTGGCAACTATCGCCTTGCCTTGTCTCATTCTACCCTCTATAATTGACTCTAAATATCTATTAATCATATTTTTATTCCATTGTTAAGATGATGCAAAAGTACATACTTTCGTTGGAAAATCCCCCAAAAACAACACTTTTTTGGAATTGATTCCATAAAAAACAGTACTTTTAAGGAATTGATTCCATAAAAATCCAAACTTTTTTGGAATACTAGAATGTATCACCATTTCCCCAGCCATGCGATAAGGGCAGGTGACATACCGAGGTGCTTAACAAAACAAATAAAATCAAGACTGGTTTATGCATAAGATTAAACCAGTCTTGATTAACTTCTTTATTATAGGATGCTTACAGAGAAACTTTATTCTAATACCAATACATGGCTCGTTCCATCTGTCTGGCTGAATACATTCAAACCGACTTTCATGAGATAGTCACCGCTATACTGCTTGCCATTGCACTCCAAATCAGATTCCTTGCCAGGCATCAGATTAGTCTCCTTTACGGTATAAACCTTATCGGCATCCAATCCCTGCATCTTCACATTCATCACAGGCTCCTTGTAGCGTGGATGCAAGTCGTATGCAAAGAGAACGGCACGCTGCTTGTCCTTACTTACATAGTTAATGGCACAGTGGTTGCCTTCGTATGGAGAAACCAGGCGATACTGGTCGCCCTCAAGAATCATCGGCTTCATGCTATCGTAGTTCTTAACAGCATTCTGCACAAACTTGTAGTCATCACCAGAAAGCGACTTGAGGTCGATATCAAAGCCCAACTTACATGAACTGCAAACATCGGTGCGGAACTTCACACTGGTATTCTTGTTCCAGTTAGTTACATGCGAACCCATGGTCTTGGCTGGGAAGAACTTTGACAGGCTCCACTGGATGTAGAGGCGCTCGTATGGATCAGTATCGTCTGAACACCATAACTCAGTGAAATACTTAAGCATCTCGTAATCCATTCTGCCGCCACCACCAGAGCAAAGCATCATCGGCAACTTAGGATACTTCTTATGAATACGGGTAAGCACCTTGTAGATACCACGGACATGATCGATATAGAAATTACCCTGATTCTCCTTATGATATGGAGAATAGATATTGGTAATCACACTGTTGCAGTCCCACTTGAAGTAAGCCACATCCGGATTCTCCGTCATGATACGATCCACGATGCTGAACACATAATCCTGTACCTTAGGATTACTGATATCAAGCACCAGCTGGTTTCGGTAATAATAAGTATCACGCTTTGGCTGCATGATGACCCAGTCAGGATGCTTCTCAAAGAGTTCACTCTTTGGATTCACCATCTCTGGCTCAATCCAAATACCAAACTTTACACCAGCCTTTTTGGCATCTCTTACCAATCCTGGTATTCCATCAGGCAGCTTGCTCTTGGTAGCCTCCCAGTCGCCGAGACCTGCATGGTCGTCCTTGCGAGGATACTTGTTGGCAAACCAACCATCATCAAGCAAGAACATATCTACACCCAGGTCCTTGGCATCCTTCATCAACTCAGCAAGACTCTGCTGGTTGAAGTCGAAGCCGGTATTCTCCCAGTTGTTCAAGAGCGTAAGGCGATCTTCCATTCCCATGTTTACCTGATACTGACGAGCCCAATTGTGCAAATTACGGGAAGCCTCACCAATACCATTATCGCTCATGGCAAAGATAAACTCAGGGGTAGTGAACGTCTCACCAGCCTTCAGCTTATAGTTAGAGGCGTATGGATTGATGGCAGGGATAACACGAAGGGCTCCCACGTTATCTACCTCGAAGGTAAATCGGAAGTTGCCAGGCCATCCGATGGTTCCAAGCATCACCTTGCCCTCATTCTCCTTGGCAGGCTCATCAAATCCCAGTTCAAAGAAAGGCTCCTCCTGCATGGCTGCACGGGTACCCAACTTGGTATCAACAATCTTCTTACCGGCAGTCAACTGGCAAGTCTCAGGCTGTCCTTCCTTAGCCCAGTCGCTATGATAATTGGTAACGAAATACTTGTTTGCCTTGAAATAAAGCATTGTAGAGCTATATCTCCAAAGCGTAACCGGAGCTTTCTCCTTATGAGAAATTTCGCTCCATGCCTTGATGACGTTCTCCTTAGGGTAAGCTGCATAGTGGAGTTTCACGGTCAGCGGATACACCTTGTCCTTAAGGGTGATGATGGTCTCAACACCTCCACTGATAGCCTTTTCTTCAGAAGACTGATAATACAAATAGGTGGTCATGTTACCATCTGCATGGGTCACTGCCACTGCCGGCTCGAAGAAATCTTCAGCACCAGAGGTTGCATAAACCTCATGACCTCGCTGGCAGACGGAACCATCAGAGGCCGCATATACATCCCACTTCAGATGATTGTAATCTGAAGGATTCTTCAACTTGTCACCCAGATACACTTGGTAGAGGCGACCCTTAGGAGAAACCTGCATCACGAGGTCGGTCTTGTCGGTTGACACTCTGATGGTCTTTTGAGCAGATGCCATGATAGATGTCATGCACATCGCTGCGATAATCATAAATACCTTTTTCATCGTTCTTTGGTTTTTACGTGATTGCTTTGTTATAATTAAACGCTATAATTCTGTCGTTATTATCTTAGAATTTGATTCCTGCAGAGAATTCTACCGTAAACGGACGGAGATAGCTACCACTCATGTACTTGCCTTCATATTTTCCGGCTTCCTGCTTGGTTATCAGTTCAGAGCCACTAATGGTACCCTTGGCACCCTTCTCGTTGAAGATATTGATGACACTCACGCCAAGGCTCAGCTTCTTGTTCACATTCCAGTTGATTCCGCCGAAAGTCTCCCAGTGACCATTGAAATAGAGTGCCTCCTGAAGGTTGGCATAGGTCTTACCGAAGTAACGGAAACTCAACCAGGCATTCAGATTCTTGGTGATGTCGTATTTAGGGTCCAACTCGATAAGAACCTGAGGAATCTCCTTGACGATCATGTTATTGGCATTCACACCCATAGACTGACCATCACTGAACGTTACGCTCGCATTATAGTTCTTATACACAGGCTTCTGATAAGTGAAGAGTGCATGCATGTGGAAGTTCTTGAACGGATTGATTTCTGCCGAGGTTGTCCAACCCAAAGTCTGGATATTATAGATGAGCAACACTGTCTTGCCCTCTGTTGTGCCAGGCTTGGTAAGATTCTGCTGGTCGATATTGTTCGACTTGGAAATATAGGTCACCATTGAAGAAAGGTCAATCCAATCATTCTTGTAGAAAATACCACCACGAATCAGTGGGATGGTTACTCGCTTATACTGCTCCTCGGTAGGACCTGTTCCTGCATACTCGCTGATGCGTGGGAAACGGGTGGCGATGGTTGCATCGGCTGTCAGACCAAACTGGCGGGTAAGGTTATACGTCAACTGCAAGGTGGCTGCATAATTCAATTTATCCTTGGTTACGTTCTTTGCTTCAATGCTGTGCTCGGTAGCAACAACAGAACCATCAGCAGCAGTGGCGTATGTATTATAGTTACCCATGTGGAATCCAGAGAAACGTGGAGTAGAAATCTGCTCGGCAGACATGCGGTAGTACTCCAATCTACCACCATAGAACACCTTGAACTTAGGAGTTACCTTCCATTCGTCGGTAAAGTAGAGTGCCAACTTGTTCTCTGAACCCTTGGTATATTCAGGACTCAACTCATTATAGCCGAAAGTCTCAGAACGATGAGCTGTCTGCGTAGGATCAAGCGGATTGACATACATCTGGCTCAATGTGCGTGGATAAGCTTCTACGGTGCCTGCCCACTGGAACGAAGACGAATAGTAATTAAGATGGTAATACCACTCGTTCAAACCAATCATTAACTTATGGTTGTTCAACTTTTTGGTGATTACGGTAGTCAAAAGCGCATTGCTCACCTTACCAACATGCAACCAGGTGCGACGACCTTCTATGTAACCACTGTAGGCAGACCCATCATAAAGCTGATAGCCATCAGCCTCGCTCACCTGAGAGATGGTACTTCCTCCGTAATCCACAAAATTGGCACGTGGAGCATTCATATACTTGGCGTTGAATTTCCACAACCATCCATTATCAAACTGATACTGGCTGATGAGGGCAATCTCGTTGGCATGATTCTCACTGCCATCGCTCATATTCCATGTCTCCATCTTTCCTGACTTTGTATTCAAGTATTGGAAAGAACCTTGACGCTGCACGTATGAGTCCATACCCGGATCAAAGCCATCAATCTTCTTGATACTTCCGTCGCCAGAATAGATAAATGGGGCTGCATTGGCAAAATTGCCAGGGTTCTTGCTGTTGGAATACTTATATAATAAGGAGATACGTCCCTTTCCATCATTCAAGATGCGAGTGATACCGAAATGATAAAGTTGGGTACGGTCGGCATAATCAGTAAAGCGAAGCTTGAAACTACCTGGATCGAAATTCTGATACATACTGGCAGTATAAAGCCAATTGTCACCGATTCCACCAGACAGGTTGAGATCTACATTCTGCATACCAAAATGGTTTGCCTTATAGTTGAGCTTGCCCTTGAACTCTTTCTGTCCCAACTCGCTGAAAGAAGAAACTGCGTACGCAATATTACCAGTAGCAATGGCAGACTCAGATGGAGTCATCAAGTCGGTACCTTTCAGTGAGGCATCGCTACGCCAATGGGCAGACAGTCTGTGTACGGAAGAAGAGTAAACGGCAGGAAGACCGTTCTCATATACGGTTACATCCTCGCTTGGCAATCCTATCTGGATTTCACGAGGCTTGTTGGCATCAGATGCGTTGAGCATCACATTACGCTCTTCCTTTTTCTCCTTGTTTTCAGATTCGTCGGAAGGAAGTGCATACACTTGGCTTGCAGCAGACATCGCTACCAAAGCCATAGAAAATGTACGGATTCTTAAGTTCATAATCTTACAGTTGTTTATTCTTATTTTGACATGATTTCACTTGCCACCGAATGCGATTCGATTGCGGTTGCAAAGTTAAGGAGATTTTTCAGACATTGGCATCGTGTGTAGGTTACGAGTAGATAAATACCAGGGTTTTCAAGTTCATAACCTATTAATAATCAAGCTATCTAAGATATTAATACTTTTTAATAGAGTAGACGATGAAAAGAGGAACAAAAGTAGTATCTTTGCAGAAAAATACAACTTTAAGGCTTTCTTATAGCCTATCTGATAGTAACAATAACAATTAAAAGGATAGTTATGAAAGTAGTATTGTGGTTCTTAATGATGTTTATGCCATTAATGGCAAATGCTTCATCCGTAAACGAGGAACAGCTGTTCCATCGTTTAGACAGTTACATCGCTCAGCGAAGCAAGTTTACCCAAAGAAAAGAAGCGAAACTGCTAAGACTCAAAAAGCAACTATACATGACTTCAGACAAGCGCAGCCAGCTTAGTCTCTATAACCAAATCTACAGGGAGTATTATACCTACCGTTACGACTCTGCCATGACATACGCCAAGAAAGGCTACCAGCTGGCAGTACAACTTCAGGATGATTATTTCGTCAACCTGAATAAAATCAGTCGTGCAGCAGTGCTGTCAACAGGCGGTTTCTACAGCCAGGCAGAAGACTTAATGCTCGCAATGGATGTGGAGAAAATGTCACCTAAGTTATTGCAATACTATTATTATACCTTGACTTGGGTATATAGCTATTGGGAAACATTCTGCAACAAGTCGGAGTTTCAAGAAGGATTAGCAGCCAAGAAACGTTTTTATTTAGGCAAGACTCTTGAACATATCGGCAACAAGGAATCCGCTCTTTATTACTATCTTTCAGGAGAGTTTGAATATCTAAAGCAGCGTACAAGCAAAAAGATGCTTCAGTTCTACATGAAGGCACTTTCAGCCAGTCCCCTGAACAGCCGTGTGCATGCCTCATCGGCTTATTGCATTGCCCGCTATTATTATGATATCGACCAAAAGGATTTATATGAAAAGTATATTGTAGAAGCAGCTATCTCAGACCAGATATGTCCCCTGAAGGAGAATCTGGCCCTTCAGGAGTTTTCCACCTATCTATATAATAAGGATGCCTCCTATGCAAAGAGGGTTGCCAAATACATCTATTGCTCCATGGAGGATGCCCAATTCTACAACAACCGTCTCCGCATGGTTGAGATTTCCCGCATACTTCCCCTTATCACAGAAACGAACCATCAGGCAGAAGTACGCAAGAACCGCATCGTAACAGCATCTCTCGTCATCGTGAGTATCCTGTCGCTAGGATTCCTTGCCATGGCTTTCTTTGCGTTCAAGATGAACAAGCGTCTGGTCAAGAGCCGTAGGGAGATAAAAAGCCAAAATACACTCTTGGACGAACTGAACCAGAAGCTGCTCAACACCAATAAGCGAAGAGAGACCTATATGCATTTATTTATGGACATCAGTGCCGTATATATCAAGAAACTGGATGATTATCGCAAATTGGTAAGCCGCAAAATCAAGGCAAAACAAACTGCCGATCTTCTGACAGCCATCAGCAGCTACAAGCTAGCAGAAGAAGAGGCTGCCAACTTCTATATTCGTTTCGACAAGGCCTTCATTGACTTGTATCCGAATTTTGTGGAAGAGTTCAACCAACTGCTGTTGCCTGAAAAGCAGATTGTACTCCCTGCCCCTAACAGTCTCACCAAGGAACTGCGTATCTATGCACTGATGCGACTGGGAATTACGGATGGTCAGGAACTGGCCACCCTCCTGTTCTATTCTACGCAAACCATCTATAATTACAAGACAGCCATCAGAAAGCGAGCCAAAGACCTCACCACTTTTGATGCAGCCATCAACCAACTATGCAATGTGATAGGCTAATCAGAGCAAATGCTTGGCAAGACCCCAAACGTATTAATTTGCAAACTGCACGCAGACAGGTTTTCCAACCTTTATATCCTGCTTCGTATCAACCATCATTCCAGTTTTCTTATTGAGCTTGAAAACTTGAATCACATGACTGTCACGGCACGCCACAAGCATAAACTGTCCGTTAGGCGTGATGGCGAAGTTGCGAGGATGGGCAGCTGTAGGTTGTAAGCCTATCTTTGTGAGCAGACCCGATTTCTTATCTACGGCAAATATCGAGATGCCCTCATCGGTTAACCGATGGGATGCATAGAGAAAGCGACCGTCAGGAGACAGATGAATATCGGCACTTCCAAGCGTACGGGTCTTCGAAGCCTGTATGCGCTGCAACTCCTGCAATGTACCCTTATTATATCCCAATACGGTTACCGTGCCATCCAGTTCGCCTATCAGGTAAGCCACATTGCCTTTTGAGTTGAATACAAGATGGCGTGGTCCCGCTCCTTTAGGTGCCTGATAGGCAAGAACAGGATTAGATAAAAATTCCTTGCCATCATTTACCTGGAAGCGCCAGATACAGTCGTTCCCCAAATCATTGGCAAGCATATATTGATGATCAGGAGTCATCTGGCAGCAGTGGATATGCGATACCACACCACTCCCCTCCCGATGCATATCGAAATATTGCGATTCTGGCGCCACACTTCCATCTTCCTTGATTGGGAATACAGAAATATCACCCCCATTATAATTGGATGTCACCACATATCCATCATACAGCATCACATTGCATGGTGCCGCACCCGGCATCTTGTTTTCCGGTCGAGTAGCCTTCGTTCCGCACTTCTGATACCCAAGCGGAGTCATCGTTCCCTCCTTCTTATTGAGGATGAAAGCCCCGAGCCCTTGTCGCCCATCATCATATTCGCTCACGGCATAAACCCGATTTGCATCATGATTCATCATGAGAAACGAAGGGTTGCCTGCCTTCACATCGCCCACCAATTGCGATTTCCCCGTTCGTTGGTTGAAACGATAAACATACATTCCATCCGAAGTACTCTGGTCGGTATAGGTACCCACTACCATTGTAAGTTCATCACTCGCCGCTGCCGGCATCCCCACAGCCATTGTCAAGGACAAGCCTGCCAATATCGTCTTTATATTGCCCATAAGTCTTATCATTTTATCAAGTTAAATAGTATAATATAATGTTTAGAGAAGGCAAAAATACAAAAAGAAAAGGAAACGGGCAAATGAAATGGCAGAAAATTGAGAATAATCCTCAACTTTCTACCTTTTTCTTTTGCATATTCAATAAATAGTTGTATCTTTGCCATTACAATAAAGTTGTAACACAAAAAATGTAATGACGTATGAAACTAAGTAATAGGAAATTAGCAAATCCTTTCATCTACCAAGGTTATGAAAGTCCCGAGTATTTCTGCGACAGAGAAAATGTGCTTTAAACGTGCGGAATGTGCTTAAAAAAAATAGATTCCGCACGTTTAAAGCACATTTTCATAGATATTGCATCAGCCACAGTCATAGAATTCCACACTAGAAGGATACTACTTTCTTTTGGAAATACATTTTTTATCTGCAACTTTTATCGAAAAAAGTGAAGAGAAAGATTGCTTTTTCGATATAAAATCGTATCTTTGCACTTTGAACAGCTAAAATCAGTAGCATTATGAAAGAACCCGGCAAGAAATATAACGATGAAGACAACATGCTCGTCAACGACTTGCGCTCCATCGTCAGCAAGGCTCGCAGCAAAGCATTTGCTGCCGTCAATTATTCTCTGGTGGAAAGAAACTGGAGAATAGGACAACGTATTGTGGAAGAAGAACAGAACGGAGCATCACGTGCTGAATACGGAAAGCATGTGATAGAGGTCGCTTCGGCTGCTTTGACCAAGGAATTCGGAAAAGGATTCTCAGAGACAAACATCATGAATTTCAAGAAGTTCTACCTGAAATTCAAAGAGTTAACAATTCCTCAGACACTGTCTGAGGAATTCAAAAAGCAAAAACAGCAGACACTGTCTGATGAATTATCTTCGCACTTTCAAAAAGGTCAGACACAGTCTGCCCAATTTGAGTTACGCCTTCTTCCTTGGTCTCATTACGAGCGTCTTATACGAATAGAAGATAAGAAGGCTCGTGAATGGTATGCAAAGGAGGCATTCGAGCAAGGTTGGAGTTTCAGAACCCTCAACCGCAATATCAACACCTTATATTATGAACGTCTTCTTATGTCAAAGAAGAAGCAGCCAGTCGTTAACGAGATGCAAGACAAGACAAAGGCTTATCAACAAGACAAACTCGAATACATCAAATCACCAGTTGTCTTGGAATTTCTGGGATTGCCAGAAGACACATCCCTCGCTGAATCAAAATTAGAGACTGCCATCATCAACAACCTAGAGAAATTCTTGATGGAAATGGGAAAGGGATATGCGCTTGTGGCTCGCCAGCAACATATCCGAACCGAGGAGAATGACTACTATATCGACTTGGTATTTTACAATTACCTCATCAAATCTTTTATCTTGGTCGACTTGAAGGTAAATCGCATCACCTACCAGGATGTAGGACAGATGGATATGTATCTTCAGATGTACGACAAGATGAAAAAAGGACCAGACGACAACCCTACCATCGGCATCATCCTTTGTACCGAAACAGATTCGGATGTGGCACGATACTCTACCCTCGCAAAAAACGACCAGATGTTCGCTGCAAAATACAAGCTTTACCTACCAGACAAGGAAGACTTGAGAAGAGAAATCGAACGACAGAAGGAACTGTATCTAATGGCTCATCCTGAAGAAAACGATAAAGAGTAATTCTTCTGGCAGTATCAGAATAATTAGAAGGAACCATTACAAAAAGGTCAGACGCTGCCTGACCTTTTTGTATCTCATTTTCGTATAACTATCCATTTATCTATAAAATCATTACTTTTTCTTGCATAAAGTTTGCAATTTCCAATATTTATGCTTACCTTTGCCGTTGTTAAGAGGAAACTCATAACACATTACAAAACATCTTATCATCAAATAAGAAAGGAAATAGCAAATGGAACTGAAAGAGACTTTCCAAAAAGTGAAGGCAGCCAGCAAGACTTTGGGCTTGCTCAGCGACGAACAACGTAATGAAATCCTGCAGGCGGTGGCTGATGCTATCATCGCAGAGACTCCTGCGCTCCTTGCAGCGAACGCAGAAGACTTGGCGAAGATGGACAAGGCGAACCCGCTCTACGACCGATTGCAACTCACCGAACAGCGACTCCAGGATATTGCTTCGGATATGAGACACGTAAGTACCCTGCCCTCACCGCTCGGAAGAGTTCTCAAAGACAAAACACTCGAAAATGGTTTGCTCCTGCAGCGAGTTGCCGTTCCTTTCGGAGTCATCGGCATGATTTACGAGGCACGTCCTAACGTAACCTACGATGTTTTTTCTCTCTGTTTCAAGAGTGGAAATGCTTGCGTACTGAAAGGTGGTAAGGATGCAAACTCCTCAAACTCAGCGGGTGTCGAACTTATCCACAGGGTGTTGATAACTTTCGGTATTGATCCGAATGTCGTTACGCTCTTACCTGCCACCCATGAGGCTACCGGCGAAATGCTGAATGCAGTGGGCTATATCGACCTCTGCATTCCTCGTGGAGGAAAGAAGCTTATCAACTTCGTGCGTGATACTGCCAAAGTACCGGTTATAGAGACCGGAGCCGGCGTGGTACACTGCTACTTCGACAAGGATGGCGATCTGGAGATGGGCAAGCGCATCATCACCAATGCCAAGTGCCGAAGAGTGAGCGTATGCAATGCACTCGACTGTCTGCTGATTCACGAAAGCAGATTAAGCGACCTCCCTGCCCTCTGCGAAGGTCTCGCCGAGAAACAGACCAAGATTCATGCTGATGCCAAAGCTTACGAAGCTTTAAAGGGACACTATCCTGACACCTTATTATATAAGGCAGAGGAAAGCGAAGCGAAGATGAAGGAGGCAGGTTTGCTGACTGCGGATTGCAAATCCGCAGACTCAACGGAAACAGATGCCAACATGAAGAGCATCTGGAACACCGAATGGCTCAGCATGCAGATGGGTATCAAGACCGTGGCTTCGGAAGATGAGGCGCTCGACCATATCGCTACCTACGGAAGCGGACACAGCGAGAGTATTGTTTCCAACAACGAAGCTGCCCAGAAGAAGTTCCAGGCATTGGTAGATGCAGCCTGCGTTTATGTAAACGCCCCTACCAGCTTTACCGATGGTGCACAGTTCGGACTGGGCGCAGAGATTGGCATCAGTACCCAGAAGCTCGGAGCCCGCGGACCAATGGCACTCGAAGAGATTACCACCTACAAATGGTTGATTACAGGAAATGGACAGACGAGGAAGTGAAGAGTGAAGAACGAAGAGTGAAGAAACAACGTTCGGCGGCCGAAGGGAAAGCCAACTCAATAGCGCTTCTCTGGACCCGCTCCGTACCTGCTCCGTACCCTCTCCGTACCAAGTCTTAGTTTCTGCCATGTTTGCAAGGTTTGCATGCAAACTTTGCAAACATCAAGATTCAAGAAGAAAGATCCAAGAGCAATATATATCAGAAATAACAAATAAAAAACGAAATAACAATGAAGACATTCTTTAATGTTGAAGACCTTGGCGACTTGAAAGCAGCACTCGCTGAGGCACAGGAAGTAAAAGCAAACCGTTTCGGTTATCAGGAGTTAGGCAAGAACAAAACCTTGCTGATGATATTCTTCAATAACAGTCTCCGTACCCGACTGAGTACACAGAAGGCTGCGATGAACCTGGGCATGAATGTAATCGTACTCGATGTAAATGCCGGTGCCTGGAAACTGGAGACTGAGCGTGGCGTTATCATGGATGGCGACAAGAGCGAGCACCTGCTGGAGGCAATCCCTGTGATGGGTAGCTTCTGCGACCTTATCGGTGTTCGTAGCTTTGCCGGTCTGAAAGACCGTGACTACGATTATGCCGAGACCATCGTCAACCAGTTTGTAAAGTACAGCGGCCGCCCAGTCTTCGCTATGGAGACAGCTACCGTTCATCCACTCCAGGCATTTGCCGACCTCATCACCATCGAGGAGCATAAGAAGGTGGCTCGTCCTAAGGTAGTCCTGACCTGGGCTCCTCATTGCCGTGCCTTGCCTCAAGCTGTGCCAAACTCATTCGCCCAGTGGATGAATGCAGCCGATGTAGATTTCGTGGTTACTCACCCTGAGGGATACGAACTCGATCCTAAGTTCGTGGGCAACGCCAAGGTGGAGTACGACCAGAAGAAGGCTCTGGAAGGTGCAGACTTCGTTTATGCCAAGAACTGGAGCTGTCCGGGCGTGAAAGACCCAGCACAGTATGGCGAGATATTGAGCAAGGATATTAGCTGGACCATCGACGAGGAGCACATGAGCTGGACCAACGATGGTTGCTTCATGCACTGCCTGCCTGTTCGCCGTGGCTTGATTGTTACCGATGATGTCATCGAGAGCAAGAACAGTCTGGTGATTCCAGAGGCAGCCAACCGTGAGATTTCTGCCGAAGTTGTCATCAAGCGCATGCTCGAATCACTATAGTATTTTGCAGTTTTTTGTAGAATCCTATCACCATATATAGGTATTCTTAGAAAAAGTCCATCTTGTTTTTCTCTTTTCTCGATAATTATCATTATCTTTGCAGAAGATTAGAAAAGAACAAGATGGACAAATACATAATACTATCACCGGAAGCCAAGGGTTCGTTCAACGACCGCTTGAACTTTCTGTATCTAAAACTAGGTAATCATCTCGATATAGAGAAGATGGAACATCGCACCTTGCAATATTGTAAGGTGTTTCTCAGCGATTCCCAAAACCAGATAAAAGAACTGCAGGAATCTCTTCTCTATCAAGAATTTCTCAAGGATACGAATCTTACTATCGTGGAACAGACTCCACTGAATGGCAGTAAGATAAGTCTTCTTGTAAAAACCACAGATGTTCATACCCCCATGCTGTTTCATAGTATCCGCCTCACCGAGGAGGAAGCGAAGGATAAGAATTCATACGAACAAACCCGCATGATTTTCGACAGATACCAGCAGGCAATCAGCAAGACAGGTATGACAATGGAGCGCAACCTCGTCCGCACCTGGATATACGTAGCCCATATTGACGTGAACTACCAAGGCGTAGTAGAAGCACGCAACGATGTCTTCGATGAAGAAGGTCTTACAGCAGATACCCACTACATAGCCAGCACAGGTATCGGAGGAGCAACTCCCGTTCGCCATGCCACTGTAGCCATCGACTTCCTGACCTATCCTGACATACAGGAATCAGACAAGAAGTATCTGCAGGCACTCGAACATCTGAATCCTACCCACGAATATGGAGTAGCCTTTGAGCGCGGAACCCGTCTTACCCTACCCAGCCAGCAGCAATACTTCATCTCCGGAACTGCCAGTATTGACAAGCACGGACAGGTGGTATACGAAGGCGATATAGTAAGACAGACCGGCAGACTCCTTGAAAACATAGGAGCCTTACTGAAGGATGGCGATACCACTATGAACGACATCCAGTACTTTATCATCTATCTGCGCGACATGTCTGATTATCATACCGTAGAAATGCTGATGAATCAGTTCTATCCCCAGATACCGCATATCATCGTAGAGGCAAAAGTATGCAGACCAGGCTGGCTGATAGAGATGGAATGTATTGCAGAAAAGCAATAACAGCAATAAATGCAGAAATTTACTTTCAAAGAGTAAGTTTCTGCATTTTTTATGTGCCTTTCTAATATATTTTTGTTACCTTTGCAGAAATAAACTGACAGACATGAATAAACAAAAAACAAACAAACCTAGCATAGGCATATACACATTATACGTGCTGGGAGCGATAGCATGTTTTGCATTCTTCCAATTCTGCTATCCCTATCACCTGTTCTATCAGGAGCAGAATCAGCTGTTTCTGATGTCGTGGGATCATGTAACCACCTACCTTGACAAACCGGGATGGCTGGCTTGTCTGGCAGGCGATTTCCTGACTCAATTCTACTATTTCCGTTATGCAGGTCCTATCATCCTTACCCTCTGTATCCTCCTGACAGGATACAACATCAGATGTGCTGTAGAAATGGCAGACATCAAGGGAAGATGGGTGGCACATTCCGTCGCCTTCATCGTGATGATTCTGCTGATTTGTTTCAGTTTCCATTACGACTTCCGTCTGAGCAGCATCCTTGCCGTGGCAGGTGGAGCCAGCGTGTTCCGTGTCAGCACCTCGCTGCTCATCTCTACCCGAATGTTTATCAAGAAGATAGAAAGAAGGAACGAGCAGAGTCTCTTCCTCAATGGTTCAGGAATTGCCAACTGGGTATCCGTCATCAGCATCTTCGTCTCCGTATTCGTCTGCCATTGGTTCTTCGGATACGGTGTATGGGTATATGGCGCCTTGACATTTGCCGGCTGCATTGCCAATATCATGATAGCAGGCATCTACTATCGTCTTGCCGCCCTGATCATCCCATTTTTCCTCCTCATGCTCACCAAGCGACTCTACTATTGCGATTTCCAGACCATCTACACTTATCCTGGCATCGGCAAACTGGTTGCCCCACAGATGGATCTGGAAAAGACACTGGCTGTAGACTGCGAATATTATTTCGGCAACTACAACAAGGTGATGCACATCGTAGAGAAAGAAGAGAATCCGAACCAGTACATGAAGTTCTACTATAATCTCGTCATGGCACAAAACCACTGTCTTTCTGCCAACCTTCTCAAATTCCCCGACAACAACCTCGGCACCTTTGAGACCCTTGGTCCCAACACTCCAACACTCACCATCAAGACACTCAATGAGTTGTACTGGGTATTGGGCGACATGACCTTCTGCGAAAGAGCAGCCATGCTGGCAAATGTATGCTCTCCCAACAACCGCAACATCCGCATGATCAAGCGACTGGCAGAAGTCAATCTCGTCAAAGGCGACTACCAGGCAACCCGCAAATATCTGCGCATCCTGCAGAAGACATTCGTATGGCAAAGATGGGCCGACCGCGTTTTTGCATCCCTGGGCATTCATGCCCTGCCCGATGAGAAAGCCCTCCTTCAGACCTATCTTGACAAGCGCCCGTTTGTCAACACCCAGGATACCCTTCGCCTCAGCGACAACAGCTATATCATCATGAAAGAGCTGGTGGAAAGCAATCCGGCAAACAATAACGCCATCAATTACATGCTATGCAGCGACCTTCTCCTGAAGGACATGGATACCTTCAAGCATGACTACGATGCTTACTATCTCAAGCAGAAGCACGTGCAATACGACGAATTGTATCAGGAAGCGCTCACGATATATCTGGCAGGAACCAAGGCGCCACCAAGCGAATGGGCCAAGTATATCAAGCGACAGGATGTGCTGCAACAGTTCAGCCAATATAATGAACAACGCGGTAACCCTGCCTTCAAAGATACCTACTGGTATTACTTTGACAAGGCAAAGACACCTAAGTTGAACAACAACTAAAGAGCCCGGAAGACTCTATCAGCATCAAAAACAAGAACAATGAAATACAGAAACATTCTATATAGCTCCCTGGCGGGTCTCCTCCTTTTCGCTTCATGTGCCCAGACACATGAGAACGCAGAGCAGGTTAGCCATCTGCCCAACATGTATCCCGACTATGCCGATGTAACCATTCCGGTAAACATCGCACCACTCAACTTCGAGATACGCGACAAGCATCTTACCAACATCGAGACCGTTCTCACCATTGAAGGAGCAGATGCCAATGATGCAGCCAACACATTGACAGCAACCAGCAACAGTCAGAATCTGAAGTTTGACATAAAAGAGTGGAAAGCCTTTCTCCAGAAGGCTGTAAACAAGAACATCAAGGTACAGATCTATTCCAAAAGCGATGAAGGAGACTGGACCGCATTCAAGCCTTTCACCTGGCAGGTAGTAGGCGACAGCATCGACTCATACCTCACCTACCGACTCATAGAGCCCGATTACGAGGTATGGAATAAAATCCAGATTAAGCAGCGCTGCATCGAGAACTGGGAGGAGAAGATACTCGCCGACCACAATCTGCAGGAGAACCGCTGCATGAACTGTCATGCCTTCGGCAATCAGAATCCGAACCTCAGCATGCTATATGTTAGAGGAGAAGGCGGTGGAGCCATCCTCAACCGCAATGGCAAGTTGTGCAAGCTGAACCTGAAGAACGACAACCTGATTTCTTCAAGTGTATATTACGGTTTCAGTCCATCGGGCAAATACGTAACGTTCTCTACCAATATCATTATTCCGGCCTTCCATGCCGATCCCGACAAACGTCTGGAAGTATATGATTCGAAGAGCGATGTCTATGTTGCCGACCTCGACAACAACACCATCATCTCATCGCCCCTGACGAGCGACAGCACGAAGCTGGAGACATTCCCGACCTTCTCGCCTAATGGTGCCTATATATATTATTGTGTAGCCGACCGGAAAGGGTTGAATACGAAGAACCTCAAGGGACTGAAATATTCGCTGGTACGCATTCCTTTCAATGAAGAAAACGGCAGATTTGGCGAAAAGGTAGATACCCTCTATTCTGCCCGTTCCGTTTGCCATCCTAAGATAAGTCCCGATGGCAGATACTGCCTCTTCACCGTAGCCGATTACGGCACCTTCCCTATCTGGCATCCAGAAGCAGATCTATGCATGCTAGACCTGCAGACGGGTAAGACAGACAGCCTCAGCATCGTGAACAGCAACAAGAGCGATACCTATCACAGCTGGTCGCATACCGGCAGATGGTTTGTCTTTGCCAGCAAGCGCGATGATGGTATTTACGGCAAGCCTTACTTCTGCTACGTAGACAGCCAGGGCAAGGCTCACAAACCTTTCGTATTGCCGCAGAAGGAACCAAACTTCTACGATGATTGTCTGAAGAGTTTCAACGTACCGGAGTTGAGCTACGGTCCCGTTCCATTCGATGCCATCGATGTAGAGAATGTGATGAAGCAAGAAGCAGAACAGTTCAAATAAAAAAACAAAAACGCTCCTGTTACCATATTGCAACAGGAGCGTTTTTTATAAACATACATTTGAATTCTTCACTCTTCGTTCTTCACTTCCTTGTTCTTCACTCTTCACTTAATTTTCGTCGGAATCCTCTTGTCACTCATGATTTCATTTCCTGCCGCACGGGCATCCAGTTCTACAGGCTTGGATGTGAAATCTGGGGTATTATAGGAATCCAGCAACTCGTCGTAGTACTTCTTCGGATTGCGCTGAGGCAAAAGGAACGGCTTGCTTACATTGCCCTTATCATCGATGCAGGCGAGATAAAGACGGGTATAGAGACCGTCACCACGGCGGGATGTAAAGACAAACCAATGGGAATCCCTGCTCCAGTTGTGCCAGCTGTCCGTGTTTTTACTATTGGCAGCAGTCATAGGCTTAGCCTGACCTGTCTTCAAATCCAGCAACCAGTTATCCGCTTCCTTATGCCAGATAGGGAAGCAGCCATAATCGCTCATCGTAAACATGATGTACCTGCCATCATACGAAGGACGAGGATGAGTGGCACTCTTGCCCAGTTCACGGGCATTGAAGATGGTATCCACCTTGTTGCCAAACTTACCCGTAGCCCCATCAAAACCAATCTTGCAGACATTATACTTGATATCCTTGTAACCGCTTGGGATAGGCTCTGCCGTAGAAGAGCAGAAATAGAGCGTCTTGCCATCAGGCGAGAATACCGGATAAGTCTCGTAATGGTCTTTCGTCATCAGGAGAGGATCCAATATCAGTTCATGGGTTGCAGGTTCATAGACAAAGACATCCGATGCCTGGTCAAAGACTTCGATGCGTTCATCCTTTACGGCATGGAAACTCTGATGAGTGGTATTGGTACTATAGGCGCAATACTTGCCCGACGGATGCCAGTAAGGATAAACCATCGAACCCTTCAGGGAATCATTCTTCGCCTTCAGCCACTCCCGCTTGCCGTTCTGCGAAACCAAGGTAGCACCATGGTCACCACGCACATGGAAGGTAAACTGGTCAGGATTGGTTCTGTTTGCCGTATGACAATTGAGACAGGCACCCGGTGCTGCCGTATTCTCTAGGATTGCCGTTTCCTCAAAGTTACTCAAGTTTCGCTGATAAATGCCCAACTTGCCATACACCTCATAACCAGGAGCAATACGACGATAAGTCAAGCCCCAGTCCTTTAACTCGTAGGGGCTTACATAGATATTGAAGTCCTTGTACTTCAATTTTTCGCCATTCTTCTCTACAAACACAGAAACTATGAGTTTTTCACCCTTGTTCTTTTTCAAGAAATCATGCCATTCATCTACCTCAAACTCCGCATACTTCTTGCCGTAAGAATATAGCCCCTCTATAGTTTTCGGACCTTGCACACATACATACATATCCTCAATATCCTCGTCCGCCATGTTAAAATCGAGCGGTGCGATATTGGCAGGAACTGTAACCCCAACATAATCGGGGAATATCTTAGGGAATTGATTGATTTCCTTGGCATCTTTCCACGCCGGAGGGTAACAACATGCACTAAGCGAAGCCATCACCACTCCAACCAACAGAGAGCACAATAAAGATTTTATCGTTTTCATATCATTCCAGTATTATCATTCTACATTCTAATAAACCTCTTTCATTCCCTCCTTCTTTCCGGCAGCCTCATCAGCCCCTTGCACCATCACATAGTGCCAGGCATTGGATACATACGGCTGCTGACCAAGCTGAGGATTCTTCGGATTCTGCATATAGAGCTGGATGAAGTTGAGCGTATTGTTCACGTTCTGTGCATCCACACTATACGGGATGGTACGGGGATCGCTATGCGTCTTCATCCAGTTGCCGATGAGAATCTCCTGGAAGGAGCGTGGAATATGGTCATAACCCACGAATCTACCCAGCGGATAATACTGCACGAACTTCTCCAAATCACGCTGCAGAAGTTCGTAGCACATCAGATATTCGTATGCCATCCTGTTATGGTTATCGTTCAGGAAGAGCAAGCCCAGCATCTGGTCCATCTCCCGGTCGCTGAAGAGGAAGTCCTGCTTCTTCTCACGATACTTGCGCAGCTTGCCATAGATAGGATGCCGGTTGATAGCCTTCTCATTACCCAGCAGCGCCATCATCTGGTTAGCCCAGTTGCTATAGAAGAGCGTCTTCTGCAGTCGGCGGAGCAGCTTGGCAGCTACCTGATAGTTGCCGTTGATGATTTCGCACTCTATAATCCTGCGGGTCAAGCGGGCACTCTTGCGATAATTCGGTATCGCTTCCTGCGCCTCGAACATATACCTTTCGGCATCATTCACCATTCCCAGACGGAAGAAGATTTCTGCAGTAGATACCGGTGAAATCATATCGCGTGTAAAGGTAGGAAACAAGCCCTCGCCTCCATTCTGATAGAACTCGAAAAGACGGTCAGCAAGTTGTCCTTTCTGGCTCAAGGCAAGATTCACACACGATACACCCAGCGGTGTGGTTGCCGGCTTCTTCTCAGCCTTCTCAATGATCTTATCCCATTGTTCGGTGCGAACCAGAAAATCATAATCTATCAGGTCGTAGGTCATTTCATCAAAAGAAGCCTTAATGCCGAACCATGAAGCCACAATCACCAATACATACGCCACGGCTATCACCACCTTGGATTGCTGCAGCTTCTTAATCCAGGCATGTCCATCAGGAACCATACCAAAGAAAACGACTACGACGGTCCATATCATCACACCCAAAGGCAACGGAGAAACCGTACCCGGATAGCGATAATAATTGAGTCCGCTAAAGATACGGTACAAAGGATACTGCAACGATTGCGTGGTCAGCAATATCCAGGCTACGGTGAGTATCAGCAGACAGGCAGAATAACCCAGACTGGAAAGAATGTGTCCATTCTGCTTGCCTTTCATCAGCGTATCTCCAATCATCAGGGCGGCATAAAGGAATACCACTGGTCCCAGGAACCAATAAACCAATGCCGTGCTCACCAGTTCGAACACCACCTTCACTAACCGGTTGTGGAACCGGTTGTGAATCCAGCCCATCAGCAAGGCGCCCGACAGTGCCACAACGAAAGAAAGCAACAGATTCTGGTCGCCCATGGCACACCATAATACAATACTAGGTACAAAGCTCAACAGATATCCCGGGAAAACGGCTTTCATTCCAAATTGCTTCATTAGTCCCCACGAGATAGCCTGTATGCTCATCAAGAGCAGGGCGATGATGGTACCGCCCAAGACAGGCATATAATAGAACTGTACCAAAAACTCACTGATATAGTCAGCCAATCCTCCCGGCTGCACAATGCGCTCCAGGAAATAGCCGATATCAAAGAGAAACATCTGATACTGTTCCTGAAAGCACAAGCCACTCATGTAAGGAACAGACCAGAATATCACTACCGCCACACCGAAGAGCAGCGACAACAGCGGTTTCCAAGATTTTATCATCAAATTCTTCATGATTCTCCAATCTAAATTTTTATTCGTTTATTCTCTCACCGTTACTTTCGGACGTTCATCCGAAAAGATCTGATTGCGGGTTTCCTTCATATCCAGCTCCACCTTGGTCTTGGTGAAATCCGGTACATTATAGGCATCAAACAGCCCATGATAATATTTCCACGGATTGCGCTGCGGAAGAAGGAATGGCTTAGTTGCCTTACCCTGATCATCGATACTCGAAATGTAGAGACGGGTATAGTTTCCGTTTCCTCGCTTACTGACAAAGACAAACCAATGCGAGTTGCTACTCCAGTTGTGATAGCTCTCGCTCATCTTACTGTTCACCGCAGCCAGCGGATAGGTCTGGCGAGTCTTCAGGTTCATCATCCAGAGATCTGCATCAGGTTGCACAATAGGAAAATTGCTTCTGCTGCACCGTGTATACATCAGCCATTTTCCATCATACGACGGACGAGCCAAGACGTAACTCATATTCGTCTTCGGACCATTCAGCAGCGTATCCACTTTTTCTCCAAACTTCCCCGTTCTGGGATCGAAAGGAATACTTACCAGCGAGCACTTCACTTTCAGATACTCTGCCGGCACACGGCAAGCCTTCGAAGTACTATAATATAAGGTATTGCCATCTGCACTGAAAGCTGGGAATATCTCCAGCCAGTCGGAAGTCATCAGTTTCTGGTCTGTTACCAGTTGATTGTTACGTGTATCCAGTACCACGATGTTGCTGAAGTCGTGATAAACTTCTATTGGCTTGTAAGTTCCCACGAAGAAACACTGGTGCACGGCATTGGCAGCATAAGCCACATAGTTGCCTTTCGGATGCCAGTAGGCATAGCTTCCGGCAGCCTTGGTAGAATCGGTCTTGGTATCAATCCATTGCTGCTTGCCATTCTTCATAATCAAGGTACCTCCACCCTCGCCACGTATCTGGCAGGTCAATTGCCGGGCATCTGTACGATTGGCTGTATGGCAATTGAAACATCTTCCCGGCAGGGCGGTCTCAGTCATGATAGCCGTTTCATCAAAAGTATGGATATCGCGCTGATAGATGCCGATGTTGCCACCCACTTCGTAGCCGGGAGCGATACGGCGATAGGTCAAACCGTAATCATCCAGCCGATAAGGACTCACCATCATCTGGAAATCCTGATATTGCTTCCACTTACCATCCTTACGGGTACAGACGGTAAAAGAGATGCTGCCACCGACGTTCTGCTCAGTAAGCTGATGCCAGTCTTCCACATCGAAGTCAGCCCATTCACCACAGACATGCAGTTCTCCGCCCTTGCTTCCTTTTGCCACGACATCCACCACATCAACGGTATCACCTTTGATATTGAAGTTCATCGGAGCAATATCAGCCGGAATGGTCACCCCGATATAGTCGGGATAGATGCTAGGCTTACGGTTCACCATGGTAGGATTCTCAACCGACGGAGTACAGGCGGTCATCCCCATCCATACTATCATCAAAGTATAAATAATCTTTTTCATTCTTCGCCTCCTTTCTGTTTACTCATCATTCGTTTCACGTATTCTGCGTATGGCGAACCCGGTACATTCCCCTGATTCTGTATGCACTTCACGGCATCCTGATAACCCACAGGCATCTGCATATAGCCACCATATTGCTGTACCCAACTGCCATAACGCATGAATCCCTGGATATCTCCCTTCAACAGCATCTGCCCCATGAAGTAGTCGAGCGCCATTTTGTTATCCGGATTGTTGATGAAGAGCAGTCCCATCATCTTGTCAATCTCATCATAGCTATAGATCATTTCCGTCTTGAAGCGCATTCTTCTAGCCCTTCCCAAATCAGGATCATGACTGATAGCCGTATCATTGCCCAGCATCGCCTCCATCTTCACAGCCCAGTCATGATAGAAGAGCGACTGCTTCAAGAGATCGATATTCTTACGGGCTACAGCATACTTGCCATTTACAATCTGACATTCGGTAATGCGCTTCATCAATCTGCCACTCATCTTTCCATTCAGGATGGAAGCCTGCAAATCGCTGGCATAGCGAAGAGAAGAGTTCACGAGACCCAGACGCCAAAAGGCTTCCATCGTAGGATACATCGACATGTTATCACGGGAACGGGGAGCCAGCAAGGCACTTTCTCCACTCTGATAGAAAGAAAACATGCGGTCGGCAAGCTGACGGGTCTGAGCCAGGGCAAGATTCACGCAGTTGCTGGTATAGAACACCTGCACCTGATTCTCCTGCGCATCATGGATGATATCTTCCCACTTCCCGTTACGCACCTGTTCGTTCAGTTTGACCAAGGCATAGAGGTCCTTGTCATATCCCCATTTCTGACCCGGATACCGCATAGGCACGCGATAATAGTTGATACCTGCCATCACAGACATCAATGGATATTGCACCAGAAGGGTACTATAACAAACCAGCTGTATAGCCCAGAGATAGAGTATAGACAAAGGATAGGCAATCGCAACGGAAGGAAGCTTGCCTTTCTTCACCTGCATCAGGAAAAAAGCCAGACGGAGGAAGACATAAAGCCAGGTTGCACCGCCTCCAATCAGCCAGAACAGAATGGGTATCAGAAGCACATCTGCCCACGCAATCCTTGCTCCCCATCTCCGGGTAGCAAGATTCATGAGCCATGTTGACAGCAGGGCTAAGGTCAGAGCTATCGGGAAAGACAGGAGCACTTCGATATCTCCCATCACTTCCAGCAACAGGATAGAAGGAAGAAGAGCTATGAGCATCCCATACCACTTCAACGGCTTGGCTGTATAACTCCTGATTACCTGATAGGTAAGCGACAGGAAAGCCACGAAGAGAAAAGCCAGAATGGCAGCACCCAAAACAGTAACATAATAGAACTGTACCAGGAACTCGCTGATATAATCAGCCAAACCACCTGCCACACTCAGGTCATGCCAAAAGTAGTCGGCAGACCAAAGAAAGAGCTGGTTCTGCTCTTGGTAACATAAGGCTTGTGGATAACCACAATACCAAAAAAGGAAGATGCATAAGCCGAACAATGCGACCAGAGTCATTTTCCCATATCTAGAAATGAACATTTTCATGCACTTAATAGATTAGTCAGGATACCCATATTTATCAACATCCCCTACAGCAAATATTTTACTTTGCTGAAGGATACATAGTCTGAAGAAAATTCTTAAACACTCCGACAGGCTGACGCTTGAGGAAGGCGATGTTATATTCCTTCAACTGGTTCTGTATCTCCTTACCCTTGGTCATCAGCAACTGGTCAGAGCCTTCCTGACGGGCCTGCATACGAAGCTGGTTGTAGGCACTGTTAAACTTCATGATCTGATCTTTCCATACCTGGAGAGAATCGTTCTGAGGAGTTCCCCCGGAAATACTGTTGGCACCAATCGTAACCTTGATGTCGCCCGGTTCGGAAACAACCAGCAAGTCCTGCACGCCATCACGATAGTGATAATCTATACGAATCACCTTCATCTCAACAGTATCGGCAACAAATTCAAACTTGCCGTCCTTGATGACAACAGAGTCTACATGGGCAGCATCCTGCAGTCCGAACATAGGCACAAGGAAAATCTTCTTGCCATCCCAACGGTTCGACTCCATCGTACCATGGATACGGCAATTTCCCTTTTCGGCAGACTTGCAACCTGCCATTACTACCATACTCGTAACGGTCATCAGAGCGATAACCATCAATAACATCATTTTTTTCATTGTTCTCTTTAGGTTTAATCTGTTTATTTATTCAGTTCTTTTTCAGCCAGGAAATAGATAGGAGCATTGCTTGCGCCCTTCTTAACGAGAAGCCCTTTCTCCGTAAAATGCTTCAACCATTTCAAGGCAGTCTGCTGGCGCAAGGAAAAATGGAATTCCATGTCACGTCGGCAAATATATTCATTCTCTTTCAGGAAATTTACCATCTTGTTCCACAACTGTTCTTCGGTATATTGCCGTGACCTTGTTGTGAATTTGGAACGTTCAAACTTGACATGCCGTGAAACCTCATTCAGCAGTTCGGCAGTAGGCTTGAAGTTTATATTACGCAGACGGATGTCATTACCTGTCACCTTTTCCATCGTCTTGCCTTCCGGCAACTCTGTTGTAACAGACAGGGAGAGATAGCCCACTTGCGGAAGATAGAAGCGGGCACCTTGCGACAGTTCGGTCACAATCAACCCATGCAGCGCAGTCATCACAGCCTGCACATCAGCTCTGGTAAGCGAACAGACCTGCTCTATATGCTCTTCTATCTGCTTACTGGTCATCGGTTCATGGTCTCGCAACCGGACAAATTTCTGTTCTCCACCTTCGCCCTTCGAGTTATGGATGGAATGGATTTCATACTTTATTGCCATAGCTTAGTATTGTTAGTTGTTCATACAAGTACGTTATAACCAGTTAAGTACGTAAGCCATACGCTTCAAGTCCTAGAACTGTGCGACGTGCATCGAACGGTGCACGAGCTCACTTCGAACGCAGCACGCTCTTACTTCGTCCGATGCATGCGCTTACACCGTTCGGTGTGAGTCATGGAGTTGGGGAAGTATAAGCTTCTGGTTGTACAAGTAACCCCGTATAAATGTACTTGTTTTACTGCATACAAAAGTACAATAAAAACTCGTAAACACCAAATCTTTTCAGCAATTATACAAGAAAGTACAGAAGAAAAGCAAAAAAGGTCAAATTCTGTTTACTAAAAGGTATGAAAAAGCCCCGACTGTATCACTACAGCCGAGGCCTAACCTTATTTATAAACCTTTATTTTCTTGCTCTTGCAACTGTTTCATCAAGAAATTCTCTAAAGTCTTCTTATCTGGCAATTGGAGCATATAGGTAGAAACAAACAATTGATTGTCCATACCGGCAAGCGCATATTCCACCATTTTCTTACCCTTTCTTGTGCAAAGCAATATTCCTATTGGCGGATTATCCCCAGGCTGCATTTCATTTTCCTTATAATACGAAACATACGCATTGAGTTGACCAAGATTCTCATGAGAGAATTCCTCGTCTTTCAATTCTAAGATAACACTACAATGCAACACTCTATTATAAAATACCAAGTCTGGATAGTAATACTCATCATCTATCACGATTCTCTTCTGGCGTGACTCAAAGCAAAAGCCTTTTCCTAATTCCAACAAGAATTCCTGCAAATGAGAAATCAGAGCTTCCTCTATGTCGTGTTCAGTAACAACCTCTTGCGCTTTCAATCCCAAGAACTCAAAAGTAAATGGTTCTCTGATTTGCAAGGCATTAGAATCATGACCTTTCATTGTAGGCAAAGACATCATTTTCTCAGGGTTAGTGCTTATTCCTGCACGAACATAAAGGTTGGTACTAATCTGTCGACGCAATTCACGAACAGACCAAGTACACTTGATACACTCTTGCTCATAGAAATAGCGAGCAAGAGGGTCGCTTTGCGTCATTATTTCGACAATGTGAGAAAACGACAACCGTGAAATCAACAACCTACCAGAGGTTCGGAATTTATCCGACACTGTCGGACTTTTTTCCACAAATGAGCCAAACATAGATTTATCCGACAGTGTCGGATAAATTGAGGCAAAAGGCATTATTTGATCAGAAGATTTTCTAACCCAAAGATTTTCCATCATTTGGGGATAATAAAGATAAAAGTTACGTGAATTTTGGAAGAGGGTAACGTTTAATCCCTTCCTATTCACTTTCTCCACAAGTCTCTTGAGAAGGTGATCTCCATATTCCGCCCTATCCTTACCATGTTGTTCAAACTCCACGATATAATAGCCAATGAGCCAGTTACGCATAGTCTGCATTCTATTGATAGCCTTTACTGCACAGGTTTGTGCTGCATCATGAGTCGATTGGATTACATGAGTCAACTCCAAGAAAGAGTGACTACCATGCATCCAATCAGAAACAGGAAGTTCCAGTCCATCATGATTATATACAATCGTGTTGTCTGCCATAAAGTTCGTTCCTTAAAAGTACGCTGCAAAGATACGATTAATATTCCTAACTGCCAAACTTTTAGAGGAATATTTCAAGAAAAGAGAGAAGCACGAAAAAGCCCCGACTGTATCACTACAGCCGAGGCCTAACCTTATTTATATTATAATCACAACGATTATTTCATGTTCTATTTCTTAGCCTTGAATGCCCACCAGGTTGCTTCACCCCAGCCAGCTGTGCCAGGAGCTGCATAAATCAACTTCAAGTGATTAGCATCCAACTGCATAATTTCAAAATCGGTAGGTTTCTCGCCACCACCATTAATCTTGAATGGGAAGAGGATAGAACCAGCATCTGTATGGAGATTACCCAATGCCCACTTAGTCTGAGAGCCATCAACAGAAGCTATGGTACGCTCACCCATACCCCAATTCTGAATCTCATACTTGCCTTGGCGAATCTGCTTGCCTGAGCCATCGAAAGATGTAACAGTCGCTGTTTTCCAATCGAATGTCATATAAGCGTTAGGATCTTCCTCACCAGTAGCGACACCCGTATCAGAATGTTGCAACTGACCTGTCAAATCTGCAGGAGGACATCCCCACCAGATACCATTGCCATCATTGCAGAAAGAGGCACCATCGCCAGGAGCATAACCTAAATTTCCCCAAGCACCCTTATCTGCGCGCCAATCAGTATCCCAAGTCCAAGCCTTTGTATCAAAGCCATTCAAAGCAGACTCCGCATCAGAGCCACTCTTGAATGCCCACCATGTGGCTTCACCCCAGGCTGCAGCGCCAGGAGCTGCATAAATCAACTTCAAGTGATTGGCATCCAACTGCATGATTTCAAAATTGGTAGGTTTCTCGCCACCACCATTAATCTTGAAAGGGAAGAGGATTGCACCTTCTGTAGTCTTCAATGTACCATAAGACCAATTTGATTGACTTCCATCAATAGAAGCCTTATCTCTCTGACCAGTCCAACCTTCTACGGAATACTTACCCTTTCGAATTTGGTTTCCACCACCATCATAGGTGATAATATTACCATCATCATAGAATTCCATATAAGCATTAGGATCTTCCTCACCAGTAGCGACACCCGTATCAGAATGTTGCAACTGACCTG
>ERZ1027188.175-NODE-175-length-28230-cov-6.258208_pt1 | contig 28230 bp, 26 predicted proteins | sample MGYA00519273_ERZ1027188 | MGnify/ENA primary metagenome ERZ1027188 (study PRJEB26926, sample SAMN06164623) | human gut metagenome | biome: ENVO:00009003; feature: ENVO:2100002; material: ENVO:00002003 | host: Homo sapiens | place: USA | collected 2012 ... | reverse complement strand
TGTGTATAAGAGACAGACCGGAAGAATATGTGCTACATGGGCAGCACCGTGGTCTACGGCCGGGGCAAGGCGGTCATCACCGCCACCGGCATGGACACGGAGATGGGCAAGATCGCCCATGTGCTGGCCCAGACGGAGCAGGAGCAGACGCCCCTCCAGCGGAAGCTGACCCAACTGGGCAAGACGCTCAGCAAGCTGGTGCTGGGTATCTGCGTGTTCATCTTCATCTTTGATCTGGTGGTGGTGGGCGACTACTCCCTCACCGCCATTCTGGAGACATTCATGGTCGCCGTGTCGCTGGCCGTGGCCGCCATCCCGGAGGGTCTGGCCACCGTGGTGACGGTGGTGCTGAGCATCGGCGTGACCAATATGAGTAAGCGGCACGCCGTCATCCGCCGGCTCACCGCCGTGGAGACGCTGGGCTGCACGCAGGTCATCTGCTCCGACAAGACCGGCACTCTGACCCAGAATAAGATGACGGTGGTGGAGCACACCGGCCCGCTGACGCCGCTGGCCACCGCCATGACCCTTTGCAACGACGCCATTCTGGAGGAGAACGGCGCGCAGGGCGAGCCTACCGAGGCGGCGCTGGTGAACTTCGGCGCGGCCAACGGCTGCCCCAAGCCCCTCATGGAGACCCGGCAGCCCCGCTGCGCCGAGGCGCCCTTCGACTCCAGCCGGAAGATGATGTCCACCGTCCACCGCACGGACACCGGCTTTATCCAGTACACCAAGGGCGCGCCGGACGAGGTACTGCGCCGCTGCACCCACTATATGGAAAACGGCGCGATCCTGCCCCTGACGGAGGAAAAGCGCGCCGCCATTCTGGCGGACAACAAGGCCATGGCCGACAAGGCCCTCCGCGTGCTGGCGGCGGCCCAGCGGCTGTACGACAGCCTGCCCGACAAGCTGGAGCCGGAGGATCTGGAGCAGGATCTGTGCTTCATCGGTCTGGCCGGCATGATCGACCCGGTGCGTCCGGAGGTAAAGGACGCCGTGGCGCAGTGCCGCGCCGCCGGCATCCGTCCCGTGATGATCACCGGCGACCACAAGGATACCGCCGTGGCCATCGCCAAGGAACTGGGCATCATCACCGACGCCTCGCAGGCCGTTACCGGCAGTGCGCTGGACGGTCTTTCCGACGAGGAGCTGGACAACGTCATTGAAAACTACGGCGTGTACGCCCGCGTTCAGCCGGAGCATAAGGTGCGTATCGTCAACGCATGGCGGCGTAAGGGCGCCATCACCGCCATGACCGGCGACGGCGTCAACGACGCCCCCAGCATCAAGTCCGCCGACATCGGCGTAGGCATGGGCATCACCGGCACCGACGTTACCAAGAATGTGGCGGACATGGTGCTGTCCGACGACAACTTCGCCACCATCGTCTCCGCCGTAGGCGAGGGCCGCCAGATCTACGACAACATCCGCAAGGCCATCCAGTTCCTGCTTGCCAGCAACATGAGCGAGGTGCTGGGCGTGTTCTTCGCCACCCTGCTGGGCTTCACCCTGCTCAACCCCGTGCATCTGCTGTTCATCAACCTGATCACCGACTGCTTCCCGGCGCTGGCGCTGGGACTGGAGAAGGCGGAGCCGGACACCATGACCCGCCCGCCCCGCGACAGCCGCGACGGTATTTTCGCCGGCGGCGTGGGCTTTGACATCGCCTATCAGGGCGTGCTCATCACCCTCATCACCCTGACCTCCTACATCATCGGGCACTGCATGGAGGTAGGGTACTTTGAGATGCCCAAGGGCATCTCCGACGACGGCATGACCATGGCGTTCCTGACCATGAGTATGTGCGAGATCTTCCACAGCTTCAATATGCGTTCCCAGCGCAAGAGCGTGTTCTCCCTGCCCAGCCACAATAAGGTGCTGTGGGGCGCTATGCTGGGCTCGCTGGTACTGACCACCGCCGTGCTGGAGATCCCCGTGCTGGCCAACGCCTTCGGCTTCACCCCCGTGAGCTGGACGGAGTACGGCATCGCGCTGGCGCTGGCCATTCTGGTCATCCCCATCGTGGAGCTGGTAAAGCTCTGCCAACGCCGTGCCGCTGCCCGGAAAGCACGGAAATAAGCAAAAAAGAAGACCCTGTACAGGGTCTTCTTTTTTTTGTGCAGCTTCAGCGGGCGTTGTAGGCAGCGATGCCCTTGGCCAGCAGATCCATGGCGCGCTCCAGCGCCTCCTGCTTGAGCACGTAGGCGATGCGGATCTCGTTTCTGCCCTTGCCGGGAGTGGCGTAGAACGGCTCGCCGGGGGCGAACATCACAGTGTCGCCGTTGTCGTCAAACTCCTCCAGCAGCCACTTCTGGAAGGTGTCGGCATCGTCCACGGGCAGGGCGGCCATGACGTAGAACGCACCCTTGGGACACTCACACACCACGCCGGGGATCTCGTTGAGCTTGCGCATCACCGTGTCGCGGCGGCGCTTGTACTCCTCGCGGACGGCGGCGAAGTAGTCGGGGCCCACGCTGTACAGCGCGGCGGCGGCCACCTGATCGATGGTGGGCACGGACAGGCGGCACTGGGCGTACTTCATGGCCTGCGCCATCAGCTCCTTGTTGCGGGAGATCATGCAGCCGATACGGGCGCCGCAGGCGGAGAAGCGCTTGGACACGGTGTCGATGACGATGACATTCTCGGCGGCGTCGGCAAACTGGCCCATGGACTGCAGCGGCTCACCGGCATAGACGAACTCGCGGTAGGCCTCGTCGCCGATGATGAACAGGTCGTGCTCCTTGGCGATGTCCACCATCATGCGCATCTCCTCCGGCGTCAGCACGGCGCCGGTGGGGTTGCCGGGGTTGGTGACCATGATGGCGCGGGTATGCTCGTTGATCTCCGCCTCCACCTTGGCGCGGTCGGCATAGTGGTAGCCGTCATGGGGCGAGGTGGGGATGGGGTGGATCCTGGCGCCGCAGGTGTACGCCATGGTGTTGTAGTTGGGATAGAACGGCTCGGGGATCAGGATCTCGTCCCCGTCGTCGAGGATGCAGTTCATGGTGATCTGCAGCGCCTCGCTGCCGCCGTTGGTAATGAGGATGTCACCGGTCTCAAAGTGCATCCCCAGTGCGTCGTAATACTTCTGGATGGCTGCGATCAGCTCCGGGATACCGGGGGACGGCGCATAAGCCAGCACCGGCAGGTCAAAGTGCCGCACGGCCTCGAAATATGCCTTGGGCGTCTCGATGTCCGGCTGACCGATATTCAGGTGATAGATCTTCTTCCCCTTGGCCTCCGCCGCCACCGCATAGGGGTGGAACTTACGCATGGGTGACAGGCCGCATTTCAACACTTTGCTGGAAAACTTCATGCTTATTGCCTCCTTGTAAAACGTAGTCGCCTTCCGGCCATCCCCATACTACCGCGTTTCCCCGCCGAAAGCAAGGGGGGACACCGTGAAAACCCCGCCAAGCATAGAGAAAAAAGCGGCCTCGCGGCCGCTTTTTGTCATTTAGTTCATCTGCCGCCGGCGGGACAGGTTCACCGTGCCGTCGGTCATGGCGTTCAGGGAGTCCAGGCTCTTGCCGGTACCCTCCGCCACGCAGGAGATGGCGGACTCCGCCACCACGGTGTGGATGCCGGTGCGTGCCTCGATCAGGCGGTCAAAGCCGTCCACCAGACTGCCGCCGCCGGTCATGACGATGCCGTTGTTGGAGATATCCGCCACCAGCTCCGGCGGGGTGCGCTCCAGCACGCCGTGGACCGCCTCCAGAATGCGCTCCACCGGCTCCTCGAATGCCTCCAGCATCTCGGTGGAGGTGACGGTGATGACCTTGGGCAGACCTGTCATCAGGCAGCGGCCCTTGATCTCGATGGACGTCTCCTGCTCCTTGGGGAACACGCAGCCGATCTCCATCTTCATCAGCTCGGCGGTGCGCTCGCCCACCAGCACATTGTGCTTGCGGCGCATATACTTGACGATGGACTCGTTGAACTGGTCGCCGGCCACCTTGATGGAGGCGCTCTCCACCACGCCGCTCAGGGAGATGACGGCGATATCGCTGGTGCCGCCGCCGATGTCCACCACCATGTGGCCGTCGGGCTTGGCGATGTCGATGCCCGCGCCGATGGCAGCCGCCACCGGCTCCTCGATGAGGTATACGCGGCGGGCGCCGGCCTGAATGCCCGCATCCACCACGGCGCGCTCCTCTACCTCCGTGATGCCGGAGGGCACGCAGATGATGACCCGGGGCTTGAACAGCTGGAAGCCGCCGGTGACCTTATGCAGAAACTCCCGGAGCATCCGCTCCGTCATGTCGTAGTCGGAGATCACGCCCTCCCGCAGGGGACGGATGGCCACGATGTTGCCGGGGGTACGGCCCAGCATGGCCTGCGCGTCGCCGCCTACCTTCAGCAGCTTGCCGGTATTCTTATCGATGGCCACCACCGACGGCTCGTTGAGCACAACGCCCTTACCCTTCACATAAACCAGCACCGAGGCGGTGCCGAGATCGATACCAATATCCTTTGCAAATGAACACATAGTGAGCACCTCATATTTTTTGTGACGGCGTGACCGCCCTATTCTTCAGAAAACCATTATACCGACAGGTCTTTCTTTTTGCAATAGGGTTTTCCCGTTGTCATCAAATATTCACATTTCCATTCTGCACGGTTTCCCGCCGTTCCATACCGGCGGGTCGTCAGCCGTCCTCCCGCGTGACGGCCAGCGTCAGGCACACCACCTCCGCCGCACCGGCAGCCTTCAGCACCCGGACACACTCACCCAGCGTAGCGCCGGTGGTGCAGATATCGTCCACCAGCAAAAACCGCTTCCCGGCGATATCCTCCGGCTTCACCGCCTCGTAGACGCCCAGCACGTTGGCGCGGCGCGCCGCCGCGTCCTCCAGTCCGGACTGCGCCGGGTTGTCCCGCACCTTCCGCAGCGTCTCCTGCGGCTCCGTGTGCCAGTCCACGCACAGGCTGGCGCACAGGTACCGTGCCTGATCGTAGCCCCGCTTCCGCAGGCGCTGCCGGCTCACCGGCACCCATGTCACCGCGTCGAATTCCCCGGAGAAGGTCTCCGCCGCGGTCTGTGCCATCAGACTGCCGAAGCACTCCAGCGCCTCCAGCCGCCCCTTGAACTTGAAGGCCAGAATGGCCTCCCGCACCGCGCCCTCGTAGTACAGCGGCGCGGCGCACCGTCCAAAGCCGCCGGTGCGTGCCTCGCGGCAATATGGCAGCTCCTTTTCGCACGTCTCACACAGCAGTGCCTTGCCCACGACCCGTCCGCAGAAGGGACAGTGGCGGGGAAAGAAGAAATCCAGCATACTCCGCTGGAGCTTGTCCAGCCCGTCTTGAACGCTCATGCCATTCCCTCCTTCAAGCGGCGGCGCAGGCCGCTGTATCGTCTTTGCTGACGGTCGTTGGCCGCCATTTTCACCGGCGTCCCGTCGTCGCCCACCAGCACCAGCAGCCGTCTGGCACGGGTGATAGCGGTATACAGCACGCCCCGCACCATCAGGGACGGCGCGGCGGGTGCGGACACCAGCACCACCGCCGGATACTCGCTGCCCTGGGATTTATGTACCGTCATGGCGTAGGCCATGTCCAGCTCCGCCAGCAGGTCGGCGGTATAGACGGCGGTACGGTCGTCGAACCGGATGGTCAGCAGCTCTCCGGCGGGGTCGATGTCCTCGATGATGCCAACGTCGCCGTTGAAAATGCCGCTGCCCACGGTGCCGTCGTCCTTCGTCCACAGCACGTCGTAGTTGTTTTTTGTCTGCATGATCCGGTCACCCATGCGAAAGACCATGTCGCCCCACTGCTTCTGCCGCTTGCTCCGCGCCGGCGGATTCAGCGCCGCCTGCAAGGCCCGGTTCAGGTTCACCGTGCCGCACTCGCCCCGGCGGGTAGCGGACAGCACCTGGATCTGCCCCGGCTCCACGCCCATGCTCTTGGGCAGGCGGTCGCGGCACAGCTCCACCACCGTCTGCACCAGACGGTCCGGCGAGCGGCGGCACAGGAAGAAGAAGTCCCCCTGATTGCTGTCAAGGCACGGCGGCTGCCCCACGTTGACGCTGTGGGCGTTGCGGATGATGGCGGACTGCTCCGCCTGCCGGAACACCTGCGTCAGCGACACGGCGGGAATCACGCCGCTGCGCAGCATATCCCCCAGCACGTTGCCCGCGCCCACGGAGGGGAGCTGGTCGGGGTCGCCCACCATCACCAGGCGGCAAGAGGGCCGCAGCGCCTCCAGCAGCGCCCGCATCAGTTCCAGATCCACCATGCTCATCTCATCTACAATGACGGCGTGGGCCTCCAGCGGATCCTTGGCGTCCTTTTTGAAGGTCACCTGCCCCGTCAGGTCGTTGAAGCTCATGCCAAGACACCGGTGGATGGTCTGGGCCTCCCGGCCCGTCACCTCTCCCAGCCGCTTGGCGGCCCGCCCCGTAGGAGCCAGCAGCAGCACATCCAGTCCCATCCGCTCATACAGGGTCACGATGCCCCGCAGGGATGTGGTCTTGCCGGTACCCGGCCCGCCGGTGAGCAGCAGCACGCCGCTGTCCGCCGCCAGCGCCACCGCCTGCCGCTGCAAGGGCGCGTAGGCTACGCCCTGCGCCTGCTCGATGTCCGCGATGGTCTTTTCCACGCGGGCCAGCCGCTCCACTGGCGTTTTCACCATGGACACCAGCCGCTCCGCCACATATGTCTCCGCCTGATACATTCGGGGCAGATAGCAGCCCATCACGTTGGCGATGGGCTTTTCCACCACGCCAAACCGCTCGATGAGCTTGTCCAACGCCAGCTCCACTGCGTCGGTCTCCACGCCGATGAGCTGCGCCGCCGCCTGTATCAGCTTCTCCCGGGGCAGGAACACATGGCCGTTGTGGAGGTTGTGGCTCAGCTCGTACAGCACGGCGGCCTCCAGCCGGCAGGGGTCGTCGCCGCCGAAGCCCATGCTCAGGGCAATGGCGTCGGTGACGGCAAAATCCACACCGTACTGCTCCCGGCTCAGGAGGTAGGGGTCGTCCCGCAGCGCCTGCATAGCGCCGTCGCCGTAGGTGCGCTGCACCGCCATGGCCAGATGCACCGGCAGCTCGTACCGCGCCAGAAACTCCATGACCTGCCGCAGACCCGTCAGCGCACGGAAGGCGGCGGACAGCTCCATGGCACGCTTGGCGGTGATGCCCTTCAGGGTCTGGAGACGCTCCGGCTCCTCCTCGATGACCCGGAGGGTGTCCATGCCGAACCGCTCCACCAGCCGCTCCGCCGTGGCAGGCCCCACACCCTTGAGGATGCCGGAGCCCAGATAGGCGGCCATGTCCGCCTCATCCCGGGGCAGGCGGCGCTCCACGCTCTCCGCCGTCAGCTGCGGGCCGTAGGACGGATGCTCCACCCACACGCCGGTGACGGTCATGCCCTCTCCGGCGGCGGCACAGGGGATGCAGCCCACCACCGTCACCGGCTCCTCCTGTCCGTCCACCGCCAGAGACAGCACCGTATAGCCGTTTTCCTCGTTCTGGAAGATCACCGACTGTACGGTACCCTCCACGGTGCAGCGTTCGCCCATAGTTCCTACTCCTCCTGCTCGTTTTCTTTCGTATACATCGCCGCCAGCTGCGGCGGCGTTACCAGCGTCCCGCCGTATCGGGCAAGCAGCAGCTCTGTCCGCTGCCGTCCCTCGGCGTTCAAGCCGCTGTCCACCAGTATCACCGGCAGCGGGCGCTCCCGCGCCAGCTCGCGCAGCGTCATGTCCAGCCCTTCCGCACCGCCGGACGCCTCCACCAGATAGGACGCCTCCGGCGGACGCGCCCGCCAGCGGAACAGCGCCTCTGCCAGCAGCCAGAGGATCGCCGTCAGTCCCACGGCTGCCAGCCCCGCCAGCACGCCGTCCTGCCAGATCTCCATGCCGTCACCCCCTGCCACAGTGTATGCCGCAGAGGGCGCGGGCGTTATGTCAGATACTTTCTCAGGTACTGTCCCGTATAGGACGCCGCCACCTCGGCCACCTGCTCCGGTGTGCCGCAGGCCACCACCGTACCGCCGCCGCTGCCGCCCTCGGGCCCCAGATCGACGATATAGTCGGCGCACTTGATGACGTCCAGATTATGCTCGATGACCAGCACCGTGTTGCCCGCGTCCACCAGCCGCTGCAAAACATCCAGCAGCTTGCGCACATCGTCGGCGTGAAGGCCGGTGGTGGGCTCGTCCAGAATATAGATGGTGCGCCCCGTGGCGCGGCGGCTCAGCTCCGTGGCCAGCTTGACCCGCTGGGCCTCGCCGCCGGACAGGGTGGTGGAGGGCTGTCCCAGCTTTACATAGCCCAGTCCCACGTCGCACAGCGTCTGCAATTTCTCGTAGATCTTCGGCACGGCGGAGAAGAAGTCCAGCGCCTCCCGCGCCGTCATGTCCAGCACCTCGGCGATGTTCTTCCCCTTGTACCGCACCTCCAATGTCTCCCGGTTATAGCGCTTGCCGCGACACACCTCGCAGGGGACGTACACGTCCGCCAGAAAGTGCATCTCGATCTTCAGCATACCGTCGCCGCCGCATGCCTCGCACCGGCCGCCCCGGGTGTTGAAGGAGAACCGCCCCGGCCCGTAGCCCCGGGCCTTGGCGTCCTGCGTGGACGCAAACAGGTCGCGGATCAGGTTGAACAGGTTGGTATAAGTGGCGGGGTTGGAGCGGGGCGTCCGCCCGATGGGGCTCTGGTCGATGGCGATGACCTTGTCCAGATGCTCCATGCCCTCGATGCGGTCGTGCTTGCCGGGGCGGGCCTTCATGCGGTTCAGCTCCACCCCCAGCTTCTTGTACAGCACCTCGTTGACCAGCGAGCTTTTGCCGCTGCCGCTGACGCCGGTGACGCAGATGAACGTCCCCAGCGGGAACGTCACGTCGATGCCTTTCAGGTTGTTCTCCCGTGCGCCCCGCACCGTCAGGTATTTGCCGTTGCCCTCCCGCCGGTGTGCCGGCAGCTCGATGCGCTTTTTGCCGCTGAGGTACTGCCCCGTCAGGCTGTTGGGGTCGGCCATCACCTGCACCGGCGTACCGGCGGACACCACCTGCCCGCCCAGCTCTCCGGCGCCGGGGCCGATGTCGATGAGCCAGTCGGCGGCGCGCATGGTGTCCTCGTCGTGCTCCACCACGATCAGGGTGTTGCCCAGATCCCGGAGACGGCACAGCGTGGCCAGCAGCTTGTCGTTGTCCCGCTGGTGCAGGCCGATGGACGGCTCATCCAGAATATACAGCACACCCATCAGACTGCTGCCGATCTGGGTGGCAAGGCGGATGCGCTGGCTCTCGCCGCCGGACAGGGTGCCGGATGCGCGGGACAGGGTGAGATAGCTCAGTCCCACGGACTGCAAAAAGCCCAGCCGCGCCCGAATTTCCTTGAGTATCTGGGCGGCGATGAGCTGCTGGTTGCCCGTCAGCTCCAGACCGTTGAAGAAGGGCAGCGCCTCGTCCACCGGCAGCTCCGTGGCGTCGAAGATGGACAGGCCGCCCACTGTCACCGCCAGCGCCTCCGGCCGCAGACGGCGGCCCTTGCAGGCGGGGCAGGGACACTGGGCCAGATACTCCTCGATCTCCTTTTTGCTGGCGTCGCTCTGGGTCTCGTTATACCGCCGCTCCAGGTTGTGGCAGATGCCCTCAAACGCCTGATGCAGCACGCCCTTGCCCCGGGGCTGGTCGTAGTGCAGCTCCAGCTTCTCCCCGCCGGTGCCGTAGAGGATGACCTGCTTCACCGCGTCGCTCAGCTCGCTGTACGGCTGGCGCAGGGAAAACTGATACTTCTTGCTCAGCGCCTCGAAATACATCCGGCTCACGCCGTCGGAACGGATGGACGCCCAGCCGGGGGCTGTGATGGCGCCGTCCAGAATGGACTTGCTCTCGTCCGGAACGATGAGGGCGGGGTCGGCCTTTAACTGCACCCCCAGCCCCGTACAGGTGGGACACGCGCCGAAGGGACTGTTGAAGGAGAACAGCCGGGGCGTCAGCTCCTCGATGGAGAGGCCGCAGTCCTCGCAGGCATAGTTCTGGGAGAAGGTAATATCCTGCTCCTCCCGCAGCAGGTTCACCGTCACCAGCCCGCCGGTCAGGCTGGACGCCGTCTCCACGGAGTCCGTCAGGCGCTGGCCGATGTCGGGCCGGACGATGAGCCGATCCACCACGATGTCGATATGGTGCTTCAGATTCTTCTCCAGCGGGATATCCTCCGACAGCTCGTACAGATTCCCGTCCACCCGCGCCCGGACGTAGCCGCTGCGGCGGGCGTCCTCCAGCACCTTGGCGTGCTCGCCCTTGCGCCCCCGCACCACCGGCGCCATCACCTGAATGCGGGTACCCTCCGGCAGGGCCATGATCTGGTCGATGATCTGATCCACCGTCTGCTGGCGGATCTCCCTGCCGCACTTGGGGCAGTGGGGCACGCCCACCCGCGCCCACAACAGGCGCAGATAGTCATAGATCTCCGTCACCGTACCTACGGTGGAGCGGGGATTCTTGCTGGTGGTCTTCTGGTCGATGGAGATAGCTGGGGAAAGGCCGTCGATATAGTCCACGTCCGGCTTGTCCATCTGCCCCAGAAACATACGGGCGTAGGAGCTGAGGCTCTCCACATACCGGCGCTGTCCCTCGGCGTAGATGGTGTCGAAGGCCAGCGAGCTTTTGCCGCTGCCGCTGAGCCCCGTCAGCACCACCAGCTTGTCCCGGGGGATGGTGACGTCGATATTCTTCAGGTTGTTCTCCCGCGCGCCCTTGATGAAAATTTCCTTCTGCATGGTATTCCTCTTTACACGATGATATCCGCTGTTTTTGCCCGCAGCAGGGCGATGAGGTCGCCGGGGCGGCACTCCACCTGCGCCCCGATCCTTCCCGCGCTGACGCAGACGGTGTCGTACTGTGCCGCCGTCTCGTGGAACACCGTGGGAAACTGCTTCTTCATCCCCACGGGGCTGCATCCGCCATGGACGTACCCCGTCAGACCCAGCAGCTCCTTCTGGGGCAGCATGGCCACGGACTTCTCCCCCACGGCCTCGGCCGCCTTCTTCAGATCGAGGTTCTCCGCCACGGGGATGTCGAACACATAATACCCGCCGGACGCGCCCTTTGTCACCAGCGTCTTGAACACCCGGGCCGGGTCCTGCCCCAGCACCGCCGCCACGGACACACCGTCAATGGGGCCGTCCGGGTCGTAGGCATGGGCGGTGTAGGTGATCTTCTTCTGCTCCAGCGTCCGCATGACGTTGGTCTTTTCCTCTTTATGCTTTGCCATGAAAGGCACCTCCTCAGAATACGTACTGCGCCAGTACGCTCAAAATCAGAATGTGGACGGGGTAGAAGGCGTAAAAGCCGTATTGCAGCGCCCTGCCGGAGAAACCCCGCTCCCCGTTGTACAGGGCGATGGGGAGCATGGCCAGCATCGCCAGCAGCTGTCCCTGCCACGGCGAGCACAGCCAGCAGAACACGCCCAGTCCCACCAGCTGGATGATCAGCTTACCCTTGGTGCGGCGGGTCATATAGAACAGCAGCACCAGCAGTACGCCAAATCCGCCGTAGTCCGTGTTCAGCCAATGAGCCAGCAGGAATCCCACGGCGATGGCGGCCTCCGCCGGCAGCCGCTGCCATAGCGCTCCGCCGGTGCTGGCCCACTCCACGGCCCAGCACACCAACGCGCCCAGCAGCAGCGTCCACAGCACGTTCTGGTAGTCCATGGTGAACCACACGCCGCCGCACATCAGGTCGAACGCCGGCTCCGACAGCACGGCGAAGCCCAGAAGCCGCGCCGCGTACCGCTTTTTATCGCGGGTGTGGGCGCAGCCCTCCGCGATGAGGAAGCAGAAGATGGGGAATGCCAGACGTCCCACGCACCGCATCCACAGGGCGTAGGGGAACAGTGTGGCGCCCATGTGGTCGATGAGCATGGTGACCATGGCCAGCAGCTTCAGATGCAGGCTATTGAGCGGCAGCGTCTTTTCGTTCATATTTTTCCTCCCGCGCCAGCAGCGCCACACAGCCGATGACACAGCCCACGCCCAGCACTGTCCAGATGGTCAGGGCCTCGTGGAACACGGTGATTCCCACCAGTGTCTCCACCACCGGCTCAATGTTGGTGATGATGGAGGCGCGGCCGCTCTCCACGCCCTCCAGCCCCTTTGTGTAAAAGATATAGGGCAGCACCGTGGCCACGACGACCACGCAGATGCCGCCGACAGCGCCCTTTGGCTGCTGGAATAGCGGCAGCAGCGACGGGATATCCGCAAAGAACACGGAACCAAGCCCCGCCACCAGAAACGTCCAGTAGATCATGGTGTAGCTCTCATAGTGAGCCAGACCGTAGTGGCTGAACACGGTGTAGCTGGCGTAGCACATACCGGATACCACGCCCAGGCCGATACCGGCCCACGAGGCTGTCATGTCTCCGCCCAACATACCGCTGACCATGATGCTGCCCAGCAGTGACACGCACAGCGCCGCGATCTTCCCCTTCGTCAGCGGTGTTTTCCACAGCACGGCGCTGGCCAGCACCACGAAGGACGGTGCCAGGTACAGCAGTACCGCCGCCACCGACAGCGAGCACATGGTCTGGCACTGGAAGTACACCACGCTCAGCAGCAGGATACTGATGAGCCCCGACCCCAGAAAGATGGGCAGATGCTTCAACCGGATGCGGAACACCTGTCGGTGGAACAGGGCAAACACCACCGTCAGCACCAGCAGCGTCCCGAAGTTTCGGACGAACACCCGGTTGCCCAGTGTCATGCCCGCCTCCGTCAGCAGTCGGTTGGAAAACCCGATAAAGCCCCAGCACACCGCGCTGAGAATCACATAGATATACGAAATCGTCTTGTTCATAGCTCTTTTCTCTATTTCTGCCCCCGCAGCTCGATGATCTGATCCCGCAGCAGCGCGGCGTACTCGAATTCCAGCATACGGCTGGCCTCCTTCATCTCTTTCTCCAACCGGGCGATGGTCTCCGCCCGCTCCCGGTCGCTGAGCTTCTTCTTCGACAGCTTGGAGGCGTCCTCCGCGCTGTGGCTGATCTCCACCATCTCCCGCACGCTCTTACGGATGGTGCGGGGCACAATGCCGTGGGCGCGGTTGAAGTCATCCTGCAATTTTCGGCGGCGCTCCGTCTCGTCCATGGCCGAACGCATGGACGGCGTCACGGTGTCCGCGTAGAGGATCACCAGTCCCTCCGCATTGCGGGCGGCGCGGCCGATGGTCTGGATCAGGCTGGTCTCGCTGCGGAGAAAGCCCTCCTTGTCCGCGTCCAGTATGGCTACCAGCGACACCTCCGGCAGGTCAAGCCCCTCCCGGAGCAGGTTGATGCCCACCAGCACGTCGAACTCGCCCAGCCGCAGGTCGCGGATGATCTCCATCCGCTCCAGCGCCGACACGTCGGCGTGCATATACCGCACCTTGATGCCAAGCCCGCGGAGGTGGGCGGTGAGATCCTCCGCCATCCGCTTGGTCAGCGTGGTCACCAGCACCCGCTCGTTCTTTTTCTCCCGGATATGGATCTCCGACACCAGATCGTCGATCTGCCCGGTGATGGGGCGTACCTCCACCCGGGGATCCAGCAGTCCCGTGGGGCGGATGACCTGCTCCACCACCTGATCGGCGTGCTCTTTTTCAAACTCCCCCGGCGTGGCGGAGACGTACACCGCCTGATGGAACCGCTCCTCGAACTCCTCGAACTTCAAGGGGCGGTTATCAAAGGCGCAGGGCAGGCGGAAGCCATACTCCACCAGACTCTGCTTGCGGGCGTGGTCGCCGTTGTACATGGCGCGTACCTGCGGCAGCGTCACATGGCTCTCATCCACGAACATCACAAAGTCGTCTGGGAAGAAATCCAGCAGCGTCATAGGCGGCGACCCCGCCGGGCGCTGGGAGATGATCCGCGAATAGTTCTCGATGCCGGAGCAGTAGCCCAGCTCCCGCATCATCTCCACGTCGTAGCGGGTGCGCTGGTCGATGCGCTGCGCCTCGATGAGCTTGCCCTGCGCCTCGAACAGCGCCTTCTGCTGTGCCAGCTCCCGCTCGATCTCCTCTGCCGCACGCTCCAGCTTGTCCTTGGGCGTGACATAGTGGCTGGCGGGGTACACCGCGACATGCTGCAAGGTTCGGATGGCCGCGCCGGTAACGGGGTGGAACTCGGTGATGCGCTCGATCTCGTCCCCGAAGAACTCCACCCGGACGGCGCGATCCTTGTAATAGGCGGGGTACAGCTCCACCGTGTCGCCCCGTACACGGAACATATTCCGCTGGAACGCCACGTCGTTCCGTTCGTACCGATCCTCCACCAGACGTCGCAGCAGCTCATCCCGGTCCATGGTCATGCCCACGCGAAGGGAGATCATCATCCGGGCGAAGTCGTCCGGCTCGCCCAAACCGTAGATGCAGCTCACCGAGGATACCACGATCACATCCCGCCGCTCCAGCAGCGCGCAGGTGGCGCTGAGCCGCAGGCGGTCGATCTCTTCGTTGGTGGAAGCGTCCTTCTCGATGTAGGTATCCGTGTGGGGGATATACGCCTCCGGCTGGTAGTAGTCGTAGTAGGACACGAAATACTCCACGGCGTTGTGGGGGAAAAACTCCCGGAACTCCTCGCACAGCTGGGCCGCCAGCGTCTTGTTGTGGGCCAGCACCAGCGTGGGGCGGTTGACCTTTTCGATGACCTTTGCCATGGTGTAGGTCTTGCCGGAGCCGGTGACGCCCTTGAGCACCTGCTCCCGCAGGCCGTTTTCCAGCCCCTGCGCCAGCTTTTCGATGGCCTGCGGCTGGTCGCCGGCGGGGCTGTACTCCGAAACAACTTTGAAATCAGGCATAGCGCCCTCCCTTATCTCTGCAAAAATCCGCTCTCCGCCATGGAGACGTAGTCGTCATCCGCCACGATGATGTGGTCGGCCAGCCGGATGCCCAGCGGCGCCAGCGCCTCCTGTATCCGCTGGGTCACCAGCACGTCGGCATCGGAGGGCAGCGCCACGCCGCTGGGGTGGTTATGGGCCAGAATGATGGTGCTGGCCCCGGCGTACAGGGCGTTCTCCACCACCTGCCGCACATGGACGGCGGAGGCGGACACCGTCCCCTTGGCGATGCACCGGCAGGTCAGCAGCTTGCCCTTGCCGTCCAGACACACCTGATACAAAAGCTCCCGCTTCTGCCCCGTCAGCAGCTCCATGAAGTACGCGCCGGTGCGATCCGGCGAGTTGAGGATCTTCTCCGGCAGGCTGGTGATCCGCGCCCGCTGGCTGATATCCGCCATCAGATGCAGCAGCAGGGCGGCGTTCTTGCCCACGCCCTCCACCTGCTCCAGTTCCTCCGGCGATGCCTGCAGGACGCCCTGTAGTGAGCGGAACCGCTTCAACAGACGGTGGGCCGTCTCGTTGGTGTCCTGCCGCGGGATGGCATAAAACAGCGCCAGCTCCAGCAGCTCATGGTCGGCCAGCGCGTCCGCGCCCACCTGACCGTAGCGCTCCTTTGCCCGCTGCCGATGCCCGTCGTGCAGTCCCATTGCGTCCACCTCCGCTGTACTTTTTGAATAACATAGTATACCACGATATGCCGCCTGTCACAAGCGGTTTTTCCGCCGGATATCCCGCTCTTTCGCCTGTATCCCGCCTGTTTTCTCCCCCGGACAGGAAAAAGGGCGCGGCCCCGCAGGGCCGCGCCGTTTCGTCTCGTATTCAAGCCTTGGGGAAGCTCCACCGGAGGGTGGCGGCGCAGATGCGTATCACCACCGTCACGCCGCAGCCCGCCAGCATCGCAAGTCCCATGCCCAGCGGCCACAGAGCGCGGCACACCGCCGCTCCCACCAGCGACGCGCAGGCGTATATGTGCTTGGTGAAGATGTAGGGCCGCTCCATGCAGCATACGTCCCGCAGCACACCGCCGCCCACGCCGGTGACGGTACCCAGAAACAGCACCAAAAACCAGTTGGCGCCGTGTCCCGCCTGTATGGCGATGGCCGCACCGTGGGCGGAGAAGATACCCAGACCGATGGAATCGGCCACCAGCAGCACCGCGTCCGCGTAGCGGTTGTGCATCTCCGTTTTTCGCCACCGCCAAATATAAAAGCAGAGCACCGAGACGGCGATGGCCACCAGCGCCTGCGTGGGATCCTGCAGCGCCGCCGGCGGCGTCTGCCCCAGCATCACATCGCGCAGAATGCCGCCGCCTACCGCCGTGGTCATGCCCACCATGGCCACGCCGAACAGATCCATCCCCTTGCGGATGCCCAGCGCCGCGCCGGAGATGGCGAAGGCCACCGCACCGATCAATTCAAAATACAGCTGAAACGTTCCCATATTACCCCTCCCGGTCTGCTCACTATACACTGTACGGCCCGTTTCGGCAAGAGGGTATTCCACAGCGCGGCACAGTCCGCGCCCCGCTGGCGGCCCCATCTCCACGCGAAAAAAGGCAGAGCCGAAGCCCTGCCTTTTTCCTTGGGAGATTTTGGGATTTGGGAGAGAAAAAGAAAGAATCATAGAAAAGTAGCATCTTGCTTTGCATCGGGTGGGACGCGGCGGCATCCCCGCCCTTTGTGGTTTTTACTATAACACGAAAACTTCTGCTTGTAAAATTGAAGTTATTGTCATAAAATATAAGCAAATATTTATATATTTTAGGAGGAACGCCATGACAAATCTGGACATCGAGACGTTCTGGGCGGTGGTGCAGCACGGCACCATGACGGCGGCGGCCGAGGCGCTGTACATCACCCAGCCCACCCTGTCCATGCGCGTCCGTGCGTTGGAGGAGCGGGTGGGCACGCCGCTTTTCGTTCGGAGCAAGGGGCAGCGCCGCATCCAGCTCACCGACGCCGGGCAGAAGTTCCTGACGCTGGCACGCCGGTGGCAGCGCCTTCTGTCGGAGACGGATGCCCTGTCGGAGCTGGAGCAGCGGGTCTACCTCCGCATCGCCGCCACCTATACCACCAACCAGTATATCCTCCCGGCGGTGTACCAGCGGTTTCTGTCCCTGCACCTGCCGGTATCTCTGTGGATCCACACCCTGCGGGATGTGGACTCGGCACAGGCGCTTTTGAACCACGAGCTGGACTTTGCCCTCATCGACAGCAACACCGTCTTCAACAGCCAGCTGGAGGTGCGTCCCATCTTCCGGGAGCGGTTTCTGCTGCTCTCCTCGCCGGACAGCCGCTACCCGGCGGAGACGGATCCCGCCGCGCTGGATCCCGCCAACGAGATCCTGGTCACATGGGACCCGGACTTCATGCACTGGCACGACAGCTCCTTCGGCCCCGGCGCCCGCCCCCTGCTGTACGCCGACACCCTGCAGGCCGCCGACTTCTTTCCCCGCACGGAGGATCTGTGGGTGGCCGCGCCGGCCATCGCCGCCGCCTCGCTGGGTCCCGAGCAGGCGCGGGTCTGCCGCTTCACCCAGGCGCCGCCGGATCGGATCAACTATCTGGTGACGCGGCGGGGCGAGGAATTGCCGGAGCCGGCCCTCATTTTTCTGGACGCTCTGCGGGAGCATCTGCTGGGGCGGGACAATGTGCAGGTATATTTGTAAAAAAGGCGTAAAAGCGGGTTGACACGCCCCGTTTTTTGGCATAGGATAGGCGTGTACAATATAATCTGTCCGGTAGGTAAGGCTACCGCGAGGGATATGGGCTGCTGCCGCGAAATGGTGGAGACACCATAAGATGGTTTGAGCAGGTGCTATCGAAACCAAGGTAGCGTCTAACGCAGCTTCACCGCCCCGCGATGCTAAAGCTTGTTACGGTGCGCAGGTCACGCTTCCCGTGGCCGTCTTATGATACGCATGATACGCAGCAGGCGCTTACCGCCCGCTGCGTTTTACTTTTTCCGAAGGGAGGAACGGGGTCATGATCGACTATCAGGAGGAGCTGGATCGCTATTTAGAGCAGATCGAGACGCTGGCACATGACAAGGAGTATGCCAAGCTCCGGGACCTGTTCCTGCCCATGGAGCCTGCCGATATCGCCCTGCTGCTGGAGGAGTCCGGCCCTGAGCTGATGCCCCTGCTGTACCGTCTGCTGCCCAAGGAGACGGCGGCGGAGGTGTTCGTGGAGCTGGAGTCCGAGAGTCAGGAGATGCTTATCAACGGCTTTTCCAACACCGAGCTGAAGGAGGTGCTGGACGAGCTGTATCTGGACGACGCCGTGGACATCGTGGAGGAGATGCCCGCCAGCGTGGTCATCCGCATTCTGGACAAGGCCACGCCGGAGATGCGCAAGTCCATCAATGAGATCCTGAAATATCCGGAGGATTCCGCCGGCTCCATCATGAACATGGAGTTCCTGTCCCTGAAAAAGGACATGACGGTGGAGGATGCCTTCAAGCGCATCCGCCGCATCGGCGGCGAGCTGGAGACCATCAACATCCTGTACGTCACCGACCCCACCCGCCGTCTGCTGGGCGTGCTCTCCGTCCGCGACCTGCTGCTGGCCAACGAGGACGACATCATCGAGGACATCATGGACCCCGACGTGGTGTGGGCGCGCACCATGGACGACAAGGAGGACGTGGCGCAGGCCCTGAATAAATACAGCTTCCTGGCGCTGCCCATCGTGGACATGGAGAACCGCCTGGTGGGTATCGTCACCGTGGACGACGCCATGGACGTCATCGAGGAGGAGACCACGGAGGACTTCGAGAAGATGGCCGCCATGCTGCCCTCGGACAAGCCCTATCTCCGCACCGGCGTGCTCGCCACATGGAAGTCCCGTCTGCCGTGGCTGATGATCCTGATGCTGTCCGCCACCTTCACCGGCATGATCCTGAACCACTATGAAAGCGCACTGGCCGCCTGTCTGGTGCTGAACGCCTATATCCCCATGCTGTCCGGTACCGGCGGCAACTCCGGCACCCAGGCCTCCGTCGCCGTGATCCGCGCCCTCAGTCTGGACGAGGTGGACTTTTCCGACGTGCTGAAGGTCCTGTGGAAGGAGCTGCGCGTCTCCCTGCTGTGCGGTCTGTGTCTGGCCGGCGCCAACTTTGTCAAAATGCTGGTGGTAGACCGCCTGCTGCTGGGCAACGCGGAGGTCACGCCCATGGTGTGCCTCGTGGTATGCACCACCATTCTGTTTGTGGTGATCTTCGCCAAGTGCGTGGGCTGCTCCCTGCCGCTGCTGGCGGAAAAGATAGGGTTGGATCCCGCCGTGATGGCAAGCCCCTTTATCTCCACCATCGTGGACGCCACCAGCCTGCTGATCTACTTCCGCTTCGCATCGTGGCTGCTGGGCATTTGAAAAATTGTGCGTTTGCGCGGCATAGTGCCGCTGTTTCCGGGCAAGATAGAGTTGGGCCTTTTGGCCTGACTCTATTTTTCTTTTACGGGAGGAAACGCCATGAATCGCGCTTGTACCAACGATGGGTGCAGCTGCACCCCCAATTCTTCCATCAAGTGTACCGTTACCAACTGCGCCCACCACTGCAAGGACGTGGATCACTGCGGCCTGAACGCCATTCAGGTGGGTACCCACGAGTCCAATCCCTCCATGGATCAGTGCACCGACTGCCAGAGCTACCAGAAGTGCCGGTAACGCGCCCCGCGTGCTGACAGATCGCCTCCGCTTTCCCGGAGTCCGTCTGTCCCTCCGTGTGCCGACCCACACGGAGTACATACCACGCAGGGAGGTGAAACCGGATGTCCGCATCCGCAAAATACGCCGCGGCCGGTATACTGGCCGGCGCCGCCAACGGCTGCTTCGGCGGAGGCGGCGGCATGGTGCTGCTGCCCCTTCTCACCCGCTGGTGCCATATAGAGGAGAAGAAGGCCTTCGCCACCTGCGTGGCGGTGATCCTGCCCTTGTGCGTGGTATCCGCCGCCGTCTATCTGCTGCGCACGCCCTTTGACCTCACGCAGGCCCTGCCCTATCTGCTGGGCGGACTGGCAGGCGGCTTTGTGGGCGGCAGACTGTTCCCCCGGGTACCCGCCCCGTGGCTGCGGTATCTCTTCGCCGCCTTTCTGGTGTACGGCGGCGTCCGGTATCTCCTGTGACGGCGTGGCTCCTGCCGGTGCTGGCGGGCTTCTGCACCGGCATCCTGTCGGCATGGGGCGTGGGCGGCGGCACGCTGCTGTTGCTGCTGATGACGCTGTTCCTCGGTGTGGAACAGGCCGACGCCATGGCCATCAACCTGCTCTACTTCCTGCCCACCGCCGCCATGGGTCTGCTGTACCACCGGAAAAACGGCCTCTTGGAGCGCGCCGTCCTCCGCACTGCCGCCCCGTGGGGCACGGCGGCAGCCGCCGCCGGTGCGCTGGCCGCCACCGCCGTGGACGTATCCCTGCTGCGCCGTCCCTTCGGCGTCTATCTGCTGCTGGCCGCTGCCAGTCTGCTGCTGCAAACAAAAAAGGGTGGAAAGGCATAAGCCTTTCCTCCCTTTTTTGTTGTGTTAACCCTTGTTGGCGTACAGGGGGACCTCCACATCGAACATCCGCCCGTCCCGCAGAACGGTCAGCGTCATGGTGTCGTCCACCAGATGGGTGCGGCGCACCGCCATCAGGTCGCTGATCTGGTGCAGTGTCTGGCCGTCCGCCTTCAGCAGCACATCGCCGGGCTGAATGCCCGCCTCCGCAGCGCCGTAGCCGTCCTCCACGGTGTAGACCACCACCTGCCCGCCGTCGTCCAAACTGTTGGTCACTGTCACGCCCAGCGTGGGAATGCCCCGGAAGCGGCCGGTGGCGATGAGGTCGTTGACCACAAAGCACACATCGCTGCTGGGCAGGGCAAAGCCCAGCCCCTCCACGGTGGCGTCCGTCTCGCCGCCGGTGCTGCTCATCTTCAGGGTATTGATCCCGATGACCTGCCCGTACTCGTTGATGAGAGGGCCTCCGGAGTTGCCGTTGTTCAGCGCCGCCGTGGTCTGAAGCAGTGTCATCACGCGCCCCTCCACCTGCACATCCCGGTTGATGGCGGAGATGATGCCGTTGGTCAGCGTACCACGCAGCTCCACGCCCAGCGGATTGCCGATGGCATACGCCGTATCGCCCACCCGGCACTGTCCGCTGTCGCCGAACTCCGCCACCGGCAGATCCTCGGCGTCTACCGCCTTCAGCACCGCCAGATCCTGATCCTCGTCGTAGCCCACCAGCCTCACATCGTAGGTGCGGCCGGTATCCAGCGCGATCCAGCAGCTCTTGCCGCCGGAGATGACATGGGCATTGGTGATGATATATCCATCGGACGTCATGATGACGCCGGTGCCGATGCTGGCGCTCTTGCCCCCATCGGCCACCACCAGCACGGTGGAGGGATTCACCTTCGCGTATACGTCCTGAATGCTCAGCTTCTCGCCGGAATGCGCCGTGCAGGTCATGGACACGTCCGCCTCCCCCTGCATCCGGGGAATGGTGGTCTTTTCCGTCCGGAAAATGTCCACGATGCTGCTGGCGTCGCCGTTCTCGCTGCCTGCACCGCTGCCGTCACCATCCGCGGGCGGCGTGCCGCCGCCTGTCAGACCGCTGACGACTATCGCCGCCACGATGACCGCCAGCAGCACGCCCACGGCGATCAGGAATATCCGCAGTCCCTTTTTCCCCGATTTTTTCGGTGCAGCAGGCGGCTGCATGGAAGCAGCGCCCACCGGCATGGGGCGGGGCTGTACATAGCAATCCACCACCTCGCGGTCATTGGGCTGCACATACCAGCTGACGACCTCCTGCGGCTCCTCTATCCGTTTTTCTCTGTTTTCTTCCTGCATACGGTATATCCTCCGGCCTCAGCGGGCCATCTGCATGGTAAAGGTAAAGGCTGTCACACCATTTTCACTGGTAACGGTGATCATCTCCTTGTGCTGGGCCAGAATGGTCTTGACCACATACAGCCCCAGCCCGTAGCCGTCCTTATCCTCGCTGCGGGACTTGTCCGATTTATGGAACCGCTCGAACAGCAGCGGAATCTCCTCGGCGGGGATGGTCTGTCCCTGATTCCGCACGGTGACATAGGCCTTCTCCCCGTTGACGGTCAGCCCCAGATACAGGGTGGACGACGGGGCGGCGAATTTGGCGGCGTTCTCCAGCAGGTTATACATCACCTGTGTGATGAGGTCGCGGTCGCCCTGCACCATCACGGAGTCCTCCGGGATCTCCGCATCCACGTCCAACCCACGGCTCATGATCTTCTGCTCCATGGACAGCAGGGCGATACGGGCGGATTCGCACAGGTCGAACTCCTCCTTCCTCATCTCCTGATTCTGGATCTGGGAGATGTCCAGCATCCGCCGGACAAGACGGCTGAGCCGCCGACTCTCGTCGGAGATGATCTGCAGGTACTGACGCTCCTTCTCCGGCGGGATGGTGCCGTCCAGAATGCCGTCGGTGTAGCCGGCGATGGTGGTCATGGGCGTCTTCAGCTCATGGGACACGTTGGCGATGAAGTCACGCCGCTGCCTCTCCGTCTCCTGCAGGGAATCCGCCATGGCGTTGAACGCTGTGGAAAGCTCGCCGATCTCGCCGCTGCCGGTCTCCTGCATCCGCACGTCAAAGTTGCCGTCGGCATAGGCGCGGGTGGCCTGCACCATCTCTGTGATGGGGCGGATCTGCTTCATGGAGGTAACGGAGCTGGCCACAAACGCCACCAACAGGATGATGGCGCTGAGCATGAAGAACAGGCCGATAAACGACCGCCACATCTCCATCAGTGACGAGCTGTCCATGACGGCCAGCACAAGGCCCAGCACCTTCCCTGTCTCATTGGTCATGGGGACGCTCACCGCGAACTTCTTCTGCTCGTAGACGCCCACGGTGCTGCGGCCCTCGTAGCCGCCGTCGGAGAGTGTCTTGTCCACGATCTCCTCCGGCACCCGGATGGACATGCCCACCAGTCCCGCGTCGGAGGTCAGCAGCACATCGCCCGCCTTGTTGCAGATGAGGAAGTCCACATCCGTCATCCGGGACGCCACGCCGGCCAGCGCCCGCAGCGCGTCCTCCTGCGTGGTCTCCGTCTCGCCGCTGCTCACCAGATACGTCACCGACAGCTGGGCGATCAGGTTGGCCCGGTCCCGCATCTCGCCGCGCTTTTCGGACACGGTGTAGTTGTAGCTCAGGGCATAGAACGACACGCCCAGCAGCACCATGGTCAGCAGCACCATACCGGCGCTGAGCATGAACTGCCGCCAGTACAGGCTGCCCATGGCACGTTTCATCTTCTCCCGCATGGCGTTACTTCACTTCAAACTTATAGCCCACGCCCCACACGGTCTTCAGCTCCCACTGGTCGGAGACATTCTCGATCTTCTCCCGCAGGCGCTTGATGTGGACGTCCACGGTACGGCTGTCGCCGAAGTAGTCGAAGCCCCACACCTCGTCCAGCAGCTGGTTGCGGGTGTAGACCCGGTTGGGTGTGGCCGCCAGATGGTACAAAAGCTCCAGCTCCTTGGGGGGCGTGTCCACCTTCTTGCCGTCCACCAGCAGCTCGTAGCTGTCCAGATTGATCTCCAGCTTGTCGAACACCAGCTTCTTCTTGGTGTCGTCGGGGATCTCGCTGCGGCGCAGCACCGCGTTGATGCGCGCCATCAGCTCCTTCATCTCAAAGGGCTTGACCAGATAGTCGTCAGCGCCCATCTCCAGGCCGGTGATGCGGTCGCCCACGTCGCTCTTGGCCGTCAGCATGATAATGGGGGTCTTGCCCTTCTCCCGGATGTGGGCGCACACCGCCCAGCCGTCCATCACGGGCAGCATGATATCCAGCAGCACCATGTCCGGCGCCTGCTTGTCGTACTCCTCCACGGCCTTGCCGCCGTCGTAGGCCAGCCGCACCTCGAAGCCCTCTTTTTCCAGATACATACGGATCAGCTCCGATATGTTGCGGTCATCCTCCACCACCAGAATGTTCCGTGCCATGGCGTCTCCTCCTCACGGTATATTTTTACCTATCATTATACCGGGCAGCCTTCATTTTTCCTGAACGTTTTGTAAACTTGCGCGGCATAACTGGTTCAGTTTACCACACTTTCCGCCGTTTGTACAGCCTCCGGCGCCGGCCCCACGGTCACATCCGCGTAGTACCACGTCAGGATCTCCTGCCACGTTTTCCCCTGCCGTGCCAGCTCGTTGGCGCCGTACTGGCTCATGCCCACGCCGTGGCCGTAGCCGGTGACACGGAACGTCACCTCGTCCGCCGACGCGTCGATGGTGAAGCACGCCGAGCGCAGGGCGAAAATGCGCCGCAGCTCCACGCCCCGCAGGGCTGTGCCGCACACCTCCACCGTCCTGACTCGGCCGGAGTCGTCCCGCTCCACCGCGCCGAACCACCGGTCCGGCCCGCCGCTGAGTGTCAGCTCCGGGTGGGCCTTGGCCAGCAGGGACTTGGCCTCCGCCGCGGAGAACGCCGCCGCGCTGTAATAGTTTGGCACCGTCTCCTCCCCCTCCGGGCTGTCCACGCTCCGCAGATAGGGGACATCGCCGCTCCACACGTCGCCCGCCCCCGCCGTCTTCCCGGCGGAGGAGGAGTGGAACACCGCCAGAATGGGCTGGCCGTCATACAGCGCCACCTGCCCGTCCGTGGCCGCCACCGCCTCCTCGATGCGGCGCTCCCAGCCGTCGAAGTCGCCGCCCCACTTCTCCCGCGCCGCCTCCTCCGACAGCCACGCATTGCAGCAGGCCGGGTCGGTACACATATCCGCCTGGGGATGGGTCTCCTTCCGTCCCGCCGCCAGCTGGTAGTACACATAGGTACGCTCCGCCGCCGCCTGCGCCTTCAGTGCCTCCTGCTCGAAGCTGGCAGGCATCTCGCCCCGCACCACCCCCTGCAAATACACATCCAGCGCCATGGTCTCCACCGCGTCGCCGTTCTGCACCGCCAGCTCCACGCCGCTGTCCCGCTGTCCCTGCGGGGACTGCTCCTGTGCCGCGCCGTCAGGCACCGTCTCCTGCGCCGGGGTCTTTCCCGCCGCCAGATACGCGCCGCCGAACAGCAGCACCGTCAGCACCAGCGCCGCCGCCATAGATCGCCGCATACCATCACCTCCCGCACCAGTCTATGAACGGCCTGTCCCGGGTATGCAAAAACGCGGCTGGGTGCCGTCTCACCCCGCCGCGTTCCGGTATCGTATCCTATTTTTCCCGCATTTTCGCAAAGAACGACGACAGCAGGGCGCGGCTCTCCTCCGCGCAGATGCCGCCCACCAGCTGGGGATGATGAGGGAAATTCTCCATGAACAGGTTCAGCACGCCGCCGCAAGCGCCCATAGCCGCATCCCGCGCCCCGTAGAACACCCGTGGTATCCGGGCATTGAGGATCGCCCCCGCGCACATGGGACACGGCTCCAGCGTCACATAGAGGTCGCAGTCCTCCAGCCGCCACGAGCCAAGGGCTTCGTTGGCCTCCGCCATGGCCTCCATCTCCGCGTGGGAGTACACGGCCTGCTTCTCCTCCCGCCGGTTCCGGCCCCGTCCGATGATCTGTCCCCGATGCACGATGACGCAGCCCACCGGCACCTCGCCGTGCGCCGCCGCCTCCCGCGCCAGTGCCAGTGCCTGCTCCATATAGTCCTGATGCTCCATCTCTGTCCTTTCCGGGGGAACGGTGTCGCCCCTGACTAACGCCGGTCATATTTGTCCAAACTATCCGTACACTGTACATGACGGGAGGAATCACCATGGCCAAACGACCCACCATTGACCCCGCGCTCCGGGAATTGAAGCAGGAGCTTCTCCGCACCAACGATGCCCTGAAGGACGCCTACACCCGCTTCAACTGCGTCTGTGACTCCGAATTGATCGAGGCCAGCATCTACGAGATCAGCGCCCTGAAGTCCCGCTGCAACTACCTGCTGCGCCGGATCAAGGAGCTCAGCGGCGAGGCAGTCCCCTCCGCCGTACCCCGCGCCCAGCCGGTGCAGGCCGCCGCTGCCGCCGCCGTATCGGAGGAGCCGGATGTACCCTGCGTCGCCGCCGACGCCATGAAGGGAGGGCCTGTATGTCGCTCGTAGAAAAATGTGCGCTGGGTCTTGTGCTGCTGTTTCTGCTGGCAGCCTGCCTGCGTCTGCTGCGCCAGCCTCTAAAGCTGGCGCTGCGGGTACTTATCAACAGTGCGCTGGGCTTCTGCGCCCTGTGGCTGCTGAACATGACCTCCGGCCTCACCGGCCTGTCGCTGGGTCTGAATCTGTTCAACGCCCTGACCATCGGTGTGCTGGGTGTGCCGGGTCTGGGCCTGCTGCTCCTATTAAAGTGGGTGCTGGTGTAGCCCCGCCGGTCATCCGTCCACTGCATCCTCCGCATCGCCGCCCTCGGATACAGAAGGTGCGGTGCGGGGGATGCCTTTGTCTCGGTGGGTGCGCCGTCAACGCTCCTCCCTTGTCAGATCCCAGCCGTACAGCGGGTAGCGCTGCACCGCGCCGAAGATCTTCTTTTTCAGGTCGGGATACCGCTGCTCCAGCTCCACAAGCAGCTCCTTCACCTCCTGCCGGCGGCTGTGTCCGTCCATGGGACAGGTGTTCTGCACCACCGGCAGCTGAAGCCGCGCCGCCACCCGCCGGATATCCTCCTCCTGACAGTACAGCAGCGGGCGGATCTGGGTGATGTCCGTCCGGTCCAGATACGTCACCGGCTGGAAGCAGCCGATGCGTCCCTCGAACAGCAGGTTCATCAAAAGCGTCTCCACCGCGTCGTCGTAGTGGTGACCCAGCGCGATCTTGCGGATGCCCCGCTCCGTCAGCGCCGTGTGCAGGCTGCCTCGCCGCAGCTTGGCGCACAGGGAGCAGGGGTTTTTCTCCTGTCGCTCCTGAAACACGATGTCGTACACCGGTACGGCGATACGGATATACGGCACGTCCAGCGCCGCGCAGTAGTCGGCGATGGGCGCAAAATCCATGCCCGGCATCCCCGTCTCCAGCGTGATGGCCTGCACCTGAAAGGGCTTGGGGTAAAACGACCGCAGCCGCGCCAGCGCCGTCAGCGTCAGCAGGCTGTCCTTGCCGCCGGACACGCCTACCGCCACCGTCTCCCCTGCCTCGATCATGTTGTAGTCCTCCACGCAGCGGCGGACAAGCCCTAATATATGCTGCATACGGCGTTCCTCCCCGTAAAATTGAATTTGTGTTTTGAGAAAACGAGAGAAAACGAGAGATAATCAAAGAAAACATCAGGTGTTATTGCCGTAAATGAAATTGATGTTGACAATCCCGCTGCGCTATGCTATAAATATGCTTGCGCGTTCAGTGCGCTTTCTCTGTCCCGATTTTAGCAAGGGCACACGGAAATGTAAAGCATACATTATTATAAATTGGAGGAAGAAAACCATGTCCACTTTCATGGCAAACAAGGCCAACATCGAGCGCAAGTGGTACGTCGTTGACGCCGCCGGCAAGCCCCTGGGCAAGACCGCCGTCATCGTGGCCGACCTGCTGCGCGGTAAGGGCAAAGTCACCTATACCCCCCATGCCGACTGCGGCGACAACGTCATCGTCATCAACGCTGGCAAGGCCGTCCTGACCGGCAACAAGATGGAGCAGAAGTACTATCGCACCCACTCCGGTTGGGTGGGCGGTCTGAAGGAGACCAAGTACCGCATCCTGATGCAGGACAAGCCCGAGCTGGCCATGCGCGTGGCCGTCCGCGGCATGATGCCCCGCAACATCGTCACCAAGGACTCTCTGAAGCGTCTGCACATCTATGCCGGCGAGCAGCATGACCATGCCGCTCAGAAGCCCGAGCTGGTCAAGTAAGGAGGAAAAAGAGAATGTATCAGTCCAAGAACCCCTACAAGTACGGCACTGGCCGCCGCAAGTCCTCCGTGGCCCGCGTGCATCTGTTTGAGAACGGCACCGGCTCCATCACCATCAATGGCCGCGACATCGACGAGTACTTCGGTCTGGAGACTCTGAAGATGGTGGTCCGTCAGCCCCTGAACGCCACCAACACCCTGGGCAAGGTGGACATCGTTGCCACCGTCGAGGGCGGCGGTGTGTCCGGTCAGGCCGGCGCCCTGCGCCACGGCATCAGCCGCGCCCTGCTGCTGGTGAATCCCGAGTACCGCGCCATCCTGAAGAAGGCCGGCTTCCTGACCCGCGATCCTCGTATGAAGGAGCGCAAGAAGTACGGTCTCAAAGCAGCTCGTCGCGCTCCGCAGTTCAGCAAACGATAATCGACTGCTCAGACTATATCAAAATGGTTCAAAAACCCCGGAAAATCAAGGCTCAACAGTCGTAAGGAACTATAAGTCTTGCGGTTCGGGCAGAGAACGGTGTGGCCGTGAAGGTCACGCCGTTTTTCTGCGTCCAATGGTAGATTCTGCGATCATGGGTTCTGCCAGTACGGGGATTTCCACCTCGTCTACGAAGTTGAAGATGA
>ERZ1027188.174-NODE-174-length-28262-cov-10.046265_pt1 | contig 28262 bp, 18 predicted proteins | sample MGYA00519273_ERZ1027188 | MGnify/ENA primary metagenome ERZ1027188 (study PRJEB26926, sample SAMN06164623) | human gut metagenome | biome: ENVO:00009003; feature: ENVO:2100002; material: ENVO:00002003 | host: Homo sapiens | place: USA | collected 2012 ... | reverse complement strand
ACACAAGGCTATTCGTCGGCAGCGTCAGATGTGTATAAGAGACAGTTATTATATTATATATAACCCTTGAATTATTTATATATTACTTTTTTCCCTTTTTTTATCACTATGCCTTTGAAGTCCTTGCCTATGCGTTGTCCGGCGAGGTTGTATGCTGTCTCGTCTGTCTTATAGTCGGCAACGATTTGGCTGATGGCGTTGTCTGTGTCTTTTTTTACGGCTCCCGGCACGGTGTCGCCACGCTTGTTGCTGTGCTGGTCTACGCTCAGGTCGCAGCCGGTGATGCTCCATGCCTCAGCAATCTCAGCCAGTGTGGCTTCCGTTGCACCGTTTGAGATGTTCGCTGGAACAATCGCTCCGTTCTCAATGCTGTTGCTTCCGAACACCGATGATGTGGTGTTGGCTTCTCCTGTAATGTCGGTTGCGTGCCATACGGGGGCTTCCACCGTACTCAACTGATTGGCATAACCGCCCAGGACATTATGTCCAAGTGATGTAAATAGTACCGGAGTGTTTGTCGTGCCTGTTACAGCTATGGCTGCATCGGCAGTTGTGGCGTTGTCTTCGTTGCTTGTAACGATGGAGTTGGCGATAAAAAGGTTTGCGCCTTGTGCCATCTGAAGCTGGTTCTTGTTGTTCCCCACGATGGTAGAACTTATCAGATACAGCGCGTTGACATAGTCTTTATTTTTTCCGTTTACGTAAACAGCACCGCCACCGCCACCTGCCGTGTTGCCCGCGATGGTTGAGTTGATGATGTAAAGAGCCTTTGCGTGCTGTACACAGATTACGCTTCCTGTAGTTTCGGCTATGCTGTTGTCGGTGAACGAGCAACGCTCGAAAGTAATATCACTCATGCTTGGTGCTTTGGATGATATTCGTGCCACTCCTCCACGCGATTTGGCAGTGTTCTGATAGAATGTGCAATCAATGAAATGTGCCTTGCTATACTCCGAACGCACGGCTATACCGCCATATCCGCCAGCCACGTTACCGTAGAAGTTGCAGTTCTTCACCGTCATGTTCTGACTGTCTTTCATGTACAGCGCTCCATATTCTCCGCTGCCGTTAGATGAGTTATAATATACGCTAGTGAAGTCGATGCCCTGTATCAGTATGGGCAGTGTGTTCTTTGCCGACTTTGTCATGTCGGCCTTTATTATAGCCGCAAGGTCACCCGTGTTGGCGACACCATCGCTGTTTACGTCTCCTGAGAATATTGTCGGAGTCTTGCCCGGATATGCCGGAGCGGCTGTTTCGGTTCCGTCGGTGGCCGGGTCGAATCCGCCTGTTATATTAATGGCGTTGCTGATAGTGATAGGCTCGGCCGGAACATATAGTCCTCCGGCGAAGCGGAACGTCGTTCCCTTGTCGTATGTGCTGATTTTTGCGGCCCAGTCGCCGAATTTCAGAGCATTTTCCCACGAAGAACCGTCGCCACCGACAGCACCGGGAAAGTCGCTATCGGGGCGCACGAAGAAAACCTCATCGCTCATCATTTCCTGTATATAGCTCAGGTCTGTCACCTCATCAGGCTTCTGCACTGCTGCATGGGCCGACTCCTGAGCCGCCTTAATCAGGTCTTTCGTCATACCGGCCGGTGCGTATGCATTGCCAACGACACTCTTTCCGAATATTGTCTCAAACCAGGTGCAGGCCGCAGTGTAGCGTCCGTATGGTACATTAAGGTGATAACCGTCTCGGTTCATGTTGTCGCCGATGAATGTGGTGCGCGCATTCTGCACTGCTGTGCCCGACGGAATAAGTAAGTCGAAGCCGTAATCCTTCACGGCTTGGCGTGCCGCTTTCACGATAGCCTCGTACATCTGCATCTGGTCCTTGCCGTAGTTCGGAAACGCTTCGTGGTTAGAGTCCTGCGCATAAGACCATGTCTGGTGCCATACCAGCTTTGCCGTTGCCGGCACACGGGCTTTCACATATTCTATAAGGTAGGGCAGATAGGGAGTGTAGGTGTCGTAAAGTCCTGATACACCGCTTGCCTGTTGCAGGCTCACGTAGTCCCACTGCTCGTCCTGCAAAGCCTTATCAAGTGTGTAGTTTTGTGTTTCTACTTTCTTACCGTCTGTTCCTACTTTTCTGTAATAATACTCGGCCTTGTTCTCTTTGGCGTTGTTGTAATGTCTTTCGAGCTTGCATCCGCCAATATACATATTTCCTATGATGGCCGTATAGCCCTCTTCCGCAGCCAGTTCGTGCAGATACTGCTCCACGGCATCCTGAGAGAAGCTGTTTCCGATAGCCAGAATCTTTACCACCTTATCGCCGGCGGCTGAAACACTGAGTGCCGACAATAACATGACTGTCAGCAAAGAAGTCAATAATCTTTTCATTGTTAGGGTTTGGTTTTTATTATTATAGATATATAAGTTATATTCTATAATTATGTCGTTCTTGCCGTGCTTTTCTGTAGGTGCAGACCTGAAAAATATCAGATGGAGTCTCTTTTGTTTGTAAATTTACCGATAATATGTATCTTTGCATAAGATAAGCTGCATCTCGGCATAACTCTCAAACAAGTTTGGAGCTTCTGCTCTCGATTTGCATTATCTTTGCATAAGATAAGCTGCAGTCTTTACAAAGATAGACAACATACGATATCAATCAAAACAAAATAAAATATGAAATCACTGAAAGAAAGAAAAACCATAAGGAAATATGCCGTAAAGGATGTTTCCGACGATTTGCTCAACTCTTTGCTCGAGGAGGCGGAACGCACACAAACTATGGGCAACCTGCAACTCTATTCCGTTGTTGTAACGCGCAGTGCGGAGATGAAAGCCAAACTTGCTCCGGCTCACTTCAACCAGCCTATGGTGGAGGGCGCACCGGTGGTGCTTACCTTCTGCGCCGACTTCCGCCGCACCACTGCTTGGGCGGAAAACCGTAACGCCACGCCGGGCTACGACAACTTCCTGTCGTTCATGAATGCCGCAACCGACGCGCTGCTCTACTGTCAGACGTTCTGCAACATCGCAGAGGAGCAAGGACTGGGTGCGTGTTTTCTCGGTACGACGGTGTATATGCCGCAGATGATTATCGACACTTTGAAGTTGCCGCACCTTGTCATGCCTGTAGCTACCATAACGCTTGGATGGCCAGATGAGAACCCGCCGCAGACAGACCGCTTGCCGCTGAAAGCCATATTACATGAGGAGACATATACGGACTATACTCCCGAGAGCATTAACGAGTTCTATTCGGAGAAGGAATCGCTGCCCGAAAACAAGCATTTCGTGGAGATAAACAATAAGGAAACGCTCGCTCAGGTATTCACCGACTGCCGTTATACGAAGAAAGACAACGAGGCTATGTCGGCCGGAATGATTGAGGCGTTGAAGAAACAAGGATTCTTATAAACGATAGTCCTCTAAGTATTCATTTTTACGGGGCTTTGGTAATCGCATTACCAAGCCTCGGTAACAAATGGAATGTTATTATCTTGCTTCTAATCCCGCACTTCTTACTTCTAAATCATCCCCCGAAAAGGGGATGATGATTTATCTTTCTGCAATCTCCTTTGCCTTTTCCAATGCAATATTGATGTGGCTACAGATGTTCTCTTCGCCAATCAACTCGTAGAAACCGCTGCGTGCGAGTACTGCGTGTACCTTCGGATTGACACCCGAAAGTACAATCTGTATGCCCTCCTTTTGGCTCATTATACAGAGGTTGGTGAGGTTATGGATACCCGTAGAGTCTACAAACGGCACCTTACGCATACGGATGATGCGCACCTTCGGACGGTCGCCGAAGCTCGCCATGATTTCCTCGAAACGGTTGCCGGCACCGAAGAAGTACGGACCGTTTATCTCGTAGACCTCCACTCCGTTGGGAATAATCAGGTGCTCGTTGTTCTCTAACTTAATGTCCGACTCGTCATTCGGGTCTATCTCGTCCATTATCACCTTCACATCAGTAGTCTCCGACATACGTTTCATGAACAGCAAGCAGGCGATTATCAGTCCCACCTCGATGGCAATCGTAAGGTCGAAGATGATGGTGAGGAAGAAAGTGATGAGCAATACAGTAACGTCGCTCTTAGGATTCTTCATCAGTGCGATGAACGAACGCCATCCGCACATTCCATACGATACTACGACCAGCACTCCGGCAAGGCACGCCATTGGGATATACTTGGCCAAAGGCATGAGGAACAGGAATATTAACACAAGCACAATGGCGTGGATGATGCCGGCTACAGGCGTCTTTCCGCCATTGTTTATGTTTGTCATGGTGCGCGCTATGGCTCCCGTGGCAGGTATTCCGCCGAACAGCGGAGTGGCGAGGTTAGCCAGTCCCTGACCTATCAACTCTGTATTGGAGTCGTGGTGGTCGCCTATAACACCGTCGGCAACGGTGGCAGAGAGCAACGACTCGATGGCTCCGAGAATGGCGATAGTGAGTGCCGGCGACACAAGACTCTTTATTGTCTCCCAGTTCAAGCCGGGAAGCTGCGCCTCGGGCAGTTGTGCGTTTATGGTGAAACGGTCGCCGATGGTCTCAATTGACGTTACACCGCAATAGCTTTTTAATATCAGAGCGAGCACAGTCATTAGTATAATGGCAATCAGCGAACCGGGAATCTTCTTGCTGAAGCGTGGCGTGATGGCTATGATGATGACGCTCACGATGCCTACGATGCTGCTCCACAGGTCGGCAGAACCGGCATTCCGGGCATAGACAATCCATTTTTCAACGAAGTCGGACGGCACGGACGCAAGTTGAAGGCCGAACAGGTCCTTTATCTGTGTCGTGAAAATCGTTACGGCGATACCGCTTGTGAATCCCACTATGATGGGGTAGGGGATATATTTGATGATTGTTCCGAGCCTGAGCAGTCCGAAGAGGATGAGGAAGAAACCCGCCATGAGTGTCGCGATGGTGAGTCCCTGAAAGCCATACTGCTGTATGATGCCGTATATTATAATAATGAACGCGCCCGTAGGACCGCCAATCTGCACACGGCTGCCTCCGAATGCCGACACTATGAATCCCGCTACGATGGCTGTGATGATGCCCTTCTCCGGAGTCACGCCCGATGCGATGCCGAAAGCGATAGCCAACGGTAGTGCGACGATGCCTACGATGATGCCGGCCATGATGTCGGCTGTTAATGTTTTCTTGTTGTAATTCTTTAGGCTCGTCAGCAGACGAGGCTTAAAGGTGATTGCTTCCATCTTGTTTATTGTTATCTTGATATGTTATTATTATCCTGATATTTTCCTTTTTTCAGCGCAAATGAATATTGCCGTAATAACTTAAAAAACTCTAAGAAGCTGCAAAAGTAATATAAAAAAACGAAATAAACGAATTTTCAACGAGATTCGGTATCTATAAATGGGATGTATGATAAAAAAGAAAGGAACTCTCCGCTTTTTGAGAGTTCCTTTCTTTTTTGTTATATAAAGTCTTATGCTTTATCTCGACTGCAAGAGTTATTTACCGATGTACTTCTTGCCGTTCATGATGTATATCTGGCCTTTCAATGGGCTTGCTATATGACGGCCCTGCAAATCATACATTGTAGAATTCTTGCTCTTAACGTCAGTGTTGATTTCGTATATGCCGTTCTCAACATCAGGGCGAACAACGTAGAGTGTCGTAAGATATGCAGTACCGCTGGCATTTCTCCAAATATATAATGCGCTGCAATCTGCTGTCAGGGTATAGCTTTCCAAAGTCGGGTCGCTGGCAGAAGTTCTACCATTTATAAGGTCGTTTGTAGTATAAATAACGTCAGTATCCTTGTTTGTTGCCGATGTCGTTATTGTAAGCTTTTGGGCTGTTCTATCGGCGCTGTTGTTGTAAACACCGGCAATATAAACTACATCTCCGGTCTTAAAGCCACCACTAACAGGCTTTATTTCTATATAATTTTTGTTTGAACCATATTTGATAGCAGGAACGGGGTCTGCATTGTTATGTATTTTAACTGTTCCAGTAGCATCGACGCCTGTTTCTGTTGTCGTACCGATATTGTCGTTCCAAGAATAAATCTTTCCAGTTACCTCATCACCACCGGTATCTCCACCGGTATCTCCGCCTTCTGTCGGCTCTTTTGCTTCAGCTCCCTCTACGTTAAGGATGCGCACACCCTGAATGTTAAGGCTACCGGTAGAAGTGTTCTCAAGCTTGATGAATACGCAGTGTTCTGTATCTGCAACAGAAGAAGAGAAGTTCTTCTCGAATATTCCTGAAGGACTCTTGTCTACTGATGTTACCAGTTTCCAAGTCTTACCGTCTGTTGACGTGTAGAGGTTGAGGTAAACAGAACCCGTACGATAGAGGTATGTTGCGAATGTTGTAACGCCCTTTGGACACTTGAAGATTACAGAACCACCGTCTTTAGCTTTTGCCGCACTTGCCTTTGCAAGCTGCAATGAACCTGTGTAAACTGTTGACGAGAATGTCTTGCCGTTTGCCGCAGCATCATAAGTGTAGTCCTTGTTAAATGTTGATGCCTCAGAACCAGCGACCTTACCGTCAACAAGGGTTATAGTTCCGTCAGCAATCAACTCGTTTGCCTTAGTCTCATTCTCAGGGCAGAAGAAGAAATAGTCGTCCATAGTCTTTTCCTCAAGTGCAACGTTATTCAACTCACCGCTGATGAAAGTCTCCTCAACGTAGTTGTTGTCCTCACCGCTGTCATCGCCAGTGTTGTCATCGCCGGAACCGCCGTTGCCTTCGTTACTGCCGCCAGTGTTGTCGCTTTCGCTGCCGCCACCATTGCTGATGGTCTTGCCGAAGAAGCCGACGAGAGTGGATTTGTAGTTCTGGATAGCAGTAGAGAGTGCAGAGATGACCTCATAGTTTGTATCCTCGTTAGCACCGAAAGTCCAGGAGAAGTCCACTTTGTTGCCATCGTGCTTGCAACGGCCTGCACCATATTCGCCAGTTACAACATCCTTAACCTCGTTTCCAGCATGGCAGGTGTAGCCAGTATACATCAAAGATGCGTCAGTGTCGAAGTTATTATAAACGTGTCCGCCCTGAAGCGCCTTTACGGTAGAAGGCACCTTGTCGCTTTTGCTGGCCACCTCGTAAGCGTCGAAGTGGGTGTTGTTTATGCCGCTTTCTGTCCACTTCTGATATTTCTTCGCTCCTTCGATGACGTTGCCGATAGCCTTTATTATACCGCCATTCTCGCCAGAGAATGTTCCTTTTGTCTCTGCCGCCGAGCCTTGACCATTGTTTACGTCAGAACCCTGCTTAGAACTGAGCATTGGGTATTTGCAGTTGCGGAAGTAGTTGTTCTCAACGAAAGCGTCAGAAGACTCGGCTGCACCTACACCGTACTTAGCGTTACCATCGAAATAGTTGTTGTAGATATGTACAGACATAGTACGGATACGCGGGTGGCGTGAGTCTGAGTGGTCGAACCAGTTGTGATGATATGTGATGTAGTTAGGACCACTCTCGCTTGTCATACCGCAGAGACTTGACTTACCGCTATCCCAAAGATGGTTGTAAGACATTGTACAGTACTTAGAGTCGCCTTTGATATCGAGAGTACCGTCACCTTTCTTCTGGTCGGCAGCACCTCCTGGTTTGCCGTAGAAAAGGTCGAGGTTGTGAATCCACAAGTTACAGTTGTCTGTGTCCATAGAAACAGCGTCGTCCATACACCACATGATGGCAAAGTTGCGAAGCTCTACCGAACAAGCATTGCGGAGAAGGAATCCGAAACCGTGGACGGTAGCATCGAAACCAACACCCTCGATGGTGATGTTCATTTCAGAATAGCTGTTCTTTCCCTTAATCTGTACACCCTCGGCAGAACTGCCAAATTCGTCCATATCAGCAGCCTTGATGGTTCCGATTATACGGAATGTGATAGGGGTCTTGTCATATCCCTTCTGATAAAGGTATATGATGTTCTGTAAACCCATACCTGTTGTCTTGCTGCCATTGCTGCTTGTTACGACATCGGTGGTGATAGTCTTGGCGTTGTCGGCTGTAACGTAGATGACCTTCGCACCATCTTTCAAAGTACCGTCGTTCTTGTAGGCACCGATACCGTTTGCAGGATTGAATGTGGAAGAAGCGGTCTTGAAGTGGGCAAAACCGCCACGGTCGTGAGCGATAACGGCAAGAGTGCCTGTTTCTGCTGCGTCGGCAGTGATTTCTGTTCCGCCTTGTACAGGAACGACCTTCATCTTGTAGTTTCCTGCAACCAGACCGAGAGCGTCTGCGCGTCCGTAAGTAGAATACTCGCGTACCAATTCGGTGTCAAGCTTAGTCCAAGAGTTGGAAGCAGCCGGGCTTACATAAACATTATACGAGTAGCCAGCCTCTTTTGTCCACTCAACGTAAGCACTTTCAAACCATCCGTTGCTGCTTGTGATGGTTACGGCAGCTTCCGTTGGAGTTGCGCTAATAAGCGTCATTACCAATAAGAATAAGTAAAATAATTTTTTTTTCATTTGTTTTATTTGTTTTTAGGTTAGTGATTTTGGCTAAGGCAACTTTAATAAAGCTATACATCTCGGAAATCCGCTAATGTATCGTTTACAGTTTTATAGTTTGTTCCGCTTGCAAAGTTAGAAAAATCTTATAATATATAATGCAATAATCTTGATTTATATCACGTAAACGTTTGCGTGCCCCCCGCTTATGCCTCTTAAAACTCGCATATTTTCAAGCATAATTTTGTTCGCTCTCAGAAACGCGAAAATACGGCTTTTTAGCCGCTTTGAAGTTAATGCTTTGATAGTCAGGGCGTTATCTCATTATTTGGCAAAAATAGCCGTTTTTGAGAGTGTTTTTTACCTCGTTAAATTGCAACGGAGCCACTTTTGCACTCCAACGGAGCCACTTTGGGGCTTCAACGAGGCCTCCGTTGCACTTCAAAACAGCCTAAAACGCACTCTAAAAGTGCCACTTTTGAAACCTAACAAACGTTAAATTGTCTCCAAACTGCATTTTTCCCTATTTCTACGGATGCCAAATTTCGATAAAAATCGCCTCGATTTTTTTGCAACGGAGGCACTTTTGGAATTTTGAGTTACGAATTTTGGGTTTTGAGTTGGGATTTTTGCGGTCGGAAAACCATTGAAACTTTGTAACGGAGCCAATATTTAACTTTCCTTAGCACGAGAGGATTGTTTTTAAAATGTAAAATATTTTCTCATTAAAATGTTGCGGTTTAGGTCGGTTTGGAATGATATTTTTTCACCATGAAATTGCTCTGAGGCTTTTATGTTTTGTTGTCGCAACAGGTTGGCAGTCCTACATTTTTCTTATAAAATGAAGATATTATCGGGAAAAGTATTAACTTTGCAAAGTTAAATATTATGCAATGAGAGCAGATTTGGAAGAAAGAGTGCAGAGGGCTGTCGATAACTTCATGCAAGGCTATGGATGCGCACAGTCGGTTGTAGCGGCATTTGCCGATATGTATGGCTTCACGGACGAGCAGGCTAAGAAGATAGCTGCCGGATTTGGCGGCGGTGTGGGTCGGATGCGCATGATGTGCGGTGCCGTGTCGGGCATCGTGATACTTGTGGGAATGGCTTGTGGACAGACCGAAGGCTCGGACCGGCAGGGTAAGTCGGCGTGCTATAAGGTCGTGCAGGAACTTTTAGGTAAGTTCAAGGAACGCAACGGTTCGGTGATATGCGCCGAACTGCTCGGTATTGGTGGCGTGAAAGCCGTGCCGACGAACCCGGTTGCGTCAGAGCGTACGCCCGAATACTATAAGAAACGCCCATGTGCGGCAAAGGTGGAGAGCGCGGCGAGGGTGTTTGCAGAGTGGGTGGATGGGCAATAGCCCAAATTAGTCCAATTAGCCAAATTAGTTCAATTAGTCAAATTAGTTCAATTAGTCAAATTAGTTCAATTAGTCTAATTAGCCTAATTACCATCCTTTAAAAAGAACCAACAACAAAACGAAATAACAACAATGAAGAAGAATTTGAAAATCTCCACGCTCTGTGTTCAGGCAGGGTGGGAGCCTAAGAACGGTGAACCGGTGTTGCCACCGATAGTGCAGAGCACTACGTTCAAATACGACAATACCGAAGAGATGGCTATGCTCTTCGACCTGAAGAAAGAAGGATATTTCTATACCCGTCTGCAAAACCCGACCAACGACAATGTGGCTAAGAAGATTGCTGCTCTCGAAGGCGGTGTGGCTGCAACACTCACATCGAGCGGACAGGCTGCCAATTTCTATGCAGTGTTCAATATCTGCGAGGCGGGCGACCATATAGTGACATCTAACGAGATATATGGCGGAACGTACAACTTGTTCGGCGTGACGCTGAAGAAGCTCGGAATAGAATGCACTTTCGTAGACCAGACAGCGTCGGAGGAGGAGATTCAGAAGGCATTCCGCCCGAACACCAAGCTGCTTTTCGGCGAGACAATATCCAATCCGGGCTGCAAAGTGCTCGATATAGAGAAGTTCGCGCGCATAGCACATAAGAACGGTGTGCCTCTGATTATCGACAATACCTTTGCAACGCCGGTGAACTGCCGTCCGTTCGAGTGGGGCGCGGACATCGTGACACACTCTACGACGAAGTATATCGACGGACACGCCATGACCGTGGGCGGCGTTGTGGTGGACAGTGGCAACTTCGACTGGGACGCACAAGCTGAGAAATTCCCGGGACTGACAACTCCCGACGAGTCATACCACGGACTGACATACACAAAGGCGTTCGGTAAGATGGCGTACACGACCAAGCTCGTAGCACAGCTTATGCGTGACCTCGGCTCAATACAAAGCCCGCACAACTCGTTCCTTATCAACATCGGACTCGAAAGCCTGCACCTGCGTGTGGCTCAGCACTGTCGCAACGCACAGCGCGTGGCTGAGTTCCTTGCTTCCGACGACCGTGTGGCGTGGGTTCACTATTGCGGCCTGCCATCGGACAGCAACTATGAGCTTGGACAGAAATACCTGCCGAATGGCTCTTGTGGTGTGATGGCGTTCGGACTGAAAGGCGACCGCGAGACAGCCGTTAAGTTCATGGACTCGCTTGAGCTTGTGCGCATCGTGACGCACGTAGCCGACAGCCGCACCTGCGTGCTTCATCCTGCAAGCCATACTCACCGCCAGTTGTCAGACGAGCAACTGAAAGAGGCTGGTATCGCTCCCGACCTTATCCGTCTGTCGGTAGGTATTGAGGACTGTGAGGACATACTTGACGATATCAAGCAGGCGTTGGAGAAGATTTAAGCCTATAAACCCACAGTCACAGCCCCCTCAATCCCCCCAAGGGGGGAGGCGCAAACAGGAAGTAAACCCCTTGCCCCCGGTGGGGGGAGTGATGCAAAATAATTAATATAAAAAATTCCCAACCCTCTTTCCGCAAGTTGGGGCCTCCCCCCTTGGGGGGATTGAGGGGGGCTGTGGTCTGTGTTTTATATTTTATGATATATATACTAATAATCATAGCAGTTGGCTTCGCCGTAGCTTGGGCTATGGGCAGAAGCAAGAACGCCGCATTAGAAACGGCTCTCACGACGGAGCGAAAGCACGCCGAGGAACGCCGCAATGAGATGGCGGAGCAGCACGGCCGCGAATTGGAGACAGAGAGACGGCACGCTGCCGAGAGTAGGGCAGAACTGGAACAACGCTACAGACAGGAACTGGAAGCTGAGAAACGGCACGCTGAAGAGATGCGCGCGGAGTTTGAAAAGCAACAGGAAGAGCGTGGCAAGTTGTTGCAGGAAGAACTGCGTAGTATGGCCGCAAAGATGCTCAGCGACAGCCGTAAGGAACTGACCGCTGCCGATAAGGAACGCCTCGATGCCTTGCTCACACCATTGAAAGAACGTTTGGAGACATTCCAAAAGACCGTGAGCGAGAGCAGCAAGGAGGGCGCACAGAACAAGACCGAGATAAAGACGGCGTTCGAGGAAGCTATGAAGCGTCTGCATGAGGAGCAGGAACGCACGGTGCGCGAGCTGAAAGAGCAGACCGAAAAGATAGGAAACGATGCCGCAAGTCTCACTCAGGCGTTGAAAGGCGACTCCAAGATGCAAGGCGACTGGGGCGAGATGATTCTCGATAAGACGCTCGAAGACAGCGGACTGGTGAAGGACTCGCAGTATTTTCTGCAAGAGAACTACAAGGATGAGGACGGCAATAATTATCGCCCCGATGCCGTTGTGGTATTCCCCAATGGCGATAAGGCCGTTATAGACTCGAAGGTTTCGCTCACGGCATATCTTGATGCGACTCGTGCCGACAATCCCGATGAACGCGACAGACTGCTGCGTGAGCACGTGGCGAGCGTGAAAGCACACGTTAACGAGCTGAGTGTGAAGAGTTATGAGACTATTGTGCCGGGCTGCATTGGCTACGTCTTGATGTTCATTCCATACGAAAGCGGATACAGCGCGGCGATAAAAGCCGACCCGGGACTCTTGAATTACGCTTATAAGAAGCGGATAATAATTCTCAGCCCGTCTAATCTGCTTATGGCTTTGCAGCTTACTCACACGATGTGGCAGAACTATAGGATGAACAAAAACGTGGAGGAGATACTGCGCCAGTCGAATGACCTGTACGACAAATTTGTTACCTTTGCCGAGACTTTTGTCAAGATTGAGGGCGACATACAGCGTCTGCACGATGATTTCGACAAGGCGAAAGGGCAGCTCAGAGATGGTAAAGGAAACATCGTGCGCCGCCTTGACGGCATGAAAGCGTTGGGATTGAATCCCAAGAAACAGATTCCCGAGTCGATAAAGTAGTGCGGAGAGCTTGTAACAGGGCTATTTCGTGATGATGCAAGAGAGCATTGAAAAAGTGTCAAATGCCTGATATTCTTGACGTTAACATTATTTTTCGGAGGAATATTTGTGAATTTCGGGAAAGTTTGTTACTTTTGCAATTGAATAAATCGCTTTATTCAGAATAAGAATCTGATGAAGAAAAGATATATTTTTCATGGTATTAGTTTTTAAGGCGTAAGGCGTCCTGTCGTGAGACAGGATGCCTTTACTTATAATAATCTTCAATGTTAAATACTTTTGGGGACTATAACATTTTCGGAATTGAATCCCAAAAAGTCATAACATTTTCGGAATTGAATCCCAAAAAGTCATAACATTTTTGGAATTGAATCCAAAAAAGTCAAAACATTTTTGGAATTGACAATGTTAATTACTATATTTGCAGCATAATCAGTTACTTGGTATGATAGACAGAAAACTCAATAAGAATATACATTCTGCATACTTTTGCGAACAGTAAACTACTAAATCAAATCATAATGGAAAGGAACTATAAGCCAATGGTGGCAATGCTCGTGTGCCTGTTCTACGTATTTACGGGAAATGCGCAGCTTGCCAAACAAGATCTTAATGCGCCATTCGGATGGGCCAACTGCTCGTCGGCAACGACTGGCGACGACTACACCGTGACCGGTGGAGGGCAGAGTGAGAACCGTATAACGCTGAAAAGCACGGGCGGGGATATGCGCGATGTGATATCAAATGCGTTGAAGAAACACGATATCATAGTGTTTGACGGTTCGGCTGGAGACTTCATTCTGTCCTCGTCTGTAGATATGAACGAACTGGAGAACAAGACCATCGTGGGCATCAACGGCGCAAGATTGTGCACACAGTTCTATATAACAAAGGATATACGCGCGGCGCTGAACAAGGCCAACGTGATGAAGGCAAGTTCGTCTTCGGGTACGGGTGGCACTTTGAGTAACGGCGCGACAATAGGAGAGGAACGCGAGTTGCGCACCCGTCAAGCCCTGATAGACTTTACTGGCGATGCGACGGAAGCCTATCGCAAGGCGGGCATCCTCGGAATAAAGCACTGCAATAACATAATAATACGCAATATCAAGTTTGTCGGCCCCGGTTCTTGCGACCTCGGCGGCAGCGACCTTATCTCCGCCACCTATACAACGCATCTGTGGGTAGACCATTGCGACTTCATGGATGGTATGGACGGTAACTTCGATATTACCAACGAGAGCGATTTCATCACCGTGTCGTGGTGTACTTTCAGTTACACTAAGCGCGCCTACGACCACATGAACACCAATCTCATAGGCAGTAACGACAAACGATATGACGATGCGGGCAAGCTGCACGTAACCTTTGCCAACTGTATATGGGGGGCGGGCTGCGCGCAACGTATGCCGATGGTGCGTTTCGGAACGGTTCATCTGCTCAACAACTACTACGACTGCATGGGCAACATGGCCGCCATCAATCCCCGTTTCTCCTCCTCAGTGCTCATAGACAATAATTATTTTGCGCCGGGAGTGAAGAAAATATTCAAGGAGAATGATGCTAAGGCATATACCTTTGTCGACAACCGCTATACGGAGAAGTTCACGCAGCCTGCCGACCGTGGTCGCGTTACTGTGCCATACGCCTACAAAGCCGTTTATGTGGCCGATGTTCCGGGCATGGTAACGTCTAAATATGGTGCCGGAGCCAAGTTGAAAGACCCGTTGGAAATAGGGCGTTAGGGTAAAAAACAGGATATGAACCGACCTGCTTGGTGCTTTATTTTTAGCAAAAGATTTCTATATTTCAGAAACTATTCGTAACTTCGCAGACAAAATAACAACTGTCTGCGAAGTTTTGTTTTGCAGATGGAATTTAAACCGACTATGAATAATAATACATACTCTTACGATGAGGCCTTCGAGGCTTCTTTGGAATATTTCGGTGGAGACGAGCTTGCTGCACGTGTCTGGGTGAATAAATACGCAATGAAGGACAGCTACGGCAATATCTATGAGAAGTCGCCTGACCAGATGCACCGTCGCATAGCTAATGAGATTGCCCGTATAGAGGGCAAGTATCCTAACCCGATGACGGCAGACGAAGTGTTTGCCCTTCTCGATCATTTCCGTTACATCATTCCAGCCGGCAGTCCGATGACCGGTATAGGAAATAACTATCAGGTGGCATCGTTGTCAAACTGCTTCGTTATCGGTGTGGATGGCGATGCAGACTCATACGGGGCCATCATGCGTGTGGACGAGGAGCAGGTGCAACTGATGAAACGCCGCGGTGGAGTAGGCCATGACCTCTCGCAGCTTCGTCCGAAAGGCAGTCCTGTGAACAATTCTGCGCTTACCTCTACGGGCTTGGTGCCGTTCATGGAGCGTTATAGTAATAGTACGCGCGAGGTGGCACAGGACGGCCGTCGCGGTGCGCTGATGCTTTCGGTAAGCATAAAGCATCCTGACAGTGAGGCGTTTATCGATGCGAAAATGACCGAAGGCAAGGTTACGGGAGCCAATGTGTCGGTGAGAATAGACGATGGGTTCATGGAGGCTGCGGTCAATGATACGCCATATACGCAGCAGTTCCCTATCGATACCGACAGCCCCATAATGAAGAAGGATATCTCGGCGAAGAACCTTTGGAACAAAATCGTGCATAATGCGTGGAAGAGTGCCGAGCCGGGAATACTCTTTTGGGATACCATTATACGTGAGAGCATTCCCGACTGCTATGCCGATTTGGGCTTCCGCACGATTAGTACCAATCCTTGCGGTGAGATTCCGCTTTGTCCTTACGACTCATGCCGCCTGTTGAGCATAAACCTTTACAGCTATGTAGTGAATCCGTTTACGAAGGATGCTTACTTCGATTACGGGCTGTTTAAGAAGCACGTGGCTGCCGCACAGCGCATAATGGACGATATCGTGGATCTGGAATTGGAGAAAATCGACCAGATTATTGCTAAGGTAAAGGAAGACCCGCAGGTGAACGAGGTGAAAAGTGCAGAGCTTCACCTTTGGGAAAAAATTAAGCGCAAGAGCGGAATGGGACGCCGTACTGGTGTGGGCATAACCGCAGAGGGCGATATGATTGCCGCAATGGGATTGCGCTATGGCACTCAAGAAGCTACCGATTTCAGCGTGAACGTGCATAAGACGTTGGCGTTGAGCGCATACGGCTCGTCGGTAAAGATGGCTTCGGAGCGCGGTGCATTTGAGATTTTCGATGCAGACCGTGAGAAGAGCAATCCGTTTATCCAGCGTCTGAAAGACTCGGATGCAACACTTTATGAGAGCATGGTGAAGTACGGACGCCGCAATATTGCCTGCCTGACTATTGCTCCGACAGGTACAACGAGCCTGATGACGCAGACAACAAGCGGCATTGAACCTGTATTCATGCCGGTTTATAAGCGCAGAAGAAAGGTGAACCCGAACGATACGGAGGTTCATGTTGACTTCGTAGATGAGATGGGAGACTCGTTTGAGGAGTATATCGTATATCATCCGAAGTTCCTGAAGTGGATGGAGGTGAACGGGTTTGACTCAAAACGCAAGTATACACAGGAGGAAATAGATACCCTCGTGGCAAAGTCGCCATATAATAAGGCTACAGCTAATGATGTTGACTGGCTCATGAAGGTGCGTATGCAGGGCGCGATACAGAAGTGGGTGGATCACAGCATCAGCGTTACCGTTAACCTTCCGAACGATGTTGACGAGGCTCTCGTGAACAAACTCTATGTGGAAGCATGGCGTTCGGGCTGCAAGGGATGTACGATCTATCGCGACGGCTCGCGCTCGGGAGTTATGATTTCGGCCGAAAAGAAGAAAGACGAAAAGAAGGAAGAGACCGTTCCGTGCCGCCAGCCGGAAGTTACTGAGGTGCGTCCGAAAGAACTTGAGTGCGATGTGGTGCGTTTCCAGAACAATAAAGAGAAGTGGGTGGCATTCGTAGGCCTCCTGAACGGTTATCCTTACGAGATTTTCACAGGTTTGCAGGATGATGAAGAAGGAATAGTTTTGCCCAAGACCGTAGTGAAAGGAAAGATTATCAAGCAGATAACCGAGGACGGAACGCGCCGCTACGACTTCCAGTTCGAGAACAAACGAGGTTACAAGACTACCGTCGAAGGCTTGTCGGAGAAGTTCAATCCAGAGTATTGGAACTATGCGAAACTGATTTCCGGCGTGCTCAGATACCGTATGCCGATAGCCCATGTCATCAAGCTCGTAGGCTCGTTGCAGCTAAAGAGCGAGAGTATCAATACCTGGAAGAACGGTGTGGAGAGAGCTTTGAAGAAATATATTGTTGACGGAACAGAAGCAAAAGGACAGAAATGTCCTAACTGCGGACAGGAAACTCTGGTTTATCAGGAGGGCTGTTTGATTTGCAAGAACTGTGGCGCGTCTCGTTGTGGATAGGAATATGAATATCGAGAGCGGCTATATTTATCTACGTAAACTGCGGTTTCATGCCTTTCATGGTGTGTTGCCGCAGGAACGCGTTATAGGCAATGACTATGAAGTGAGCGTGCGTATTGGTTATCCGGTGGCGAAAGCCGTGGATAGCGATAATGTTTCGGATACGCTCAACTACGCCGATGTATATAATATAATAAGGTGTAAGATGGCAGAACCGACAGCTTTGATAGAGCGCGTGGCCGGAAATATCGTCAAAGAGCTGCTTGCCGAGTTCCCCAAAATCAAGTCCATAGATATTGAATTGACCAAGTTGAATCCGCCGATGGGGGCTGATTGTGCCGGTGCCGGCGTGGAATTACATATAAAAAATAACTAAAAACTCATTATGTGTTGCATAGTTTTCATGAGAAATACTTACCTTTGCAAAGCGTTTAAGCCATTCTTGCGGCGTCTTGTCACTGTCGCGGCGTTATTATTTCTGCTTGTTGAGACGGCAATCGGCGCAGACAACAAGTTTGTCCTTGTGATAGATGCAGGGCATGGAGGCCATGATACGGGTGCGTTAGGTGCGTATTCGCGCGAGAAAGACATTAACTTGAAAGTGGCTTTGGCTTTCGGTAAGTATGTGGAGAGCAACTGCGGTGATGTTAAGGTGATATATACGCGCAAGACGGATGTGTTCATTCCGTTGCAGGAACGTGCCAATATAGCCAATCGAAACAATGCCGACTTGTTCATTTCCGTGCATACAAATGCGTTGCCGGCAGGACGGATCGCCCGTGGTTTCGAGGCATATACGCTCGGAATGCACCGTGCTAAGGACAATCTTGATGTGGCTATGCGCGAAAACTCTGTCATTTCGATGGAGACAGACTATGAACATAAGTATCAGGGATTTGACCCGAAGTCGTCCGAAAGCTACATTATGTTCGAGTTTATGCAGACCGCCAATATGGAGAAAAGCGTGGAACTGGCACGTATGATGCAGCGTTCTGTGTGTAAGACGGCTTGCAGAAACAACAAAGGAGTGCATCAGGCGGGATTCCTCGTGTTGCGCCAGACAACAATGCCAGGCTGCCTTATTGAGTTAGGCTTTATAACAACAGCCGACGAAGAGGATTTCTTGAACACAGAATCGGGCGTGGATGCTTTGGCGTGTGGCGTATTTAATGCTTTCGCCGAATATAAGAATAAATATAACAGTAAGGTGGTCGTACCGTATCTTGCGCCCAAAAGCCCGGCCATAAGCGTAGGCCGGATTGGTCCACAGGGGACTGATAATTTGTTGGAAACGAAAGGAACAAAGAAAACCGTTGCGCAAAAGACTACTCAAAAGACTCAGCCGGTAGTGCAATCGCAGAAGAAAGACGCTGCTGTGGCACTGAAAAAGGATAACGTTGTAGCGCAATCTAAGGCGGGCAATAAGTCTCAGGACAAAACCTCTGCAAGCAAGAATGCAGACAAGCCGGTGTTTAAGGTGCAGATATTTGTTGTAAACAAAGTCCTGTCTGCCGGTAGTTCGCAGTTGAAGGGGCATTCCGAGGCTGAGTATTATAAAGATGGTGGCAACGTTAAATATACCATTGGCTCGTCAGTTGATTATAACGAAATACTTGCATTGCGCAGGTCTTTGCTTTCCGATTTCCCACAGGCATTTATCGTAGCTTTCAAGAATGGGGTCCGTATGGATGTCAATGCGGCTATCGCAGAGTTTAAGAAGAATAAATAAAACGTTTAGAATATGAAATTGAAGAATGAGGTTAGAATAGCTCTTGTGGCAATAGCGGGAATTGTCGTACTGTTTTTTGGTATGCAGTTTCTGAAAGGATTGGATATATTCTCTTCTGAATATCCATATTTAATGAAGTTCAGTAATATTAGCGGACTGTCAGCTTCAAGTCCTATATATGCCGATGGCTTTCGTGTAGGTACGGTAAATTCCATTGATTATGATTACAATAAGCATGGTGACATTACCGTAGAGGTTTCTATAAACAAGGAAATGCAAATACCTGAAGGCACAAGTGCGGAAATTGTCAGCGATGTTCTTGGCAATGTTCAGGTGAATCTCATTCTTGGAAAAGAAGGTGCCGGTAAACTGAATCCGGGAGACGTGATAGACGGAAGGATAAACAACGGCGCGCTTGGAGATATGAAAGACATGATTCCGACTGTGCAGAAGATGCTTCCGAAACTCGATTCTATACTTGCGAGTGTCAATACTTTACTTGCCGATCCAGCTTTGGCTTCGTCTCTTCACAATGTAGATAGGATTACATCCGACCTCACTACCTCGACAAGAGAACTTAATAGACTGCTCGCAAACGTTAATAGTGAGTTTCCGCGGCTGTCTGCCAAGACCGGGAATCTTATGGATAAAGCCGGTAAAACCGTTACAAATGCAAACACGGCTATTACCACAGCCAATACGATGATGACAACAATAAACGGTAAGATGGCTGCCGTTGATGTTGAGGGTACTATGGCAAAGGTGGATAAGACTCTGGCTAATGTACAGACGCTTACCGACAAGATTAACAAAGGAGAGGGCTCGCTGGGGTTGTTGATTAACGATGCAAGTCTTTACAATAACCTGACGAATACCGTCAGAAATGCCGACTCGTTGGTGGTTAATCTGCGCGAACATCCTAAGAGATACGTTCATTTCTCTATTTTTGGCAAAAAAGACAAATAACCGTTTAGTTTAAATTAAGTCTAAATACCAAGAATAAAGTTTCACGGCATGGGATTTTGACCTAACCGGTGCTTTATCAGCCACTTTAAACGAATTTCAAAATTGTTTCACTGTAAAAGGAATTAAAAGCAAAAACAAGTTTGAAGTGGCTGATACCCAAATACTTAGATATGGGCAAATGCTTTTGTTATGTAAATAAATCAAACATATTGCGAAGTACCATTATTACGTTTGTTGAGCCATTTGCCTTATTTATAGCAAAAACAGCGTTTTAGTACGTTTCAAAAAAGATTACTATCTTTGCATACCGAAACCTATTTATGCTGGTTGCGTAAAAAAATAACGCTTAAAGAATAATGAAAACAACCCCCAATACGCTTTGGGACAAATGTCTCTTCTTGATAAAAGAGAATGTAACAGAGCAACAATTCAACTCGTGGTTCAAGCCGATAGTCTTTGAGTCATACGATGATGCAAACAAGATACTGCGTGTGCAGGTATCGAGTATGTTCGTGTATGAGTATTTGGAAGAGAACTACATAGACTTACTCAGTAAGGTTCTTACACGTGTGTTTGGGCAGGGGGTGCGCCTTACATATCGTGTGTTGACGGATAAGGTAAATCATCTGACACAGGATTTGCAGCAGGATTCTTATGCTGCAAATGTGCAACCACAGCGTCCTACAGCCCGCGCCAACCAGTCGCCGACTGTTCTTGACGCCGCGCAACCGCAGGACATAGATTCACAATTGGATGTTCACAAGACCTTTGCCAATTATATAGAGGGCGATAGCAACAAGCTGCCGCGTTCAATAGGCCAGTCTATTGCGGAGCATCCAAATACGACACAGTTTAATCCGATGTTTATTTATGGTCCTTCCGGTTGTGGAAAGACCCATTTGATTAATGCCATTGGACTGAGAACCAAGCAGCTCTATCCGCAGAAGCGTGTGCTTTATGTGAGTGCTCGCCTCTTTCAAGTGCAGTACACCAATGCGGTTCGCAACAACACAGTCAATGATTTCATCAATTTCTATCAGACTATCGATGTTCTGATAGTGGATGATATACAAGAGTGGATAAGTGCTACGAAAACGCAGGATACGTTCTTCCATATCTTCAACCACCTTTTCCGAAACGGTAAGCGCATTATCCTTGCCTCCGACCGTCCGCCGGTTGACCTCCGCGGTATGAATGACCGTCTGCTCACACGTTTTGCTTGCGGACTTATCGCAGAGCTTGAGAAACCGAACGAACAGCTTTGCGTGGACATCCTAAACCAAAAGATACGCCGTGACGGATTGCATATTCCGGCCGATGTGGTGCAGTTTATCGCACAGACAGCCAACGGAAGTGTGCGCGACTTGCAGGGTGTGATTAATTCGCTGCTTGCTTATAGCGTTGTCTATAATAGTAATATAGATATGCGTTTGGCTGAGCGAGTGATTAAGCGTGCCGTCAAAATCGATGACAAACCGCTTATGGTGGACGACATTCTTGAAACGGTCTGCGCTCATTTCAATGTTACCCAGACCGCCGTTTCGAGTCGTAGCCGTCGGCATGAGTATGTTATTGCGCGTCAAGTATCTATGTATCTCGCACAGAAATATACTAAGATGCCGGCTTCACGCATCGGAAAACTCGTTGGAGGACGCGACCATTCCACTGTCATCCACAGTTGCTCGAAGGTGGAGCAGCGTCTGAAGGTCGACAAAGCCTTCTCCGCCGAGATTGCAAGTATCGAAAATTCATTTAAGTTGAAGTAATAAATACAACCATACAATATGGGGGATGCAGTTCCGATTGGACTGCATCCCCCTTTTTTTATTCCCCTAATATTCAAATGAAAGACTATTTTTGTTTGGAAAAAGCCTTTTTTGTGTTGGGTTATAATTTTGTATTTACAAAAGTAGGAACGACTTTTAATAGCTTCTGAAACTTCTTTTCTGACTCTACTTCTCGGAGTATCTGCTCTATTTTATATTCAGCAGGGGAGCCATATTCGCGTTTATACGATATTTTTAACTTTTCAGGAAATCTTAGAAAGTATGACGGATGAAATTCTTTGAAGCGATTTATAACATTGTTTGGTGTAATACTATTGACATCATTAATCTTTCCAACGATGAATTTACTTCCTGTATAACTGACATATTCCAAGACCAAATAGCATTTGTATAACTTATAGGGGATAGGCGATGTGCGTATCTTTTTCTCGTATTCTCTTGCCAAATAATCATTCAATTTTCGCTCATTTGCGAAATATTTGAAGATACTGTCATTGGAGACGTTCATATCAAAGCCATCTTTAATTGCCTTTTCTTTAGTCTGAGCACATATACGCTCCTTCAAGTCTTCTAATTCCGCTCTGAAGTGCTCCTCGTCATTAAGTATCGATTTCATTTTTACAAAATCCATGTACAGCTTATCGTCGTATTTGAAGCGATATTCACTATAGTTGTCGATATCACAAACTACTTGTTTGACATCAGGGTGTCTATGCAGGAAATTAATAGCTTCGACTGTTTTTATCTTCTTTATTATATTCTCTACCTCCTTATATTTCCAATAATCGATAGAATCTTTATCCAAATATTTTTCTTTCACGATTGCATCCAGCGAGTCTGCCATGTACTCTCGACATTTTTGCGCCCGTTCATAGTATGTTTTTGCGACAGAATCGGCATTTCGTCTTGCCCACATGGCCTCGATTTCGGCCTTGCGACTTGCCCACTCGGCCTTGACCTTTTCAGGCGCATTGCCCCAGATATATCTATGATAATAAATGTCGCTATTATAATCGTCAAGGCCAGCCTGCATATAATATACCTGATTATCTTCTTCTGAAGCATTTTCCAGATTATCCCATGACAAGAGGTTACTTTCCAAATCGAACATTGTATAGCCACCGGAAATGTAATGATACAGATAGAAAGGAATATATGGATACACATTAAAATCAGACAAAGCTTTTATTTTTTCTTGTTTAGGAAGGGCTGTTAAATCTGCTTCCTCCCATTTGTATCCATATCCCCACGTAGGGTGTGAGGCCTCGATTTCCTTAGTGCGCGTCAGGTAGTGATTGCGAAATTCCATTTCAAAGTGTTTATCTTCATGTTCTATAGTCCATTGGTTAGCCGCCCAGCCTTCGTCGAAATAGAAAATGCCGCCCGAATTATTGCGCGTTGATTTAATGACCCATTTCCCATGAGCTTTTCCGTTCTTAAACGAACCGGAAACGCTTTCTTCTTCAGTCTTCGGCTGTCCATACTCCCATCTATCTTTATAAGGATTCCAACGCCAGGGACGGTAAGTGCATTTCGAATTATACACATATGTGCCTTGCGTGAAGCCCCGAGCGTATGTACGGGTCTTTGTTACTACGCCTGTAACAGACTTGGAATCTTCTCCTTCAATATAATTATTACATTGTATGGATAGTTTCCATACTCCATCTCTTTTTCCATTTTTAAGAGGACCGCCCCAAGTTCCTATCAATGTACCACCGTTGGGAGATTTTCTATTTACAGTTAATTTGTAACTATTGGGAGTGATAGTTGCTTTTCTTCCATTACCAAGATCAAATGTTTGCGCCGCACATATTATGGTCTGCGTAAGCAATAGTAAAAGAAAGAATCTTTTCATAGTGTAAAATGAATTAAATAACGTGAGTTCGATGAAATATAATGATCACTAAATTTCGCTATAATCACTGAGGACAAAGTTACAGAATTATTTTGTTCGGAAGATGATTTTTGTAAGTTTTTTTAATACTATGATTGAAAAACATGCCCTAAAATTAAACAGATAAGTGGCATTATCACAGACTTTAGTACAGCACAGATGCCCATCAGTCTTAGTACTGCGGCACAGGATTGGAGTAATTTAGGCCAAGTACTGGAGTAATTCGGCTTTAGTACTCGAGTAATTCAGGTCGGATTACTTGAGTATTTTGGCCTTAGTACTGGAGTAATTCGGGCTTAGTACTGCTATTCCGTGGAATTTAACAGGAAGAGTCTCTCCACATAGAAGCATTTCTACTACATCCCAAAGTTCTTGCAAGGGTAGTCCGCGCTTCTTACACCGCTTAACATCCTGTTTGAAGTTGCCCGTTACTTGAAGTTTGTATTTTGTCATACTCCGATTTCCTTTATCAAATCGTCCAATTTGTCGTATGAATACACTCTTCCTGCCTTGATGTCGGCTTTAGAACGTTCGTAGGAAGTGAGTTCCTTAGCTTTTTTTACGGTTATAGAGTCTACGCCACGTATCATCTTTACTGCGCGTTTTATGTCGTTCAGTAGTGAAATATCGTTTATGTGCAAGGTGATTTCTGCCATAGGAGTTGTCGCCATCGTTGCCATTGATTTTTCCTTTCTTCTTTTACTGTTTTTCTTATTTGCAAATATAAGCATAAATCACGAAATATAAACATTGTAGAAAGTTTTTTTGCTTTATCAGCTAAGTCCTGCAAAAAGCCTCTTCCAAATCGGGAGAGGCTTTTTGCTTTGTATATTCACATTAATCTTAGTTCCTGAACACAAGCCCGTTGCCATTCGCATCGATGGTTATAGGTTTGTCGCGCGATACCTCCTCGGCGAGCAGACGCTTGGACAGGTCGTTAAGGACGAGTCGCTGTATTGCGCGCTTCACCGGTCTTGCACCGAATTCCGGATCGTAACCCTCGTCGGCAAGATAGTCGATAGCCTGCGGAGTTACTTCGAGCGTGAATCCCTGAGGCTCCAACATCTTCTTCACTGCGTTGATTTGCAGTGTTACAACATCGGCAATCTCCTTGCGGCTGAGTGGCAGGAACATTATCGTCTCGTCTATACGGTTGAGGAACTCCGGGCGGATGGTCTGCTTCAGCATCGTCATCAACTGCGGCTTTAAGTTTTCCATATCCTCAGAAAGGCTCTCTGCCGAATCACTCTTTGCTGCTGTCTCCCTTATCAACTGGCTGCCGAGGTTCGACGTCATGATGATAATCGTATTCTTGAAGTTCACCACGCGTCCCTTGTTATCAGTCAGGCGACCGTCATCGAGTACCTGCAATAGGATGTTGAACACATCCGGATGCGCTTTTTCTATTTCGTCGAAGAGTACTACGCTGTATGGTTTGCGTCGTACAGCCTCGGTCAACTGTCCGCCCTCATCATAGCCGACATATCCCGGAGGCGCACCGATGAGTCGGCTAACGCTGAACTTCTCCTGATATTCGCTCATGTCGATGCGCGTCATCATGGTCTCGTCGTTGAACAGATATTCGGCAAGTGCCTTTGCCAGCTCCGTCTTTCCGACACCCGTCGTACCGAGGAATATGAACGAAGCGATGGGTCGTTTCGGGTCTTGCAACCCCGCGCGGCTTCGTCTCACGGCATCGCTTACGGCTGTGATAGCCTCTTCCTGACCTATTACACGCTTGTGGAGTTCCTCCTCAAGATGCAGCAACTTCTCGCGTTCGCTTTGCATCATGCGTGTTACAGGGATTCCCGTCCAGCGGCTAACCACCTCAGCTATGTCGTCGGCAGTCACCTCCTCGCGTATCATCGTCTCACCGCCCTGAGTTCCGCGTAACTGTTCCTGAATGTTGCGGATATCATCTTCCAACATCTTCAGTTTGCTATATCTGATTTCCGCCACCCGTTCGTAGTTGCCTTCGCGCTCCGCACGCTCCGCCTCGAACTTCAGATGCTCAATCTCCTGCTTGTCCTGCTGAATCTTGTTTACAAGCGATTTCTCGCCCTCCCATTTTGCTTTGAGTGTCTTCTGCTTGTCTTGTAGTTCGGCAATATCCCTGTCAAGATGCGCAAGTTTCGATGAATGTGGCTTAGCCGAAGGCGGTATGCCATTCTCTTCCGCAGCGTCTGCGATTGCATTTCCTGTAGCGTTGCCGTCTGCCGTGACCTCTCTTCTTATAGCCTCGCGTTCAATTTCGAGCTGCTTTAGTCTGCGATTGATTTCGTCAAGTTCCTCCGGTACGGAGTCACGCTCCATACGCAGTTTCGCCGCCGCCTCGTCCATGAGGTCAATCGCCTTGTCCGGCAGGAATCGGTCGCTGATATATCGTTCCGACAACTGCACCGCGGCGATGCACGCATCGTCCTGTATGCGCACCTTGTGGTGGTTCTCGTAGCGTTCTTTTAGGCCGCGAAGGATGCTTATCGCAGATATTTCGTCAGGTTCGTCCACCATCACCGTCTGGAACCGACGCTCCAAAGCCTTGTCCTTTTCAAAGTATTTCTGATACTCGTTGAGCGTCGTCGCGCCAATAGAACGCAGTTCGCCGCGCGCCAAAGCAGGCTTCAATATGTTGGCAGCGTCCATCGCTCCTTCGCCACCGCCGGCTCCCACGAGCGTATGAATCTCATCGATGAATAGGATGATGCGGCCGTCGCTCTGCGTTACTTCCTTGATGACGCTTTTCAGACGCTCTTCAAACTCACCCTTATATTTCGCTCCTGCGACCAGCGCACCCATGTCGAGCGAGTAGAGTTGCTTGTCTTTCAGGTTCTCAGGTACGTCACCTCGCACGATACGCTCAGCCAGTCCCTCCACGATGGCGGTCTTTCCGGTACCTGGCTCACCTATTAATATAGGATTGTTTTTGGTACGTCGCGACAGTATCTGTAGCACACGACGTATCTCATCGTCGCGTCCTATCACCGGATCGAGTTTTCCGGCGCGGGCGTCCTCCACAAGATTGCGGGCGTATTTCTCCAGGCTCTGATAGTTGTCATCAGCACTTTGCGACTCCACTTTCTGTCCTTGCCTGAGTTCGTTTATCGCGCTGCGCATCTCCTTCTCCGAACATCCGCTGTCCTTCAATATGCGGCTTGCCGTGCTGCTCACGCAGAGTAACGCCAATATAATCGGCTCAACACTCACAAATTTGTCGCCCATCTTCTGCGAAAAGTCCTCGGCCTGCTGTAGCACCTTGTTGGTGTCAGAGCTGAGATACGGCTCTCCGCCATGTACTTTCGGCAGATGTGCCATCTCGCTGTTCGCCAATGTCTCAATCTGCATGGCGTTTACGCCGAGTTTTCTGAATAGGAATGTGCAGATGTCTTTGGCCTTTGCCATCGCTCCTGCGAGCAGATGCACCGGCTCTATGGTCTGCTGTCCGTTTCTTTGTGCCGTGTTTACTGCCTCCTGAACAACCTCTTGTGCTTTGATTGTAAACTTGTCAAATCTCATTTTTATGCTCCTTTCTTATTATTATTTGGTCTTTATCTTTTCTGTATTCATACTCCCAAATTCCGTGCCTGCGATAATAATATGACATTTTGTCTCTGTTGACTGACGAAATGGCTGATTGCTCCATATACTCCACTTCATAAAAAAGGGAAAGACCGTAAAACTTATAGGTAGGGGGATGGATTTGCAGGGAAGTACACCTCCTTACCGATGCAATCGTTTGCACTTAAAATAATGCCGATAGAATGGAATGAAAGTGTGATAAAATAAATAGAATCAGTACTTTTGCATTGATATAACTTAGCTATTAACCAAATAAGTTTTATGAAGAAGATTTTTACTTTAATTACAATGATGCTTCTTACTTTCGTGGCAGAAGCAAATGCTGAGGATTCGTATATCGTGGCTGGTGTGCCGACGATATTCGGAACTAACTGGTCGCCGACAGACGAGAACAATCTCATGACTTCTGTCGGGGGGGGGACTTATGAACTTACGAAGTCTAATGTCGCATTGCAGCCGGATACTTATGAGTATAAAGTTGTTAAGAACGGCACTACATGGATGCCGGGAAATAATATGACCATTCAGATTACGGAAGCCGGTATCTACGATATTACCATAACATTTGAGGCCGCTACAGAAAAAATTACTTCTACAATAAAGAAAATCAAGGATATCGAGGCAAAGACAACATATACAATCGCCGGCGCATATCCATACGATGAAGTAGCGAAAGAAAATCCTCCATTGCCTTTCCTCGGTGTGGCATGGGATGCAACGGTAGAGGCTAACGATATGGAAACCAATGACGGAGGCCTCACTTATACAAAGACTTATAAGAATGCGGAACTCGAAGCGAATACGATATGCTATCAGGTCGTTAAGAACCGTAGTAACTGGATTGGTGCGCCTGGAGGTGGCAACCTCACTAAGGAAGTCGCAACTGCCGGAATATACAATGTGACCTTCACATTTACTGTTGCAACAAACGAATGCACTTGTGATTTGACCGTTGTGACAGGTATCAGCAACATCAATGCCGTAGAGACATCTGACAATTCGCAGGTTTACAACCTTGCCGGTCAGCGTGTTGATGCAAACTCTTATAAAGGTGTTCTTATAAAGAACGGTAAGAAATTCATAGCAAAATAACAAGATCTGTCTCTTATACACATCTCCGAGCCCACGAGACGCGTAGTAAT
>ERZ1027188.171-NODE-171-length-28580-cov-19.136652_pt1 | contig 28580 bp, 21 predicted proteins | sample MGYA00519273_ERZ1027188 | MGnify/ENA primary metagenome ERZ1027188 (study PRJEB26926, sample SAMN06164623) | human gut metagenome | biome: ENVO:00009003; feature: ENVO:2100002; material: ENVO:00002003 | host: Homo sapiens | place: USA | collected 2012 ... | reverse complement strand
GAATGAAAAATTCGCGGCGCATCTTGGCGCATTCTTATCTGGAAATAGTATAACATTCGCGTGCACGGCGTGCCAGCAATTTTCTGCGCTCCGTATTTTTTGACATTATCTGTATAACTTTGTGGATTTTCAATAGATAAAATGCCATGGCAGCAAACATTGATTTATCGAAAGCGGAGCATGCTTATTTATATCTGTCGCCGTTGTAATGAAAAGCGGAGGTTGCACATGAATCCCTTGGTATATTCAAAATACATGCAATAAACGGTGGAAAAAAGCACATATTTTCAATTTGGTAGCGAAAAACGACAGTTTGGTCGAAGAACAATCCATTGTTTCTTTCTGTGGTTATAATAAAATCAGATATCGGGGGATTTCCAATTGCTGCTATAGGAGGTGCACCCTGGCGGAGGATTGAGAGCTCGAAGTTCCCCGAGAATAATCTGCTTGTTTGTTCACACACCGGAAAGAAAACAATGGAGGTATCATTGATGAAGATCAACACGAAGCGGGTAGTCAGCGTGATCATCACAGCCGTGATGCTGGTTGTGATGTTGCCCAGCTTTTCCATGGGCGAAAGCGGCAAGAAGTATACCGAAACACTGCAGCCGGAAGGCTGGACACTGGTTGAAAATGAAGGCGGCGCAACCCTGAGTTACACCAAGGGCGGCGGCGTGAATCTGATTGAAGTGGATGGTTACGCCTTCAAGGATTTGGATCGTGACGGCGAACTGGACGTGTTTGAAGACTGGCGCGTGGACTACAAAGAACGCTCCCGCGACCTGGTCACGAACGGCGGCCTGAGTCTGGAATTCCAGTTGGGCTTGAAAATGAACCCCTTTAGCGTCGGCACTCCTGCCAAAACCCTGGCGGATACCACCAAGACTGCGCTGAATCTGGGTTATCGCCACATCCGTTTCAGCTCCGTAGGCGCTGAATTGATCACCACCTGGAACAACGAGATTCAGAAGCACATCGAAGCAAATACCGACGTGGTTGCTATCCCTGCCACCTTCATTGCCGACCCGCTGGAAGGCAACGGCGTGACCGACTGGCCCGGCAACCTGGCGCTGGCCGCCACCTTCGATCCGGAATTGGCCCATGAATATGGCCGTACCTTGTCCAAGGAATGGCATTCCATGAACCTGACCATGAACGTCGGCCCCCAGGTTGACCTGGCGACTGAACCCCGCTGGTCCCGCAACGACATGACCTTTGGCGAGGATCCTCAGCTTTCTATCGACATGACCCGCGCCATGATCAACGCCTGGCAGTCCACCTACGACGATGACGGCAACGACCTGGGCTGGGGCAAGGACTCCGTCAATATCCAGGTGAAGCACATCATGAGCGAGGGCGCCGGCGAGGGCGGCCGTGAAGCCCATACGCTGGACGGAGCTTACGCCGTGTATCCCGGCGGCCAGTTCTATACCAGCATCTTGCCTTACTTCGCGGCGCAGGATCTGCCCGGCAAGACTGGCATGGTGTCCTCCGCAATGACCAGTTTCTCCATCGGCGTGGATGAAAACGGCGACTCCGTCCTGGGCGAGCGCGTTTCAACCAGCTACAACGCCGAAAAGATCAACGGCCTGTGGCGCGCCGCCAACGGCTGGGACGGCTACATCCTGACGGACTTCAACACCCACGTTGATAAGTGCTTCGGCATGGAAGAATACACCGTTCCGCAGCGCCTTTGGCTGGAACTGGAAGCCGGCATCGATGCCTGGGGCAATATGGGCGGCAAGTATGAAGAAGATATTGCCGTTGCTGTGGAAGCCTACAACTATGGTGTGGAACGCCTGGGCAAGGAAGCTGCCGACCAGATCATTTTCGACAGTACCCGCCACATTCTGGACACCCTGTTCAACGTTGGCGTCGTGGATAACCCCTACGTTTCCGAAGCGGTTGCCGCTTCCGTGCCCAATAACGAAGAACATACCGCCATGGCTCGCGAAGCGCTGCTCAAGTCCATCGTGATGCTCAAGAATACTGACAACAGCGTGATCAAGCCTGCGGGCGATGAAAAGTTGACCGTTTATATTCCCTACAAGTACTCTCCCGCAACCACGAGCCGCCGCGGCACCACCCCCGCTTCCTTCGCTCCTTCAATGGATATTGCCGTGGCCTCTCAGTACTTCAACGTGATCACTGACACAGTTGGAACGCCCAGCGGTGAAGGAAACACCTATCTGCCCGGGGACGTAATCCGCGCTTCCGCCGAGGACATCGCGAAGGCCGATCTGGTGATCGTACGCGTCGCCAGTCCCAAGAGCAACGCTCCCACCACCGGCTATGACGAAAACATGAAGGTACCCGCTGACTACGAGTACATTCCCCGTTCCCTGCAGTATCGTCCTTACACCGCCGATAACATGTACGTCCGCTTCGAGTCCATCGGCGGCCAGATCACGCTGGAAGCCTTCGAGGGCGTCTACGGCACCGAGTACGATTATGTAAAGGAAAACCGCTCTTACTTCGGCAAGACCGGCACCGTCAGCAACGAGGCGGACCTGGACTTCGTACTGGAAATCGACGAGCTCACCGGCGATATTCCCCTGGTTCTGGTGATGAACCTCAACAGTTCCATGGTGTGGTCCGAAATCGAGCCCTCCGCGGACGCAATCCTGGTATCCTTCGGCGGCGGCCGCACCCACTCTGCCCGCGACGAGATCCTCTTTGAAATCATCGCCGGCAACTATGAGCCCTCCGCCCTGCTGCCCATGCAGCAGCCCCTCGATATGGAAACCGTGGAAGCCCAGTACGAGGACGTGCCCCGGGATATGGACTGCTATGTGGACGCCGACGGCAACACCTACGATTTCACCTTCGGCCTCAACTGGAGCGGTGTGATCGACGACGAGCGCGTGGCCAAGTACAACGTGCCTCCCATCGTCGGCACCAATCCTCTGGAATAATACGATTTCCAACTGGAAATAGTATGAATCAGCTACATCAATTGGTTCCCTGCAAGGAAAATTCCGCTTGGCAGGGCGTGCCGGGCTGATTGACCCGGCACCCCGCCAAATTTGACAGCGGCAGGCCGCTCGTCTGAACGCCGTCGTCAACCTGCGGAAAACGCTCCGAAAGCGCATGGACGCTCGGCGGGAAGCGAAGGAATCGATAGATCGTTTTTGAATCCTCCTTTCTCTCAAACCTGATCAAATTCCTTTCTTCTCCGCTGTGCTTCATGACAGCGGCGGCGTCTGGTGCTGCAAGCCATTCCTGCATTCGCAAATTGGCTTTCTCCCCGGCGCCGTTTTCTTTCTGAACGACTGATCCATCAAGATAAGGAGCATGCGTATGCGAAAGGTGAGAATAACAACTGGGCTGTCATGTCTGATGGCTTTCATCCTGTGCTTCGTGATATTCGGCTCGAACCTGGCCATGAGCTATGATACCGTTGTCAACGGCATGCTTGGCGTGCAGACCAGCAAAGTCATCAACGATGAAAGTGTCGAGGATGAGGATACGATATATTATAAGAGCGCTTATGGCGACATCAACGCAAAAACGCTTAAGGTACTCAAGGAAGACACCTATACGGAGGCAGTGCAGGAGCAGGAAGAAGGCACCGTATTGCTTTACAATAAGGACAACGCTCTGCCGCTAAGCAAGGATGAGCAAATATCTCTGTTTGGCCATGCAGTCGTGCAGCCCTTGTACCGCAATCAATCTGCTGGTTCCCGCGCCTATTCCACTAAAACGGGCGTTGACCTGTATAAGGCGTTGGGCACCCTGAAATTCAAGGTGAACCCCAAGCTGTACAACGCATACCGCCAAAGCAAGACCGAGAGAAAAACCGGCGCAGGCACGTTCTTTGCGGAAAACGCCGATCCGTCCGCATTATGGTCGCTGGGTGAGGAACCCATCAGTTTCTACACTGACGATGTGAAATCCTCCTGGGCAACCGGCTTTAACGACGTAGCTATCGTGATGCTGGCACGGGAGGGCGGCGAAGGCGTAGAGCTCTACACCCAAACCCCCACGGAAGGCATCAGTCAGCTGGCGCTGAGCCAGGATGAAAAAGATTTGCTGGCCATGATTCGGGATTCCGGCTCGTTCAAGAAAACCATTGTGCTGCTTAATACAGGCAACCCCATGGAGGTAAACTGGGTCGAGGAGTACGACGTGGACGCTGTGCTGTGGATTGGCTGTCCGGGTGAAAAAGGCTTCATCGGCGTGGCGAACATCCTGATTGGCAACGCCAATCCCTCCGGCAAGCTGGTGGACACCTATGCGGTCAGTTCCCTGTCCGCCCCAGCCGTGGTCAATAATACCTTCAACAACCAGCAGTGGGCCAACCTGACAGAAGCGCTGCAGAAATCCTCCTCCAACGCTTCCGAAATTTCCTATTACACCGTGCAGACCGAGGGAATCTATATCGGTTATAAGTATTACGAAACCCGGTATGAGGATCAGGTGCTGGGGCGGTTCAACGCCGCCGGTTCCGCAGGATCCATTGATGGCGGTGCCTGGGACTATGCCAAGGAGGTTTCCTATCCCTTCGGTTATGGCCTGAGCTATACCACCTTCGATCAGAAGCTGGACAGCGTGACGGTGGAAGATAAAACTGTGACGGTGACAGTTACCGTTACGAACACCGGCAGCGTGCCCGGCAAGAGCGTGGTGCAGGTGTATGCCCAAACGCCCTATGGCGAATATGAGCAGAAAAACAAGGTAGAAAAATCCTCCATTCAGCTTTTGGATTACGGCAAGACTGCCCTGCTGCAGCCCGGCGCTTCCGAAACGCTGACAATCGTATGCGACAAGTATCTGCTGGCCAGCTATGATTATACAAACGCAAAGGGCTATATCCTCAGCGAAGGCGATTATTACATCGCTATCGGCGATGATGCGCACGACGCCCTGAACAACGTACTGGCCGCCAAAGGTGCCACCGGTATGGTAGATGTGCAGGGCAATCCCACGGAAGGCACGGCGGCCAAGGCTTTCCACTTCACCGGCAGCTTTGACGATGAAACCTACCGCTATTCCGCCACTGGCGCGAGGGTGACCAATCAGTTTGAGGACGCAGACGTGAATTACTGGTATCCCGATTTGGTCACCTATCTGTCCCGAAGTGACTGGCAGGGCACCTATCCCGTTCAGCCTGTGGCGGGCCTGACCCTGAACGATGAAATGATTCGAATCCTGGATGGCAAGATTTATGAAAAGCCCGACAATGCTCCCGCCGTGGACGCCATTTCCCAGGGCGACCAGCAGGGCATCATGCTGATTACCATGAAGGGGCTGGATTACAACGACGACCTGTGGGAAACCTTCATCAGCCAGATGACCATTGAAGAAATGGCTGCATTGATTGCCAACAACTTTGGCACGGAAGCCGTTGATTCCGTTGGTAAGCCCGCTACCCCCGCGGGGGATGGCCCGGACGGCATCGGCGGTTATACCGATAACTATTCCGCTGAACTGGGGAAGGGTTTGAAAACCACGTCCTACCCCAATGAAAGCCTGCTGACCGCCGCCTTCAACAAGGACTTGCTGGATAAGCGCGGCGCGTTGCTGGGTGAAGAAGGTTTGTTCATGGGCCTGGTGGAAATCTGGGGTCCCGGCTGCAACCTGCACCGCACCCCCTTTGGCGGCCGCAGCTTTGAATACTTTTCCGAGGATGCCAACCTGAATTATCTGGCGGCCTCCCATATCGTGTCCGCAATCGAGGAAAAGGGCGTGCACGCCGGTCCCAAGCATTTGACTGGCAACGATCAGGAGAATAACCGTCAAGGCGTGGTGAACTTCTTCAACGAGCAGGCGTTCCGCGAAGGCGCGCTGCGCGGACTGGAGGGCGGCGTGGTGAACGGCAAGGCCCATTCCCTGATGCAGGCCTTCAATCGCCTGGGCTTCACTGGCTGCTCCCTGAGCAAGGCGCTGAATACCGATGTGGTGCGCGGTGAATGGGGCTATGTGGGCCATATCGAAACAGACGCTATCGGCGCGGTGACCACGGGCTACAAGACCGCATTTGAAGCCATGATGGCTGCCGGTACGGATTCTTTCTGCCTGGATACCCAGCATCAGTCCAGCGCCGCCATCGTGCAGGCTATCAGAAGCAATAACGATGGATTTATGCTCCAGCAGCTGCGCCGTGCCGCCAAGAATATTCTGTACAATGACGCCAACAGCAGCATGATGAACGGTATCGGCAACAATACCCGGATTGTGAAGATCATTCCTTGGTGGCAGCCTGCCCTGCGCGGCGTGACCATCGGCGTTTCCGTGGTAACGGGTCTGGCAGTGCTGGCTATGCTGGCTGCTAAGCTTGCTTATTACAAAAAGCAGAAGGGAGCGGAAAAGAAATGAAAAGCTTGTTGACCAACAGAAAAGCTGGGGTGTATGTTCTGATTGTCTCCATCCTGCTTCAGCTGGTTTCCGCTGTCAATTATCTTGTCTGGGCTCCGGGCGCCGGAGGCATTGATACGCTTGTGGCGCTGGGACTTGGCATGGGCTGTCTGGTGGGGATTGCCGCCTTCCTTTTCAGCAGCGATTTGCTGCTGGTGGCTGATACGGCACTTTGCAGCTGCGGGATGCTGCAGCTGGCGGTTTCCTCCGCCGGTTCCTTTGCCGACTGGTATCAGGGCATCGTCATGTTTGGCGATCCCAGCCAGGTGCCGCGCATTTTGACCATTTGCATTTTGGCGCTGACCGCCGTTGTGCTTTTGATCATCACAGGCTTTATGGGCTTTGGCAAGCAGGAGACATCATGAAGAGAATCGGCTGCGCTTCTTTCGGGAGGCGCAGCCGGGCATTGCGTTCCGCGTTTTTTCAAAGCCTGTTTCGCTGCTCCCTGTTTGACATGCGCGGTGGTTTCTGATATAATGAAAAAAATTTCACTAACGTTTCATTCATGCGCTTCATGAAACAAATAAGAACGCGAAAGGAGAATTGCATGAAAATCGCGCTTGTGGAAGACAATGGATTGCATCAGGCGAAGATTCGTCAGGAAATCCAAAATTATTTTGATGAACTGAATGAAGTGTGCGAGCTGCACGTTTTTGACAACGGGTCGGATATGCTGGATCATTACTATTCCGTAGGCGGCTATGATCTGCTGCTGCTTGACATTCAGTTGCCCGGCATGGATGGCGTAAGCGTGGCCAGGCAGGTTCGGCAGAAAGATGATAAAGTGCTGATCGCCTTCATCACCAGCATGACCGCTTATGCCGTGCAGGGCTACAGCGTTTACGCGATGGATTACATTCTCAAGCCAATCAACCGCATCAGCTTCCGCAGCACGCTGGACCGGGCCAGGGAAATGTTTCGCCAGCGCACGGAACATTATATTTCCGTCACCACAGGGGACGGGATGTTTAAGGTGGATATTTCACAAATTTATTATATTGAAACGGAAAGACATGCCGTCAGACTGTATTATACAAAAGGCTCCTTCCATATCAATGATACCCTGAAGAGCATTGAAGAGAAACTGAAAAACGCTCCGTTCTGCCGGTGCAACAACTGCTATCTGGTAAATCTTGCCCATGTGGAGCAGGTGAAAAAGGATGATGTGATTGTGGCGGGTCATGAACTGGCGTTTTCCCGCCTGCGCTATAAACCCTTTATGGAAGCGTTGACGAATTATATGGGAGGTACCCGTAGATGACTGAAAGAATGAGCACTTTTTTTCCGTCTGAGTTTACGGGCATTGCACAGTGGATTATCTGTACCATATATATCCTGTCCAATGAAAAAGGTATTCGGGGCTGGAAGGCTGTGGCGCTGATTCTGTTTGCTCTGCCCATCCTTGTGCTGATGAACATCGCCCATTCCGAGCAGCCTGCCCTGATCTGGCTGATCATCACCGTATGCTGTCTGGAATCCGTTCTTATTTATCTGCGTCTGGGCATCCGGGAAGACTTCAGCTTGATCCTGCTTCGCTGGTGCAACGCTGTGATGCAGTCGGAATTCGCCGCTGCCCTGGCGTATGCAATCAATATTTATCTGGTCAGCCGCGGTGTGATGCGCTTTCCGGATATCCGTGCTTCACAGACAATCATGCTTTTTGTATATGTTATTATATTTATTCCACTGGGCATATCCATTTATCATTGCTCCCATCGGAAAAATCGTCCCCTCAAAGCCGGGTACGTGGAAGTCATTTCTTCTTTTATGATTACGATTGGCGCGTATCTGCTCAGCAATATCAGTTTTCTGGCGCCTGAATCTATTTTTGGCATCAGTATGGGCGGCGGTATACTGCTCGTGCGTGTGGTGTCTGATTTTTCCGGCATGTTGGCCCTGATTGCCATTAATGAATTCAGCTATGGGATGCGGCTGAAAATGAACATGGGTGTATTGCAGAGCCTTTTGGACAGGCAATATGAGCAATATCAGCAATTTAAAGTGAACAACGAACAAATGCAGCAGGTTTACCACGACATCAAGCACTTAATCAATTATATCCGCAGCGTGAGCGTTTCACAGAAGTATGAAAAAGAGCTTCGCAGCGTAGAGCAAACAGTCAGCAATTTTGAAACGCAGTACGATACGGGAAATCCGGTGCTGGACGTGGTGCTCAGCAGCAAAAAGATGATGTGCCGCAGTGCCCTGATCACCATGGAATGCTATATGGATGCCCGTGAAATGGATTTTCTGGACACCGCTCAAATCTGCACCATCTTTGGCAACGCATTAGATAACGCGATTGAATATGAAAGCAGAATCAAGGAAACCGAAAAACGGTTGATTAAGGTAAGCGTTTTTTCGGAAAACCATTTTCTCGTGATTAAAATCAGCAACTATTGCGAGGAAACCATCCTGAAATCCTTGGAAGACCCGGAAACCACCAAAGAAAACCCGGAAATACACGGCTATGGAATCAAGGGAATTCGGCTGGCAGTGGAAAAATATGAAGGGCATATGACCATTAAGCAGGAAAACAATTGGTTCATTGTGTCCATCCTCATTCCAATACCGGAAAAGCAAAACCAGACTGCACTCTGATTATTGAGAACCATCCTGCAAAGAAAGCATCCCCCGCTTGAGGATGCGCCCCATAGGGGACACAGAGAAAGCAGATGAAACAAGGGGATGAATCCTGCCTTGCATTTTCCCTCCGCGCATGGTAAAATATTAACCATCAGAGAGGAGGGGATGCCATGGCTGTGCGCATTGCCATCGTCGAGGACGAAAAGTCCGCCGCTCGCGTGCTGGAACAGGCGATTCAGCGCTACGGAACGGAAAACAAGGTTTCGTTTACGATTCGCGTCTGGCATGACCCGCTGCTCTTCTTGGAGGAATATCAGGCGGAGTACGACATCGTTTATATGGATATTCGGATGCCCGCGCTGTCCGGGATGGAAACGGCGCGAAATCTGCGGAAGATGGATCGCATGGTCATGCTGATTTTTGTGACCAGCCTGGCGCAGTATGCGCTGGAGGGGTACACGGTCGGCGCGTTTGACTACATCCTCAAGCCGGTCAAGTATTATGACTTCGCGCTGAAGCTGCATTGGGCGCTGGAGCATCTGCCGGAAAAGCAGGAAGCGACGATACTGCTTGTGTCAGGCGGCAGCAAAATTCGATTGCGCCTGCGGGATTTGCTGTATGCTGAGACGGATGGGCATTACCTGATTTTCCACACCGCCGAGGGGCAGATTCGGCAGTGCGGCACGATTTCCACGCTTGAAGCCGATTTGACGAACAAACAATTTGTCCGCTGCAATAGCTGCTATCTGGTGAATTTGCAGCACATTGCGGGCATCAAGGGATACAGTTTGCTGCTGGATAACGGCGAGGAGCTGAAAATCTCCCAGCCGCGCAAGAAGCAGGTTCAGCAGACCTACAATGAATACTTAGCAGCGCACTAAAAAAAGGGCTCTTCACGGAAAGTAGGGGAGCAAACAAGGGCTTGGCGAAGCCCCAAAAAGCTGCACGCGGAAGGAGCATGAAAACGCGACCAATTCAATCGCGAAAAGGGGTCAAGGGGGGGGACTTCGTCCCTTTTCGTCTGCCCCTTGCAGGGTCAAGGGACAGCGTCCCTTGTGGGGTTTGGGGCAACGCCCCAACTGTTCCGCGTCCGACCAATTCCAAGGAAGCCGCCAACAAAGGTGCAGGCAGCGAAGCGTCCCTGCCAGTAACTTTGCGCGTCCGCAGACGCGCCCTCAAGCTGCTCTTCCCCCAAGATTCCGTGAAGAACCAAATGACAGCCATCCCCCCGGCGTTCGCGACAGCAAGAAAATGGTCAATTTCTGCGCCACGCCGGGGCATATAGCACAATTTTCAAGCATCGTCAATTGTGCGCAAATGCAAACGCGCCCGCCAGCCTTTCCGCTGACGAGCGCGTTTATTTCAAAACAGAATCACCAGTTTTTGTCACGGTACGGCGTATTCTCGTACCCTTCCGCATTCAGCCGCTTGACCATGTTGTCGAGCTTGCCGCGCCACAGCTTCTTAAACCACGCGGTTTCGCCAAACCACTTGACCAGCGTCGGGCTGACCGCGTAGTAGGTGCGCACAAAGGCACGCCCGTACCACGTTTTCGCCAGCGTATCATCACGGTAACGGCGGAGCGTCCAAACCTGCGGGCAGTCGTAGGAACCATAGACGGCGGTGGCGACGTAGCAGCCAGCGTTAGCCGGTTGAGCGGCAGGCTTAATTTCAGGTATTTTATATAATGGGTCAACTTCTTTGATTTTTTGATGGAATTTCAATACAGTGTCTTCCGATATTGTACACGACAGTTTGAGTCCTCTCACATAATTAGCCAAGTCAAGTGCCAATTTGTAATAATATATGCGTTCTTTCTTCTGTTCATCCGGCACTTTTGCCGCAATTTTATCAAGTGTATTCATAAACGCAACGCTTGTATTTACAAACAACCCCACGGTAGCACTGCTGTCAGACCATGTAACCGTGCCATATTGGTTTTTCTTTGTATTATAAACAAACGTTGCCGTAAACAATCCTGCAATATCCGTCTTAATTTGTTCCAGCAGTTTCTTCTGTTCTTCTGCCTTTTCCACGTCAAAATTATCATCAATCACGGATATTGAGTTGTTTAGGACCTTGAACGTAGCCTCTCTTTTATAATAATCTTTGTCAATGAGCGACGTTCTCGCCTTCCCGTATGCGCTGTAAAATACTGCCTCAATGTTGGTCGGTTCATTCTGCTCCACCATATTGTAGTATTTTTCAGTTTCTTCCCAGTCCTCTTTCGCTTTTGCACGACGGGCATTTTGCAAATAGCGTTCTACGAATGAAGAGTTGTCAACCTTGACAGTGATGCCAGGCGCAGCATCTCCGCCTTCCATCATCATCCTTTTTGCTTCTTCCAGCGAATACTTTGTGCCACACTGTTGGCAAACAAAGCATCCTTCCTGTTTGACAATATCGTCACTGCCGCACAACTCGCAGACCAATTTCTTCATTGCCGCTCAATCTTCCTTCCTTTATATATAGTGTTGCAACAGATACTCTTTTCTATCGTTACTCAACGTAGAATTACGATTTGCCCTCCTTTCCGCTTACTATTTTCACTTCCATTTTACCCCCCCCCGAAAAAAGTCAAGTGTTTTCTTGCAGAATTATATATTTCTGGTATATCTAACAAAATCACGTCAAATTGTTGTGCATCTTCACAAGAACTTTCGTCTTGGCGTGTCCCTCCATTGACGCGCCTTTTTCTTTGAAGTTACCCGTCCCAAATTTCCCCTTCCAGCATCAAAAGAGCGCCCGCCAGCCTTTCCGCTGATGAGCGCGTTCTATTTTTATACTATTTTCAAATTCGCGGCGCAGGATTTCGCGCCCGCAGGGAATATCACTGCCCCGCCGCCGGCGTCGGCAGCGGCTCCGGCGTGCGGTCATCCGCCGTGACCTCCGGCGTGGGCGTCGCCGACAGTTCCTCCGCATACAGCAGATTCAGCGTCTTGACATCCGCCGTCCCCGTCGCAGACAAACTGTTCGCCTTCTGGAACGCCTTCACCGCGTTCTGCGTGCCTGCCAGGAATGTGCCGGAGCATTTGCCCGAATAGTAGCCAAGATCCGTCAGCTTCCGCTGCATCCAGTACACATCCTCGCCGGAGCTGTTCACTTTCAGCGTCCGGAAAGGCTGCGGCGGCATCGTCCCGGCGCGATAATCCGGCTCGGCGGTCGGCTGCGGCGTGACGTAGGGCAGCATGTTCTTCGTGTTCAGCGAGGGCAGCTTCAGCGCGGCGCGGAGTTCCGGGTCAGCGGGCATATCGGCGCGAATCGTGACGACCGTCCCTGCCCCGCAATTGTTGTAAATCCACTTCGCATCCGCAACGGTCAGGCGAATGCACCCGTGCGACGCGCGCTTGCCGAGGTTCTTGTAGGACTTGACCGATAAATCCATGGTATTGACCGTGTTGTAAATGACGGAATGGAACGCAATGGACGAGTTGATGCGCGTCCAGTACTGTGCGTGGCTGCCCCACTCCGGGAAGTAGCACCAGCGCGCCGTGCGCCCGTTGAGTGTGAATGTGCCGATATCCGACGGATTCTTGCGCGTGCCGGTGGAGCAGAGCATCTGCCGCACAACAACGGTGTAATCGCCGTTTTCGTCGCGCCCGTAGACGGTCGTCACCTGATTGTTGACGTCCACCGTGATGGCAAACGGTACAGGCGTCGGTTCGGGCGTAGGCTTCGGATCATCAGCCGCGGCACGCACATCCGGGTCGTTGAACAGCGCGTTCCATGTGTTTTCGCCCACGATGCCATCCACGCTTAGCGCGTTCTGCTGCTGGAATGCCTTCACCGCGTTGCGCGTGTGCCCCAGAAAATTGCCGCTGATGTTGCCGGAATAGTACCCCAGTTCCGTCAGGCGGGTCTGCACGAGCTTGACTTCTTCGCCCTTGGACTTGTTGTATTGCAGTTTCTTGACGAACGCCACCGTCGGCGCGGGCGTCGGGGTGGTGGTTTCATCCGAGAGGTGCATTCCGGGCGTGGGCGACGGGGTGGGCGTCGCCGCGGCGGACGAATCCCGGCTGATGGCATCACCGCTGAACAGGCGTTCCAGCGTCTGCACATCCGCTTCGCCCGTAATCGGCAGGGCGTTCGCCGTCTGGAACAGGCGGATGGCTTCCTGTGTCGCGGGCAGATAGCGCCCGGAAATCTTGCCCGTGTAGTAGCCCAGCGCCATCAGGCGAATCTGCGCCTGCCGCACGTCCTCGCCCACGCATCCCAGCCGCAGCGGGCGATAATCCGCCGCATAGATGGCTTCCTGCGTCGCTTTGTCCGCCATGCCCGTCACCGCAAGGGCAAAATCTCGCTGGAAATCCTCCACCGCGGTTTTGGTTGCCTCGCCATAGCGCCCGGTTACGTCACCGCTGTAATAGCACAAATCCGTCAGCGCGGTTTGCAGGGCGGACACGTCGTCGCCCTCATCATTCAGGGTCAAATCGCGCGTGATGTTCGCCGCGCCCTCCATCCACTCCACGCTGTCATCCGGCACGGCCTCCCCCGCGTCCTCCGCCGACGCGAAGGGCAGTATCATCATCACCGCCAGCAGGAGCGCCGCCAGCGTTCGTTTCCACAAAGGCATCAAAAGCACCTCGTTCATGCTGATATTCAGGAATACGATTCTATTGTACTGGTTTTTCGCGCAGTTTGCAAGCGGATTTTTCCCCACGCGAAAGGCTGCCAAGCGTCCTGCGCCTGACAGCCCTGCGGTTATTGCCATTAGAAAGTTATTTTTTCAGCGACACCTTGTGTGTCTCCTGATTTTCGCCGTCCGCTTCCGGCTTGGGTGCTTCTGCCGGAACGCTCTGCGCTTGCAGCTTCTCCAGCTTTTCGGCGATGGCCTGCATATTCGCGGCGATGCTGCGGATGTTCTCGTCGCGCGTTTCCTCCACCCACGGCGAACCATCCGCCGGGCGGATTGAATCAACAGCGATTCGGATGAGGTCAATCAGCGCCCAAATGCCAAGGCCGCCCGCGGTAAGCAGCTTCAACACGCCCAATGCCGTGTAGCCGAGGTAGAAGCGGTCAACGCCGAAGAGCCCCGTGAATCAAGCCCAGCAGCCGAAGCACCACCGCCAGCACGATAAATGCCCGATTCAGCCCTTTTCTTTGAATTTCCACGTCATTTCCCTTCCCTTGTGATTCCTTACTTTCATTCTACCTTCCCCTCAAAAAAACTCAAGCACTTTCTTTCTGAATAATATAATTTGGGTATTCCTAACAAAAGCATCCCAATTTGTTGTGAAACTTCACAAGAGGATTCCGCTGCTTGCGCCATCCGGGCAGCAAAAAAGACTGCCCGCACTCGGCAGGCAGCCTCGCTTCTGATAAGCCCCTCATCAATATCGGTAGTTATACTGATAGCTGCTGAACCCATCCATGATCGACACGCCCATCACCATCCAGACAATCGACAGGATAACCACCACCAGCACCATGCACCAGTAACCGCGCGCAAAGTTGCGGCGGTTCAGGTTGTCGTCATTCAGCGCAAAGACGATGGCGAGAATCCAGCCAATGACCGGAAGCGTGAACAGGAGTCCATAGCCCACATACGCCCACGGCGACAGCAGTCGATACTGATTGTTTTCGTTCTCACTCATGCGAAAAACCTCCTTTTTCATCAGGCGGATTTGTCCGCCGTGATACCCCTTTCAGTTTTCCCTTACTCCTGATAGTCCTGCAGCGACACCGACACCATCCGGCTCACGCCCTGTTCCTCCATCGCCACCCCGAACAGGCTGTTGCAGCGCTCCATCGTCCCCTTGCGGTGCGTCACGACGATAAACTGCGTTCCCTTCGAGTATTCCTTCAAATAATCCGCGTAATACCCGATATTCGCGTCATCCAGCGCGGCTTCAATCTCGTCCAGAATGCAGAACGGCGTTGGCTTCAATTTCAGCATCGCGAACAGAATCGCAATGGCCGTCAGCGCGCGTTCGCCGCCGGAAAGCAGCGACAGGAGCTGCAATTTCTTTCCTGGCGGCTGGGCGTTGACCTCGATGCCGCAGTTCAGCGGGTCGTCCGGATCCATCAGCTTCAGTTCCGCGTGACCGCCGCCGAACAGGCGCGTGAACGTCTCGGCGAAGTACCCCTGCATCTTCGAGAAGTTCTCGACGAATGTAGAACGCATCTGAATCAGCAGCCGCTCGATGAGTTCGCGCAAGTCCATTTCCGCGCGCTTCAAGTCCTGCTGCTGGGCGGTCAGGTCGTCCACACGCGCCTTGGTTTCGGCGTATTCCTCCACCGCTCCGACGTTGACCGTTCCCAGCGCGCGAATCTGCCCTTGCAGCTCGGCGGCGCGGCGGTCGCTTTCCTTCTCGTCGAAGGGCGTGCGGCGGAACTCCTCTGCCCCGGCGTAGGTCAGCTTGTAGGTGTCCCAGATGCGGTTTTGCAGATTCTTCTGGTCGCCCTCGATGCGCGCCTTCGCCAGCTCGGTCTTGTGCAGCTTCTCGCTGTCACGGTTGTAGGCTTCGTGCAGGTTCTCCATGTCGCTGAGGATGTCGCGCAGGTCACTTTGCGCCTGTGAACGTCGCTGCTCGATGGCCTGCGCGGCGCTCTCCTGCCGCAGCTGCTCCTTCTGGCGGCGGGCGGATTCGGCTTCCTCGCGCTTCATGTCGTTCTCGTCAATGGCGTCCAGTTCGTCCATCTCGTGCAGCAGCTGTTCGCGGCGCTCCTGTTCGCGGAGGATTTGCGCCTGATCCTGCTGCGCGTGGGCTTCGTCGCGCTCCAAGTCGCTCAAGCCGTGGCGCAGGTCGGACAATTGCAGCGTGCGCACCATCAGGCGGTCGTTTTCCGCGCTGGCTTCCGCGCGCGCCTTGACCAGCGCATTCTGCATTTCAATGGTCTTTTGCTCCATCGCGCTCTGGTCGCCCTGCGCGCCCGTGCGCTGATGTTCAATGGTCTCCAGCTGCTGGCGAATGTCCTCCAGCGACTGATGCAGCTGCACGCGCGCCTGCTCGGTCTCCTGCATCCGCTGTAAATGGGTGTTCAGGTCGGCGGATACGCTTTCGCGGCGCGCCTGTTCGCGGGCAACGGCAATCTCCTGCTGATGCAATGCGTTCACCGCGTCGCTGACCTTCTGCCGCTTCTCCTGCGCCGTCTGCTGACGCTGCGTCAGTTCCTGACGGCACTTGTCCAGTTCCGCGCGCCCGGTTTGCAGCTTCGCGGTCAATTCCTTCAGTTCACGCTCGCGGCTGAGCAGGTTGGACACCTTCGACTGCGCCGAACCGCCCGTCATCGAGCCGCCGGAGTGCATCACGTCGCCTTCCAGCGTCACCAAGCGGAACGCGTGATTGCCCGCGCGCATAATCGGAATGCCGTGGTCGAGGTTGTCGGCAATCACCGTGCGCCCCAGCAGATTTTCCACAATGCCGCGATATTCCGGCGCGCACTGCACCAGTTCGCTCGCCACGCCGAGGCAGCCCGGCAGCTTCAACGCATTGCGCTCATTGCCATAGAGCGTTTTGCCGCGGATGGCGCTCATCGGCAGGAACGTCGCGCGCCCCAGCCGATTCTGGCGCAGGTAGTTAATCAGCTCCTTCGCCGTCTCTTCGGTGTCGGTGACGATGTTCTGCTGCGCCGCGCCCAGCGCCATATCAATCGCCGTTTCGTACGCCTGCGGAACGGTCATCAGCTGCGCCAGTACGCCCTTGACGCCCGTCAAGCCGCGCTGCTTGGCGTAGGTCATCGCGCGGCGAACCGCCATGTTGTAGCCTTCCATGTCGCGCGTCATTTCGGTCAGGACGTTATGACGGCTCGCCGCCGCCTGCATATCGGCGGATTGCTTTTCGACATCCGCGCGCAAATTGGCATACGCGGCATCCGCCTCATCCGACGCTTGCCGCGCCTGCGCCAGCTTCTCCTGACACTGCTGCTGATGCTGATTTTCTGTTTCCAGCTGCTTTTCGACGGCAATCAAGGCTTCCCGCAGGGCAGCTTCCTGCTCCTGCAGTGCCCCGCTGGATTCTTCAATCTCCGTCAAGCGCGTTTCCATCTGCGCCTGCATCGTGTTCAGGCGCGTCTTGTCGTTGCGCACATCGGACAGGCGGTTCATTTGGTCAATGACAGCGGCTTTCTGCGCTTCCAGCGCGGCGTCCGCTTCCTTTTCCTTCGCCTGCGCCTTCTCGGCGGCGTCCTGCGTCGCCCGGAGGATTTGCTCCGCGTCGGCAATCAGGCTGTGCTGCTTCTCCACGTCCGCCTGAATCCGTGCATGATCCTTCTCGATTTCCGCCAGCCGCTCCTGGGCTTCCTCCTGCTCGCGGACGATGCGCTGGCGGTTCTCGCTGCGCGTCTCGCGGCGGCTTTGCAGGGCGGAGAGCTTCTTCTGCGATTCGTGCACATGCTCGGCGCATTCCATCAGTTCGGTGCGCGCCTTCGTGATGGCTTCTTCCAGCTGATCGATGCGGTTCTGCGTCTCGTCGCGGCGGGTGGTCTTGTCGGTCAGGTTGCTTTCCGTGTCCGCCAAAATCGTCTGGACGGTCAGCAGTTCGCTTTCCAGTTCGGACAAGCGCGCCCGCGCCCGGTCGGAGCGAATCAGGAAGAGGTTCAAGTCCAAATCCTTCAGTTCGGTGGACAGTTCCAGATACACGCGGGCGTTGCGGCTCTGTTCTTCCAGCGGCTTCAGGCGCTTCGTCAGCTCATCCAGAATATCATCGACGCGCTCCAGATTTTCCAGCGTCCGCTGCAATTTCTTGTCCGCTTCTTCCTTGCGCGCCTTGAACTTGACGATGCCCGCTGCTTCCTCGAACACCTGCCGGCGATCCTCGCTCTTGCGGGAGAGGATTTCGTCAATGCGCCCCTGCCCAATGATGGAGTATCCCTCTTTGCCGATGCCCGTATCGCGGAAGAGGTCAACCACGTCCTTCAAGCGGCAGGCGGTGCGGTTTAAGTAATATTCGGATTCGCCGTTGCGGTAGACGCGGCGCGTGACCATAACCTCGGCAGCTTCCATCGCCAGCGCATGGTCATCGTTGTCAAACACCAGCGATACTTCGCAGTACGACAGCGGCTTGCGCTTCTGCGTGCCGTTGAAAATCACGTCGGACATGCTCGCGCCGCGCAGGGTTTTCGCGCTCTGCTCGCCCAGCACCCAGCGCACCGCGTCGCCGATGTTGCTCTTGCCCGACCCGTTCGGCCCGACGATGCCCGTTATGCCCTCATCAAAGACGATTTCCGTCCGCTGGGCAAAGGATTTGAAGCCATACAGCTCCAATTTTTTCAGCTTCATTTATTAACTCCCATAGCGGGGATGCCCGCTGGTTCATGGGCATTCCAATAAACACCCATAATAAGTATAGCACAAACCCTCTTCTTGGACAACTGCCGCCGCCTGATTTTCCATGCTTTTTCCCCTCCCTTTTTCCCTTCTACCCGTTGCAAAGTCGGGCATTTCCTGCTATACTGCAAGCAGATTCCTGCAAAGCAAAGGAGAAGCATTATGTTCCGTCCCCTCTGCGCGGAAAATCCGCTGCCCGCCGCTCGGCGCGTCTATGAATACCTGCAATCGCTTTCCGGCAAGTGCCTGACCGGGCAGATGGAAAGCCAATGGTGCCGCTCGACTGAGCATGAAATCAGCTATCTGACCGATATCACCGGTCGTCAGCCTGCCATTCGAGGGCTGGATTTCATGGATAACGACTATCTGGGCGTGACGCAGCGCGCGAAGGACTGGTGGGCGCGCGGCGGCATTCCCACCATCTGCTGGCACACGGGCGCGGATTTCTTCTCCGGTTACCCCGAATGCCGCGAAAGCGAGCTGGACTGGGCTTCCGCTTTTGTGGATGGCACAGAAGCGAACCGCCGCCTGCTGGATGGGCTTGACCACGCCGTCCCCTACCTGAAGCGCCTGCAGTCAGACGGCGTTCCGATTCTTTGGCGACCTTTCCACGAGATGGACGGCGGCTGGTTCTGGTGGGGACGCGGCGGCGCGGCGAATTTCGTGCGCTTGTGGCAGCTGATGTACGACCGCTACACGCATGTTCACGGCCTGCGGAATCTGATTTGGGTGCTTGGCTTCTCCGACGCGACGGAGGATTTGCGCCCGTGGTATCCGGGGGACGATGTGGTGGACATTCTCGGCGGCGACAGCTACAAGGGCGGTGCGCAGGGGGATTTATACCGGCGCTGTGCCGCGCTTGCCCCGGCAGGGATGCCGATTGTGTTCCACGAGTGCGGACAGATTCCGACCCGCGCGGAAATGGACGCGGCGAATGCCCCGTGGGCGTACTTCATGGTGTGGCACACCAGCTGGCTGACGGACAGCAGCAAGGGGAACACGCCGGAGTCGCTGCGGGCGATTTACCGGGATAGCAGCTTTGTGACGCTGCATCAGCTGCCGGATTTTATCGAAAACGACGAATGATTGCTGAAAAACATGCAAGGAGGTTATTCTCATGACCCTTCACGAACAAGTCACCGATATTCTCGCCTCCGCTGTCGAAGCGCAGGAATGCGCGGGCATCAGCGTACTGGTGCGGCGCTGCGGAGAGGAAATGCTCTATACGCAGGCGGGCATGTCCGACGTTGCGTCGGGGCGGCTGATCCACCGCGACAGCATCTTCCGCCTGTACAGCCAGTCCAAGCCGATTACGGCCGCCGCTGTCATGCTGCTTGCGGAGCGCGGGCAGATTGACCTGATGGACGGCGTAGACCGCTATCTGCCGGGCTTCCGAAATGCGCGCGTCGTCGATAAGCAGGGCACGATTCGCCCCGCGACCCGCGCGCCGTGGCTGATGGAGCTGCTCGGCATGACGGCGGGCGTCTGCTACCCTGACAGCGACCCGGCGGGGCAGTACGCCGCGAAGGTGTTTGACGAAGCAACGCAGGAAATCCTTGCGGGCGGCGGCGTGCCGACGGTGGAATTCTGCAACCGCTTGGGGCAGCAGCCGCTGTCCTTCCAGCCGGGCACACACTGGCGCTACTCCACCTGCGCGGACATCCTCGGCGCGGTGGTGGAGGTCGTCAGCGGAATGCGCTTCGGCGAGTTCCTCCGCAAGGAGTTCTTTGAGCCGCTGGACATGGTGGACACCGGCTTCTACGTTCCCGAAAGCAAGCGAAATCGCCTTGTGACCGCCTACAAGCGCACGGAAAACGGACTTGTGCCGTGGACAAGCACCCACCTTGCTGTCGGTGTTTACGACCGCGAACCCGCCTTTGAATCCGGCGGCGCGGGGCTTGTTTCGACGCTGGAGGATTACAGCCACTTTACCGACATGCTGCTGGCGGGCGGCACTTACGAAGGGCGGCGGATTCTCTCGCCCGCAACAGTCGCCTGCATGACGCAGCCGCAGCTGAAAGACGCGGTTCGCCGCGATATGTGGGATTCGCTGGACGGGTACAGCTACGGGCACTTGATGCGCATTTGCGCTGAACCGGGGCGCATCGCCGGATTAGCTTGCGCGGGCGAATACGGCTGGGATGGCTGGCTGGGAACATACTTTGCCAACTTCCCCGGGCAGCAGATGACGATTCTGTCGATGCAGAACACGGTTGATTCCGGTACGACACGGGTGGTTCGACGGATGCGCAACGCGGTTTTAGCATCCTTGAGCCGCGAAAATTAACAGCAATGGAAACGCGCTCAAGCCGGGGCGCAAAAAAAGGGTCAAGGGACAATGTCCCTTGCGGAGTCCAGAGGCAGCGCCTCTGGTGGGGTTTGGGGCAACGCCCCAACTGTTGGTCGTGTGACCATTCCAAAGGAAAAGTCAAGCCCGACACCTTGGTCGCAGGCAGCGAAGCGTCCCTGCGCAGTAACTAAAAATGTTTCGATAAAAGTCAAGAAACATGGGAGTGCATCCGAAGGAGTCCAGAGGGCGACCGCAGACTTCGTCTGTTTTCATTGCCCTCTGGTTGCTGCATAAAAGACCTATATTGGAAAAGCAGCCAACTCCGGCAGCCACACTCCACAATTATATTATAATGAAGGAAGTACACACCATGCAATGCGGTGACTACACCTACCGCGCCATCGACACCGGCGCGGAAATCATGGAATACTACGGGCAAGGCGGCGAAATCACCCTTCCGGAAACGCTCGACAGCCTTCCCGTTGTGAGCGTCGGGCTGTGCGCGTTCATCATGCGCACCGACCTGACCGCCGTCACGCTCCCTAAAACGCTCCGCCACATCGGCGGCAGTGCCTTCGAGGGCTGCTCGGCGCTGACAAGCATCACGCTGAATGACGGGCTGGAAACCATCGAGTACCGCGCGTTCGCGTCCTGCACCGCGCTGCTCGAAATCGCGTTCCCCGATTCTGTGACAACCGTCGGCGGCGCTGTCCTTTCGGGCTGCACCGCGCTGAATAGCGTCCACCTGCCGAACGCGCTGACCGTCCTGCCCATGCAGGCGCTGATGAACTGCACATCGCTGGAATTCTTGAATCTCCCGGACACCCTGACCCGCATCGACCACGAAGCCCTGCGCGGCTGCACACACCTGACGGCACTCGCCATTCCCGCATCCGTGCGCGAAATCGGGCATGACGCGCTGACGGGCTGCTCCCGGCTGAACGCGCTGACCCTCCCCGCCCCCTTCAGCGCCTATGCGCGTGACCTGCGCGTCGGGCTGGGGCTGATGACAGAGGGCGATACGCTCATCGTCGGCTCGTATCTGGGGCAGGCAGAGAAGGGCAGCACCTACTCGGTCATTGAGTACATCGGTTCGGATACGGAACTCATCATCCCCGCGTTCATCGAGGGCTGCCGCGTGACGAAGTTCAATCAGCGGATTCTGGAGGACATGGACAGTTTGCGGATTTTGTCCGTCCCGGCGGGGTTTGTGGTTGAACCGACGCTGGTGCCGGAAGGCGCTCAGGTGGTTGTGCGCCCGCAGGTTTAATTTGCAAACATAGTTTCCACGGACGAAAGTTGGATAAAAAGGAGTAACAAAATGAAGAAACTGCTGAGTTTGCTGCTGATGGTGCTGATGCTGCTGGGCGGCGCCGCGTTCGCGGAGGAGAACGAAGAGGACACGACCCCCGTCGTTGCGCCGATTGTCACGTTCAAGAGCGGATTCTACGTCGGGTATCTCGACCGCGAAATCAAAATCACCGTATCGTGCAAGAACAAAAACAGCGCAACTGTGCCGGAGAAGTATCTGGAGCTGCGCAACCACCGCGGCGAAGTGCTGGAGCGTGCGTTCTGGCGCAATCCGCGCTACGACCTGACCTTCTCGGTCTATGTGACGGAGGACATGCTGGGCGGCAACAAGCTGTCCGTCTGGCTGGACGGCGAGAAAGTGAACGAAACGGATTCCTTCGCCGCGTTCTCGGACATCAGCCTGCCGCGCGTCACCCGTTTGACCCCCTCTGAACCCGCTGTCGGTGTGATGATTGTGTGCAGCGGCGCATCAGAAAAGCAGCTGACTGATATGCTGAACACGCTGGACAAATACGGCGTGAAGGGGACATTCTACGTCACGGGCGATTTCGTGCGCCGCAACCCGGAGCGCATCCAGCGCATCATTGACGCGGGCCACGAGCTTGGCAGCCACGGCAACAACCTCATCAACATGACCGAAGTCTCCTACGCGCGTGTGCAGGAGAACATCCGCGAGCTGAACGACCTGTGCGAAGAGACTTTCGGCGTACGGCCGCGGTTGTTCTGTGCGCATTTGGGCGCGACGAACAGCATCGTCACCGCCATTGCCCGCGCGGAAGGCGTAGAGGACTGCCTGTTTGCAATCGACGCGTGCGACTGGTCGGACGCGTATAAGGATAAGGTGTATCAGATGGTGTACCGCGTGACGAGCGACCGGGTGACGAGCGGGTGCGTGGTGCAGTTCCATATCAATGGGTATCATACGGCGGAGGTGCTGGATAAGGCGCTGGATAATTGGATCAATGTGAAGGGATTGCGCCCGGTGACGGTGGGTGAATTGATGCAGCTGTCGGGGCGGGATTTCCCCCCGCTCCCGGACTACGGCGACTAAAAGAAGAGAAAGGGCTAAGCGTATGGTTAGCCCTTCTTAACTTTTTTATCTTCCATCAAGCAGGAATTTTCGCCTGCAACCGCGAAATATCATTCTCGACCCCATGAATTTCAGCCTAAGGAGGAATTTTCCCATGTACGAAAAAGTATTTGCTTATCTGGATGCGCACGCGGAGGACTATGCCGCGCAGCTGTGCCGCTGGGTGGAAGTGCCGTCGGTGAAGGGCGAAGCCACGCCCGATGCGCCGTTTGGCAAGGATGTGCGCCGGATGCTGGATATGGCCATGGCAGACGCAAAGGCGTTCGGCTATGAAACCCGTGATTTCGACGGCTATGCGTGCGATATCACCCTGCCGGGCGAATCGGAAGAAGCCATCGCCGTGCTGGGACACCTCGACGTCGTTCCGGCGGGCGACAACTGGGCGACCCCGCCGTTCACCGCGACGCGCGTGGGCGACCAGATTTTCGCGCGCGGCACGAGCGACGACAAGGGACCGGCGCTGGCGGCGCTGTATGCCATGAACGCCATCAAGGCGGCGGGGATTCCGCTGAAGAAGTCCATCCGCCTGATTCTCGGCTGCGACGAGGAATCCGGCTGGGAAGACATGGCGTATTACTGCGCGCACACGGAAATGCCGGAAGTCGGCTTCTCCCCGGACGCCTCCTTCCCTATCATCAACACCGAAAAGGGCATGATTCACGGCTTCTTCACGAGCAAACTCGCGGAGGACGGCCTGCAGGTCAAGCAGCTGTGGACGGGTGAGCGCGTGAATGTCATCCCCGGCGAATCCAAGGCGCTTATCGCGGGCGGTCAGGAGGTTGCCGATAAGGTGGCGGCCTATGCCGAAAAGACCGGGCTTCCCTACACGGCGGAGGTGACCGCGGATGGCGTGTGGGTGACGGCGGAGGGCATCCCCGGACACAGCGCGTATCCCGAAGGCCGCCGCAACGCCATCGGCATGATGCTGGTGCTCCTGCGCGAGATGGGCGTGACCGGCGCGCTGAAGACGCTGGCGAACGCGGTCGGCATGGAGCACGACGGCGCGTCGCTGGGCTGCGCGTGCTCGGACGAAATTTCCGGCGCGCTGACGTGCAACATGGGCATCCTGCATATCAAGGACGGCAAGGTGACGGCGTCGCTCGACCTGCGCTGCCCCATTGCGGCGGATTTGTCCGCGCTGACGAACGCGATTCGCGCGCACCTGCCCGGCTTTAGCGTCGATTCGCTGGAAATCAAGGAACCGCATCACGTTCCGGCAGACAGCAAGCTGGTGCGCTCGCTGCTGGACTCCTACACCGAGGTGACGGGTGAACCCGCCGCGCCGCACGCCACTGGCGGCGGAACGTACGCGAAGGTGCTCAAGCAGGGCGTTGCGTACGGCGCAGCATTCCCGGAGGATGAGGACTTGGCGCATCAGGCGAACGAGTACATCCGCGTGTCGCAGATGGTCAAGGCAATGAAGATTTATGCCGCGGCGCTGATGAAGCTGGCGGCGGAATAAGGACACAGGCAAAGCAGGCTATGGCGAATGGGTCATAGCCTGTTTTTTTATTGCGCTTGGTATTTGAAAAGTGCCGGGCAAGTCTTTCGACCTGCTCGGCGTTTGATTTGTCCTTGGCTGATTACTTGACTTCGTCCCAGTCGACGATTTCGCCCGTGAAGATGTCGCGAATCTGCGCAAGCGTCAGCCCTTCGACCGCGTTGTCGTTATTCACGATGACCGCAATGCCGTCCATGCAGATGGTCACAGGGGTCAGACCCGCTTCCAGCTCGGACGCCTTGACTTCGCGGGAAGCCATGCCGATGTCGAACGAGCCGTCCGCAGCGCCGCGCATACCGGTGGAGGAGTCAGAAATCTGCACTTCGATGTCCACTTCCGGGTGGAGTGCTTCGTAGGCTTCTTCGAGCTTCTGCATCAGCGGGCCGACGGAGGAAGAACCGCCGATGACAATCTTGCCTGCCACGGGCGCCGCCTGATATTCAGCCGGCTCTTTGGCGACGTACTTCTGCGCGGTCACAATTGCCTGACCTTCGGCAGAGAGAATCCAATTGATGAAGTCCTGCGCAGTCGCGGAGAGGCTATCCGCCTTGTAAGCGATGTTGAAGGGACGCGCGATGGCGTAACCACCGCTGGCGACGTTTTCAGGGGTCGCTTCGACGTAGACGGCTTCCGCACCATCTTCGGGGTTGCGGGCGACCTTCAGCGCCTTCACGGACGCGTCCATCGAGCCGAGGGAGATGTAGCCGATGGCGGCGATGTCCTGCGAAACCGTGGTCTTGACTTCGGACGTGCCGGAGTACACAGCCGCTTCGACGGTGGTCATATCAACCCTGTTGCCGTCAGCGTCCTTCTGCTCAACGCCCGTCAGTTCGATGAACGCGGCGCGCGTGCCGGAGCCGTCCTCACGGGAAACAACGTAGATGGAGTCCGCCAGCGCGACGGTGAGCGTCAGCACGAGCGAGAGCAGGATAGCAGCAAACTTCTTCATTGCAGAAAAACCTTCCTTTCTGTCCGGGACACCTTCCTGATGTCCTGTTGCCCTTGTCTTTTTCCTTGGGTACGCCTGTATGATACCGCGGGAATGTAAAGGCAGAAAGGCAGGTTAGGTTAAGATTGTGTTAATTCGGGGTGCTGTACGGCAGCATGGGCGGTTTGCTTACTTTTTATACTATTTCCAAATGAGAATGCGCCAAGATGCGAAGCGAATTTTTCGCGCTGGCTAACGCGAATGAAACGCAGCGTAGCAGCGCTACGCTAAGTGGAATGAGCGGACGCAAACGCGGAAAAGGCGCAAGCAGATGGCGCGGGTGAATTTGGAAATAGTATTAATAATGCCGGAAGTTTTCGCCGCATCTTCTGCACTTTTTTCATGCCACGCGTCCCCATTCCCCCTTTCTTCACCTTCTTCTCACGATTTTACACGCTCTTTACATTTCACCGTCCGCGCATTTTACATTCCCGTGCTATCCTAAATAGCGGGAAAGCATGAAGAAAGAAGGAATCAATGGACATGAAAGTCAAGGAGCAGGTCATGCGCTGGGTCTTTGCGGCGACAGCGGCGTTCTCCATCGCGGCCGTCGCGCTGATCTGCGTTTTTCTGTTTCTGAACGGACTGCCGTTCTTTACGAAATATGATTTGGGCGCGTTCCTGTCCGGAACGACGTGGAAGCCCGCGAACAATATTTTCGGCATCCTGCCGATGATTGTCGGCTCGCTCTACGTCACGGGCGGCGCATTGCTCTTCGGCGCGCCGGTCGGCATCCTCGCGGGAATTTATCTGGCGCGCTTCTGCCCGGTTCGCCTGCGCAAAATCATCGAGCCGATGATTGGGCTGATGGCGGGCGTGCCGTCGATTGTCTACGGCTTCTTTGGGCTGACGACGCTCGTGCCGCTCATCCGCGAAATGTTCGGTGGACGCGGGCGCGGGCAGTGCATCCTGACGGCGTCGCTGCTGCTGGGCATCATGATTCTGCCGACCATCATTCAGCTGACCTCCGCCGCCGTCAAAGCCGTGCCGAACTCCTACTACGAGGGTTCGCTGGCGCTGGGCGCGACGGATGAACGCAGTGTGTTCCGCGCGACTGTCCCGGCGGCGAAATCCGGCATTCTGGCGTCGGTTGTGCTGGCGATTGGCCGCGCCATCGGCGAGGCAATGGCGGTCAAGATGGTCATCGGCAATCAGCCGCGCCTGACCTCCGATTTGCTCAGCGGCATCCGCACGCTCACCTCCGGCATCGTCATCGAGATGGGCTACGCCGAAGGGCTGCACCGCGAAGCGCTGATTGCCGCCGGCATCGTGCTGTTCGTCTTTATTCTGCTGATTAACGCTTCCTTCTCCGTGCTGAAAAGGAGGGAACAGCAATGATGACCGCCCCCGCGTACCGCGCGCATCCCATCAAGAATTTCTTCCGCACTGAAGGCAACCGCTGGCGGCGTCATCCAGCCAGCGCGCTGCTGCGGCTGCTGTGCCGCCTGTCAGTGCTGATTACGATTTTCGCCCTGCTTGCCATCGTCATTGACCTGCTTGTCAAGGGCATTCCGCACCTGACGCCGGAGCTGTTCAGCCTGAAATACACGACGGAAAATCAGTCGATGCTGCCTGCCATCATCAACACGCTGCTGATCGCGCTGGTTGCGCTGCTTGTCGCCATCCCGATTGGCGTGGGCGGGGCGATTTATCTGGCGGAGTACGCCAAGCGAAATTCTCCGCTCGTGCGCGTCATCCGACTGACCGCCGAAACCCTGCAGGGCATTCCCTCCATCATCTACGGCCTGTTCGGCATGGTGTTCTTCACCGCCCTGCACATCAACCTGACGTTGCTCTCCGGCGCGCTGACACTCTCGCTCATGGTGCTGCCGCTGATTCTGCGCACGACCGAAGAAGCGCTGCTCTCCATCCCGGACAGCTACCGCGAGGGCAGCTTCGGCTTAGGCGCGGGCAAGCTGCGCACGGTCATCAAAATCGTGCTGCCGCCCGCCATGCCGGGCATTCTCTCCGGCGTTGTGCTGGCGATTGGGCGCATCGTGGGCGAAACCGCCGCGCTGCTGTTTACCGCCGGCACGGTTGCGGACATGCCCAAGCATTTTCTGCTCTCGTCCGGGCGCACGCTGGCGGTGCATATGTATCAGCTGTCGCTGGAGGGGCTGCACTACGACCAAGCGTACGCCACGGGCGTGGTGCTGCTGCTGCTCGTGCTGGGGCTGAACAGCCTGTCCAGCCTGATTTCCCGCAAAATCGGAGGAAAAGCATCATGATTATCGACATGCAGGAAGCCATCAAGAACAAAACCGCACATCCGGATGATACGCCCGCGGACGTAAAAATCGCTATCAAGGACTTGAACCTCTACTACGGCGCATTCCACGCCCTGCACGGCATCAACCTCGACATTGAGCGCGGCAAAATCACCGCGTTCATCGGGCCGTCCGGCTGCGGCAAATCGACGCTGCTGAAAACGCTCAACCGCATGAACGACCTCATCCCCGACTGCCGCGTCGAGGGCAGCATCACGCTGGACGGCGAGGACATTTACGGCAGCATGGACGTGAACCTGCTGCGCAAGCGCGTCGGCATGGTGTTCCAGAAGCCCAACCCCTTCCCCATGAGCGTCTACGACAACATTGCCTACGGCCCGCGCACGCATGGCATCCACCGCAAGGCGCAGCTGGACGAAATTGTGGAAAGCAGCCTGCGGAACGCCGCCATTTGGGACGAGCTGAAAGACCGTCTGAACAAGAGTGCTTTGGGGCTTTCCGGCGGGCAGCAGCAGCGGCTTTGCATTGCGCGCGCGCTGGCGGTTGAACCGGAGGTGCTGCTGATGGACGAACCCACCTCGGCGCTCGACCCGATTTCCACGAGCAAGATTGAAGAATTGTGCATGGAGCTGAAGGGGAAGTACACCATTGTGATTGTGACGCATAACATGCAGCAGGCTTTGCGCATTGCGGACACAACGGCATTCTTCCTGTTGGGGGATATGGTGGAAGTTGGGGCGACGGATCAGCTGTTCTCGATGCCGCGGGATAAGCGGACGGAGGATTATATCACGGGACGCTTCGGCTAAGGGTTGTTAGAGGAAGGATTTTTTGCTATAATGCAGGGGAAAGGATAGGCGGATTAGGGATAAAGGATAGCAGGGGAACGCGCTCAAGCCGGGACGCAAAAAAGGGTCAAGGGGCAATGCCCCTTGCGGAGTCCAGAGGCGGCGCCTCTGGT
>ERZ1027188.169-NODE-169-length-28654-cov-7.762894_pt1 | contig 28654 bp, 29 predicted proteins | sample MGYA00519273_ERZ1027188 | MGnify/ENA primary metagenome ERZ1027188 (study PRJEB26926, sample SAMN06164623) | human gut metagenome | biome: ENVO:00009003; feature: ENVO:2100002; material: ENVO:00002003 | host: Homo sapiens | place: USA | collected 2012 ... | reverse complement strand
GAGATGTGTATAAGAGACAGGCATCGGTGCGCGTGGCGTTCAAAAACCAGAACGGAATGCTCCGCAGCGGTTCTACAGGCTCTGTTGTCATCCCGGCACACTACGACAACGTAATCATTATACCTCAGTCGGCAACCACCGAATTGCAGGACAAGAAATTCGCATACGTTGTTGACAAGGCTGGCAAAGTCACTGCACGCCCAATCGAGGTGCTTGCAAACAACGACGGACAGAACTACGTGGTAACCGGCGGACTTGAAAGCGGCGACCATGTCGTTGTTCAAGGCGTAGGCGTAAGCGTCCGTGAAGGTGTGCAGATCACTCCGGTCGACATGACAGGCAAGGATCTCAGCCAGGCAGCAGGCGCACAGCAGAAGTAACAGGAAAACAATAAGGAAAATTAGAATAAAGAGAAATGAAATTAGATACGTTTATCAACCGGCCGGTGCTCTCGACCGTGATATCCATCTTCATTGTGATTTTGGGTGTCGTCGGAATGTTGTGGTTGCCAATCACGCAGTATCCTGACATTGCGCCTCCAACAATCCAGGTTTCGACAACCTATACCGGAGCCGACGCCAAGACTGTGCTCAACTCCGTGATTGCGCCTATCGAGGAGCAAATCAACGGTGCTGAAGGCATGACATATATCCAATCAACGGCAACCAATACAGGTAGCGCCACGATTACAGTTTATTTTGAGCAGGGCTTCGACCCCGACATGGCTGCCGTCGATGTACAGAACCGTGTGGCAAAGGCGCAGAGTATGCTCCCTGCCGAGGTGACAAGAGTGGGTGTGATTACGCAGAAACGACAGACGTCAATGCTGCTTGTGTTCTCGCTCCTTTCTCCAAACGGCAAGTTTGAGCAGGAATTCATCGAAAACTATATGAAAATCAACGTCATCCCGCAGATTCAGCGTGTGAACGGCGTGGGAGACGCGATGGTGATGGGTGCCGACTACTCTATGCGTATCTGGCTCAAGCCAGACGCCATGGCACAGCACAACCTTATGCCTTCCGATGTAAGTGCGGCTCTCGCCGACCAGAACATCGAGGCTGCTCCGGGTCAGTTCGGTGAAAACGGCGGAACGACATTCCAATACGTGATGCGCTACCGCGGACGTCTGATTACTCCAGAAGAGTTTGACAAGATTATCATCCGCGCCGACAAAGACGGCAACGTTCTCTATCTTAAAGACGTGGCAACGATGGAGCTTGGCCGTGTAAGCTACGGCTTCAAGGGCAAGACAAACGGTCATCCAGCCGCTTCCGCCATCATCTTCCAGACTGCGGGCTCCAATGCGACTCAGGTTATCAAGGACGTTGAGGCAAAAATCAACGAGGCAGGAAAAGAGCTTCCAAACGGATTGGAGTTCAACGTTTCAATGAACACCAACGACTTCCTATACGCATCAATCGAAGAGGTTATCAAGACCCTTATCGAGGCATTTATACTCGTGTTCCTTGTGGTTTACGTGTTCCTTCAGGACTTGCGTTCAACCATTATCCCCGCAATTGCCATTCCGGTGGCGTTGATCGGTACGTTCTTCGGCCTTTATCTGATTGGCTTCTCAATCAACTTGTTGACACTCTCGGCATTGGTGCTCGCCATTGCGATTGTGGTCGACGATGCGATTGTGGTGGTCGAGGCGGTCCATGCCAAACTCGACGAGGGCTACACCTCGGCACGTGTTGCGGCAATCGACGCAATGCGGGAGATAGGCGGCGCGATTGTCTCAATCACCCTTGTCATGATGCTTGTGTTTATTCCAGTGTCGTTTATGTCAGGAACGTCGGGCGTGTTCTATCGCCAGTTTGGTTTGACAATGGCAATCGCCATCGGACTGTCGGCATTGAACGCATTGACCCTGTCGCCGGCTTTGTGTGCGGTGTTCCTGAAACCTCACAAGGCAGATGGCGGCTCCAAGAAAGTGTCGTTTGTAAAGGCATTCCACGAAGGATTCAACCGCAATTATGAGAAACTGCTCGTCCGCTACAAAAAATGGGCAGGATTCTTCATCAATCATAAAATCACGGCATTCGGCGTTGTGGCAGCCAGCATCGTGGCGCTTGCCGCAATGATGATGACCACGTCGACCGCTTTGGTTCCTAATGAGGACACCGGCGTGTTGTTCTGTATGGTCAACATGCCGCCTGCAACGTCGCTTGATAAAACAGAGGCCACACTTGCCAAGGTGGACAAGATTCTTGCCGCCAATCCGGCAGTCGAGTCGCGTACGGAGATTCTTGGTTACAGCTTTATCGCCGGTCAGGGCAACACGTACGGTACGTTTATCGTAAAGCTCAAGGACTGGAGCGAACGTGAGAAAGGACAGGATGCAACAAGCGTGCTCGGACAGCTTTACGGCGCAGTGGGTCAGCAGATAAAAGACGCCACAGTGATGATGTTCCAACCACCGATGATTTCCGGTTATTCGGTAACCAGCGGTTTCGAGCTTCAGCTGCAAGACAAGACCGGAGGCGACATCAACAAGTTTTTCCAGATTTATCAGCAATTCATCGGCGCGCTCAACCAGCGTCCGGAAATCCAGCAGGCTTACTCAACGTTTAACCCGACATTCCCGCAGTATATGGTCAATGTCGATGTTGCCAAGACCAAGCAGGCGGGAATCAGTCCGAGCGTTGTATTGTCGACGCTGCAAGGCTACTATGGCGGTATGTATGTGTCGAACTTCAACCGCTTCGGTAAACTTTACCGTGTGATGATGCAGGCCGATCCAAGCGCACGTATCTCACCGGAAACGCTGAATCAAGTGAAAGTGCGTGTAGGCAACGAAATGTCGCCTATCACCAACTTCATCACGCTTGAGCGCGTCTACGGACCAGATATCATCTCGCGCTTCAACCTGTTTACCTCGATTTCTGTCAGCGGTACGCCAAATCCAGGCTACAGTAACGGTGACGCCATCAAGGCCATCCAGGAAGTAGCGGCACAGACATTGCCTATGGGCTACGGCTATGAGTTCTCAGGAATGACGCGTGAGGAGCAGAATTCATCAGCGGCGTCGACTGCAATCGTGTTCGGACTTTGTCTGCTCTTTGTCTACCTGCTTCTGTCGGCACAATATGAAAGCTACATCCTGCCGCTGTCGGTTATCTTGTCTATTCCGTTGGGCTTGATGGGATCATTCCTCTTTGCGAAGATTTTTGGTGTTAACAACAACATCTATCTGCAAATCGGTTTGATCATGCTTATCGGTCTGTTGGCAAAGAACGCCATCCTTATCGTAGAGTTCGCTCTTGACCGCCGCAAGACGGGAATGAGCATCGTGGGCGCCGCTATCGCCGGTGCGGCAGCGCGTCTGCGTCCTATTTTGATGACAGGCTTCGCAATGATTATCGGTCTGTTGCCGCTGATGCTTGCCAACGGTGTAGGCGCCAACGGTAACCGTTCGCTTGGAACCGGTGCTGTCGGCGGTATGTTGATTGGTATGATTCTTCAGGTGCTTATCGTTCCGGCATTGTTCGTTGCGTTCCAAAAGATTCAGGAGAAGATACAGCCGCTGAAGTGGAAGGACACAGACAACGCTGAAATCGACGATCAGATTGAGCAATATTCACGCAATTAATAAAGAGTGAAATCAATGAATAAAAGCAAATTATTAAGTGCAGCACTCGTAGTGGCAATCGCCACTACGACGGCAAGCTGCCATATCTATAAGAAATTCGAGATGCCAGAGGAAGGCATCGCCGGCGAGGTCGCCGCAGCCCAGAAAGAGGCTGTCGACTCAACGGCTCTCGGCAATGTGAAATGGGAACAGGTGTTTACCGACCCGCAGTTGCAGGCACTCATTCAGATAGCTCTCGACAGCAATGTCGATCTTGAGAACGCCCGTCTGAATGTGGATATCGCCAAAGCTCAGCTGCAGGGCGCCAAGCTCAGCTATCTGCCGAGCGTGGCTTTGACACCCAATGGCGGAACGGCTTCCTATGGAGGCTCGAAAATAACGAAAGACTCGTGGTCGTACACTATCCCGGCTACCGCAAGCTGGGAAATCGACGTGTTCGGAAAGTTGCTCAACAACAAGCGCAACGCCGAGGCGGCGGTGCTTCAGACAGAGGCATACCGTCAGGCAGTGCGCTCGCAGATAATCAGTGGAGTGGCAAACTGCTACTACACCATCGCAATGCTCCAGCGTCAGTTGCAGATTCTCAACGAGACATCGGCAATCTGGCAGGAAAGCATCAAGACGATGCAGGATTTGAAAGAGGCAGGACGCTACAACGAAGTGGCAGTGGTGCAGAGCAAGGCCAACTATGCAAGCCTGCTCGCAACCATACCGCAAGTAGAGGAGTCGCTTCATCAGGTCAACAGCAGCCTGTCGCTGCTCTTGAACCGTCCGCAGCAGACATGGGTTGTCGACTCATCCTATGAGCCGAGTTTCCCGGAATATATGGAGAAAGGCGTGCCGATGTCGTATCTTGCGGCCCGTCCAGACGTGCAGGCAGCAGAGCAGTCGCTCGCAATGGCATATTACGCCACCAACACAGCGCGTGCGGCATTCTATCCAAGCCTTGTAATTTCGGCAGGCGGCGGCTTCACCAACCTGCTCGGAAGCGTTATCGTCAACCCTGGCAAATGGTTCTATCAGCTTGCCGGACAGCTAACGGCGCCCCTCTTCAGCCGCGGACGCAACATCGCCACGCTGAAGGCAGCCAAACTGCAGCAGCAGCAGACGCTCAACACGTTTGAGCACACAGTGCTTGCCGCTGGAGCTGAAGTGGGCGACGCTTTGGTGAGCTACAACAAGAACAAGCAGCGCAGCGCTCTGCTCGTCGACCAGGTTGACAACCTGTCGAAAGCCGTTGAATACAACAACGACCTTATGAAGTACAGCACAGCCACCTATCTGGAAGTGCTTACGGCACAACAGTCGCTTCTCAACGCGCAAATGTCGCAGCTGCAATGTGAACTTCAAGTGCGTCAGGCAGCCATCAGCCTCTATCAGGCTCTCGGCGGCGGACGTTGATATAATATTAATTACCTTAATCAGAAAAACAATGATTAGTCCATTAGCATTTGTTGACCCGACAGCGAAAATCGGCGACAACGTAACAATTTATCCTTTCGCTTTTATCGACAAGGATGTGGAGATAGGCGACGGATGCATCGTGATGCCTAATGCCAGCATTATGCAAGGCGCGCGCCTCGGCAAGAATGTGAAGGTGTATAATAACGCAATCGTAAGCGCGTCGCCTCAAGATTTCCGCTGGAAAGGCGAAATGTCGTACGTCATCATCGGCGACAACACCGAGATACGCGAGATGGCGATAATCAACCGCAGCATCCACGAGGGCGGCGCCACCAAGGTGGGCGCAAACTCGTTTGTGCTTGCGGATTCGCACATCGGCCACGACAGCGAGATCAGCGACCATTGCGTGGTTGGCAACAACGTGCAGATTGCCGGAGATGTGTTTATCGACTCTTGCTCGATTCTTTCCACCGGAGTGAAAGTGTTTGAAAACAGCCACATTGGTAAATGGGTGTTTGTCAAAGGCGGATGCCGCGTTTCGGGCAATGTGCCTCCTTTCATCATCCTTGCCCACAATCCGGCTGTCTATTATGGCGTGAACGCAACGATTATGCGCAATAAGGACAACTTCAATGAAGAAGAAATCGACGATATCGCAAAAGCATACCGCCACATCTATCAGTGCAACGTGTCGCTCTTCAACGCCGTAAAACGCATTGAGGCCGACATCCCTGAAAGTAAGTCGCGTGATGCCATCCTTGATTTCATCAAGAAGAACGACAACAAGATTGTAGCATTGCCTAAACTGGACATGTATTAACGGTCGCAGTTGCAGACCATAAAAAGCGAGGCCGGGCAGAAATTGCCTGGTCTCGCTTCTTTTCGCGTTTAAGGCTCTTCTGGGTCAAAAAAATATGTTGCTGTCTGATAGAATGTTGGCATTCTTAGCTCAATTTTTTTTGAAAAAAATATCCCGAAAATTTTGTGGGATAGAAAAAAGGCATTACCTTTGCAACCGAAATCAACAAAACGTTGACTCCGTAGCTCAGTTGGTAGAGCAAATGACTCTTAATCATTGGGTCGAGAGTTCGAGCCTCTCCGGGGTCACAAAGCAGTCGCTGAAAAGTGGCTGCTTTTTTTATTTCTGCCGACCACAGGCAGTGGCGTACCTCCAGCACGCATCCGCGCGTACCGGGTTATGGAAGAGTGTTGTCGCTCCGCGACGATGGACATACCGATGTGGGACGGTTTTGTCAATGTCAATCAAATGGCGAGGGCAACCGCCGAAGGGCGGTTGTATAATCATAGCCCCAGGTTGGCTTGCCTACCTGGGGTCAGTAGCGGAAGACGAATCTACCGCCGAAGAGCGGTTGTATAAATCAAGGAAAATATTTTTGCAAGAAATTTTGCATCGGCGATTTCGGGAAAGTTGAGTCTGCGGAATCTACACTGCGGAATCGCAATCATCCTGGAGAAGCCGTCGTACCTTCCGCGCAGCATCTCTCTACAACCGCTCTTCGGCGGTAGTTGCGCATGCCACCAGTGTCACGGGGTAGGCAAGCCAACCCCGTGCTAACATGTGCAACCGCTCTTCGGCGGTTTTCCCTCCGCGCAGCATCTCTCTACAACCGCTCTTCGGCGGTTTTCCCTTCGCGCAGCATCTTTCTACAACCGCTCTTCGGCGGTTTCCCCTACGCGCGGCATCTCTCTACAACAGTTCTTCGGGCGTTTTAGAGGATAATCGGAGATATTATTTTTATTGTGTTTGATTTGCGTTAACTTTGCCGTCGTTAAAGGATTCGGATATGGATATAACGCAAGGCCTTGTCGGATGCTGTCTTACCGTTGTGAATGCAGTTGCATTCATCGTGTATGGCATAGACAAATGTAGGGCACGAAACGGCAAATGGCGCATACCGGAGGCAACGTTGCTGATGCTGACGGTTGTGGGCGGAAGCGTCGGAGCGTGGCTCGGCATGAAGGCGTGGCATCACAAGACAAGGCACAGGAAGTTTCGGTATGGTGTCCCGGCAATTCTGCTGTTGCAGATTGTGGTGGCGACTCTTTTATATGTGAATCATTGTGTGGGAAAATGTTATTAAAACTACTGATAATATGAAACTGAACAAAATACACCATGTGGCAGTGATTTGCTCCGACTATGAGCGGTCGAAGCGTTTCTATGCAGACGTGCTCGGATTGAAGATTGTGAGCGAGCACTATCGTAAGGAGCGCGACTCCTGGAAGGCAGACTGCTGGCTCGGCGGAACGTATGTTGTGGAGCTGTTCTCTTTTCCGAATCCTCCAGCGCGTCCTTCCCGTCCGGAAGCCGCCGGTCTGCGCCATCTTGCCTTCGAAGTCGACGATGTTGCCGCAGATGTAGGCGAGGTTGAGGGAAAAGGCGTAGCCTGCGAGCCGATACGCACGGATGAATATACCGGCAAACGGTTTGTGTTTTTCAGCGATCCTGACGGGTTGCCGATTGAATTGTATGAGAAGTGATGTGGAATTGCAGCCAAAATGTAGCAATAAGCAGGTGATGTGGCGAAGATGAGAGGTAGGCAACCGGTAAGTGTACAATATTACGACTCGCCGTGCGGAGAGATGGTCTTGGCGTCGGTGGGAGAAGCTTTGTGCCTGTGCGACTGGAACGGGATGCCATGCGCCTGCCGCAACAAGCGCCGGCTTGCGCGCCGGCTGAATGCGGAATTTCTGGTTGAGACATCCGCCGTGCTCGAGCAAGCGAAGAAACAACTTGAAGACTACTTCGCATGCCGCCGCAAGGCTTTCAACATCCCGCTGCGTCTTGTGGGAACGGATTTCCAACAGCAAGTGTGGGAAGCATTGCTCGGCATACCATACGGAGAGACTGTGAGCTACAAAGATATTGCCCTGAGCGTTGGCAATCCTGAAGGCGTCAGAGCCGTGGCGCAAGCCGTAGGGGCAAACGGCATAGCAATTTTTATTCCATGCCATCGCGTCGTGGGTTGCAACCATTCCCTGACCGGCTTTGCCGGAGGATTGGAGGCAAAAAGAATGTTGCTTGAAATAGAAAACAAAACGAAGATATTATGACCATACATCAGATTGCGTTCAGCCCCACTGGAGGCACACGCCGCGTCAGCGAACTGCTGTGCAGCGGCATTGAGGCAAAAAGCATACTTACAGAACTTTGTGTAAAAGAAGAAGAGCTGTGCTTGCCAAGTATAGCAGCCGGCGACTTGGTGGTTGTCTCGATGCCGGTATATGCCGGGCGCGTGCCGGCATTGGCTGTGGAAAGGCTGAATGCCGTTGAGTCAAACGGTGCCACCTGTGTGATTGTCGCCGTTTACGGCAACAGAGCCTACGAGGATGCTTTGGTTGAAATGCAGGATGTGGCGACAGCACAGGGATTCAACGTTGTAGCAGCCGTTGCCGCCAACGCAGAGCACAGCATTTGCCGTATGTACGGTGCCGGCAGGCCTGACGCTGCCGATGCCGGAGAGCTGGCATCCTTTGGCAGAGCCATTCTTGAGAGGGTGCAAGGCGGCAAACCGTTCGGCCGTCTCGCATTGCCAGGCAACCGCCCGTACAAGCAAGGCTGCATCGGACCTTTTCCTGTGGCAAACCAAGACTGTACGGAATGCGGTGTCTGCGCGAGCCAATGCCCGACAGGTGCAATATCTGCCGACAATCCAAAAGACAACAACAACCAGCTCTGCATCGGCTGTATGCGGTGCGTGTCGGTCTGCCCGTCGCATGCGAGGGGCATCGGCGAGTCTCTGAAAGTGTTGGCAGCCCGCCTTGAGCCTCTCTGCCGTGATCGGAAAAAGAACGAGTTGTTTTTGTGTTAAGCCTTTCCCGGCTTCATGCGGTTTCTTTCGAGCTCCTGAAGGTTTTCCATCTTCTTTGACTCAAGGAACTCGTAAATGCCGCACAAGTGCTCGCGTACGCGGCCGTGGCCGAATTCGTATACCTTGCTGACAAGTCCGTCGAGGAAGTCGCGGTCGTGACTCACCACGATGAGCGTGCCATCGAAGTCCAGCAGGGCTTGCTTGAGCACGTCCTTTGTCTTGAGGTCAAGGTGGTTGGTCGGCTCGTCAAGGATAAGCAGGTTGACGGGTTCCAGCAAGAGTTTGAGTATGGCAAGGCGAGTGCGTTCACCTCCAGACAGCACCTTCACTTTCTTTGTCGACTCCTCTCCTCCGAACATAAATGCGCCGAGAAGGTCGCGAATCTTGTTGCGCACATCGCCTTTAGCCACGTCGTCGATGGTCTGGAACACCGTTAGCTCGCCGTCGAGCAGCGAAGCTTGATTTTGTGCGAAGTAGCCAATCTGCACGTTGTGTCCGAGTTCGAGTTTTCCTTCGTTTTGCAGTTGCCCCATAATGCATTTCACGAGAGTCGACTTTCCTTCGCCGTTTCGCCCCACGAAGGCAATCTTGTCGCCGCGTTCAACGGTAAGGTTGACACCGCTGAAAACATTCTTGCCGTCGAACGACATTGCCACATCGCTCATTTGCACAGGGTAGGCACCGCTGCGCGGACTCGGAGGAAACTTCAGCCGGAGTCGGCTTGTGTCTTCCTCGTCCACCTCTATGAGTTGGAGTTTCTCAAGCATTTTTACGCGGCTCTGCACCTGCAGAGTCTTGGAATACGTGCCTTTGAAACGCTCGATGAATTCCTTTGTGTCGGCAATCATCTTCTGCTGCTCCTCATATTGTTTCATCTGCTGTTCGCGACGCTCCTTGCGCAACTCCAGATATTGGCTGTAAGTTGCCTTGTAGTCGTATATCCGTCCCATTGTCACCTCGATGGTGCGAGTGGTTATGTCGTCGACAAACTTGCGGTCGTGGCTTATCACCACCACGGCTTTTGAACTGTTGCAGATAAAGTCCTCAAGCCATCCGATCGACTCGATGTCGAGGTGGTTTGTAGGCTCGTCAAGAAGCAGCACGTCGGGCGACTTGAGCAGCAGTTTCGCAAGCTCGATGCGCATGCGCCATCCGCCCGAAAACTCGCTGGTTGGGCGGTTGAAGTCCTCGCGCTCGAAGCCCAGGCCGAGAAGCGTTTTCTCAACATCCTCCTCGAAATGAGTCATGTCGATTGCGTAGAACTTCTCAGAAAGCGTTGACACATTCTCGATGAGCTGCATGTATTCATCGCTGTCATAGTCGGTGCGTGTCAAGAGTTCGTTGTTGATGCGGTCTATCTCCGCCTGGATTTGGTGCAGATGAGCGAAAGCCTGGCTTGTCTCCTCAAACACGGTGCGGCCGTCCTCGGTCATCAAATGTTGGGGAAGATAGGCGATTACGCAATCTTTAGGCGCGGAGACAGAGCCGCGTGTGGCTGTCCGCACGCCGGCGATAATCTTCAGCAAAGTGCTCTTTCCTGCGCCGTTCTTGCCCATAAGGGCTATACGGTCTTTCTCGTTTATCTGAAAGGAAATGTCCTTGAATAGGGTGGTGCCGCCAAATTCGACGGTCAGTCCATCAACTGTAATCATAAATGTTTCTTGTGGTTGTTGAAAAAACGCTGCTAAAGCAGAGTCATGCCGCTGCTTTTGCGTATGCGTATCGAGCCGCTTTTCTTCTGCAAAGGTAGTGTTTTTATTGGGAATTCGGCGGTTTGCCGGGTGAATCAGGTGTAAAGAGCCACCTCCACACCTTGACAGGCAAACGTTGTCGGGGGTGCTTTTTCGCTATTTTGTCCCGAATTTGTCCCGGCTGTTGTTGAAAAATAAGGCTTAAACGATTGAACGCCAATCATTTAAGCCTTTGATAGTCGGGGTGAGAAGCCCCGAATATATTTTACCTTAACTTTCGTAATCTTAAATGGTTACACAAAGCAAGCAAATTTCAGTACACAAATTTACTCCACAAATAACAATCTCTATTGTTGGAGTTGCATTGTTTTTTCATCGGCAAAGTTAATACAAATTTCCAAAACTGAAACAATTTAAGCTGTGAAAAAATATTGAGTTACGACAAAATGGACTGAATGAAACTGAAACTATATAGGTGTTGCGGAGCGGGAGGCGTTGAGGTACACAACCGCCGCCAATAGAAAATCAAAAATAAGTGGGAGGGTGTATGTTGAGGAGCGAAAACCATATATATGCTACGCCCCGATTTTTCAAGTTGGATTTTTCCGGAAATTTTCAATCATCGTAACAGCAAGAAAAAATTGTATAAGATTTGCCCCGAAATCTCATACAAATATCTACTCTTTAGTGTAGTGGGCTAACATCCCCCACTGCAATGTAAAAGTATGATATGGAGCAGTAATAAAATGAAATATAGTAAAATGAAAAAGTTAGCCCCCTTTGCGGAGCAACTTGTTTCCCAGTATGGCTATAAGTTCAATGTGTCAATAAGGAAAATAGCGGATGGTTTAGGCTCAGTCTCATTTGTGACAGCAGCCAAATATCTTGCCTTGTTGGAGCAATACGGCTATCTTACAAAGACTATCCCGAATAAGCGCAGGGGCGCAATCTACGAATTGAATAAGCGTAGAGTAAATATGCTTATACGAGACACAAAGGCAATTCAAGAGATTATGAGTGTTGGGCTGTAATGAAATCAAGTAGGAGTGTCAGACAATATCAACGTGTATATATCGACGCATCTGAATTGGGCTATTACACTTGCAATCCTCAATTGTTACAATTAGTTGATAAAAGGTTTCATTTGTCAAAGGTTCAATTACTTTTGTTTTGGTTCATATTGAGCAAATATGATAGCACAGTTGACCGAGAGAGCGGAGAGCGTCAACCAGTCTCAGCAACTTTTGAGGAATTAGCCGAGTATGCCAGTTGCACCAAACCGGGAGCAGTTAAGGCAATGGAACATTTAACATTGGAAAGCGTGAATCTAATCAAGCGTGTAAACAGGCCAAAGGGAAAGGCAAAATCAGAGTATTGCCCGAATGTGGAATTACTCCATAAACTATTAGAGCCACTTTTGCAAGGTCATAGTGTATAACTGGAGTTTACCAGTGTATATAACTTGAGTTATACACAGCCACTTTATAGTGTATAATTGGAGTAGTACATTAAAATCCGTAGCATTAACCTGGAGTTATACACATAAATTTTATTAAATCGCTAAATTTCAAGTAAATAGTAAAAAACTTGCTTTAGGGCGCATATATTACATAATTCTACATCGTAGAATTATGTCTATAAGGAGATATGAATATGTTAGAAAGAGAAAAAACAATATACAGTGGCACAATATTAGCCCTTGACACAGCAAGCCGCGCAACTGGCTATGCCATATATCAAGGCGGAGTAATAATTAAATCGGGCGTTTGGAAATTGAAGCCTCAACGCAATTTGGTTGAACTGTATAAGTACATTACCGAAGCAATTAGCCGTAACAATGTAAGTCAAGTAATAGCCGAAGACATATACAAGAATCCCGATAAGCGCAATGCGTATGAAAGACTTTCGGAATGTCGGGGGATAGTGACACTATGCAATCAAACCGCCCAGTTGCCTGAAATCGCTTTTATAGAATCGTCAAGAGTGTGTAATGAGTTGTGGGGCTACAACCCATATAAGACCTATTACCGACAAATGAGCAGAGCCGAAAAGAAAGAGCATACAATCAAATATCTCATCAATCGTGGATATTTATCCGATAGTGAGACATCGGACGATAGAGCGGACGCAATAGCCCTTTTGTTAGCGTGGTTGCAAATACATCGCTATCAAGCCCCGACAACTGGCTATTAGATTATTTCAAGAATTGGGAATTATACAAATTACCCTCTTCAATCTCAGTTTTGCGGACTGTTGCAGATTGTACCCAATCATTACACATTCTCAAAGTCATCATTTCAAATTGATTTGGTTGATACTTTGTAAATATCGGCATTGATAAGCGGTTTAAGTTACGCAACATCAATTCCAGTTGAGAAACTTTTGTGCAATATGGTAGCCGGAAAGTGTAGATACCTATAAGGGAGACTAACCCAGTTGTTAATGAACTCTGAGAATCTTGCATTAAAACATACTCCAATTTTTCCGAATTTTTATAGATAGCATCGAAAATTATGGGTTTTGCCTCATCAAGATTTTGCTCAGAGTAAATTGAATCACCTTTGGCAGCTGCAACTAAATCTCCCAAACCGTCTTTATGAGCGTTGGCAAATTCTTTCAAATCTTCGGAATTGTTGATTGAATCTAAGGCCGCGATATAAGCGTTGCACTTTTCAATCATTTTATCGGAATCCGATTTGCAGGAGGTGAAGCCAATCAGAGCGAGAATGATTGACAGTAGAATGAATCTTGTTTGTTTCATTGTGGGCGGTTCGCCTTACAATTTCCAATCGGGCGGTTGAGGTAACACAAAAAGGCGTGGAAACTGTTAGCTAATCTATTTCGGAGGCTCTGGACTGCCTGACTTTATGGATAGCAACAGCCCACGCCCCGATATTGCATATTGAAGAATATACAACCGAGTGCGTAAGCATATCACAAAATCTCATAAAGTCGTGAAAGTGTCCAGTTTTCCGAAATAAGATATTTGCTAAACGCCTACAAGTTTATAGTGTCATTCACGCTTGAATGACTCAGCAAAGTTACTACAAAAAAGTGAAATGCGGAAGAATATGGTAATGGATTTGATTTACAGGGGTTTCATTAACGCTGCCAATTATTCTGAGAGCCATTACAATCCACGCCGAAGCCAAATCAAGACGGAGCTACGTTACTTGTTCGTAACCACGCCCAATAGGTGACGAAATGGACACGAATAACGAAACAAGGCCTTAAGGATTAGTGAGTTACTGACAACTCACGCAAAAAATCCGGTAACAAAAAAAGATTGCGCCGTTCTTCCGCGATTTGCGTATCAGAGGAGGGCTCTTCACCAACTAATTTTGAACAAAAAAAATTAAGGACGATGAAGAGTACATTTTCAGTTATTTACTACCTCAAACGTCAGGTAGTGAAAAAAGACGGGACGGTTCCCGTCATGGGACGCATCACGGTGGACGGCAGCCAGACGCAATTCAGTTGCAAACTGACCATCGATCCCAAGTTGTGGGACACCAAAGGGGGACGTGTCACGGGCAGAAGCACGGCGGCACTCGAAACGAACCGCATGCTTGACAAGATGCGGGTGCGCATCAACAAGCACTATCAGGAAATCATGGAGCGTGACAACTTCGTCACGGCAGAGAAGGTGAAGAACGCCTTTCTCGGACTGGAACACCGCTATCACACGCTGATGCAGGTGTTCCAGCAACACAACGAGGACTATGCCAAGCAGGTGGAAGCAGGCATGAAAGCCAAAGGCACACTCTTGAAGTACAAGACCGTTTACAAGCACCTGCAAGAGTTTCTCAACATCCGTTACCACGTGAAGGACATCGCGTTGAAAGAGCTTACCCCCGCTTTCATTTCCGACTTCGAGATGTTTCTGCGCACGGACAAACACTGCTGCACCAATACCGTGTGGCTGTATGTATGCCCACTTCGGACGATGGTGTTCATCGCCATCAACAACGAATGGCTCACACGCGACCCGTTCAGGGAGTATGAAATCAAGAAGGAGGAAACGACACGCAGTTTCCTGACCAAAGACGAAATCCGCCTGCTGATGGAAGGTAAACTGAAGAACGCCAAACAGGAACTATACCGCGACCTCTACCTGTTCTGCGCCTTCACGGGCTTGTCATTCGCCGATATGCGCAATTTGACGGAAGAGAACATCCGCACCTACTTCGATGAACACGAGTGGATAAACATCAACCGCCAGAAGACGGGCGTGGTGTCTAACATCCGCCTGCTTGACATTGCGAAACAAATCATCGACAAATACCGCGGGCTGTGCGAAAACGGCAGGATTTTCCCTGTTCCCCACTACAACACGTGCCTCGCCGGGATCCGTGCCGTCGCCAAGCGTTGCGGCATCACCAAGCATATCACGTGGCATCAGAGCCGCCATACGGCAGCCACGACGGTGTTCCTCTCCAACGGTGTACCCATCGAAACAGTCAGTTCCATGCTGGGACACAAGAGTATAAAGACAACGCAGATATACGCGAAGATAACCAAAGAGAAGCTCAACCAAGACATGGAGAACCTTGCCGCAAGATTGAACCAAATCGAGGAATTTGCAGGATGTACCATCTAAAACAGAGACGCCATGAAACGTGACATAATCATTATAGAGGACAAGACGGTCAGCGTAACCGGTAACGAGGTATGGATGACCGCCGGGGAAATCGCCGAAGAGTTCCATGCCACCGTCCCGGCAGTGAACGCCGCCATCAAAGCCGTCCGCAAGTCGGACGTGCTGAACGACTACGAGGTATGCCGCTACATACAGCTTGAAAACGGCCTGTACGCGGATGTTTACTCGCTTGAAATCATCATTCCAGTAGCCTTCCGGCTGAACACCTACTATACACACGTGTTCCGCATGTGGCTGGTGGAGAAGGCACTCTCAAAGGAAAAGAGGCAGGCATACGTGATGTTCATACAGAACGGGAAAACCGGATATTGCTGAACACGCATACAGACAACGAAAAAGGAAACGGACAACACCATCGGGTGCTGTCCGTTTCCTTTTTTTTCATGCAACCGCCTTATTCCAGCGGCTTGAGGTAATTCGCCTCCAACAGTTCACGCAGTCCCGATTCGGGATAAAGCACCTTACCTGCCAGAAGGATAAAGGGCAGCATCCTGTTGTTGCGATACTCCTGCAAGGTGCGGCGGCTTACCCGGAGCATTTCCGCCACCTCCCTGTCCGTCAGGTAATGTTCCCCGTCCAGTGGCGGACGGTAACTTTCCAAAAATGCGGAGAGCCATTTGGAGCCTTTGAGCATATTCTGTATCGCGGTGGCAACCGGCTCGTCCTCCATTGAGAAAACCTCGTTGTTCTCGTTCATCATAACATCGGATTAAGTGGTTAATAAAAACAGAGTCATTTTCCATCGGGATAGATCGTGCCGATAAGCGGAATAAGCCGCCTGACCTCCTCCGGCCTGTAATAGAACCTGCGGTTCATCTGCGAGTAGCCGATAAGCCGCCTGTCACGCAATGACTGCAACGTGCGCGGGCTGATTCTCAACTGCCCGCAGACCTCCTCGCCCGTGAGCCACCTTTCCAGCCGCCCGCCGTCGCTTTTGCGCCTGAGGGCGGCGACTTTCTCCGAGAGGGCGTTGAATGACGCCAGCATCATCTCGAAGGTCTTTTTCTCGATAGATACGATTTCCATATACCAAAACATTTAATGATTTACCGCAAAGGTAACGCAGCCGCCTTGAATGCGTGCCGTTTTCCGCTATACGGCAGCTTGTTGCGCCGGTTGTCCGGGTTACGGAGTCACTTTCAAAGAAAATCTTACGTGAGTCACGTAATGAGTTGTTAAAGCCCCTTTTGTTTATTGCCGAATTTTGCCGCAGAGAAACAAAAGAAAGGACAAAATATGAAAGTGATAACGATTGAAAGTTCCGCCTTCACCGCCCTGACGGAACAGATAGCCGAGATAGCGGTCTATGTGCGTGCCGTTTCCGGTGAGAGGAAGGGAGAGTCTTCCGACATGCTGCTCACCACCCGCGAGGCGGCGCACCTGCTGAACGTGAGTACCCGTACCCTCCAACGTATGCGCAGCGAACAGCGCATCGGCTATATCGTGCTGCGCGGCAAATGCCGCTACCGCCGGTCGGAAATAGACCGCCTGCTCGCAGACTGCACCGTGGCAGAAGATGCAGCGACACTGACGGAACTGAAACGCAACCACACGCTGCGCACGGGCGGCGGCAAACCCAAAGGAAGGAGGACATAAGATATGGAACTGCTTACACGAAACAATTTTGAGGACTGGATGCAGAAGCTGATGGAACGGCTCGACCGTCAGGACGAGCTGCTGCTCTCCCTGCGACCGTCCGGCAAAGCCCCAAACCCGATGGAAAGTATCAGGATGTTCGACAACCAAGACCTCTGCATGCTGCTCCAGATAAGCAAGCGTACCCTGCAGCGCTACCGCAGCATCGGTGCATTGCCGTACAAGACGCTCGGCAAAAAGACCTATTACAGCGAGGAGGACGTACTGACATTCCTCTCCGAACACGTAAAGGATTTCCGCAAGGAAGATATAGCCTTCTACAAGGCGCGTATCCATAATTTCTTTAATAAATAACCCATTAAAACATTTTTCAAATGGCAAAGAAAACAACAGAAAAAGACGTGCTGATAGTCCGCGACGAGAAGACGGGCGAGATTAGCGTGGTAGCCGGGCTTAACGCCGACGGCTCACCCAAGCGTACCCCCGCAAAGGCGGAGAACGCGCAGAGTTTCCTGCAATTCGACAGGCACGGAGACGTGCTGGACAACTTCTTTAAAAACTTCTTCCGGCAGTGCAAGGAACCCAGCCGCTTCGGTTTCTACCGTGTCGCGGCGGACCAAGCCGACAAGCTGCTGGAAGTTATCAAGGACTTGCTGAAAGACCCCGAGGGCAACAAGGAGATGCTTGCGCCCCACAAGGTGGACACCTCCGGCTACGAAAAGAAAGTACAGGAGGAGCAGTCCGCCGAAAAGCAGGAACAACCGGGACAGAAACAAGATGACGAACCTAAAAAACAGGAAGAAATGGAACAGAAAAACGAACAGAATCAGGAAAACCCGCAGCAGGCGCAGAGCAACCGGGGCTACCAACCCATCGACGAGAGCAAGATCAACTGGAAGGAGTTGGAGGAGAAATGGGGCGTGAAGCGCGACGACCTTGAAAAGTCGGGCAACCTTGACAGGATGCTCAACTACGGCAAGTCCGACTTGGTGAGGGTGTCGCCCAATTTCGGCGGAGAAGCTTTCGAGCTGGATGCCCGCCTCTCCTTCAAGAAGGACGGCGAGGGCAACGTCAGCCTTGTGCCGCACTTCATCCGCAAGGAGCAGAAACTCGACGAGTACAAGGAACACAAGTTCTCCGACGACGACCGGAAGAACCTGCGCGAAACGGGCAACCTCGGCAGGGTTGTGGACCTCGTGGACAGGGAAACGGGCGAGATCATCCCCTCGTTCGTCAGCATCGACCGCAAGACGAACGAAATCACGGATGTCCCGGCAAACAAGGTGCGCATACCGGAGCGCATCGGCAAGACGGAAATCACCAAGCAGGAGCAGGACATGCTGCGTGCCGGGCTGCCTGTGCGCGACAAACTCATCGAACGCAAGGACGGCAGGAAGTTCGTCACCACCCTGCAAGTGAACGTGGAGCAGCGCGGCGTGGAGTTCGTGCCGGGAACCGGCAGGTCGCCACGTGCCGCACAAGCACAGGAAGCCAAGAACAACCCCGCACAGGGACAGGCGCAGGGTACGGAAAATACAGCCAACACGAACAAGGAGCAACGCCGCAACACGTGGACGAACGCCGACGGCAGCATCCGCCCCATCAGCAAATGGAGCGGCGTGGACTTCACCGAGCAGCAGAAAGCCGACTACGTGGCTGGCAAAGCCGTGAAACTGGAGAACGTGACCGACAAGCAGGGCTTCCACGCCACGATGTACATCAGGTTCAACCCGGAGAAGGGACGCCCGTACCGCTACGACACCAACCCCGACAACGCGCAGAAGATCGCGCCTTCCAACGAGAGCCGCACGCAGGTGGCGGTGAACAGCGAGGGCAAGACCAACGAGGCTACCAAGAACCTGAAGGAGCCGTTGCGGAAGGGACAGACCGCCCCGAAGGACACCGCACAGCAACAGCAGCAGGAGAAGCCGCAAAAGAAAAACAATAAGGGCATGAAGATGTAATCCGGTGTCCGCCACTAAATCCGAAGTAACATTTGTAAAATTCAAAACGACAGAAAAATATGAAGACAATCATTGCAGAAAAGCCGTCTGTGGCACGTGAGATCGCCCGTATCGTGGGCGCGACAAAGAGAGAGGAAGGATATTTCGAGGGAGGCGGCTACGCCGTGACATGGGCATTCGGGCACCTCGTCCAGCTTGCCATGCCCGACGGTTACGGCATACGCGGCTTTGTCCGTGACAACCTGCCCGTCATCCCCGACTCCTTCACGCTCATACCCCGTCAGGTAAAGGCTGAGAAGGGCTACAAACCCGACAGCGGCGTAGTGGCACAAATAAAAACCATAACCCGCCTGTTCAATGACAGTGAGCAAATCATCGTGGCGACCGATGCCGGTCGCGAGGGCGAACTTATCTTCCGATACCTCTACCATTACATAGGATGCGCCACCCCTTTCGTGCGCCTCTGGATAAGCTCGCTTACCGACAAGGCCATCCGCGATGGACTGCGCAACCTCGAAGCGGGGAGCAAGTATGACAACCTCTACCTCGCCGCCAAAGCGCGGAGCGAATCCGACTGGCTCGTGGGCATCAATGGCACGCAGGCTCTCTCCATCGCCGCCGGACACGGCACGTATTCCGTCGGGCGGGTGCAGACACCCACGTTGGCGATGGTGTGCGCACGCTATTGGGAGAACCGCCGCTTTACCCCCGAAGCCTTCTGGCAGCTCCATATCGCAACGGACGGCTGCGATGAAGGAACGGTGAAGTTTTCCTCTTCCGAAAAATGGAAAGAGAAAGAGTCCGCGACGGAACTGTATAATAAGGTGAAGTCGGCAGGCACAGCCACCGTCACGAAAGCCGAACGCAAGGAGAAGACGGAGGAAACACCGCTCCTGTACGACCTGACCACGCTCCAGAAGGAAGCCAACGCCAAGCATGGCTTCACGGCGGAACAGACGCTTGAAATCGCGCAGAAGCTCTACGAGAAGAAGCTCATCACCTATCCGCGAACCGGAAGCCGCTACATTCCCGAAGACGTGTTCGCGGAAATCCCCAAGCTGCTTGCCTTCATCGGCAGCCTGCCCGAATGGAAGGGCAAGTTGCAGCCGAAAGCCGTGCCGACACGCCGCAGCCTGGACGGCGGCAAGGTGACAGACCACCATGCCCTGCTCGTCACGGGCGAGAAGCCGCTGTTCCTCTCCAAAGAGGACAGCACCGTCTATCACATGATAGCCGGGCGCATGCTTGAGGCTTTCTCCGAAAAATGCGTCAAGGACACTGCCACCGTCACGGCAGAGTGTGCCGGAGTGGAGTTCGTGGCAAAAGGCAGCATCATCAGGCAAGCCGGATGGCGTGCCGTCTATGGCAAGGAGAATGGAGAAGAGAACAACAGCCAAGAGGAAACCGCCGCCATTCCCTGTTGGCAGGAAGGCGACACGCTGGCACTGAAAGCCGCCTCCATCACGGAGGGAAAGACCAAACCCAAGCCGCTGCATACCGAAGCCACCCTGCTGTCCGCGATGGAAACGGCTGGCAAGGAGATAGAGGACGACGCATTGCGGCAGGCTATGAAGGATTGCGGCATCGGCACGCCCGCCACCCGTGCGTCCATCATCGAAACGCTTTTCAAGCGCGGCTATATGGAACGCTGCAAGAAGTCGCTTGTCCCCACCGAAAAAGGGCTTGCCCTCTACTCGGTCGTGAAGGCGATGCGTATTGCCGATGTCGCCATGACGGGCGAATGGGAAAAGGAATTGGCACGCATCGAGCGTGGGGAACTGCCCGCCGATGACTTCCGCAGGAAGATTGAGGCATATACACGGGAAATTACCTCCGAACTGCTGTCGTGCGACAAGCTGTTCGCCCGCAGGGATTCCGGCTGCAAGTGTCCCAAGTGCGGAGCGGGGACGATGCAGTTTTACGGCAAGGTCGTCCGCTGCGACAACGCGGAGTGCGGTCTGCCCGTGTTCCGCCTGAAAGCAAACCGCACCCTCTCTGATGATGAAATCAAAAACCTGCTCACCGACGGACACACGAAACTGCTCAAAGGATTCAAGAGCAAGCAGGGCAAGAGTTTTGATGCCGTAGTCGCCTTTGACGGGGACTATAACACGGTTTTCGTGTTCCCAGAAAGGAAAAGTAAAGCGACCTCTGCGAAAAGAAGAAAATAAGCTATATCTTTGGAATAATCTAATAATCCACTGAAATTAAATCAGTTGTTCGGATTGTCAAAAAGTGAGGTAATGAGTTGGCGACCGTTCTGGTTTCTACATACTTACATAAATTGCGTGATGTATAACTCATCTGTTCACAAAGGTATATTTTTTTTCTGAACTGACAAAAAAACATCAATGTTTTCCGGTTTCATTCGGATTATTCCGGTTTCAATTCAATTCTCCGAATGGGATATGATTCCCGATTCCGTCAATCTCCCGTTTCCTTTGCTCGTCTGCGAAGGTAGTACAGACTTTCATTGAAAGTTGAAAGGTCAGGCGGCAAGCCGTTTCGGTCGGAATCTTCCTCTTGCTCCGCAGCGAGCGTATTCCGTCCGAAAACCTTTCCACTTTCAGGTCTGTACTTTGAAATGCAGACGGCAACGGAAACAAGCGACTGACGGAAAAGAGAAAAACCGAAAAATAAACAGCATACAGACAGGTTCAGATGGGACAACCTGTCTATATGCTGTTTATCGTTTTTCTTGTGGGAGGATATTTAGAATAATAATTAAACGGGCAGACGGCAAACTGCGCTCCCTCCAGAAAAAAGATTTAGTTTATCCGCCACCTTTCATCCGGCTTGCATCCCTATATCCCTGCCGTAGCACCTCCTCTATCTCGCTCCTTTTATACAAGACCTTCCCTCCGAGTACATAGTAAGGCAGTGTGCCGTTGGCACGATAGTCGCTCAAAGTCCTGCGGCTGACTTTCAATAACCGCGACACCTCCTTGTCAGACAAATAGTCCTCCTCATTGAGGATGAGGGCGGCATTGTTGGTAATACTGTCAATCCTGACCGACAAGCGGTCAATGCTGCTATGGATGGACTGAATCCAAGCATCGTCTTTTGTCTTTAATTCGTTGTGCATATCTCTGATGTTTTAATGTTATTCCATACCCTGCCATCTCAAATAGTTCTACCGTTCCAACAGGCTTCCTTTCTTCTGTCCTCCACCTTCACGATGACACGCTTCACGTCTTCGGGACGGTAGAAAGTTCTGTTCCCTATTTTGGTATAGGCAAGTGTCCCGTTATCCCGAAGTGTCTGCAAGGTTCGTTTGCTAATCCTCAATACCTGACATACCTCCTGATGGTCGAGCCACTTTTGGGGCTTCTTTCCACCGTGACGATGGCAAAGGTTATCCACCCGCTGCATGAAGTTTTCCAACTTCGCAGCCATTTCCTCAAATGCTTTCTTTTCAAAAATCACAAATTCCATATCATTCATTTTTTATATTAATATTCGCTTTCGTTCCGCTAAGATAAAGGGGGCTTGCGCACATTACCAAGCGTTTTCTGAAAGTGGCAGCTTGTGGCACCGGTATGGAAGTCGTCGGCTCCTTCACCCGCTTTTTACCTGCCGCCTATGCAAATAAAAGCAGGAAATTCCATACGGCAATGGCTTTTCAAACGTGTGACGGCATATTGCGTCGATTGTCCTCATGTTGCACAGTCAGTGGACATGATACCCTCATAGAACAGACCGTTAAACTACAGTTCTGATTATACCAAGTACAGTTTGCACGATGTTTCATACAGGCAACAGCCCAAAGAATTTTCACCTATTTGTATTTAAGGAAGCACGCATTTTCAGACAGATTGCATCAGACTGAAAATGCTTGTCATGGCTCCAGCTTCAATTTTTACGAATTTTCATCAGCTATTACTTCAAGGCTACAGGCAGACCGACTCCCGATGTTATCGAAAGTCCGTCAGCCCGTAGCCTTTTTTATTTATTGCCTTGCCGGTTGTCTTTTCCGAAATAGCCCTTAATGGATTTTTCCCTGCAATCAAATAACGTGTGCAAATCATAGCAGTCCGCACCGGTGATTCAGTCTGTGAAATGCAGAATAGAACATAATTGCCACACTGCCTCCATTTGCTTGACACTGTGTAATATACATAGTTCCTTTGCTCACGATAACAGGTCAAGGCACACACCAAGACCACAGTATTAACTCTTAAAAACATATCAAGTATGAAGAGAAAAATGACAGAAGAGGAGATGAAAACCATTACGGAAGTGTATCTCCCAAGTAGTTCACAAGTACCGAAAGAGAATGCCATGAAGGAGCTTCTTGTCTCGCAGGGTTTCTTTCCTGCCGAATCCTCGAACGGGGTAGAAACGGCAGAACCGATAAAAGCGGTTGAACCTGTTCCGACAGGTCCGAAGAATGGGACAACAGAAATTCTTGAAGCGGACAAGCCAACCACAGAGCTTGTGCCCGCCTACGGCATCGCACGCCGTATCAGCAGCAAGCAACGCCGCATGTCTTTGGAAGAGTACCGCAACGCCTTCCTGCAAGTTCCGAGAATCGATGACCGCAAGCCCGTGTTCGTCAGCTGTGAGGTAAGGGACAGGCTGGATGAATTTGTCCGCAAACTCGGTGGTCGGAAGATGAGCGTTTCGGGACTGATTGAGAACATCGCCCGGCAGCACCTTGAAATCTATAACGAGGATTTCGAGCAGTGGCGGAAACTATGAAACAATGTAGGTAAACTATGAAGACAATGTTTACTGACAATCAGGAAAAACCGTCTGATAAACCGCCATAAGCGGAGGACGAACCGAACTTCAGTTTCGGGAGTTGGCGAGGTTATCTTTCGGGCATCCCGAAAACCTCGCTCCACTCCCGAAGAGTGGAGGCAATCCGCTCCCGGTGGTCGCAGATTGTAAAGGGACAGAACACAAAAAGACTATCAATTATCAGAATCAAACAACATGGATGATAACAGAAAACTCAAGGCGAGAGGCAGACCGAAAGCCGGCAGCCTCCGCAAGTTGACAAAGTCGGTAACGGTGAAGTTCTCCAAGCCCGACTATGAGCGACTGCTCCGCAGAAGTCGGCAAGCCAACAGGACGCTTGCCGAGTACATACGTGATTCCGCATTTGAAGCCCAAGTCGTGGCCAAGCATTCGACGGAGGAAGCCGCCACCATGCGCGACCTTGTGGGAATGGCAAACAACCTGAACCAACTTGCCAAGTTGTCGCACCAGACGGGATTCTACCGTACCAACGAGATGATAACGGCATTGCTGCATAAACTCAAGGAGATCATGCAGCAATACAAGTCCACGGGAAGGAGGTCACGATGATTGGCAAAATAAAAAAAGGACAGACCTTCGGCAGATGTGTCCGTTATGTGACGGGAAAGGACAATGCCGAAATCATCGCTTCGGACGGTGTCCTGTTGGGCAGCAACCGTGAAATAACGGACAGTTTCAATTACCAGTGTCTGCTTAATCCCAAGATTAAGCAACCGTTGGGGCACATCGCTTTGAGCTTCAAGCCGGAAGACAAGCCGAGATTGACGGACGGGTTTATGGCTAAAATAGCATTGGAGTATATGGAGCTGATGGGCATAAGGAACACGCAATTCATATTGGTCAGGCATCATAACACCGACAATCCGCATTGCCATTTAGTCTATAACCGCATCGGGTATGACGGCAAGGTAATCTCTTCGCAGGACGATTACAAGCGTAACGAGATAGCCACGAAAAGGCTTAAAGACAAGTACGGACTGACCTATGCCGAAGACAAGAGCAAGACCAACGTGGAGAAGTTACGCCCTGCCGAGCGGGTGAGATACGAGATTCACAATGCGGTCAAAGCGGCATTGAAACGCAGCAGCACATGGCAGGAGCTTGAAGAACTGTTGAAGAGGCAGGGCATCGGATTGGAGTTCAAGCTGAACCGCAGGACGGGGGCAAAAGAGGGATTGAGTTTCACGAAAGACGGGCTGGCCTTCAAGGCTTCCGATATAGGCAGACAGTACAGTTATTCAAAACTCAATGCCCAATTAAATTGGATTAAGCCGGAATTTGAGCCTAAAAAGTCCAAACAAGAGCCTGTCTATCCAATGGATGAACGGCATAGGGTGCAAAGCGGCAACCTGATTGAAGGAGGTTTGGGCTTGTTCACTCCGTCTGAAAGCCACCCGCAGGACGAGCAGATTCCTTATGAAGAGCTTCTCCGCAGACGCAGGAAGAAAAAGAAACGAAAAGGCTTGGGACTATAACCCGGCCTACATCAATTTTTGAAAATGTATAACAAATTGGATTCAACATTATGAAGAACGAAGAATATATGGAAAGCATCTTCGGATGTCTGGAGAGAATCGAGGTTAAGGTAAACGGGCTCTCCAACCCTCAAACGGTAAACGGAAACACCGAAGTGGATAACAGTGCGAATGAAGCGGCCTTGCAGGAGGTCAGACAGGATTTGAACAGTGTCAAAACGGCATTCAAGCGTGTTTATGAAGGTCTTGTCGCCATAAAAGGGGATACTGCTGACTTGCTAAACCGGAACGCCATGCCGGAGAAGTTCATGGAAACCTTATCGGTATTAAAGAATGAACAGCAGGAAATGCACAAGAGGCAGAATGAATTTTTGAAACGGTTTGCCACTACGGAGGCAGACGCCATGCAACAGATATCGGAAAAGATGGAAGCGCTTTCCACTTCCGTCAGGGAGAGGATAAGCAAGCCTGACAAGGTCAGACATTTTTTCATCTTCGAGTTCGTTTCCAAATTGTCATGGCTTTGGCTGATGCTGAACATGTTTGTGTTCGGCGCATTTGGAGTTGCACTCTACTATACGACACGCCCCGATTATGACCGCATGGACAACGACTTGAAATACCGCTATATCAAGATGGAAGGCGGGGCATCCCCCGAACAGATTGAAGAACTTGAAAACCTCTTTGGATTGAACCGTGACAACATGAAGATTCAACAGGTGCGTGCGGATGTGGAGGCATACGAAGATGCGGTCAAGAAGCAAGCCGCACTCGCGGAGCAGGCACGGCTGAAAGAACAGGCTGCAAAGGAGTTGGATAACAAGGCAAAGTCCATCAAGGGAAAGCCAATCCGAACGGACAAACAGAAGAAGTGAGCCTATGGCAAGCGTGAAGATCAAGTTCCGCACCTCTACAGTAGAGGGCGGACAGGGAACAATATTCTATCAGGTAATCCATAACCGTGTAGCCCGTCAAGTGAAAACGGGCTACAGAATTTATGAGAGCGAATGGGACGGCAGTCTGTCAGAGATAGCAATGCCCCGTTTTGACGAGACAAGAAAGGCTTATTTGTCGGAAATAAGGGATAAGGTTACGAATGACAGTCGCAAGTTCCAACGGATCATCGCAGCCTTGGAACGGCAGGGTACCCCATACAATGCCGATGATGTGGTGTCGGCTTTCATTTCCGCCACTACCCAAGACACCTTCTTCGGATTCATGGAAGAGGTCATTATGAGTATCCGGAAATTAGGGAAGATACGGACTTCCGAAACATATGCCACCACGCTCAACAGCTTTCGCAAGTTCCGGGAAGACCGGGATGTGCCGTTGGAGAAAGTGGACGCGGACATGATGATGTCATACGAGGCATGGCTGAAAACGAACGGGGTAAGCCCCAACAGCTCATCGTTCTATATGCGCAATCTCAGGGCCGTTTACAACAGGGCGGTAGAAAAGGGACTGACACCGCAACGGTTCCCGTTCAAGCACGTCTATACGGGAGTGGACAAGACCGTAAAGAGAGCCGTGCCGTTAAAGGTCGTCAAACGGATCAAGGAAATGGATTTGACACTCAATCCTGTGGCGGATTTTGCAAGGGATATGTTTCTCTTCTCGTTCTATACCAGAGGAATGTCACTTGTGGACATGGCGTATTTGCGTAAGAAAGACCTTGCAAACGGCATTCTTTCCTATCGCCGCCGCAAGACCGGGCAGCGGCTTTTCATCAAGTGGGAGAAACCCATGCAGGAGATCGTGGACAAGTACGATACGGAAGATTCCACTTATCTGCTTCCCATTATCAGCCAACACTCGAAAATTGAAGAACGGATGCAATACATTTACGCGGGACATAACATCAACCGGAGCCTGAAAGCCATAGGCCGGGAATTGAAGTTGTCGCTGCCCCTGACCATGTATTCCGCGCGCCATTCATGGGCAAGTATCGCCAAAAGCAAAAATATTCCCCTGTCGGTCATCAGCGATGGAATGGGGCATGACTCGGAGGCTACCACCCGGATTTATCTTGCATCGCTGGATAATATGGCGATAGACAAGGCAAACAGCTTGATATTGAAATCTCTATAAGGATCAGGATTGTTGAGCGAATGGAACCTCTCTTTGTAAGAGTTTACTATCTCTTTGTAAGAGAAGATTTTAATGATGCAAATATAGGCAAAATACTGCAAATCACACTATAAATGGCTAAAAAAGTTGTGCAAGTGAACAATTTTGTTGTGCACTGTAAGAGGATTGTTGAGCAAATGGGATAAGTCCGATTGGACAAATCCCTCATTCCCAAAAGAAGATTTCCACATCATCTTCTCTTACAAAGAGAAGGTTATTAAAAATGATATTTATGTGGACAAAAAGGAACTGTATAATATTGGCTGTCATGCTTTTGTGGAGTATCTCTTCCTACTCCCAAGAGAGCCGTTCGGAAGTCTTTGTCGATTTCCGGATAAACAGTATACGGATAGATCAGGCGTATGGAAACAACGCTGAAAGACTTCGGGAGATAACCGATATTCTGCAAGGTGTCTTGAACGACCCGGCAGTGGAAATCATTCAACTCTCGTTTTGCGGCACAGCCTCCCCCGAAGGGAGCTACCAGCTTAACAAAAAATTGGCGCAAGGGCGTTTGGAAGCCCTTGAAAAAATGGTGCGGGAAAAAGTGGCAGTGCCGGACAGCATCATCACACGCGACAGCGGATATATCCCATGGGAGTATCTTGTCAAAATGGTGGAAGAATCGGATATGTCCCATAAGGAGGATATTCTGAATATTCTGAAAGGCGAATCCGAAATTGTCGCGTATCATGGCGGCCAACATATCGACAGCCGCATCCTCCGCTTGAAAGGATTGGACAATGGCAGGGCATGGCAGGAATTGAACCGCCGTTTCTTCAGCCGTATGCGAAACGCCAGCATGGTAATTGTCACGTTCAAACAAGTGGTTCCTCCTCCCGTTGCCATTCCGGAACCGATAATTGAAGAAGAGGAAATACCCACGGATACAGTGCAAATCATTGAGCAGGATCCGATAATTGTCGACACGATTCCCGAACCGGTTCCTGCGCCTGTCGTGGAGGAATGGGGACGTAAACTGTATGTGAAGACCAACGCGCTCGGATGGGGATTGGCGATTGCCAATGCCGCCGTTGAAGTGGACCTTTGCAGGCATTGGTCATTCAATCTTCCGGTATATTATTCGGCTTGGAACTATTTCAGCTCCACGCTGAAATTCCGTACTGCCATGATACAGCCGGAAATACGCTATTGGTTCAAGGACGACAATGACGGATGGTATGCAGGAGGGCATATCGGCATCGGTCACTACAATGTCGCCACCAATGGCGAATACCGCACGCAAGACCATGAAGGGAAATCTCCGGCGTGGGGTGGCGGATTGGCACTCGGTTACCGCCTGCCGATAAACCGGGATCAACGTTGGAAACTGGAATTCTCCATCGGGGCAGGAGCTTATAAGTTGCATCACGACAAGTTCCGCAACTATCACAACGGACTGTTGGTCTATACCGAGAAGAAAACCTATATCGGCATAGACCAAGCAACGGTATCGTTCTCCTATACATTTGACCTGAAAAGAAAAGGAGGTGCAAGATGAAAAGAGGATATACACATAGTATAATAATGTATATGCAGGTTCTCTTG
>ERZ1027188.160-NODE-160-length-29409-cov-94.329018_pt1 | contig 29409 bp, 59 predicted proteins | sample MGYA00519273_ERZ1027188 | MGnify/ENA primary metagenome ERZ1027188 (study PRJEB26926, sample SAMN06164623) | human gut metagenome | biome: ENVO:00009003; feature: ENVO:2100002; material: ENVO:00002003 | host: Homo sapiens | place: USA | collected 2012 ... | reverse complement strand
AAGAGTTGATTAGAAGAGAAGTTTAGTTTCAAAATATTGCGCAACTCCCATTAAATGGGATTAATATGAAACAATTACTAGTTAAGATAGCTAATTAATTAGTAAGCTGTAATCAATATAACCTTTTAAATATAGTGATAGAAGCAGGGGTTCGAATCCTTTAATTTTTGTAATTAGTTAGCTATCTAATTATGGAGATTTCGTCTAAATTTGGGAAGCAACGGGAGAAAAATGATTCTCTTAGTGCCTCACGTATGTAGAGTTTCTACAATCACCAGCCATGATGTGAGAGGACGCTATCACTTTAATTTGAATTTATTATAATTAATCATATTTTGTTAGTGTGTTATGCCTATTTAGGCAAAGTTCTTACCACTATTCTACTTATAGAAATGTGGGCTATGCAAGAGTGCTTGAGTGGTTAAAAGAAAATCCCCGATTTATAAAGATGGGAAATAATGTTGGTTCGAATCCAACCTCTTGCACAAATTAATTATAATTAGTTCCCTTAGCTCAGTTGGTAGAGCAACGCATTCGTAATGCGTGGGTCGCGGGTTCGAGTCCCGCTCGTGGCTCTCTTGTCATTATGTACGATAAGCTAATTCAAGCGAGATTAGCACATCGGTAGTGCACGGGCTTCCCAAGCCTGTGAGGCGGGTTCGACTCCCGTATCTCGCTCGTTCATCTTTCCAGAAGTTATGGAAAAACGAGTCTCGTTAGTGCTACACATTCATAAAAATTGTATAATTAAAATGATTATAGGATTATTCATAATCAGCGGATTATGTAAAAACGTTAAAGAGTTAAAAAGGCTTCTTGTCTGTGAAGATAGGAAGTCATTATGGTCCGTCTAGTGTAAATGGTAACACGGTAGTTTGTGAGACTACAGTACAGGGTTCGAATCCCTAACGTGACCCTATTGGAGAAATGATTCATACTCTACTAAAGTGTTAGTTATTATATAGTTTGAATCTTTCTCAGCTTCATTTATGACAAATTGTGAACTTGTAGTTGGGAAATATGGTTCGTGAGAATAGTATTTTATTCGGAGGATTAGTGTAACGGCTTCACACGAGGGACTTTGACTCCCTAATAGGCAGTCCGACTCTGCCATCCTCTACTAATTAATAAATAGGTACTAAACAACTCTCAGTAACTCTATTAAATAGCGTAATTACCTTAAAATTAATCATTTGGGTTAAAAAGAGAAAGAACGTTAGATAGCTGAGGACAATGGAATAGTTTAAATATAACCAGTGAAAATTGCCTATTATTTAAATAGATTATTAACACATTAACAGATAAAATTATGACAAGAGAAGAACATTTTATTAAGAAGACCCAACTATTGGCACAAATAAATACTGCTGAGAAGTTAGGTTGTAAGAATGTGCTTAAATATGCACAAGTAGAATTAGCTAAATTGGAGAAGAAGTTTTGGGATGAGCATTTTTCTAATCCATTATTTAGTTATATGGTAACTAGAGAAGAGAGGGATAAACTCATAGAGAATGAGGTAAATCCTACTTTTCAAATACGTGTAACCTTTAAGAGCGGTGAAGTATATGACTTCATATATTATCACGAAATTGCTCCAGGTGTTAAACATTCTGCTATTGAGAAATGGGCAGTAAAAGGATTAGCTAAGACTATTTATAATCCTGAAGATATTGTTAGTGCTAACTTTATTATAGGCTAATTAAATAAGTAATATGGAAATAAAAACAATACAGATTGATTCTGATACATTTCTTGTATTTAAAGGTATTGAATACAGACAAATAAATGTAGAAGATATAGTTAGTTTAGAAGTACTGGATAAATATGTCTTAATAGTAACTAAAGATTGTAGGAAATTTGTTATTGGTTGCTCTTTAACTGCTATTCTTAAAAAATTATGTATAGAATATATAGTAGTAACTAAAGGTTTCCTAATTAATAAAAAGTACTTACTTGAATTAACTAAGGAAGCAAGCAATAAGGATAAATATAATTTAGTGCTCAATGATTCTGAGCATACTACTAGAGAAGTATCCTCATATATTGCAAAGAATATTTTAGAACAATTGTAATATTGAACTAATTTGTTTAAATCATTATACAATAAAGACGACATGTTGGTATTTACAAAAATATTGTTGGCAACTAGCAGATAATTAGTTGCTTGTAGGTTCGGTGGTGGAATTGGTAGACACGAGGGACTTAGAAATGAATTTTATTCATAATTTTGAGTGCTCTGATACGAAAGTTCAGAAGTAGAATCTCCCTAATTAAACAACTTGTATAAGTTGCGACAGAAGCCTCATCTATGGTGACATAGGTTTTGGTGATGACGAGCTAAATTGGATATGCAAGGTACGTATAGAAAATGACTAGTATCTTCCGAGACTAGGCAAAAGATATTAGTAAGTTTAAATACAAAATTTTCTATATTTGTGTATTCATAAATGTGTAGAGACTATACAGGAGATACCTAAGTTAGAAATTGTATATTTAAAATTAAACTGGCAAGATTCGCAGAAATAAGGAGAGCAGACTGCTATTAGATTAAACCTTATATACTTACTTGCAAGATTTCTAATATGGTAATAAAATAGTCCAGACCACAATAACTTATATGGGAGGTATTTCACAATAATTATTACTAAATGTGTTAAGTACTGTAACTCCATGCTAGCGTTGAGTGTAATAGGTAGGACGTAAATAAGTTAGCTTGTGTAAAAGCAAGTGTGGTAGGAAAATCCCTTGGTCAGGAATGACCGTGCAAGTTCGAGTCTTGTCCGAATCACATAATTGATTATTTATTATATTTTGAAAAATTGAAATCATTCATAATTGCTATGAATTTGTGAAAATTTATAGGTAATATAAAATTTTCGGATTTGTAGAAGATCTTTAAACTTTCATTTTAAACTCATATTGCTTGTGAAAGTAGTATGAGTTTTAATTTATTGGGAATTTCTATGTCATAGACTTATAATAAATAAGTGATTAATCAATTAAACATGGCGCTGGTTATGATATAGCTGGAGCTTTAGCTAAACAGAGAGAACTAGTTAACAAAGGTTATAAATTAGCTATTGATGGTGATTGGGGTAAATAGAGTGAAGCCGCTTGGTAGGATTATTAGGTTAAGAAAAAGAAAGCAGAATAGGATACTATTAACAATAATATATTATATAATTTAGGAAAGAATAAAAATTTAAAATCTGACCCTAGAGAAATTTCTACAGGAATTAAATTTTAACATATGATTCAATTAATTGATTTAATCTTAGAGAAAGGGAATACCTATATAGGTGCTCCTGAGTACATCCATTATTCATGGATTTTTATTATTGCATTTCTATTTATGCTAGTATTTACTTCATTATTAAATCTATTTAGAAAATGCTTAAATTAGTTTTTATGTTCTTATGTGGATGTCTTTATTTAATAGGACTCCCATTTGGTTTGTCTTATAAAGAGACTAGTATTTATATATGTATCTATGCATGTCCTATAATATGTATTATAAGTGCTTTATTATCTTTACGATATAGTACTATTAAAACATTTTTAGGAAGATGTAGAGTGTCATTAAACATTAGTTTGCTTATTTTTTATATAGGTATAACTAATATGTTTTGGAAACACTATGGAGAAGTTAAAGACCCATTTGCTCGATGTATGAATGATTTGATTGATATTTCCCGTTCATTACATATTTCATACGAAGAGTGCAATTTACAAGTATATTGTGTGTTATTTTTCTCTATTGTTTTCTTTCATATAGTTCAGTTATTCCTATTTAAACCAAAAAAGCATAAATAAGGCTATATAGCAATACTAGTATAATAGCATGTCCAGATGCTTAATCCCTGGAATAGGCTGTCTGAATGAATAGTATGGCAGTATGTGGTGGCACATAATCAACTAACTAGGTTTATGTATTTAGTAAGCGTAAATACTTCTACGTGTGATTCGTAGTGGAATGTGTAGCTCAATTGGATAGAGCACCGGATGTAATCCGGAGGTTGGCAGTTCGAGTTTGTCCGCATTTACTCTATTTTATTTTTAGGTTATACCTAATTTTTCCTAAGTTTTAGCAACTTAGTTTGTGAAAATTGAGTTGTTATCTGTTTGAGAATTAAATATATGCAAAAACTTTTAATAAGTTAAGGCTCTTTAAAAGCCTAAAGTGTCTTAGTGGCAAGTGCATACCCTGCTAGCAAATAGGGAGGAGAGAATTAACGACCCTCAGACACTTTTTAGGGGTTGTAGCTCAGTCGGTTACACCTTGCTAAGTCCGCAGGAGTTAGTAAGGCTCGGCAGCTGACTCATAATCAGAAGGTCTACAGTTCAAACCTGTACTTCCCCACCATTTCTTTTATCATATTATTGTTTTGAAGAGTCTAATTAGTTAATCTAGTTAGGCTCTTTTATTGTTTAATTAAATAACACATTAACATATGGATTTTACAGATGAAATAAACACTCTTGAATCTGAAAAGCTCAGATTAGAGGAAATGTTGAAACGTAATAATGATCGTTTGCAACTTTTAAAGAATGCGTCCACAGAACCTAGTTCTGATGGATATAGAAGATTCTTTAAATTGAAGGGGTATTCTTTATTATACACTGGAGGAGAGCGCCTTAACCATGAGCGTTTCATATTTAATTGTACTTTAGTAAGTACAGCAGGACATCTTAGCCGTAAATATTGGAACGTAGAGGAGTTAAGTAAGCACTTAGAAGGTGCTAAGGAAATATCCAAAGAGGAATTTATTAAGTGGGCTACAGAGTATCAGCAAAGAAAGCTTAATAATATTAATAGTGACTATACTCAATTGTTTAAACATATTAATAGTATACCTGATGATGGTAAAGAACACCTAGTATCTGATTTATGTGGGGAACAGTTTTGCTTTAATATGTTTCGGACTAAGGCAGGTAGAGATGAATTGCTGATTACTAAAGTAAAAGTAAATAATGGTATTATTATGTTTTATGTTAATTCTAAGAAACAGTGGTACTATTATGAGGATCTAGGAGAAAGTAAATGGTATGCTAACCAGCTTATTAACTATTTAGATTTAACTAAATTTATGCACAAAGATGAAGGATATAAATAAAATTATTGATTCATTAAGTCCAGTAGAGCAGCTTATAATGTGTAATGCATTACAAAAGAAGCTTAATAGAGGTCCTGAGTATACTGTCATAAAGAATGGAACTGGATATTCCATTAAACCAAATGATAAATATGAGAATGCCAATCATGGAACTATATGTAATCTTGTTTTTGAAACTCCTGAAATGGCTCGTTTAGCTTATGCTATTTATTTAAATACTCAGGATAGTTTCGCAGACATAATAGATAATATTAAATATGTGTTCCGACTTCTTAATATTAATTCAGAATGGACAAAGTAATATTACAGGTAAATGACATCTTTTCCCAAGCGTGGAAGGGATGTCAAAAACCTATGTGGTTTAAAGTTCTTAATATAGATAGAGCTACTAATAGCATAGAAGTAGAGTGTCATTCATTTGATGGTCTTACTGTGTTTCCTGAAGTTTGGTCTTTAGATACTACAGAAGTGGCATTTGAGATTGGTGATTATAAATTAGTTAAGTAATTATGTGTTGGGTAGGTAAATGTGACGTAAAGATAGCTAAACGAGATTTTTACGTTTATAAATTAGGTTATGCAGCTAGTAATGGTTTTCGTAGTTTATATCAAAACTTTATTTATGTACCAGGAGTAATAAATAAAAAGATTAAACTAGAACCAGTTATACCTGATTATAAAATATATAAATTAATGAAGGAACAATATGGAACGATATATGAAGGGTATCATTCTTATAAAGATATAGCTATGCCTTACTCTGATTTACGTCCATATTATAGAACAATTTATTTAGGTAAGTTTGCAGAAGATATTAGATTGAATAATATTTATTCTATTGCAACATTTATTATACCTAAAGGTTCTGAGTATTACGAAAATAGGGCTGGAGAAATAGTTTCTTCTAGCATCATTTACACTGGTAGATATTTAAAATTGTAAATTATGTGTTGGTCAAATTATATGGCAACTCCAATTGTATTGAAGAAGCCTTTAATAGTTTATAAAGTGGGTTTAACAAAGATTTTTGGTAATTTTATAAGTTTATTTCAAGGTTATGTATACCACAAATGCCAGGCTATGCCTACAATAGAGATAGATCCCGAATTTGATAGGCTCCATCCTGCTGAAAGGCTTTTGAATCCAGTTTGGCATTATAGTCGTTTTCATATATATAAAGGTTATCATTCATATTTAACTAAAGAGATAGCTAAGTATAGAAGTAACGAAAATAATATAGGGGTATTCGAAATTCCAGCAGGTGCTACTATATATGTTAACTATAGAAGTAGGGAAGTACTGATATTAGATATTTAGGGTCATTAAAAGAATAACTAATTTGGGGGACACCTATATAGTCGCGAATATTATAGGGCAGATTGATAAGAAATGGAAACAATGAGCTAGGGTAATCTAGTAAACCTCTAGGAATTGTGAACGAAAGTTTCAAAGTACGTTAGATTCGTAAGTCCCCCACTGCGAAGTTTCAATCGTTGTACCTAATTAGGGATTTGTGTACCTAATTAGGGAAAAGAGAAGTTACCTACATAATCCGGAGTATGTAGGACAGGTGATAAGGCGAAACATGATTATTATCTAAGTAGCTGAAGTACGTTCGATTCGTACTACTTCTCCAAAGTCTTTGATAGACTGAAATGCCAGGTTTCATAGGGGTATATTAACTATTTAGTTAGTATACTCCTTTTTTATGTTTAATACATTAACAAAATTAATTATGGATGAACAAGAAGTACTTAATCAAATTGAAGAATTACAAAAGCAAAGAACTTCATTAAAAAAGCAAGATGCGGCTTTAGTATATAAAATTAATGAATTAAGAGATAAACTAGAATTTAAAAATATCAAGAAGGGCTATTATACTGATAATCATGGTTTATTCGGTAAAGTTTATAGTATTAAAGATGACAGTGTACTTGTATACGAGTTGGATACTATAGAACCTCCGTGTCTTACAAAAAAAATTTATTATTGTAGAATTTTTAAAGAGACATATTGCATAGAATGCACTAAAGAAGAGTATGAAGATGCTCTAGATAAAATAGTTAAACATTTTAAAGATTAAGCTTATGTGTTTTTGTAAAACTAGACAAAGCAAAGTGTTAAGAGCTAAAAGAGATATAGTGGTTTATAAAGTAGGCTGCTTTGCAGATGAAGTTAGGTTTTATTCTTATTTTATGACTACCTATATGTATAGTAAAAACACTCCTATGCGTGAATATGTAGACTTTAATAGAGATTCTATTAATATAGGTTTACATAGTTTATTATCTTTACAAGGGATATATAACTCACTGACAAAAGATATGCTCTTTTTTCCTAATGGAAATTCGTATCCTTTTATTACTACAAATGTTTTATATAATCATGTTTATGTAGGAAAATTTATTATTCCAAAAGATAGTATATATGTAGTTAATTGTTATAATGAAGTAGTATCTAATACACTTATTTATACAGGTAAATTTAAATACATTAATAAAAATGAAGCTTTTAATGTTAAAGAATTATGGAAAGAAAAATAGGTGAAATATTTATCTATAAAGATAAAACTTACCAAGTAGTGGAAGTTGAGACAGATGAAGAATGCGCTTTCGAGTTTAGTAGTTGTTGTACGTCTTTTTTAGGGGATTGTAGTCCTACACATAGAACTGATAGTGCAAGTGTAATTTTTAAGGAAATAAAAGATATGGAAATAAAGAATAATCAATTAACTATTGATATTCCTGAAGGAATGGAGATAGACTTGGAAAATAGTAATTTAGCTAAAGGTATAGTTAAATTCAAAAAGAAAGATATTACTTATAAGGATATAACTGATGCTATAAGACCTATAATAACTTATACTAGTATTTCTTTATATAGTCATTATATGAATAGGCTTAAAGCCATTTCACAATTAATGAATATTGCTAAATACTATAATGGAGATTGGAAGCCAGACTGGAATAATTCAGATAAACCCAAATATTGTATAAGATATAATACTGGTACTTATACAGTGGACAATAATTATACTTATAATTATGGCAACATCTTTTTTAAAAATAAAGAAGATGCTATAGCTGTTATAAATAATCCTAATTTTAGAGATATTCTTGATACAATTTATAAGAATTAATTATGGAGACATTAGAGGAGTTAAAAGAGGAATTTAATAAGCTTGATAAAGAAAGAAGTATTCTTTTTAAGAAAATTCGTAAATTAGAGGATCAAGAAACACTTAAAAATGTTACTGTTGGTAATTGTTATCTAGATATTTGGAATGATCGTTTTGTAAAGATTATTACAATAGATAATGACGAATTTTGCTCTATGGTAATCAGTGAATGCTGTATTGAAAGAAATTGGTTTACCGTAGAGGATGTTAAAAATTGGAAAAAGATTACTTCTTATCAATTTAAAGATATTTATCTTGCTGTAATGAAAGATATTCGAGACCCAGAATTAGATTATCAAGAATCTAATTGGCTTACAGTTTATAAATCTATTATGAATAGTATTAATAGTTAATTATGAAGATATAATATACAATATGTTTTATTAAAATTAAGTAGATTATGGAACAGAAACTTAACATAGTAGAAATTTTAAAGGAGAAGGCACCAAGTACTAAGCTATGGTCCTCTTTGTTTGGGGATGTATACTTTAACTCTGCGAGTGCTAACTTAGTTACGGTATCTCATCATAAAGCATTAGCCAAATTTTGGCGTAATGCTAAATTATATGATTATAATGAAGCAGAACCTACACTATTCCCATCTAAGAAGATGCGTGACTGGTTTAAGTTTGCTTGGAAAAAGGGTGATGTATTGGTAAGTAGGGAAGGCTCCAAGATACTCTTTGATAAATGGGCGAATGAAGATTACACGAAGTTCCTTGGTAAGATTAAAGTCTTAGGAAATTCACATTGTTATGATACAGCTAATTATAGCTTAGCATCAAAAGAAGAAGCTTTAGAATTTATCAAGAGTGTAGAAGAAATAAATAATGGTAAACTCAATCGTGAGACTTTAGAGATTGAAAAGTTAGAGTTCAAGGATGGAGATATTGTTTGTATCTCAGGTATGGGGTATCTTGCTTATGGTATAGTCAAAAGCATAAACAATTCATCTAAGAAGCTAGAATACTATGTATTAAATGATATGAGAACCTTGAAATTTGAAGATTGGTTATCATTTGAAGACAAGCAGATACAGCCTATTACAGAGACTCAACAGATAATTCTTTTTGATGCTCTAGCAAGAGAAAACAAGGCTTGGGATGCCGAGAAGATACAGATTGTGGATTTGAAGTCAAGCTAAAACCATTTGATAAAGTTGTAGTAAGATGTAGTAAAGCCGATAAATGGTCTATAGATTTCTTTAGTTATAAAGTATCTAACGGGTATATATGTACAGGAGACGCTTGGTTTGGGTATTGTCTTCCTTACAATGAGGAGACTGCACATCTACTAGGAACGACTAATGAGTGGAAAGGAGGTGATTAAGCCAGTTACTATGTACTCTGTCATTTGTGACAGATGTGGAAAAGCATTCATTGATGAGTTTAATAGTATTGTTGCTTGGCTAGACGAAGAAACTGCAAAAGAGCAAGCAATGGAAAGCGAATGGGTTGAGATAGGCGATAAACATTACTGCCCAGAATGCTATGAGTTTGACGATGAGCTAGATGAGTATGTTCCTAAAAAGAAAGGAGATTTGAAATGAAAAAGGATAAATACTCATTAAAGATAAGTCGTGGTAATATTACACTTGATGGTTATCCAATAGCTACATATTCGAATGATGAATTGAAGATTCTAAAGAACCTACTAACAAAGGTTTTGGGTGAAGTAAATGAATATATAAAAGACTAGGTGTATGAATGGATTATTATCAATGATTGGTATGCAAACTGAATTGGACTATCTAATTGGTGATATTGCTGCATGTTTTGGAGATACACCATTAGCTATTCCTAAAGGAACCATTCCTTCTGATAAGCAAAAGTGTCAGCCAAAGGAGCAACATGAGTACACCATCAAGGGAATTAAAATCATGACAGCTTCTAAGAAGGATGCTTTCAAAAAGTATAATTATCGTAAAAAGTGAAGCGTATGGATAAGTTATATATTACAGAAGATTTGGTTTATATTCATGGAAGTCTTAGAATCATTAACAATTGTGATGGTTACTATGCAACTTACTATGATGAAAACGAAAGCTTACAAGAAGTTAATGTTATAGAAGGTATTCCTCTCACTCCTAAGATTCTAGAGAAGAATGGATGGAGAGAAGAAAAAGGTGATTATATTAACGATAACTATCATATAAGACTATGTGAAAAGATTGATGGTTACTCAGCCTATAAAGTAGTAAATGATGCTATTGTATGGTTAAGAGACGTAGAAAGCGTTTCAGACTTACAGCATCTTTTCTTTGGTCTAAATCTAAATTCTGAAATGGAGGTATGAAAAGAATAATAGCAATTATAAAGTTTCCTATATACGCAATGGTCATATTATTGTTTATTCTATCAATACTGACAACAAAAGGTATATTGTGTATCGTAAGATTAAAGCCTTCTGATTTTGATAATCTTCCTAAGTTCTTACAAGACAAAGCAAGGAAGCTGTCAAATGTGGTTGAAAATTTAATGAATTGATTGTTTAACCGCCTTCGGACATAAATAGATAGTAATATGAATACAGAAAAATTAGAAAGAGCTAACATTTTAGCAAAAAGCTTGATTCCTAAAGTAGATGAACTCTTAGCTATTTCTTTAAGTTCATGCGATGGCAAACTTGCTGGTGCCATTTGGGGTCTATCACATTGTGATAAGGAATTTGAGACTAAATTCAAGCAGCTTCTGAATGAAACAAAACAGAGGTTACAGAAAGAGTTTGATGAGCTTTAGTAACTAACCATCCTGCAAAGGATATAAATATAAGTAATATGGAAGAAAATGAAATTGACAAATTGCTCAATAAAAGCAATTAATGCCTATAGTAAAAGTTATGCAATGTTGTGTCTTGCATCACAAACATTGAGTGAAGCAACTAATAAGGCTTATAAACTGGAGAAGAATTACAATAAGTAACTAACCACTCTCTCCTGTAAAAGTGAGAGGGTAAAAAGAAGAGAATATGGACTTAGTAATTACAATATTAGGTTGGATTGCATTAGGTGTTATATCTGTTGGCAATAGTAGGTAAAATAATCTTTGATGCTGCAACCGCTGATTATAAGTTATACAAGCATGTAAGATTGTGTCGCAAAAGATTGCTAAGACAGCGATATGAAGATTACGCTTGGCTGTTATTCCAGTTAGAGAAAGATACGGAAGTTTTCAATCTTACTCATAATACAAGAGATTGGACTTTTGAAGATTGGAGAGAATTTTATCTTAAAAAGGTAAAGGAGTATAAGCAATGAGTAAAGAAAAAGCTATCTAGAAAATACAGTATGCTAAAATGCAAGTTGCTTCTGTATATTCCTGTTCTGCTATCTTTGATGAAAAGACAAAGGTAATAGAAGGAAGACAGAAAGAACTTGAAAAAGCGATTGTCAATTTACATGATGCACTTAAAGAGTTGGAGGATTGAGTATGACAAGAGAAAAACTTATAGAAAAGGCTAGAGAGTTCGAGAAAAAGAACGAAAGTTTCACTTGGAAGCCAAATGATTTCCCTGAGGATATGAGCGAGAGTAGTACTCTTGATGAACTTGTATCAGAAGGAGATAACATGTATGAAGCTTTAAAAGAAGCGGTTGATTTAATTCACGACCTAGTGGATGAGCTAGAATATAAAGAAGCAGTAGAGGATTGGTTATGAATAGAAAAGAAGCTAAAGAATTTTATCCTTTCTTGCAAGCATTTGCAGAAGGAAGAGTGATTGAATGTAGAACCCAACCAAGTTTCATAGAAGGTTCAGATGTTCCGAATGATTGGACGGAAATGAAAGAGATTGAGTTTTGGAATAATACAGAGTACCGTGTTAAGCCAGAACAAAAGTATCGCCCATTCAGGGATGCAAAAGAATGCTGGCAGGAAATGCATCAGCCGTTCGGGTGGGTGAAGGTAGGTGATTGGTATTGCACAATAAGAGAAATTAGACCTACATGTGCTTTTTGTCATGGTGGTGGAGATGTATTTCATTATGAAGATATGGTAAAGCAAATAACCTTTACCGATGGTACTCCATTTGGTATAAAAGATGAATAGTTATAGCATGGTATTTTTATGATATTTGTGATTACAAGGATAAGTGTAAGAACTATCGAAAGGTATTTGTTTGTCCTTATATAAAAACGGAGGAATAGTTATGGCATGGGTAGCAAAAGATTATATCGGAGAATGGATATTCAACTGCAAGCCTGATATGTGGGCTGGTGATTGTATCGAACATAATTATTGGTTGCCACAAGATAGACATGGAGCTTATGGTTTTCAACTTCCACAAGGTAGCATTAAAAAACTCATCGGAAGAGAGTTATCTTGTAGCGATGAACCAGTTGAACTTAAAGAAGAGTAACATGGAAGAATTATTGAAGAGAATAGTAGATACTGGTATTCATAATTTAATTTCTGATAGAAGTTCATACGTACCTTCACCTACAAGGAAGGAGAGACGTGAAAGAGAATCTTTTAAATCAAAAAAGTAATTTAAATAATACTATAGAAGAAATAGTAAATACTATAAGATTTAAAAAGACACAAGCTAGTGATGACACCCTTAGATTAAATCCTTATTATAAAGCCACTTATTTAAAAGTAGTTATTAGTGATGGAAGTGGATATATTGTAACTAAGGTTACTCCTAGTGGTAAGTGCTTAGGTATATATCAGTTTCTTTCAAATACTATAGAATTCTTAAAGTATTATGAGATATGTTCTAAGTCTGAATGGGATAGTGCTATAGATAGACTTAATGTGTGGTTTAAAGATGTTAATTTAAAAATTAAAGAATTATGACTAAGGAAGAGTTTAATGAAATTGTTAAAATTCCCTCTAAATCTTTATTAGGTAGTCATAGTATAAAGGTAGAAAGATATAGATTTAATAGTAAAGAATTTCATAATTGGGTTATACAAGACTTAAATTATAAAGGTAATAGCATCTTTACTAATGAAGAAGGAGATATTAATCTACAAGAAATGTATACCTCTAAAGTGTTTACTGAAAAAGAATGGGATTCTTTATTACCGCATATATTCTATAGAGACTTTAATAAGGATTTTGATAAGTTAGTTGAGAAAGTTCTTCCTCTATTTAATCGTATTCCTCAATATTGGAATGATTTACATCTCGAGATTTGGCAAGGAATATTTAGTTTTGGAACACATTGGCGTACTGATGGTCTCTCTTTAAGAGAATCTATAAATAAACCAGAAAATGGAGAATTATATTGTAATACTTTGTTAGAGATTTATCCTATATTTGAAGAGTTTGTAACTAAATGGGAGGATCAACAATTTTTATATAGATTCTGTGAAGCAGTTGGTCCAAATCAATATAGGGGATTATTATATGAACAATAATATATTATGATTAAAGCAAAAGCTATATCTAGGTCTGCTGTATTAGACCAGCAGATATTAGATCAAATAAACTTTGCTATAATTAAGGAAGCAAGTCAAGGTAATTATGCTGCTCATATTGGTTCTATACTTCCAACAACTAATGTTGACAAATATTATGATTACCTTAAAGAATTAGGATTTGAAATTAGTACTCTTTATAAAGGCGAACATGGAGTTTATGTAATTTGGAGATAAAAGATATGAATAAACTTTGGATATTACCGACAATTTGTTTTACAATTGTTTTAGCTTGGTCAGTTCCTAACTACTATTATCAGAAAGCAAAAATTCTGGAATTGCAGGTAATTGTAGATAGACAAGCAAATGCTATTCAGCAACTTGAAAGAGAAAAGAATAACACTGAAATAACTATTCCTCAATATTTGGATAGTTTACCTGGAGGTGATTAATTAGGGTGTATTTCACGTTATTTTGTATTTACACTTGGACTATTAATTTAATTCAGGAATTTTTATATTTAATTATTATGAAAGTAATAGTATTAGTAATTTTATCTTTATTAGTGTCTTGTTCAGATCCTCCTAAATCAGAAGATTCTATTTTGAATTATCGAGGAGGAGAGATAGTAAGAATATCTTACGTTGGTTATGGGTGTAGTAAAGTTCGAGTACGTATGTATGATACTCGAACAAAACGCTACACAGTTAAAGTTATTTATGTGTATGATGCAGGTAACTATTTAGAAGGACAAACAATTAAATAATCTAGTTTAATTATGGAACAAACTATTTGGATTCAAGATGGTAATACTTTTATGAAGGGTAGTGCCACAACAAAAGCACATCCTGAAGGATTACCTAAAGGAATTTATGAAGTTAAAGAATCAATGACAGGTTATTATTTAAATAGACTTGGTGATTCTTTTATATTTAATTACAAGTTATATGGTATTAATAACGAGTTTATTGAGCATTTTATAAAGCCTTACAATAATACTACTGGTAATTTAGGTATATTATTTAATGGAATTAAAGGAACTGGTAAGACAGTAACTGCAGAAGAGCTTTGTAATCGTCTCAAACTTCCAGTTATTATTGTTAAATCCTGTAAGGGAGAAGATGACATGCTTGAATTCTTAGCTACTCAAATTAACTTTGATTGTATCTTCTTCTTTGATGAGAAGGAATTTAAAGAATCCTCATCAGTGCTTTCTTTTATGGATGGTGTACATAACTCACAATATCGTAAAATATTCCTACTTACCACTAATGAGTTAGAAATTAATAATAATTTGTTAGTCCATCACGTATTAGATATGTGCGTTCTTTTGGTAATTTATCTGAAGAAACCACACTTGAGTTACTTAATGATATTTTAATTGATAAGAGTGCAATAGAGTCAGTACTAGACTTAATTAGACAGATGCAAATAGTTACTGTTGATTTAGTTAAGGCTCTTGCTCAGGAAGTTAATATTCATGGTGTTAACAAAATAGATTTAATTCGTAAGAACTTTAACCTTGAGTTCTCTGATTTTACTTATTTAGTAGAGTCTATAGAATTAGAGCCTGGTTCTCTTGATGGTGTTCAGAATATTAATGAGCAATTATTTGAAAAAATAATTAGAAGTCGTGAAGTAACTCGTAGAATTATTGGAAAGCCTCTTTCTGAATTAACTAAAGAGGAACTAGATGCTCGAAACACTATGAAAGGTACTTATATTCGTACAGATTCTATAAGTGTAAATAAAGAAATAAAGTATCTTAAAATAGGTGATGAATTTGATGACCGTCCTATATTCTATATAAATATTAAGAAGGGATATATTGTAACTTGTTATAACCATTTTATTATTTATGTAATTAAATCTGGGTATTCTACGAATGCTTCAGGTAAGTTTAATCAGATATATTAAATGAAGAAACAGATATTAATATTTTTATTATTAGGCTTCATGAGTAAGGTTTTCTGTCAAACAATTACTCATGTAACTCTTACTTGTTATCAACCAGTAAAGAGTCAGTGTAATAATCAACCATTAGTTACAGCTGATGGTTCTAAAATTGATTTACACCATTTAAAAAGAGGCAATATTAAATGGTGTGCAATTTCTCGTGATTTACTCTATTTATTTCCAAAGAATAAACCAAAGAGAGTGTTTATAGAGGGATTTGGAGTATATGAAGTTAAAGATGTTATGAATAAAAGACATAATCATCGTATTGATATATTAATACACCCCAAAAACTCTAAGAGAATTAGTATTAAGAATGTAAAAGTTAAAATTCTTAAATAAACTAATTATGATTAAACATAAGCTTATAGTATTTACATGTTTTCTTTTAGTAATAGGTATAATAGAAAGCATATGTGCTGTAATGGATGCTGAATTAAAGACACTTTTTGTCTTTCTTCTTTTAGGTCTTATGTCATATTTTCTGATTTATTTTAAATTATGGTAAATGACAATCCAATAAGAGGTATTCAATGTCGTCTTAGAGACGCTTTGAATATGATTAATAATATCAAACTAAGTGATGTTAGTTCTATAGAAGAAATGGGAGAACTAGTAGAGCTTAGAAAAGAATTTCAACCTCTTCATGATAAATTTAATAAGTTTTTAATTAAGTAATATGAAAAATAATATTAAGCACGGTTTATTATTTTTAGGTGTATCTATTGTATGCGCTATTCTGTTTTTATATTTGTGGGATACTCAGATACTTGATGACATAATCAGTGATAAAGGTCCACTAACTCTAGAGGGTTCTCCTAATGCTATAAGAATGGGATTCTGTCATTGTGTTATTCAGTGGATTCTATTTATAGCAACTTTTGTTACTGCTATAGCTGCTATCTGTATACTTAGTGATGGGAAATCGGATTAATCAAACATAAATATTAAGAAGAAGTGGATTGTAATTCCTGGAATTATTATATTGTGTTGGTTTATAAGTCCTATTGGTGCTATAATAAAATTGTATAATAAGAATATTGAATATACTAATCAGCTAGACAAGCAACAGTATGCTCGTAAAATGTTCTTCGATAAATTATGGAAAGTGTATCTTCAGAAGTATGAAATTTGTGAATTAAATAAGAATACTTTCTTAGAGGTCACTAATATGATTATGGAGGGAAGACATGATGGAGCACAAGTTACTTGGAAATGGCTTCAAGAGAATCAAAATATTCCTTATTCTGAATTTACTAAATTTTATGGTGATTTATCTGGGTTTGTAAATGGACAACGAGAGGAGTACTACAAGTTAGAAGAGGCATGTATGGAAACAGCAGAACTCTATGTTGGATTCTTTTCCTAATGTATAATAAGATACTTGGTATTCAGAAATTACAATATAATCCAGGATTTACTTCCACCCATACAGAACATGTATTTAAAACTAAAAAAGAAGATATATAATGGACATAGAAGAAAGAGTAATAGACATTGTTAATGATATTCTTGGAGTAGAAGCTACAAAAGAAGATACTTTCGAGGATTTATATATGGACAGTCTAGATTTAGTAGATATTATTATGGAGTGTGAACAGGAGTTTGGTTATCATATCACAGATGATAAAGTTCAGAATCTAAAGACTGTAGAAGACTTAGTTAATCTTATTAAAGACTTAGATAATAAGGATTACTTAGAAAGTACTCAGGCTGATTTACAAATAGATGAGTAATCATCTAATTATTATATTAATTCAATTCACAATTATGATTCAATTAAGTAAAGGAGGTAACATCAACCTCGCTAAAGAAGCAAATGGTGTAACAGAGTTTTCAATTGGTTTGGGTTGGGATGTAGCAGCTCAGGCAGGTGTAGAATTTGATTTGGATGTAGCTGCTATTCCTTTAAATGCACAGGATAAGGCAGATGATCCAGATGAGGGTTTGATTTTCTACAATCATCCAAATTGGAAGAATGCTATTAAGCACTCAGGTGATAATCGTACAGGTGCTGGTGCTGGAGATGATGAGACAATTGTAGTAGATACCACTAAGGTTCCTGCAAGTGTTGAGAAAATTATTATCTTAGTTAATATTCATGATGCTAAGAATCGCCAGCAGAACTTTGGTATGGTTAATAATGCTTATTGCAACTTGTATGCTAAAGGTAATACTACTCCTTTGGCTAAGTTTGACCTCACTGAGGATGCAAGTATGTCTCGCTGTATTGTATTCTGCCAACTCTATCGCCACAATGGTGATTGGAAGTTCAAGGCTCTTGGAGAAGACAAGGGTAGCTATCAGAACGTTATCTATCGTGACATTCTTCGTAGCTATGGATTTATCTTGCCAGATGCTCCTGCTATTTAATTATTAATAATTAATTTGGTTTAATTCTTGGTTCTATAAGGGAGTATCTTTAATTAGGTACTCCCATTTTTAGTTAATTCACAATTATTTAATAAAGCTTTATGATTAACTTAAGTAAAGGTGGCAGAATTAATCTGTCTAAAGAGTCTAATAATGGTTTAAGTAAGTTGTTCTTTGGTTCAAACTGGGGAGCTATTAGACATCGTGGTTTATTCGGAATTGGTGGTTCTATTGAGAAAGTAGATTTGGATTCTACTGTTCTTCTATATGATGCCAATAAGAATTGTATTGGCGAAGTAGCTTATTACAATTTAAGTGCTCCAGGTATTCGTCATAGTGGTGATGATCGCTCAGGTGATACTAATGGTAATGATGGTCTTGATAATGAGACTATTGAAGTACGCTTGAATGAACTTGACCCACGTGTTGAGTATATTGCATTTACTCTCAACAACTTTACACATCAGACATTTGGTGAGATTCCTTATATGGGTCTTCGTATTTATACAGGTGACCAAGTACAGAGAAATACTAATACTCCTGTAAATGTCTTAGCTAAGTTTAATCTTGAAGATGGTAAGGAGGGTACTAAGATTTCTGATAAGCAGGCGGTTATTCTTGGTGTTGCCTATAAGAAGGATAGTGAGTGGCGCTTTAAGGCAGTTGGTGAGTTTGGAGGTTGGACTTCAATTGATGCTATGAAGCGTCCAACAATTGCATTTCTTTAATTAATTATAATAACAGAAAAAATGACAGATATAAATTACGGTCTTAGCTTAACAGAAGTAGAAAAGTCGCGTGCTGAGCATGGTATTAATGTATTGACACCTCCAAAGAGAGATGCTTGGTATATAATGTTACTTGATGGATTTAAAGATCCACTTATTGTAATATTACTTATTGCAGCTGCAGTATCTATTGCATTGGGATTTGTAAAGGGTGAATTTACAGAACCTATTGGTATTATTGTAGCTATTGCTTTAGCTGTAGGTATTGGTTTTTGGAATACCTGGTCTGCAGCTAAGAAGTTTGATCTTCTTTTAACTAGTAGTGATGACACTTTAGTTAAGGTGAGACGAGATAACGGAGTAATTCAAGTAGCTCGTAAAGACTTAGTTGTAGGGGATATTGTAATACTTGAAGCTGGTGAAGAAGTTCCTGCTGATATTATTGTTAGAGAATATAGCAATTTAAAAGTAAGTGAAGCTTCTTTAACTGGAGAAACAAATCCTGTAACTAAAACTAATTTTGAATCAGAAACTGCTACCTATCCTACAAATAGAATCTATAAAAGTACTATTGTAGCTGAAGGTACTTGTGTTGGTGAGGTATTTGCAGTAGGAGATGAAACAGAAGTAGGTAAGACTGCTAGAGAAGCATCTTCTATTACTGATGTAGAAACTCCTCTTAATAAACAGCTTAATGGATTAGCTAGCTTAATTAATAAGATAGCATTCACAGCTGCAGGTATTCTTATTGTGTCTCTTGCTGTACGTTATATATTTATAGAGCAGGGATATGTAGGTAAGGATACTATTGATATTGTAAATGATTGTTTACAGTTCTTAATGATTGCAGTAGCACTTATTGTAGTAGCAGTACCAGAAGGTTTACCTATGGCTGTAACTCTTGCTCTTGCTTATTCTATGAAGAGAATGGCTAAGGCTAATAATCTTATTAGAAAGATGCATGCTTGTGAAACTCTTGGTGCTACAACTCTTATTCTTACTGATAAGACGGGAACCCTTACAGAGAATAAAATGAAAGTAGTATTCCAGGACTTTACAGATAGAAATGCTGTTATAAATAATATTGTACTTAATTCTACTGCTAATCTTAGTCCTACTGGAGAAGTAGTAGGAAATCCTACAGAGGGTGCTTGTCTGCAATATGTACAAAAATCAGTTGATATTACTGATAAAAGAAATAAAACTAATATAACAGGTAGAGTAGAATTTAATTCTAAGAATAAATATATGATTACTAGTGATGAAGCAGTTACTTATATTAAGGGAGCTCCAGAAATAGTAATGAATTTCTGCTCTAATGAGAATATACCTAATTTTGCAGAACAACAATCTAAAGGCAGAAGATGTATAGCTTTTGCACACAAGGTTGGTTCTGATATAAATACCCTCTCGGACTTTATATGGGATGGCTACGTAGCTATTGAAGACCCAGTAAGAAGTAATGTACCTGATGCAATTCAGGCTGCTAGAAACGCAGGAATTAAGGTTAAGATTGTGACAGGTGATAATCCTGAAACAGCTGCTTCTATTGCTGCTCAAGCTAATATCTCTCAAATTCCTAATACAATGCTTGGTAAGGAAGTCGAAGCTCAGACAGATACTAATTTACGTAAAGTAGATGTATTTGCTAGAACTAAACCTGAGGACAAGCAAACACTTGTTAAGAGATTCCAAAGTATGGGAGAAGTGGTAGCTGTTAGTGGTGATGGTACAAATGATTCACCAGCTCTTAACCAAGCTGAGGTAGGTATAGCTATGAATAATGGTACTGATATTGCTAAGAATGCAGCTGATGTTATTCTTCTTGATAACTCATTTCCTTCTATTGTCTTAGGAGTAAAGTGGGGAAGAAGCTTGTATAAGAATATTCAGCACTTTATTCTTTTCCAACTCACTGTAAATGTTGTAGCTATCAGTATTGCTTGTGTGGGTCCATTTATTGGAGTAGACTTACCATTTACTGTTATCCAAATGCTGTGGGTTAACTTAATTATGGATACTTTTGCTGCTTTAGCATTAGCTACAGAACCAGCTAATGAAGCAGTAATGTCTGAACAGCCTCGTGATCCTAAGGCATTTATTATCACAAAGAGAATGTGGTATGAAATCTTTGGTGTAGGTATTTTGTATTTTGGCATATTATTATATTTGCTGATTAGTAATACATATAGCCTTACAGAGTTCTTCACTATCTTTGTTATGTTACAATTCTGGAATCTGTTTAATGCAAGAGTATTTGGACAAGACAGAAGTATTTTTAATGGTTTGTTAAGTAATCCTGCATTTATTGGAATATGTTTGGTTATATTTATTGGTCAAATTTTGATAGTTCAATTTGGTGGCAATGTATTCAGAACAGAACCATTAAGTATTGAAACATGGTTGGAGATTGTAGGTCTTACTGCAATTGTACCAGTTTGTAGAGAACTTCTCTATTGGGCTAAAAAGTTATTTAAGTAACAAACAAGAGAGGACTAGTTAATAGCTAGTCTTCTCTATAAATATTAGATTATGATTGTACTTAATATTGGAACCTTTATTATTACAATTCTAATTTGGTTTATAATTGGTATTGTATTGGGTGTATGGTTTCGATGGAAAAAGAAACATAAATGATTAAATTTAAGCCATTAAGTAACCGAAACGAGAATTGGATTTATCAGCCTGATTTCTATTTGCACGATAAACTATCTACCAATTATAAAACAGATGCAGTAGTTATGCAGGATGATATATTTAATACTCGAATATCTAAATATTATCGAGAAGGAATAGGTTTAGCCCCAACATTCATAGATATTCCAGAAGGTAAACATTTATGTGAAGTTGATGGGATATTGTGTGCTCTTTTTGTTTGGAAGAAGATAGTATTTTGTAAAGGAGGTTGGGTTGGTGACCTAGGATATAGTGGTCCATTTGATGTTTGGTTACGACAAATAGGACTTATTGTAGATATTACAGATAAAGAAGGAGTACTTGATGCTCAAAATAAATTTAATAATAGAATATCCTTTGTATGAAATTTGAATTAACTTATTTTGATTCTTTTAAAAATAGAGAACAAACCATTAGACTTACAGGTATTAATGAAGCTAAAGTAAAAGAAAACTTCATTAGTAGCTATGATCAGAAACGTTATCCATTTAAATCTATTAGAGCTATTTAAATGTTTCATGACATGTTAGGAGTAGCTTTAGTCATCTTATTAGTATATTTAGTTATAGTAAAGTTTGACTGAAGAAAAGGCTAAGAAAGCTGGTGAATTATTAAATAAAATAACACTAGCTAAGAATCTAATGCAACATGAAAGTAGGTCTGACATACCTGATTATTATATACAGAGTATTAAACAATTAGTTAGCTCTGATAATGAATTTAGGTCAGGATTTTATAAAATAATGTGTGCATTAGGTTCTAAATATTTAGATAGATACAAAGATACACTTAATAATTTATAATTATGGTAATTAGGGGTATATTTACAAATACTAAATTAAGTTCTATAAGATGAATTCAGATTATAAGAAATCTATTGAAAAGTTATTTAATGACTGATTCTGAAACTTTAAAAGACATAAGTAAACAAATAACTGATTTATTAGTTAAAAAAAGTGAGATAGAAGATACAATATTAAAAGATGAATTATCTAAGAATAGATACAGATATTGTGATTATGGTGAAGATATATATTGGTATAAAATTATTTCTGTTAATGAACACAGCTGTACTGTTCTAGAATTACATTTAGTAGAATCTAATAGATTTTATTCTATTTCATATTGTGAAGAATCTTTAACTTTAGCTAATAGAGGCAATATAATTACAGAGCAAGAATTTATTAACACATATAATGAATTTATTAACAAGATTAAATTATGAAAACAGATTATTATTTCAGTGAGACAACACCTACAAATAGTCATCCATCTGCAAAGTAGTGTGATTATTTAGGTGGAGAGCATTTCTTAATCTCTGTTTAGAATTTTTAACATTTCTTAACTTGGAGAGAAAGAAATGCTCTTATATTGTTCTCGTAGAGAACTTGCCGTTAAGGCAAAGACTACCTATATGGGTAGTACTATAAATATATATTTAATATTTATTAACTATTTAATTTTAGTAATTTAATATACTATTGACTTGTTAAGTTAATAAATGAACTTTTAATTGCGAAAATGGTGTTAATGGTAACATGCCTGCCTTCCAAGCAGGATTTGTCGGTTCGAATCCGGTTTTTCGCACGATGTTTACTTCTTCTTTCTTCTATACAATTAGATTATTTAATTAACAATTAAATTTTAAACTGTATGAAAAGAATTATCAAATCATGGTGGAAAGGGATTAAAACTGTAGCAGCTTGGTATAATATTAAAGATTATCGAGTATTACCTTTTACAGTTATCTAATTAGATTTCTACTAGTAAGTGCCAAATGGGTACTTACTGATGTTGGGAGAGTAAATTTAAATATTGGAGTATTAAGCCCTGTTGGTAAGGGAACTAGACTGTCACTCTAGTAAAACTAAGGGTTCGAGTCCCTTATATTCCGCAAATAATGGAGAGGACCTAGCATTTAACTAGGCGGTTGTTAGAGGTAGCAATCCACGAGTATGCCTGATAGCTCAATGTATTATTAGAATATGGTCATGATAGTTTGCCCGTCTAATGCCATATTCGCCTTTATTCTAGCTTCAATAGCACAGTGGTAGTGCAGCTCACTTGTAATGAGCAGGTCGTGGGTTCAAATCCTACTTGAAGCTCTTTAATTTAACATGGAGCATGTACCAAAGTAGTATCTTAACTCAAGGGGCATTGAAAAGAGAGGTAACGTTACTCATAATATAGTCATGTCGAAGGTTAAGAGAACCTTATAAAAAGTCATCGATAGATGGTACTTAAAGACTTTGCTTCGCCGAAAATTCTTTAAAACAACATATATCGCGGATGTGGTGTAATGGTAACATACTAGGCTCATAACCTAGAGTAGTCGTTCGAATCGAACATCCGCAAGATTCACATAGTAAGAACCTCCACGTGGTGTGAATTGGATAATCTTACTAAAATACGTTTAATTCTAAATAAGAATAGAACATGGGATATATTTATTGTATTACAAATTTAATTAACGGAAAGTAGTATATTGGGAAAACTACTTATTCAGTAACTAAAAGATTTTAGGAACACTGTAGAGATTCTAAAAGAGAAAGATGTGAAAAAAGACCTTTATATAATGCAATGAATAAATATGGTATTGAGAATTTCATTGTTGAGGAATTATGTGACAATGAAGAATTAAGTTCATATGAAATTCAATATATAGAAAAATATAATACATATTCTAAGGGTTATAATGCAACTAAAGGTGGCTCTATACTATTTGATTATAACTTAATATTAAAGTTATATCAGGAAGGATTATCAATGATAGAGGTTGCATCTAAAGTCGGATGCTGTACAGACACGGTATCAAAGGTTATTCACATTAATAATGTTCCAATCCATAAAGTAATCAGAGGATTCTGTAAGGAACCTCTAAAGGTAAAGTAGTTTAGCTTAGACAATGAATTTATAAGACAATGGGATAGTATAGCTGATGCAGCTCGCTGGCTAGTTGACAATGGTTATGCTAAAACATATAATGGAGGGGGTCCGCTAGAAAATAAGTATGTGTACTAAAGGAAAGGTAAAAACTGCATATAAATTTATTTGGAAAGTATGAAATCCCGCCTCTGCAACTAATAAAGTAGAGAACTAGTAACGGTAGAGAATAAAATCCTATTACAAAGTCAACCTACTTATAGTATATAGCTCATCTATTAATTTAGGTGAGCTATTTTTGTATAGATTAACATTTAACAGATTAAAAGAAATGAACAAACTTGAAAAATGGCTATGGACTAATTGTGAGTTAAAAGACAATGGACAGACTAGTAATTCTTTGTATTTTTATTACAGAAACTTAGAGATTAGATATTCAGACCATATGGCAAAGCAGAGTACTGGAGAGTTACAAATAATTAAATCTTCTGTATTTGATTCTACTAACTATGCTGTATTTATAAAAGGAAGTGCTAAGATTATGATAATTAATGCCTCTAATACTATAGACTTTATAATACATTATGCACAAGTTAATGAATTGTTAAATACTCCAAATATAACATTTGCTGATGCTGTTAAGAAGGATGAATTAGTTTTGCCAGAAACTTTATATACCAAGACCTGTAAAGAATACTGCAACGAATAAGATATTTAAAAAGAAAGAAGAATATTGGTCAAATTTAGAAATAAAATGTTTTAAGCAAGCTATCAGCCAATATTTTAATCAATCTTGTGGAATTAACACTATATTTACTAAATATCTAAAAGAGAATAAAGTAAGTTTTATACAGGCTATAAATCTATATAAGATATTAATCTTTAGTAATAAAACTATATTTAGTGAAGAAAATCTTAATAAAGTACATAATTATATAAAAAGTTTAGAATCTACTGAAGCACCGGAAATTTCAAAAATAAAATTAAATGGTAATTCAACAAGTTAGATGTGTTAATTATAATCTGTATATTACAGGTTTAGTTCCCACTTCAGAATGGGAAGGCACAATAGTTTATAGAACTCATAAAGATGGGCAGATAAATAAGTTTGTAGAGAAGTATGTTAAAGATACTCAACATAATAATTGTATCACTACTCCGACTAGATTTATACCTATTGATTATTTATATAATTTTGTATATAATAATGTAGAAGTTAAGGGAAAATCTTTTAAATTACAAGAAGTTCTTATAGATAATTTAGAAACACCATTAGGAGGTAATTTCGGATGATATTTAAACTAAACTCAGAGGGATTTATCCTTAATTGGGATAGGGCTACTATAGAAGAAAAAGATGAAATAATTAAAGCTATTGAATTAGCTAGAACTTCGTATATATTTGAAACTCGAAGAATAATAAAGAATTCAGAAGATGCTAAAGATTGTAGTTCTCAAATACAAGAATTAATACCTTTTATAGGACACAAATGTAAATCCTATGATATAGTAGGTGTGTTTAAAGGTATAGAAGAAACTTGGGAGGACTATTATTATATTATAGAGCTTGAAGATGGTAGATTAAAATATAACACAATGGTAGATACTATTGAATTTATTGATTAACAATTATTAACTAATAAGTAATTAAATATTATATATCATAGGAACATGAATAATGTATTTTTTAAAGATGGGTTTCTTACATCAACAGAAGCTCAAAATATTTGTAATGTAGCTAACGAGATTATTGCAAAATTAACAGAACATATTAATTCTGTTGGATTTTACGATACTTCTATAATTAGTATTATATCTTCAGATAATGAAATACATGCAGGTATAGGTAATAGAAATGTATCTTGGATTAAAGATGAAATAGCTACAATAGGTAAGTACAATTCTTTGATTGCTTGGCTTAAAGAAGCTATTAAAAATAAAGAGGAAGCTCTTGAAGAATTATCAGATATAGAACTTCAAGATTGGTCAGAATATAAAGATTATCCTACTCCTAAATCGCCAAGTAGAAAAGCTACAGTAACTAAAGATGATGTAATTAGAAACTTAGGAGCTACAGAACTTAATAAATACTTTACTTTGCAGTCTAAAGCAGCAGCTATTGGTAAGTTTATACATGAAGGTGGTAGCGTTTCTAAGGCTAAGATAATGTTAGGCAAGGTAATTGCTGAACCAAATAAGATTAGTGGAACTGGTAGAGATACTGTAGTATATAAGTACACACCTTCTGTGAATGTTGATGATGTAGATAATATGTTCTTATCTTTAATGTCAGAACATAGAAATCTAAATGCTCAACTTAATAGTATTAAAGCTAAGGCTATAGAGGAAGCAAATAAACAGAATATTGCAAATGAGCAAGAGTATCAGAAGGCTAGAACTGCTTATTCTAAAGAGTATAATGATTGGCTTGACAAAATTGAAGATTTACAGTCAAGATTTAATCAATATATAATTACTGAGAAAGAGAAGATTAGTAAACTTAAAATTAATGTTCCGGATTCTTTGATGGAAACATATAAGTCTATTAAGACTTTACTTGCTGAGTAATTAATAAGAATAGATTAAGGATTAGCATTAAATATATTACATGAAAATAATATAATTTGTTGCGAGGATTGTCGCAATACCACATATTATGTAATTAATGGTCGTTTCCACACACGTATTTTTTATCCCTAGGTGATACTTAAAAACTTACTTGTATCAAACATTATGTGTTACATTATGTGTGTTACCTAGTCTAAGTCTAAGTCTAAGTCGTGGGAACGAGTCTAAAGCTAAGACACATTCTAAGTCTACGCTGCTAATCCTTATGATATTCTTTAGTTTGTCCTATGTTTCTTTAAACTGTAGGTGCTTCTATAATTAAGATTATAGTGACTTTTAATTCCTATACTTTTCAAGATGAGAAATCGGGAGGTTGATTTCCTACAATCATGGGTGGAGAAACTCTCCACCCTTTATTGTTTAATTTAATTTATTTAATCATGAAGAAATTATTTGTTTTTGCTTTCGCAATCATTGCCCTCTGTTCAAGTTGTGGTAATGGTTGTTCTAGGACATCAGACAGTGTAGATTCTACATCTGTCGACACTTGCGTTACAGTAGATTCTGCTAAAGTTGATACTGTAGATTCTGTAGATAGCACATCATTTTCTATGGTGTGTCCTGATTAAGCTACTCTGAAAGGGGTAGCTTTTTTTATTTATTTATGTTAGAGCCAAAGAAAATTAACCTAGAGAATGCTTATAGAGGTAGCTTAGAAGTACAAAAAAGAGACATTTTGAGTAACTTCTGTTTTGAACAAGTAGCTATGATTATGTCTACTCCATGTTTACCTATCTATAAGTATAAAAAAGAGGACAAACCAGAAATTATTGGATATGAACCTTGGAAAATACTTACAGAGCATGAACTCAGAGTACCCAGTATTTACGATTTGTATTGTTGTGCAGAAAGATTACTCGATGATGTAATTAAAGAAGTACATAAAAATCCTAAAAGTAATTATCAAAGTATGGCAACGGGTCCATTTAAAGTAACTTACCTATATGGTAATTTAACTCTTGACTTTGTAGTAGAGTCATGGGGAAATTATTAACCATATATACAGATGGAGCTTGTCAAGTATCTACAGGTAATGGAGGTGTTGGAGTTGTATTTATTGAGGATAATAAAGTAATTTATCAATTTAATAAACACTTCAAAAATGTAACTAATAATAAAATGGAAATAATGGCTGTTATTTATGCTCTACATTCCATTAGTTCAGATTTTACCTCTATTACTATAGTATCTGACTCACAATACGTTTTAGGATGTATAAATAAAGGATGGAAACGCAAGAAGAATCAGAATTATTGGCAGCTATTTGATCAAGTATATAATAGAGCTAAAAAGTTTTGTTCAGATATAAAATTTGAATGGACTAAAGGACATAATACAGATGAATATAATAATCTAGCAGATAGATTGGCTGTGGAAGCTAGTCATTTTGCAGATTAGTTAGATTACAATTAAATATTCTAATTAATTTGAAAATGAAAGCAAAGCATAAGCGCGAGTGGTTACAGATGAAGCAGAATTGGTGGTCAAAATTACCAGATTCAGTACAGAGGGCAACAACTAAACCAGGTTCAGTAAAAACACGATGATTATTTTAATTATTGTTCTAGTATGTCTTATATTATTGAATCCTTATATAGACATACAACAAGATAAGATAATTATTTGGTATAACTGGTTTACTGAAAGAAAATATTATATTTTATGGAAACCCCAAAATTCTTGAGAAAGTATAGATTAGTACTAAATGTTATTAAATATGTTATTGGTTTTATAGCCATGATATATTTAATAAGTATGTGTACTTACTTAATTAGTAGTGAGAGTACATTTTGTTGTGTTATGGGTATATTAATATTAGCAGCTATAGCTGCATTAGTAATTACCCTAATTATCGAGAATATTAATAAATTAAAAAGTTTATTTAAATGAGAAAAGTCTTTTTATTTGCGAGTGCTTTAATGTTGTCATTAAGCTTCACTAGTTGTGAACGTATTGATGCTGGTTGCGAAGGTATCTTAGTTAATCTCTACGGCTCTGAAAGAGGTGTAGATGATGTATCTATGGTAACTGGACGAGTGTTCTATAACCCTGCTACTCAGGAAGTGTATGAGTATCCTACTTATGTTCAGACTATTGACTATGAGCCATTTACAATTAACGCTAAGGATGGTTCTGAATTTAAAGTTGATCCAAATGTCAATCTTAAAGTTAAGGATGGCCCCAAAGGTATTTCGTAAGTATCGCAAAGAATTAACTGATGTAATTAATGGTCCTGTATTCAAGTATGTAAAAGATGCTTGCCGTATTGAGATTAATAAATTTACTACAGACCAAATTGTATCAAATCGTGAAGCTGTAGAACAAGCAATCGAGAAGCGCCTTTCTAAACTTCTTGATAAAGAGGGATTTGTACTTGACCAGTTTACTAGCGGTTTACAGTATCCTAAGACTATTGTAGAAGCTGTAGATGCTAAGAATAGAGCTATTCAGTTGGCACAGAAAGCAGCTAATGAAGTACAGGTAGCTGAAGCAAAGAAGAAGATTGTAGTAGCT
>ERZ1027188.157-NODE-157-length-29914-cov-6.166014_pt1 | contig 29914 bp, 27 predicted proteins | sample MGYA00519273_ERZ1027188 | MGnify/ENA primary metagenome ERZ1027188 (study PRJEB26926, sample SAMN06164623) | human gut metagenome | biome: ENVO:00009003; feature: ENVO:2100002; material: ENVO:00002003 | host: Homo sapiens | place: USA | collected 2012 ... | reverse complement strand
ACGCAGTAGTTGCCGTTTTCATATTCCGCCAGCATATCGGCGCAGAGCATTTCAAGCTGCGCGGTCGCGATCGTGCCGTCGGACGTGTAGGCCGAAAGATGCAGGTTATAGAGCACCAGCTCCCTGCCGTTTTCCATCGGGACGCGGCTGACGGAGTAGCAGCGATCGAGGTCGACAAGCTTCATGATGCCCGTCTCGATCGGCAGCGAGCGGCGCACGGCGGAAGAGATCGGGTGGCGTGAGAGCGTCAGGATACCGGACTGGTTTGCGCCGTGGGGGTTAATAAGAGGATAAAAGAGGTACGGGCTGTCGTAATTCTGCGCGAATACCTTGTTAAATTCGCTGTTCCCCATCACATCGTCGAGATAAGCGTCCTCTCCGATGTGCCAGCTGCGCGTGCCATAGATATCGACCTCCTGAAAGAGCGCAAAGTCGGGCGAAAGGTCCTTGACGAGCGAGACTTCGCCGCGCATATTCTCGTCGACGGCCTGCCTGCTGCGGGCGCGGCTCTCCTTGCCGCCGTCCATGAAGAAGCTGTAATCGGCGCTGTACGCGCCGAAGCCCACGTTGGCCGACGAAACGCGATAGGTGACGCCGGTCTGCGGCGCGCCCTCCATCGGTGCGGCAGATGCGGCGTCGCAGTGCGCAACGCCAAGCTTCTGCATATCCTCCACACGGTAGTAGGCGGCGAAGACATAGATGACGTAGGCCAACACGATCAGAACGAGCGCCAACAGAATATAGAGCGCGACTTTCAGCGGTTTTTTCATCGAAAAACTCCTTTCGGGGAGAAATATAATAGTCTCATTTTGCCACAAAGCGGGCGGGAAAGCAAGGCAAAAAGAAGTTGACGCGCCGCGGCAAAATGGCTATACTGAAAATGCCTAACTATTGCCCTGCGAAAGCCGGCAGTCACCCATTTTCCGCAAAAGCCATACGATGGAAAAGTAATGTGCTTGCGGGAGGGAACATGATGTGTGAGCTGTTGGTAGAGGGCGGGGAGCGCCTGTACGGAGAACTCACGATACAAGGCTCAAAAAACAGTGTGCTGCCGATTTTGGCGGCGACGCTTTTGTGCGCGGACACCTGCGTGATCGAAAATTGTCCGAAGCTGCGGGACGTGGATGCGTCCGTTGCCATTTTGCGGCACTTGGGCTGCTGCACGCACTGGGAGGACAGTGCGCTCGTGGTCGACACAGCGCGCATGGACCGCGCGGTCGTGCCCGACGCACTGATGCGAGAGATGCGCTCGTCGGTCATCTTTCTCGGCGCGATTCTGGCGCGCTGCAAGGAAGCGACGATCTGTTATCCCGGCGGCTGCGAGCTGGGGCCGCGGCCCATTGATCTGCATCTGGCGGCGCTGCGGACGCTGGGCGCGTCCATTGAGGAGCGCGGCGGCAAGCTGTACTGTCAGGCGCGGCATCTGACCGGCGGGCAGATCGTGCTGGCCATTCCCAGTGTCGGCGCCACGGAGAACGCCATGCTGGCGGCCTGCGGCGCGGAGGGCGTCACCGTCATCACCAACGCGGCGCGGGAGCCGGAGATCGTGGATCTACAGGATTTCCTATGCGCCTGCGGCGCGGAGGTGCGGGGCGCGGGCGGCTCGGTCATCACCGTGGAGGGCAAACGGCCGCTCCACGGGTGCAGCCACCGGGTCATTGCGGATCGGATCGTGACCGCCACCTACCTGTGCGCGGGAGCGGCGGCCGGCGGCGATATCCTGCTGCGGCAGGCGGACTGCCGGCACCTGGCCACCGTGACCACCGCCTTGCAGCAGGCGGGCTGCCGCATCGACTGCGGCGAGGAGGATATCCGGCTGCGCAGCGAGGGGCGCTTGCAGGCGGTAACGCCGGTACGCACCGCCCCCTATCCGGGGTTCCCCACCGACTGTCAGGCCATTCTGATGGCGGCACTGCTGCGGAGCCGGGGCACCACGGTCTTTGTGGAGAACATTTTTGAGAGCCGCTACCGCCATGTGGCGGAGCTGCAGCGCATGGGCGCGGACATCCGGGTAGAGGGCCGGGTGGCGGTGGTGTGCGGTGTGGAGCGGCTCCACGGGGCGGACGTATTATCCGCCGACCTGCGGGGCGGCGCGGCGCTGGTCATCGCGGCCTTGCAGGCGGAGGGACAATCCTCTATACATCGGACACATCACATTCAGCGCGGATACGCGGATCTCACCGGCGATCTGGCACGGTTGGGCGCCCGTATCCGGGCAGACGGCAAGTAAGGAGCTTCAGGTCATGGCACGACGCAGACGGTACAATCGCAAACGGCGGCGGGGAAGCTTTGCCTTCCTCTATAAGCTGCTGGCCTTTGTGCTGATCTGCGGCGCCATCGGCCTTGCACTGGCTATGTTTTTCAAGGTCGAGGATATCGAGGTCAATGGCAACAGCCGCTACTCCAAGGAGCAGATCGTGGCGGCGGCGGAGGTCAAGCTGGGGGACAACCTGTTCCTGCTGAACAAGTACGACGCAGCGGCCCGCATCCGCCAACAGCTCCCCTATGTGGAGACGGTACAGTTCCGGCGGGTGCTGCCCAACAAGCTGGTGTTACAGGTCACGGAGTGCCGGGACCCGGTGGCCATCAAGCAGGACGGCACGGTGTACCTGCTGTGCAACAAGGGAAACATCGTGGACACCGTCAGCGCTGCCAAGTGGAGCCAGTACATCCAGATCGAGGGGCTGACGCTGCTGGACCCGCAGGTAGGCAGCGAGGCACGGGCCTCCGCCACCCAGCAGATGGTGCTGGAGCGGCTGCTGGAGATACTGGCGCTGCTGGAGGAAAAAGGGATGCTGCATCAGGTGCAGGTCATCGACCTGTCCGACGCATCCCGCATCACCATGCGGTATATGAGCCGGTTCGACGTGCAGTTTTTGTGGGACGCGGACTTTGACTACAAGCTGGATTATCTGGCGGCGGTGGTGGACAGGCTGGAGGACAACGAAAAGGGCTCCATCGACATGACCCAGGAGGGTAAGGCCAGCTTTATCCCCGGGTAATGGGAAAAAGATGAGCAAATTCCGTGGGAACACTTGACGGGTCTTTGATTCCGTAATACAATACAAGATGTGGCATTCACGCACAGAGAAACTGTCTTTTCGATACAAATTGTGGCAGGAGGAACCAACATGGCTTTTGGATTGGAAACCGGGCCGGAAAACGTCGTCAGCATCAAGGTAGTCGGCGTTGGCGGCGGCGGCAACAACGTGGTCAACCGCATGGTGCGCTCCGGCGCACAGGGCGTGGACTTTGTGGCAGTCAACACGGACAAGCAGGCGCTGAACGCCTCCAGTGCGAATTATAAAATTCAGATCGGTGAGAAACTCACCGGCGGCAAGGGCGCCGGCTCCAATCCCGAGGTGGGCCGCAAGGCCGCCGAGGAGAGCCGCAACCAGATCGCCAAGGCGCTGGAGAGCACTGACATGGTGTTCATCACTGCCGGCATGGGCGGCGGCACCGGCACCGGCGCGGCGCCGGTGGTGGCGGAGATCGCCCGCGAGGCGGGCATCCTCACCGTGGGCGTGGTGACGAAGCCCTTCGGCTTTGAGGGGCGGCGGCGCATGACCCAGGCGGAGCAGGGCATCGAGGAGCTGCGCAGCAAGGTGGACTCGCTGGTCATCATCCCCAACGAGCGTCTGAAGTACGCCACCGACCAGAAGATCACGTTTGCCAACGCCTTTGAGATCGCCGACGATGTGCTGCGTCAGGCCGTACAGTCCATCTCCGACCTCATCCGTGACACCGGCTTTATCAATCTGGACTTTGCCGACGTGACGGCCATCATGAAGGACGCCGGTCTTGCCCACATGGGCGTGGGCCGCGCTGCCGGCAAGGGCAAGGCCGAGGAGGCCGCCCGTATGGCCATCTCCTCCCCCCTGCTGGAGACCTCTATCAACGGCGCCAAGGGCGTGCTCATCAATGTCACCGGCTCCATGGACATCGGTCTGGAGGAGGTGGAGCAGGCCGCCACGCTGGTGCAGCAGGCCGTGCATCCCGATGCGCTCACCATCTTCGGCGCCACCTTCGACGAGACGCTGGACGACGAGATCCGCGTCACCGTCATCGCCACCGGCTTCGACGAGGAGCAGCAGGAGGCGCGCATCCTCTCCACTCCCGCTGCGGAGGCGGAGAAAAAGCCTGCGCTTCAGCCTCTGGACGAGGTGCAGGGCGAACGGGCGCAGGATGAGATGGACAAGTCCTTCGACGAGATCCTGCGGATCTTCAACAAGGACAAGTTCTGAGAAAACAACATACACAGGCTCTCCGGCGTTGCCGGAGAGCCTGTTTTACGGCACTTGCAGGGTGCAGTCCGTCTGCAAGCGCTCCCGGTAAAACAGGTATCCCTGTGTCCCGCGCCGATACAAAACTCCTCACGCCACGCAAATCCCTAATGCCTGGCATTCCCCCCTTGACAACGCGGGCTCCGCATGGTATCATGTCAAAAATTCTGGAATTTTGGAGGAGTGTGAGGAAATTGTCGTTGGCTTTTGGGGATGCTTTTGCCGTGCAGCGGGACACCTTTTCCGGCAATGATTTTCCTATTTCCGCTGGGGATGGTGTTTCTATCAGCGGCCATGATTTTTCCGATTTTGTTGTTTTACCTGGCTTTGTCGATGTACACGTACATCTTCGGGAGCCGGGTTTTTCTTATAAGGAGACGATCCGCACCGGTACGCTGGCGGCGGCGCGGGGCGGCTACACCACCGTCTGCGCCATGCCCAACCTGAACCCCGTGCCGGACAGTGCGGCGCACTTACAGGCGCAGCTCGACCTTATCCGCGCAGGCGCTGCCATCCGCGTCCTGCCCTACGGCGCGATCACCGTGGGACAGCAGGGTGCGGAGCTGGCCGCGCTGGAGGAGCTGGCGCCGTATGTGGCCGCCTTCTCCGACGACGGGCGGGGCGTACAGGATGACGACATGATGCGCCGCGCCATGCGGAAGGCCAAGGAACTGGGCAAGCTCATCGTGGCCCACTGCGAGGACAACTCGCTGCTGCGGGGCGGCTACATCCACGATGGGGCGTATGCCCGCGCCCACGGCCACCGGGGCATCTGCTCGGAGAGCGAGTGGCGGCAGATCCAGCGGGATCTGGCGCTGGTGCGGGAGACAGGCTGCGGCTACCACGTCTGCCACATCTCCACCAAGGAGAGTGTGGATCTGATCCGGCGCGCCAAGGCGGAGGGTCTGGATGTGACCTGTGAGACTGCCCCCCACTATCTGCTGCTGGACGACGCCATGCTGGAGGAGGACGGCCGCTTTAAGATGAACCCCCCGCTGCGGGACAAGTCCGACCGGGAGGCACTGCTGGCAGGGCTGGCGGACGGCACCATCGACATGATCGCCACCGACCATGCGCCCCACAGCGCAGAGGAAAAGAGCCGCGGTCTGGAGAAAAGCGCCATGGGCATCGTGGGCCTTGAGACGGCCTTTCCCCTGCTGTATACCTACCTTGTCAAGCCCGGCGTCCTCTCCCTCGACAAGCTGGTGGCGCTGCTGCACACCAACCCCTGCCGCCGCTTCGGTATCCCTACCGGCGGAACAGGCTGCACAGCCCGCGACTTTACGGTATTCGATCTGAACGCGGCATACACCATCGACCCGGAGGAATTTCAGTCCATGGGACGTGCCACGCCCTTTGCCGGATGGACGGTACAGGGCCGCTGCCTGCTGACCGTGGCAGGCGGCAAGGTCGCCTGGCGCGACGAAACACTCTGCACAGGAGGATCCCACACATGAAGCAGGTATCACTGCACATTTTAGAAAATACGGCGCTGGCGCAGGGCATCTACCGCCTGCGGCTGGGCGGCGACGTTTCCGCTGTCACCGCCCCCGGCCAGTTCGTCAACATCAAGCTGAACGGCTTCTTTCTCCGCCGCCCCATCTCCGTGTGTGACTGGCAGGACGGAGAGCTGACGCTGATCTGCAAGGTACTGGGCCGGGGTACGGCGCAGATGGCCACGCTGCCCGTCGGCACAGCGCTGGATGTGCTCACCGGCCTCGGCAACGGCTACGACCTGTCCCCCGCCGGGGAAGCCCCCCTGCTGGTGGGCGGAGGCGTGGGCATCCCGCCCCTGTACGGCCTTGCCAAGCGCCTGACGGCGCAGGGCAAGCGCGTTACGGCGGTGCTGGGCTTCAACTGCGCCGCCGAGCAGTTCCTCGTGGAGGATTTCCGGGCGCTGGGCGTGACGGTGATCGTCCTGACCGCCGACGGCAGCGCCGGTGTGCGCGGCCTCGTCACCGACGGCATGGCGCTGGCGCAGGGTTACAGCTACCTGTACACCTGCGGGCCGGAGGCCATGCTCCGGGCGGTGTATGACCGCTGTGCCACCTCCGGGCAGTTCAGCTTTGAGGAGCGCATGGGCTGCGGCTTCGGCGCGTGTATGGGCTGCTCCTGTGAGACGAAATACGGCAACAAGCGCATCTGCACCGACGGCCCCGTGCTGGTAAAGGAGGAGATCATATGGTAACGACATCGGTGAACCTCTGCGGCATCACGCTGGACAACCCCATCATCCCCGCCAGCGGCACCTTCGGCTTCGGGCAGGAATTTGCCAAGCTCTACGACATCAATATTTTGGGTACGTTCTCCTTTAAGGGGACGACCCGCGAGCCCCGGTTCGGAAACCCCACCCCCCGCATCGCGGAATATGCCGGCGGCCTGCTAAACGCGGTGGGTCTGCAAAACCCCGGCATTGACGCGGTGATTGCCCACGAGCTGCCCCAGCTCAAGGCGATCTTCCACAAGCCGGTGATGGCCAATGTCAGCGGCTTCTCCATCGACGAATACACCGAGGTCTGCCGCCGGCTGGATGAGGAAGCGCAGGTGGGCTGGATCGAGGTCAATATCTCCTGCCCCAACGTCCATGACGGCGGTGCCGCCTTCGGCGCGGCGCCGGAGACCGCCGCCGCGGTAACGCGGGCGGTGCGGGCTGTGACGAAAAAGCCCATTATCATGAAGCTCTCCCCCGCCGCGGCGGATATCGCCGCCGTGGCCAAAGCCTGCGAGGAGGCCGGAGCCGACGGCGTCAGCCTCATCAACACCCTGCCGGGTATGCGCATCGACCTGAAGCGCCGCCGCCCCCTGCTGGCCAACGGCACCGGCGGTATGTCCGGGCCGGGGATCTTTCCGCTGGCCGTCCGGATGGTGTATCAGGTCTACGAGGCGGTACGCATCCCCATCGTGGGCATGGGCGGCGTCTCCTGCGCGGAGGACGTGGTGGAGCTGATGCTGGCGGGCGCCACGGCGGTGGGCGTGGGCGCTGCCAATCTGGTGGATCCCTACGCCTGCAAGAACATCATCGAAGCGCTGCCATCCACCTTGGCGGCTTACGGCATACAGGACATCAAAGATATCATAGGAGGTGCCCACCATGGGTAAGGACGTTATCATCGCATTGGATTTCGACAGCAAGGAAAAGACGCTGGCTTTTCTGGATCGCTTTACCGGCGAAAAGCCCTTTGTCAAGATCGGCATGGAGCTTTTCTACGCCGAGGGGCCGCAGGTGGTGCGGGATATCCGCGCTCGCGGTCATAAGATCTTCCTCGACCTGAAGCTCCACGACATCCCCAACACCGTGAAAAAGGCCATGGCCGCCCTGTCCGCGCTGGATGTGGACATCGTGAACCTCCACGCCGCGGGGACGCAGGCCATGATGACCGCCGCGCTGGAGGGTCTGACCCGTCCCGACGGCACCCGCCCGCTGCTCATCGCCGTGACGCAGCTGACCTCCACGGAGCAGGAGCGCATGGAGCGGGAGCTGCTGATCCACGAGCCCATGGAGCAGGTAGTGCTGCACTACGCGGAGAACGCGGCCAAGGCCGGTCTGGACGGCGTGGTCTGCTCCCCCCGCGAGGCTGGGATCATCCATGAGCGCTGCGGCGCTGGCTTTTTGACCGTGACCCCCGGCGTGCGCTTCGCCGATGCCGCCGGTGACGACCAGAAGCGCGTCACCACCCCCGCCGAGGCCAAGGCCATCGGCGCGGACTACATCGTGGTGGGCCGCCCCATCACCCAGGCGGATGACCCGGTGGCCGCCTATACGCGCTGCAAAGCGGAATTTGTGGACTGAGCTTCAGGAAAGGAGACACGATCACTATGGAAATGAACCGTCAAGTCGCCAGAGGGCTGCTGTCGATCAGCGCCGTGTTCCTGCGCCCGCAGGAGCCCTTCACATGGGCCAGCGGCATTAAGAGCCCCATCTACTGCGATAACCGCCTGATCCTCACCGCGCCCGAGGTGCGGACGCTGGTGGAGAACGCCATTGCCGACACCGTCAAGCGAGAGTTCCCCCAGGCAGAGGTGCTGATGGGTACCGCCACGGCGGGCATCGCCCACGCTGCCATCGCCGCCCACCTGCTGGGGATGCCCATGGGCTATGTCCGCTCCGGCAGCAAGGATCACGGCCGCAAAAACCAGATCGAGGGCCGCTTGGAGAAGGGCCAGAAGGTGGTGGTCATTGAGGATCTCATCTCCACCGCAGGCAGCGCACTGGACGCTGTGGAGGCGCTGCGCGCCGCAGGCGCCGAGGTGCTGGGCATCGTAAGCATCTTCACCTACGGCATGAAGAAGGGTCTTGAGCGTCTGGCCGCCGCCGGTGTCCGGAACGTGAGTCTGACCGATCTGGACACCATCGCCCGCGAGGGCGCTGACGCCGGCTATATTGCAGAGACGGACGTTGCACGGCTGCTGGCCTTCCGCGACGACCCGTCCGATGAAACATGGATCACTAAAGGAGGTACCAACTGATATGGAACATCTTATTGACATTTTGCAGCTCTCCACCCAGGAGATCGATGAGCTGGTGAGCACCGCCACCGACATCATCGAAAACCCCGCCAAGTACGCCCACAAGTGCGACGGACGTATTCTGGCCACCCTGTTCTTCGAGCCCTCTACCCGCACGCGCCTGAGCTTTGAGAGCGCCATGCTGTCTCTGGGCGGCAAGGTGCTGGGCTTCTCCTCCGCCAACAGCTCCTCCGCCGCCAAGGGCGAGAGCGTGTCGGACACCATCCGCACTGTCAGCTGCTACAGCGACATCATCGCCATGCGCCACCCCAAGGAGGGCGCGCCGCTGGTGGCGTCCAAGCGCTCCATGGTGCCTATCATCAACGCCGGTGACGGCGGTCACAACCACCCCACCCAGACGCTGACCGACCTTTTGACCATCCACAAGGAGAAGGGCCGCTTCGACGGGCTGACCATCGGCCTGTGCGGTGACCTGAAGTTTGGCCGCACCGTCCACTCTCTGGTGGCCGCCATGAGCCGCTATGAGAACGTGCGCTTTGTGCTGATCTCCCCGGAGGAGCTGAAGCTCCCCCGCTATGTGAAGGAGCAGTACATCAAGAAGAACAATATCCCCTACACCCAGTCCACCTCTCTGGAGGCGGTCATGCCGGAGCTGGACATCCTGTACATGACCCGCGTACAGCGCGAGCGCTTCTTCAACGAGGAGGATTACCTGCGGCTGAAGGACAGCTACATCCTGACCCCGGAGAAGCTGCACAACGCCAAGGAGGATCTGTGCATCCTGCACCCGTTGCCCCGTGTCAACGAGATCTCCGTGGCGGTGGACGATGATCCCCGCGCCTGCTACTTCAAGCAGGTGCAGAACGGCAAGTACATCCGCATGGCGCTGATCCTCAAGCTGCTGCATATCAACTGAGAAAGGACGTGTACCGATATGATTATTGACTCTATCCAGAACGGTATCGTGATCGACCATATCACCTCCGGCAAGTCCATGGAGCTGTATAACATCCTGGGTCTGGCCGACCTGAACTGCACCGTTGCCATCCTGAAGAACGTGACCAGCGACAAGCTGGGCCGCAAGGACATCATCAAAATCGACCGTGAGATGGATCTGGACTGGGATCTCATCGGCTTTGTGGATCCCTCCATCACCGTGAACATCATCCGCGACGGCAAGCTGGCGGAAAAGCGCACCCTGAAGCTGCCCGAGCGCATCCGGGGCGTCCTCACCTGCCATAACCCCCGCTGCATCACCTCCGTGGAGCAGGAGCTGCCCCAGGAGTTCGTGCTGACCGACCGGGAAAAGCACACCTACCGCTGCATTTACTGCGAGACGGAGGCCAAGTAACCTCCCGCGTCACCGATTTCTAAGGAAAAAAAGAACGACAGTGCCTTAGGCACTGTCGTTCTTTTTTCATTGTAAGCCCCGTTACCGGGTGAAAAAGCGGAAGGCCGTCCACTGGCGCAGCGTCTCGCCCGCACGCAGGATCGGGCTGGGGAACGCCGGACAGTTCACCGCGTTGGGAAAATGCTGGGTCTCCAGACACACGCCCTGCGCCGGGCCGTAGACCGTGCCACCCTTGCCGCGGCGCGCCGTCAGCCAGCCCGCCGTATAGAGCTGCATCCCCTCCATGGAGGTGGTCATCGCCAGACCGATGCCAGTGGCGGGACACCACAGCTCCGCCGCAGCCTCCTCCCCGCCGGAGAGTGCATAGTTGTGGTCGTATCCCCGACCGCCGTTGAAGGCCGCGTCGTGGAGGCGGCCCTCCAGCGCGGTGGGCGTGCGGAGATCCAACAGCGTCCCCTCCACGCTTGCCAGCGTCCCTGTGGGGACATTGCCGCTGTCGGTAGGGGTATAGCGGTCAGCCCGCACTGTCAGCACATGGCCGCCCACCTCGCCGCTGTCGTGACCGCCCAGATTGAAATAGGCGTGGTTCGTCAGATTGACCACGGTGTCCTTCTCCGCCGCCGCCCGGTATTCTATGGTGAGCGTACTGTCTGCCAAGCGGTAGGTGACCTCCACACGGACGGTACCGGGAAAGCCTTCCTCCCCGTCGGGGGAGGTATAGGTGAATGTGACCGCATTCTCGGCGCAGGTGAAGTCCCACAGCTTCTTCTGGAAACCCTCATTTCCTCCGTGGAGGCAGTTTTCTCCCTCGTTGGCCGTCACATGGTACGTTATACCGTCGATGGTGAACTGCGCCCCGCCGATGCGGTTGGCGCAGCGGCCGATGGTGCCGCCCAGACAGGCGTCCAGCTCCCGGTAGCTCTCCAGTGCATCGTAGCCCAGACAGATATCCGTCATGCGGCCCTCTCTGTCCGGCACGCGGAGGGCGCGGATAGCCGCGCCGTAGGGCAGCAGCTCCACGGCGCACCTGCCGTCGGAAAGCTCGATGAGGGGGATCTCCCTGCCGTCCAGCACGCCAAAGGGTGTCAGTCGGTACATACCTTACCCCTCATAACCGTTGGGGTGGCCGCTGTGCCACGCCCACGCGTCGGAGATGATCTCCTCCAGACCGCGGACAGGCTGCCAGCCCAGCACCTCCACCGCCTTCTTGTGGGAGGCGATCAGCACGGAGGGGTCGCCGGGGCGGCGGGGCTCCACCTTAGCCGGGATCTCCCGGCCGGTGACACGGCGGGCGGTGTCGATGATCTCCCGGACGGAGTAGCCGTTGCCGCTGCCCAGATTGAATACGTCGCTCTTGCCGCCCCGATCCAGATACTCCAGCGCCAGCAGGTGTGCCTCCGCCAGATCCTTCACATGGATGTAGTCCCGCACGCAGGTGCCATCGGGCGTGGGGTAGTCCTCGCCGAAGATGCCGATATGGCCGCGCTGTCCCAGCGCCGTCTTCATCACCAGCGGGATGAGGTGGGACTCGGGGTTATGATCCTCACCGATGCCCGCCTCGGTGTCGGAGCCGGCGGCATTGAAGTAGCGCAGCGCCGCATACCGGATGCCGTAGGCGCCGTCGCACCACTTGAGCATATTCTCAATGGCCAGCTTGGTGGCGCCGTAGGGGTTGGTGGGCTCGGTGCGGTCGCACTCCTCGATGGGCTGCTTCTCCGGCTCGCCGTAGGTGGCCGCCGTGGAGGAGAACACGATCTTGTCCACGCCGTGGGCCTTCATGGCGTTCAGCAGGGACACCGCGCCTTCCACGTTGTTGCCGTAGTATTTCAGGGGGTCGGTCACGCTCTCGCCCACCAGGGAGAAGGCGGCGAAGTTGATGACGCCGTCGATCTTGTTCTCCGTGAACAGGCGGTCGAGGAACGCGGCGTCCCGCAGGTCGCCTACATAGAGCTTCCGCGCCCCCTTGACGGCCTGCCAGTGGCCGGTGCGCAGGTTGTCCGCCACCACCACCTCATAGCCGCGTTTGACCAGCATGGCCACCATGTGGCTGCCGATATAGCCGGCACCGCCGGCCACCAAAATGGTTTTCATATACACATCCTCCTCGTTTTATACGCTGTGGATAAATCTTAAAAACGCCTCGCGGCCCTCCGGCGTACACTTGTAGACACCGGCGTGCTCCAGCACGGCGGCAAACACCGCGCCCACCTCCCGCCGCAGGAGCTCCTCGGCGTTGTCCGCCGTGAAAGCATAGCGGGTCTTCAGATCGTCCGCCCAATCCGCGTGCTTGCGCAGTGTCTCGTCCTGCCGCAGATCGTCGCCGCGCACCAGAGCCTGCGCCACGCCGTGCAGCTCGTCCTTCAGCCGGGCGGGCAGCACCGCAAGACCCATGACCTCGATGAGGCCGATGTTCTCCTTCTTGATGTGGTGCAGCTCCTGATGGGGGTGGTAGACGCCGAGGGGATATTCCTCCGTGGTGATGTTGTTGCGCAGCACCAGATCCAGCTCGAACTGTCCCTCCCGCATACGGGCGATGGGGGTGATGGTGTTGTGCATCTCGCCGTCCGTCTCCGCGAAAATGAAGGCCGCCTCGTCCGTATAGCCCCGCCACGCGGCGAGGATGCGGTCCGCCAGCTCCACCAGACGCCGGTCATCGGCGCAGCGCAGACGGATCACGGACATGGGCCACTTGACGATGCCCGCCTCCACATCCGGGAAGTCCCGGAAGGCCACCGTCTGCTCAATCGGCGCCCGCTCCATGGCGAAGGTGTAGCAGCCGCCCTGAAAGTGGTCGTGGCTCAGGATGGAGCCGCCCACAATGGGAAGATCGGCGTTGCTGCCCACAAAGTAGTGGGGGAACTGCTTGACGAAGTCCAGCAGCTTGCGGAAGGTGGCCTTCTCGATCTTCATGGGGGTGTGGCGGCCGTTAAAGACGATGCAATGCTCGTTGTAGTAGACATAGGGGCTGTACTGGAGGAACCAGTCCTCCCCGTTGATGGTGACAGGAATGACCCGGTGATTCTGCCGGGCGGGATGGTTGAGCCGTCCCGCATACCCCTCGTTCTCCTTGCAGAGCAGGCACTTGGGATAGCCGCTCTGGGGCGCTGCCTTGGCCGCGGCGATGGCGCGGGGATCCTTCTCCGGCTTGGAGAGATTGATGGTGATGTCCAGTTCGCCGTAGGCGGTGGCGGCCTGCCACTTCACGTCCCGCGCAATACGGTAGCGCCGGATATAGTCGGTGTCCTGACTGAATTGGTACAGCCAGTCCGTGGCCTCCCTTGGGGACGCCTGATACCGCCGGAAAAAGTCCTGTATGACCTGCGAGGGCCGGGGCGTCAAGCGCCCCATCAGCTCCGTGTCGAACAGGTCGCGGCTGGTAACGTCGTCGTGGATCAGTCCCCGCGCTGCCGCGTCGTCCAGCAGCTCCCGCAGGATATCCTCCAGCGGCCTCTCCTGCGCCTCCTGCGGCTCCTCCCAGCTATCCAGCCGCATGGCCTCCAGCAGGGCGTTTGCCGCCCATGTGCGGTCGCTTTCCTCTATCAGACCCGTGCGGACTGCGTAGCCCACCAGATCCTTGATGGCTTGGTCTCTCATGCTCCGTTCTCCTTATCCCAATCTGACGCCGCCGGCGGGACGGATCATCACCGTATGGCAGCGGCCCTGCCCCAGCACCGCCTCCGTTTTTTCCTTGAAGCTGTCCAGCTGCTCCAGCGGCACAAAGGCCTGCGCCGTGCCGCCGAAGCCGCCGCCGTGGACGCGCACGGCGCCCCGGTCAGCCAGCAGCGCCTCGCACAGGGCGATGGTCACCATCAGCTCCTGCGCGGCGGTGCTGCCGGTAGGGATGATGTTCTGCAAATACATGGCGGAGGAGCGCCCGGACTCCCGCACCAGTGCCAGAAAACGGTCAAAGTCGCCCTGCTCCAGCGCCTCTTTTTCCGCCTTGGCGCGGCGGTTCTCCGCATAGACGTGGAAGGCGCGGTTCACGGCGCGGTCGCCCGCCGCCGCTCTGACCTGAGGCAGCCGCGCCAGGAAGTCCGCCTCCGGCACCTCCCGCAGCACCTCCTTGCCGAACACGCGGCACACCGCCCGCAGCTCATCGGTGATGGCGCGGTACTCGTCGGTCAGCCCCTCGTGACCGGCGCCGGAGTCCAGAATGCAAAGGGCATAGCCGTAGGCGTGGAGATCCACGTCCAGCTTCTCCACCACCGGGCACGCCGTATCCGCAAAGTCGATGGACACCACGCCGCCCACCGAGGACGCCATCTGATCCATCAGGCCGCAGGGCTTTCCGAAGAATACGTTTTCCGCGTACTGACCGATCTGGGCCAGCTCCACCGCCGTGCAGCGTCCCTCCCAGAACAGCTCGTTGAGCATGGTGCCGATCAGCACCTCATAGGCGGCGGAGGAGCTGAGGCCGCTGCCCTTGGGGACAGTGGAGGTCATGTAGACATCCAGCCCCTTGCCCGCCAGGTCGCAGCCCAGCTCGCTCATGCGGGCGGCCACGCCCCGGATCAGCGCCGCAGAGGTGTTGACCTCCTCCACCTGCGGCGTCAGCTGGCAGAGCGCCACCTCCGTCATGGGGTAGCCCTGCGACAGCACGCGGATAACGCCGCTGTCGTTGGGCGCCGCCGCCGCCAGAATGTCCAGATCCACGGCGGCCGCCAGCACACAGCCGTGCTGATGGTCCGTGTGGTTGCCGCCGAGCTCCGTGCGGCCGGGCGCGCTGAACAGCGCCTCTGCCGGACGGCCAAAGGTCTTGTTAAAGCCCGCCATTACCTGCTCGCAGCGGGCGCGTGCCTTTTCCGCGCCCTCCGTACCGTAAAGCCGGGTCAGCGTTTTGGCAAACGCCTCCTGCTGCAAATAGTTTTCCAGCCCTGTATGCATCATCGCTTACGTCTCCTTGTTTCTTCGGGTATTTCCTGCCCTTACGGGCTTTTTTCTATCTATGCCGCGCCTGTAAAGCGTCTCAGTCCTCCAGGCTCTCCGCCGTGACCGCCTCGTACCGCAGCCACACATAGCTGCCGTCCGTCAGCGTCACATTCTGCGAGGGCTCGCCGCCTGCCGAAAGGGAGACGGCCAACCCCATGATATTCTCCGCCAGGCCGGTGGCGTCGTTGCGGACGGTACCCTTCAGCGTCCCCTCCCGCAGCGCCTCCAGCGCCGGCGGCGTGGCGTCCACGCCCACGATAAAGGGCATGGTGCTCTTGTCCAGACCGGCCTCCGTGCAGGCGTCGATGGCGCCCAGCGCCATATCGTCGTTGTTGGCAAAGACCACCTCGATGCCCGTGCCGTATTCCCGCAGCCACTGGCACATCCGAATGGCGGCCTGTCCGCGCTGCCAGTTGGCAGCGTCGCTGGCCAGCTTCTCCGTGGCGACCCCCGCCCCTGTCAGGGTGGAGATGCAGTATTCCGTCCGCAGCAGGGCATCCTGGTGTCCCGGCTCGCCCTCCAGCATCACATACTGGAGCACACCGTCGCCGTTCCGATCCAGCGCCTCCTCATGGCTCCGCCATGCGTCCAGCACCAGCTCACCCTGCAATATACCGGCGTCGCTTGCGGGAAGCCCGACATAGTAGGCGTGCTTCCAGCGGCGCAGATCCTCCTCCACCGGCTCGCGGTTGAAGAAGATCACCGGTACGCCCGCCGCCTGCGCCTTGTCGATGATGACAGCCGCCGCCGTGCGGTCCACGATGTTGACGCAGATCACGTCGTATCCCCGCTCCAGAAAGCGATCCACCTGCTCGTTCTGGGTGGTCTGGCTCTCCTTGCCGTCGGTGATATACAGGTTGATCTTGACGTTCCGCGCCTGCTCCTCCTCCAGCGCCACCCGCTGCAATTCCCGGGCCACCGTGTCGATGAAGGTGTCCTCCTGCTGGTACAGCGCCACCCCGATCCGAAGGGTGGCGCTGCTCTCCCCGTCTGCGCGGCAGGCGGGCAGCGTCAGCAGCAGCGTCAGCGCGGCTATGATGCAGCCGATCCTTTTCATACCGTCTCCTCTCTGCCCCGCGTTACGTCACGGGGAACAGCAGCTTCTGGTTATCGCTGTCGTACATGGTCTCCTGCCGGACGATGGAAAATGCCACCGGCGAGGCGGCTGTCCAGTCCTCGTGCCGCGCCAGCGCCGCAGCAGCCTCCACCGCCAGATACCCGGTAGAGAACACGTTCACCGCGGTGATGGCCGTCACGCGCCCCTTTTCCAGAGCGGCGGCAATGCTCGAGGTGGAGCCGCAGCCGTAGAGCAGCGGAAAGGTGTCCTCCCCCCGGGACAGCTCCGCTATATCCGCCAGTGCCGCCGCCTCAAAGGCGATGATCGCCCGGGGCCGCTCGATCCGCAGGATGTCCGGCAGAGAGGTGGTGTCCGGGTCCCACTTGTACACGCGGACCTGCCGCCCCTCCCGCTCCAGAACGGCCTTGGCCGCCTCCATCCGCTCCCGTATGCCGTTGTCACCGGGCAGGCTGTCCAGCAGCAGCACCGTGCCTCCCGCAGGTACGCCGTTGAGCGCCGCCGCGCCCAATGCCTCGCCCAGCGCCTGATGGTCCATGGTGATGGAGGCTGCCGCCCCCCATGCGGTCATGTCCGTCTCCACCGTGACCAGTGTGGTCTTTCCGGCGGCAGCGGATACCGCGTCGCCCAGCGCCTCCCGATCCGCCGGGATCAACAGGACGGCAGACGCCGCCCCCGCCACCTCGCGCTCCAGCAGCTGTGCCTGCTGGACGGCGCTGTTGTCCTCGGCGGGGATCAGAAAGCGCAGCTCCACATTCAGATCCTGCGCCGCCTGCTCCATGCCCTTGCGCATGGTGGACACGGCGCCGTCTCCATCCCGCAGGATGACGGACATCTCCAGCAGCGGCGGCTGGTGGTGCTTTTCGCCGGGGGCGAAGGCCAGCAGGCAGAACAGCACGCTCAGCCCGATCAGGGGAAGCACCAGCTGTAACCATGCTTTTCGACTCACTGCTCCCCCTCCTTCCGATATTTCCGCGCATCGCCCTCCGTCAGCGCGGGCAGACAGATCCGTACCAGCGTCCCGTTGTCCGGCTCACTGCGGATGGTCAGGCCGTACTCTCCGCCGAAGGTCAGCCGGATGCGCTGGTGTACGTTGCGGAAGCCGATGCCGGAGCCCTTGGCTTTGGCGGCGCTCCGCTCCCTGCCGGGTGTCAGGAGCTGTTCCACGACCTCCTCCGACATACCCGGCCCATTGTCCTCCACCTCGATGATCACCTGCTCCCCCTCGCGGAAGGCGCGGATGTGGATCTCGCCCTCGCCGTCGGCATACTCCATGCCGTGGTAGATGGCGTTTTCCAGAATAGGCTGGACGATCAGCTTGATGGTGTACAGCTTTTCGACCCCCGGCTCCACGGTGATATCGGCAGAGAATTTATTCTTATAACGCATCTTCTGGATGGTCAGATAGTTGCGTGCGTGCTCGATCTCGTCCCCGATGGGGATGATGTTGCTGCCCTTACTCAGGGAGATCCGGAAAAACCGCGCCAGCGCCGTCAGCATGACCACTGCCTCCTGCGTCCGGCCGTTCTCCGTCATCCACACCACGCTGTCCAGCGTGTTGTACAGGAAGTGCGGGTTGATCTGAGATTGCAGCACGTCCAGCTCACTGCGGCGTTTTTCCTCCTCCTGTTGGAGGATGTCCTCCATCAGGTGGCGCATGGTGGACACCATGGACTGCACCGAGCGGCTCAGATGCTCCACCTCGTAGGGGCCGTCCACGTTGAAGTCCACGGACTCCGCCCCCTTTTCCAGCTCCTTCACCGCATGGTCCAGCTTTTTCATAGGTGCGGTGATCCACTCTGAGAGCCGCAGGTTCACGAACACCAGCAGGAAGATGGAGAAGGACACCACGAACAGGGCAAACAGCAGAAGCTGGCTGTAATTGTCCCGCAGCGTCTCCGTCGGCACCACGCCCACCAGCTTCCAGCCGGTATAGCCCACGGTCTTCACCGTCACCTGCCGCTTCTGGGACTGGAACACCTCCGTATGGGTGCCGTCGGCATACCCGGCGGCTGTCAGATTGTTCTCCTCCTGCAAGCCCGCGTAGAGAAGCTGCTGGCGGGGGTGGTAGATGACCTCCCCGTTCCCGTCGATAAGGTAGAGGTAACCCTGCCCGTTGGAGAAGGACACGTCCTTGCAGATCTGCTCGATGCCGCTGAAGTTCATATCCACCAGCAGCACGCCGCTTTCCATATTTCCCCCGCGTGTCAGCTCCACATGGCGGCTGAGAGATACCACCCAGTGGTACCGCGAGTCCGGGTCCTCAAACAGGTTCTGCACATGGGGCGTGGAGAAATGCAGATTCTCAATGCGCTCCATGGCGACGGTGAACCACCCCTCGCGGCTTGGCGTCACGCTGTTTTTCAGCTCCGTCAGCGGTGTGGCGGAGATCAGTCCGCCGTTCTCGTCGAATACCGCCAGTGACACCAGCACATCCCTGTCCTTGGCGTACAGCAGCTCCAGCGCATCGTGCAGCTCCTGCGCCGTGCCGTCCTGCTCCAGATCCGCGTTCTTGATGACCCGGTAATACACCGTGTCCGATACCCGCATCATGTTGCGCAGGTAGCTGTCCAGACTCCAGTTTACCTGCGCCAGCACCCGCTGGCTGTTCTCCGCCGCCATCTCGTTGGCGGAGGAGGAGAAGCGCAGCAGCAGCGCCATGCCCAGAAACAGCATACCCACCACCGCCACGGCGGTGAAGGCGATAGACAGGATCATCTGGATGCCGGAACGGTGGTACAGCGCCTTCCACCGCGCTTTCCATCCGGACGCTATTTTCTCCACAGGCGGCTCCCCTCTCTGTCTGTTATTTCCCCTCACTGCGGTATTTAGTGGGCGTCGCCCCAAAGTGCCGCTTGAACACATAGCTGAAGTAGTTGGGGTCGTCATACCCGCACCGCTGGGCGATGAGGTACGTCTTATCCTCCGTGCTGCGGATGGCCTCGGCCGCCGCCTCCATCCGCACCTTGGTGACGTAGGCGGTAAAGCTGGTGCCTGTCTCCCGCTTGAACAGCGTGGAAAAATAGGTGGAGCTGAGATGCAGATAGGCGCACAGCTTTTCCACCGACAGGTCGCTCTCGGCATAGTGCTGGCGGATATACTCCTTGGCTGTCTCCACGGTCTGCCCCGCCGAGTCCGTCTGGCGGCGGCGGATCAGGGTGTGGAGGCGCAGGCAGCGCTCGGCGCACCAGCCCTCCAGCTCCGCCAGCGTGGGAAGCTCAGGCTCCTGCATGGGCAGGGAAAAATCGGTGCCGAAGACCTCCTCCACCCCTACGCCGGAGCGGCGGGTCATCTTCAGAAGGTGGGTCACCAGCTCCATGAGGAACAGGTGGTACTGTCCGGCGGCAGGGTTAGCCTGCCGGATCTTTCCCGCCAGCGCGGCAGCCGCCTGCCGGATCTCCTCCTCGTTTCCCAGCTTGATCGCCGCGGTCAGCGCCCGCTCGTCCGCCTCCTCGAAGGAGAGGACGGGGCCGCCGTCCGGCTCCAGGTCGCCGATATAGATGACCTGTCCCCGGCCCACCATGGAGCGGTACTCCAGCGCCGTCCGCGCCTCGGCGGAGGAGCGCGCCATACCGGACAGCTCCCGGCACGGTGCGCCTACGCCCACCGTCAGCGTCAGCCCCAGATAGGAGGCCGCCAGCGTACAGGCGCGGTCTAAGCTGCGGATCAGGTCGTAGATGGTAAATGTCTCCGTCAGGCTGACGATCAGCGCCACCCAGTCGTTGTACAGGGAGAGCCTGCACCGGTCCGCCGTCAGCGTCTCCTCCAGCAGGTTCTGTACCGACAGGGTGGACAGGGCATCCCGGCTGTTGTCGCTGCCGATGTAGGCAAGGCCCACCGTCCACTCCTCGCCCCGCAGGTCGATGTCCAGACGCGCCGCCCGGTCACGCTCCGTTCCCGGCTCGATGCGGCCGTCCAGCAGGTTGGTGTAGAACAGCTCCCGCAGGATGGGCAGGTTCTCCGTGTACCGGCTGCGGAGAAGCTCCATGTTCCGCCGCTCCGCACGCTCCCGGTCCAGCTCCTCCTTCAGCCGCCGCAGCACGGCGGACAGCTCATCGGCGTTGATGGGCTTGAGGATATACTCCACCACGTTCATCTGGATGGCCTGCTTGGCATATTCAAAGGCGTCGAAGCCGGAGAACACCACGAACCGGGAGGCGGGCAGCCGGTCTGTCAGGATCCGGCACAGCTCCAGCCCGTCCATAAACGGCATCTTGATATCCGTCAGGATCACATCCGGCCGCAAGGTCTCCGCCAACTCCAGCGCGTCCTGTCCGTTGGCGGCCTCGCCCACCAGCGAAAAGCCCAGCCCCAGCCAGTCCATTTTGCGGCTGATACCCTCGCGGATATCCTCCTCATCGTCCACCAGCAGCACACGGTACAGCTCCACGGCTCCGACCCCCTCTCAGTTTCCACGTGGTATCATCACGCTTTTGCGTTCAGTATACCATATATTCCCCCAAAAACAAAGATGGCTCGCAGATGCGCGCCATCTTTGTGTAAGATCACTTTTTCACCAGATATTTCCGCATATCCAGCGCACAGGCGAACAGGATGATGCCGCCCTTGATGAGGTACTGCAGATCCTGCGGCACGCCTACCATGGCCAGACCCACGAAGATCAGACGCAGCATCAGAACGCCGATGACGATACCTCTGATCTTACCGATGCCGCCCACGAAGGACACACCGCCGATGACGCAGGCCGCAATGGCGTCCAGCTCATAGTTCAGGCCGGTGTTGGCGGTGTTGGAGCCGATACGCGCGCCCTCGATAAAACCGGTAAAGCCGTACATGGCGCCTGCCAGCGCAAAGACGCCCACCGTCACGGCGAACACGTTGACGCCGGAGACACGGGCGGCCTCCTCGTTGGAGCCCAGTGCGAACATGTTCTTACCGAAGGTGGTCTTGTTCCAGATGAACCACATCACCGCCGTCAGCACGATGGCGAACAGCACATAGTTGGGGATGGGAACGCCGCCCAGCTTGAAGAGGCTGCCCTTGACGAAGTTGGTGTAGGACGGGTCAAGGTTGGAGATGGCCATGCCCTTGTTGTTGCCCATCTGGACATACAGCAGCAGGCAGGTATACAGGATCAGCTGCGTGCCCAGCGTCACGATGAAGGGGTGCAGCTTGAACTTTGCCACGAAGAAGCCGTTGAAGCAGCCCACGGCGGCGCCGATGAGCATGGCCAGCAGGATCACCACGATGATGGGCAGCGTGCCGATCTCGGGCCACATCTTGTTGGCAAGGTTGGCGGCATTCTGCAGCAGAGACGCGGAGATGCAGGCGGTCAGACCCACCACGCGGCCTGCGGACAGGTCGGTACCGGTCAGCACGATACAGCCGGCGATACCCAGTGCAGCGGGCAGGTACGCCGCCGTCTGGGAGAGGATGTTGATGAGGGATGGGGGCTTGATAAAGTTGGGGTTCTTGATGGCGATATAGATGACCGCGATGGCCATGATGATGAGCAGTGCGTTGTTCAGCAGGATGTCGCCCACCCGCTTGGCCGTCCACGGCTGGCGGACTTTGGCTTCCTTTGCCTGCGCTTTCGTTTCGTTGTTCACGGTAGTCGCTCCTCCTTACACATATTTGGCCGCCAGCGTCAGGATCTCCTCCTGACTGGTGCTGCGCGCGTCCACCTCGCCGGCCAGAATGCCGTTGGACATGACCAGAATACGGTCACAAATGCCCAGCAGCTCCGGCATCTCGGAGGACACCACGATGACACCCTTCCCCTCCTTGGCGAGGTCGAGGATAAGCTGGTAAATTTCGTATTTAGCGCCCACGTCGATACCGCGGGTAGGCTCGTCCAACAGCAGGATCTCCGGCTTCGTCAGAAGCCAGCGGCCGATAATGACCTTCTGCTGGTTGCCGCCGGAAAGCGAGCGGATCTGCGTGGTCTGGCTGGGCGTCTTGATATGCATGGCCTGGATCGCCCAGTCGGTATCCTTTTTCATGGCTTTCTCGCTGAGGTAGAGACTGCCTTGCTTGCCGTTGACACGCAGTCCTCCCCGCAGATAGCTGTTCAGGTTGGAAATAACGGTATTTTCCTTGATATCGCGGATGCCGAAAATACCGGTGGCACGGCGCTCCTCCGTCAAAAGGGCAAAGCCGTTCTTGATGGCCTCCCGGGGGGATCTGTTCTTGATCTCCTTGCCGTGGAGGCGGATGGTGCCGCTGCCCTTGGTCATGGCGCCGAACAGATTCTCCAGCACCTCGGTGCGGCCGGAACCGTCCAGTCCGGCGATGCCCAGCACCTCGCCCTTGCGGAGCTGGAAGCTGGCCTCCTTCAGACGGGTATACTTACCGGACAGGTTTTCTACCTCCAGGATCACGTCGCCGGGTACATTGTCCTTGGGCGGGAAGCGGTTGGTCAGCTCGCGGCCCACCATCAGCTTGATGATCTCGCCCATGGTCAGATCCTTTGCGTGGCGGGTGGCCACCCACTGACCGTCGCGCATGATGGTGACCTCGTCGCTGATGCGGAGGATCTCATCCATCTTGTGACTGATATAGATAATGCCGCAGCCGCGCTGGCGCAGCATATTGATGATGCGGAACAGGTGCTCCACCTCGGCCTCCGTCAGAGAGGAGGTCGGCTCGTCGAACACGATGACCTTGGCGTTGTAGCTGACGGCCTTGGCGATCTCCACCATCTGCCGCTGGGAGACGGGCAGCGTGGACATGATGGCCTTGGGATCCACATGCACGTCCAGCTCCTCAAAGACCTCCCGCGTGCGCTTACGCATGGTGGACTCGCTGACCATGATGCCGCCCGTCTTGGGGTAGCGGCCCAGCCAGAGGTTGTCCATCACGCTGCGGGTCAGCGCCTGATTCAGCTCCTGATGGACCATGGCGACGCCGTTTTCCAGCGCCTCCTTCGAATTTTTGAAATCAACTTCCTTGCCGTCCAAAATGATGGTGCCGCTATTTTTGGCATAGATACCAAACAGGCACTTCATCAGCGTGGATTTTCCCGCGCCGTTCTCGCCCATCAACGCATGGACGGTACCGGGCCGGACGGTAAGGGAAACGCCGTCCAGCGCCTTGACACCCGGGAATTCCTTTGTGATTTCCCGCATTTCCAGCAATGCCGGCTGCTCCATATGCGTTTTCCTCCTGTCTGCATTATTTCCGCAGCGCATTCGCAGCGCCGCACAGTCCGCTCCTCTGCGGGTCAAAAGCGGCCCGGTAAACGAACCGCCTGCGATGTAAAGCGGGGCTGTCGAACCGACAGCCCCGCTTTCCTTGGTGCTTCAAATGGGGCGAGAGACTAAGCCTTTGGCTTATTCGCCGGTGTAGGTGGCGTAAGGCACGCGGATCTTGGCAACACCCTCATCGACGTTGAAGGAAGCGGTGTTGTCCATCAGGTTGCCGCCGCCGTTGACGCTGCTGACCAGGTTCAGGATGGTGGAGGCCATGCCCTCAGCGTCCTGCTTGATGGTACCGGTCATCTTGCCCTCGTTGATGAGCTGCTTGGCGGAATCGGTGGCATCCACGCCGAAGACGGGGATAGTCTTGCCCTCGCCGTTGTTGTAGCCGGCGCCCTGCAGAGCAGAAACAGCGCCCTCGGCCATGCCGTCGTTGTTGCAGATGATCAGCTCGACCATGTTGCCGTTGGCCTCGGAGTACTCGGGCAGGATGGTAGCCATGTAGTCGTTGGCAGCCTGAGCGGACCACTTGCCGTTCTGGTCGACCAGATACTTATCGGTGGCGGAAGCGTTGTAGTAGACCAGCTCGGGCTTGCCGGCAGCGGTCAGAACAGCGTTGGCATCCTCGACGCCGAACTGGGTGCGGGCCTCGGCCTCAGCGTTGCCCTCCTGGCCCTTGAACATCACGTAGGTGATCTGGCCGTCGCCGTTCAGGTCGACCTCGTCATAGTGAGCCAGCAGGTACTCGCCCACCAGCTGACCCTGCATGTGGCCGGCCTCGGGAGCGTTGGTGCCAACGAAGGCGCACTTGTCATAGCTGCTCACCACTTCGTCAGCAACCTCGCGGTTGAAGAAGATGATGGGGATACCGGCGGTACGGGCAGCCTCAACAGCGTTCTGCGCAGCGTCGGGAGAGGAAGTCTCCACGATGTTGACGATCAGCAGGTTGGCGCCGTTGGCGATGGCGGTGTTGATCTGGTCGGTCTGCTGGGCCTGGTTGCCGGCGCCGTCGAAGTTGTCGTACTTGACGCCCATGGCATCCAGCTGGCTGTTCATGGAGTTGCGGACGCTGGAGATGTACACGTCGGAGAAGTCATAGTAGAACACGCCCACGTTCAGCTCGGAAGCGTCGGTGTTGCCCTGATCGCCGTTATCGGGCTGCTTCTGCTCGCCGCAGCCGGCCAGCAGAGCCAGCACCATCACGGCGGACAGGAGAATAGCAAGAGTCTTTTTCATCTTAGTTCCTCCTAAAAGATTGTCCGGTCAAGGTGATGCGCTCACCTTGCCAGTATGGCCCTATTGTATCGGCTCTCATTCCAAAAGGCGATAGAAAAAACTTCACTGTTATAGGAAAAATCTCATGGACTTCCGGCGGTTCGGTTGAAAATTTTCCAGTTTTTACCGCACAACCCGTATTTTATACTGCGGCGGGCGCGCCGTCCGTTGGCCGCCGTCTTGACAAGGCGGGCGGTGTCCGATATAGTGACAGCATCAACTGTATGAAGGACGGCGGCCCCGGCTTTTCCCGAAAAGCCCGCCGCTGCAAGGAGGCGGAGATGGAGCAGATATATGATATGATCGTCATTGGCGGCGGCCCCGCCGGATACACCGCCGCCCTCTACGCCGCCCGCGCCGGGCTTTCCACGCTGGTGCTGGAAAAGCTCTCCGCAGGCGGGCAGATGGCGCTGACGGAACGGATCGACAACTACCCCGGCTTTGCAGAGGGCATCGACGGCTTCACGCTGGGCGAAAGGATGCAGCAGGGTGCGGAGCGGTTCGGCGCGGTGACGGAATACGCGGAGGTCTATGCAGCCCGCCTTTCCGAAGGGATCAAAACGCTGGAGACAGACGCAGGCGTCTTTCGCGGCCGCACGGTGGTCATCGCCGCCGGCGCCTCCCCCCGCACGCTGGGCGTTCCCGGTGAGGACGCGCTGGTAGGCCGGGGCGTCCACTACTGCGCCGCCTGCGACGGCGCGTTCTATCAGGGCAAGACCGTAGCGGTGGTGGGCGGCGGCAACTCCGCCGCAGCGGACGCCCTCACCCTGTCCCGCATCGCCCGAAAAGTCTATCTCATCCACCGGCGGGACAGCCTTCGCGCCACCAAGGTCTACCACCAGCCGCTGCTGGATGCGCCCAATGTGGCGCTCTGCTGGAACAGCGCCGTTGCCGCGCTGCTCCATGATGCGCATCTGACGGGACTGCGTCTGCGGGACACGGAGACAGGCGCGGAGCGGGAGCTTGCCTGCGACGGCGTGTTTGTCAGTGTGGGGCGCTCCCCCGCCACGGCGCTTTTCCGGGAGGAGCTGATGCTGGACGACGCCGGGTACATCGCGGCGGATGAATCCACCCGCACCAGCCTCCCCGGCGTATTCGCCGCCGGCGACGTGCGTACCAAGGTGCTGCGGCAGGTGGTCACCGCTGCGGCCGACGGCGCGATGGCCGCCCATTACGCGGCAGAGTATCTGGCGGAGAACCGGTAACGTCGTTCCCCGCGCAAACGAGAACAAGCGGCTCGCCCCATCGGATGCAACGCATTCCGATACGGCGAGCCGCTTTGTTTTTTTTTTTATGGTGTGGGGTGTGGCTCAGCCCTTATCGTCAGCCAGCGCCGTGTTGATCAGCGCCTGCAGCACCTCCATCTGACCGTCGCCGGTGATGGCACCCACAATGGGCTCACCCACGATATTGCCATTCCGGTCCACCACATAGGTGGCGGGATAGGCGTAGACGTTCTCCGTGAACTTGCCCGCCTCGCTGTCGGCGTCGAAATACACGTTCTGATAGGTAGCGCCGCTCTTGGTCAGGACATCCTTGGCATCCGCGATAGCCGCCGCATCGCCGCCCAGCGTGAAGGCGTTGATGCCCACCACGGCGCCGCCCTTGCCGGCCGCTTCCTTGTGCAGCGCCTCCAGATCGCCCAGCTCGCCCACGCAGGGCTTGCAGGTGGTGAACCAGAAATTCACCACGGTGAAGGCGTTGCCGCTGAACAGCTTGTCGCTGCTGACATCGTTGCCGTCCAGATCCTTGCCGGTGAAGGCGGGGAACTTGGTGGCATTGCTGTCGGCGGTGGTTCCGCCGGAGACGATGCCGTCAGAGGGGACATCCTCCGAGGGAACGCTCGTGCCGCCGGAGGAGGCGTCCAGCAGGCCGGGGAATTTCTCCTCCAGCGCAGCCATCTTGTCCTCCAGGTCCTTGATCTCCGTGGCGCCATTCGTCAGCAGCGTCAGCTCCTTCTCGTCGAACTTATCCTTGGCGGTCTCAATGGTCTTGAGCAGGAAATCGCCGTAGTTGTTGCCGGCCTCCATCATGGCCATGCCCTTGTCTGCGGACAGAAAGACCTTCTCCCACAGCTCGGAATCGTTCGTCAGGATCTCGGTCTCCTGCGCCATCAGCTGGTCGTAGAGGGCTCTGGCCTCCTCCACGGTCTGGGGCTCGCCGTTGTTGTTGTTCTGATTCTCCGCGGGCTTATTGCCGCAGGCGGCCATGCTGCCCACCAGCAAGAGGGCCAGCAGCAGGGACAGGATCTTCTTCACGTTCATTTTGATTCCTCCGTTTTTACTTCAGTTGTTGTCTGTTCGCTTGTGATTTGCTGTTTGCCGCTGCCGAAGCCGTAGCGGAAAGAAACGGCGTCGGTGGGGCAGGCGCGGATGCACATGCCGCAGCGGATACACTCGGTATGATTGGGGCTCTTGGTCACGTCCACATCCATCTTGCAGACCTTGGCGCACTTTCCGCAGGAGACGCACTTGCTTTTATCCACCTGCATCTGGAACAGGGACACCTTGTTCAGCAGGGCGTAAAACGCGCCCAAGGGACACAGCCACTTGCAGAAGGGGCGGTAGAACACGATGCTCAGGACGATCACCGTCAGCAGCACGATGAACTTCCATGTGAACAGGCTGCCCAGCGCCGCCCGGATGCCGGCGTTGGCCAAAGACAGCGGGATCGCGCCCTCCAGCACGCCCTGGGGACAGAGATACTTGCAGAAGAAGGGGTCGCCCATGCCAAGCTGGTTGGTCACCAGCACCGGCAGCAGCACCACCATCACCAGCAGCACCACATACTTGAGATACGTCAGCGGCTTCAGCTTTTTGGTGGAGAGCTTCTTCGTGGGGATCTTGTGCAGCAGCTCCTGAAACCAGCCGAAGGGGCAGAGGAAGCCGCAGATCACACGTCCCAGCAGTACCCCCAGCAGAATGAGGAAGCCCGTAATATAATAGGAGAAGCGGAATTTGGACGAGCCGACCACCGCCTGAAACGACCCGATGGGACAAGCGCCCGAGGCCGCCGGACAGGAGTAGCAGTTCAGTCCCGGCACGCAGACGGCCTTCCCCTTTCCCTGATACAGACCGCCCTTGAGAAAGTTGGGCAGGTGGATGTTTGTCAGCAGCGTCGCCCCCGCCTGTATCCAGCCCCGAAAGCGGGCCAAAAGATGGGACAAGCCCGAAGTCTTCTTATCCAATGCCCACACACTCCAAACATAATCTGATCGCCTTGCTCAGCACGGTGTCTACCTCGCCGCGCCAGACGCCGTAGCCCAGCATGGCAGCGCCGAGCAGCAGCAGCGCGGCCTGCACGACCGCCTTTTTTCCATGGCTCATCTTATCACCCTTTCCTTTTTCTGCAGCTATCATAGCACGGCGCAGTTAAATTCCTTGTTAAGAACGAAAATTTAACACAAACCTTATCCGCTTCTGCTATAATAGACGCAAATCATCATATCGCCGCCATTTTTCTCGCCCGGCGAGACCGGGCAGCCGAAAAAGGAGGCAAATGATACCTTGATGTGCGGCGTCACGGTATCATAATACTCGCAGAAGAATCACAATGCAAGTATAAGGAGGGCTTTTATGCACCTTTTAATTGTAGAGGATGAGCGCGCCCTGTGCGATACCATCGCCCGCAGTCTGCGGCGCTCGGCTTACAGTGTGGACTGCTGCTTCGACGGCGAAAAAGCACTGGAGCTATTAGATACAGAGCGGTACGATCTGGTGCTGCTGGATCTGAACCTGCCGAAAAAGGACGGCATGACGGTACTGCGGACGCTGCGGCAGACGGACAGGGAGACGCCGGTGCTGATCCTCTCCGCCCGCAGCGAGGTGGCGGACAAGGTGGAGGGACTGGACGCCGGCGCCAACGACTATCTGGCAAAGCCCTTCCATCTGGCGGAGCTGGAGGCCCGCATCCGCAGTCTGACCCTGCGGCAGTTCACCCAACAGGACGTGCTGCTCACCTGCGGCGGCCTGTCCTTCGACACCCGCGCCCGGACTGCCTGCGCCGACGGGCAGCCGCTGACCCTCACCCGCAAGGAGACGGGCATTCTGGAGTACCTGATGCTCCATCAGGGCCGCCCTGTCAGTCAGGAGGAGCTGATGGAGCACGTCTGGGACAACAGCGTGGACAGCTTCAGCAATTCCATCCGTGTGCACATCTCCGCGCTGCGGAAGAAGCTGCGTGCCGCGCTGGGCTATGACCCTATCTGCAACCGCATCGGCGAGGGGTATCTGCTGGGAGGTGCGGCGCAATGAAAAAGCTGTCTCTCCAGTGGCGCATCACGCTGATGACCGCCCTGCTCATCGGCATCACCTGCGTGGCCATGAATTATCTGCTGGGCTGCTCCGGGCGGCACTACATGGACTCCATCGGCACCTCCATCCAATTCTCCGGCGACGATACCGGGGGCGAGCCGGCCTGCTTCGACCCGGAGCTGGCGGAGGACGATCAGGAGCTGACCATCATCGTTCACGGCGCGCAGGCATCCTTCATCACCACCAACTGGTATATCACCGCCGCGGTGATGGTGCTGGGCGGCGTGCTGGCCTACTTCGTCAGCGGCCACGCCCTCAAGCCTCTGCGCTCCTTTGCCGCGCAGGTAGAGAAGGTGGAGCCCAACAATCTGACCGACATGAAGATCACCGAGGAGGTGCTGCCGGAGTTCCGGCAATTCAGCCGCTCCTTCAATCAAATGCTGGATCGGCTGGACGAGGGCTTTACCGCCCAGCGGCAGTTCACCGGCAACGCTGCCCACGAGCTGCGCACACCGCTGGCGCTGATGCAGGCGCGTATCGAGCTGTTCGCCGACGAGCATCCGGCTATGCTGCCGGAGACGGCGGAGTTCCTGTCCCTGCTGCGGGAGCAGACGGAGCGTCTGACCCAGATGACAAAGACGCTGCTGGAGATGAGCGGCCTGCAAAGCGTGCCGCGGAACGACCGCATCCAGCTCGCCCCCATGATAGAGGAGATCCTCACCGACCTTGCGCCGCTGGCGGAGAAAAACGGCATTACGCTGGCCTGTGACGGCGACGGCGCCATGACCGGCAGCGATGGGCTGATCTACCGGCTGCTGTTCAACCTGACCGAAAACGCCATCCGTTACGGCCGGCCGGACGGGGCGGTGCGCATCGCGGTCAGCGAGGCGGACGGGAATGTACAGATCCGCGTCCGCGACCACGGTCCCGGCATCCCGGAGGCGGAGCTTGCCCGCATTCACGCGCCCATCGGGCTGGACATTCTCGGCCAGACTCCGGCGGAGATCGCCGTGGCCGTGGCGGCGGAGATGATCGCCGTCCGGGCAGGGCTGGACAGCGAAAAATAGCCCATTTTTTCCAAGCCGCCCTCCCATTGGGAGGGCGGCCTGCTTGCGTTCCGGGGG
>ERZ1027188.151-NODE-151-length-30553-cov-6.293855_pt1 | contig 30553 bp, 29 predicted proteins | sample MGYA00519273_ERZ1027188 | MGnify/ENA primary metagenome ERZ1027188 (study PRJEB26926, sample SAMN06164623) | human gut metagenome | biome: ENVO:00009003; feature: ENVO:2100002; material: ENVO:00002003 | host: Homo sapiens | place: USA | collected 2012 ... | reverse complement strand
GCGGATCTGACCATCATGGAGGAAGCGACCGAGTTCATCCATCGCGTGCAGAATGGCGGCAAGCTGCCGATCATCACCTCCTGCTCGCCCGGCTGGGTCAAGTTCTGCGAGCACTACTTCCCGAACCTCATCGAGAATCTCTCCTCCTGCAAGTCCCCGCAGCAGATGACCGGCGCGCTCATCAAGACATGGTACGCCGAGAAGGAAGGCATCGACCCGTCCAAGATCGTTTCCGTTTCCGTCATGCCGTGCGTCGCAAAGAAATTTGAGATCATGCGTAACGACGAAGCGGCGGCAGGTCTGCCGGACGTCGACATCTCGATTTCCACCCGCGAGCTTGCCCGCATGATTAAGATGGCACAGCTCAACTTCGCAAGACTGCCCGACGAGGATTTCGATCCGGCTATGGGCGTTTCCACCGGCGCAGGTACGATCTTCGGCGCAACGGGCGGCGTGCTCGAGGCTGCGCTCCGTACGGCGGCCGACGTGCTCGAGGGCACCGAGGTCCACGTTGCCGGCCGCCTGATGAGCAAGCGCGGCATGGGCAAGGTGTCCTTCTGCGACTTGCAGGATAAAACGGGCCGCATCCAGATCTATGCCCGCAAGGACGAGATGGATGAGGTCACCTATGACCGTTTCAAGAAATACGACATCGGCGACATCGTAGGCGTCAAGGGCGAGGTGTTCCGCACCCAGCGGGGCGAAATGTCCGTCCGCGCCCGGGAGATCACGCTGCTGAGCAAGTCTCTGCGTCCTCTGCCGGAGAAGTTCCACGGCCTGACCGACAAGGAGATCCGCTATCGCCAGCGGTATGTGGATCTCATCATGAACCCGGAGAGCAAGCGGAACTTTGAGATCCGCAGCCGGTTCGTGGCGTACCTGCGCCGCTATCTGGACGATCTGGGCTTTATGGAGGTGGAGACCCCCGTCCTCAGCCCCATCGCGGGCGGCGCCAACGCCCGCCCCTTCATCACCCACCACAACGCGCAGGATATTGATATGTATATGCGCATCGCCACGGAGCTGCACCTGAAGCGCCTGATCGTGGGCGGCATGGAGCGGGTGTACGAGGTGGGCCGCATCTTCCGCAACGAGGGCATGGACACCAAGCACAACCCGGAGTTCACCACCTGCGAGCTGTATCAGGCCTTCACCAACCTGGACGGCATGATGGACATTCTGGAGGGCATCCTTTCCGGTGCCGCCAAGGAGATCCTGGGTACCTACCATGTCCAGTGGCTGGGTCACGAGATCGACCTGACCCCCAGCTGGCAGCGCGTGACCATGGCGGACGCCGTGAAGAACGTCACCGGCGCCGACTTCATGGCCTGTGTCGGCGACGCCGACAAGGGCGTGGAGCTTGCCAAGAGCGTGGGCGTGGATATGGACGGCGTGGCGCATACTTGGGGCAACGCCCTGTACGAGACGTTCGACCAGAAGGTGGAGGAGACGCTGATCCAGCCCACCTTTATCACCATGTACCCCGTGGAGGTCAGCCCGCTGGCCAAGCGCAGCCCCGAGCAGCCCGCCCTCACCGAGCGGTACGAGATGTTCATCTGCGGCTGCGAGATGGGCAACGCCTTCAGCGAGCTGAACGACCCCATCGACCAGTATGAGCGCTTCAAGGCCCAGGCGGAGAAGCGCGCCAACGGCGACGAGGAGGCGGACATGATGGACGAGGACTTCGTCATGGCGCTGGAGTACGGTATGCCGCCCACCGGCGGTCTGGGCTTCGGCATCGACCGGTGCAGCATGATGCTGTGCGGCACGGATTCCATCCGCGACGTCATCCTGTTCCCGACAATGAAGCCACTGGAGCAAAAACGGGATGAAAGCAAGGCTGGAAATGCAGCTGTAAACGTATCTGCGGAGGCTGCAAGCGTGTCCGCGCCGAGCGTACAGATTGATCTTACCAAGGTGAAAATCGAGCCTTTGTTTGCAGATGAAGTAGACTTTGAAACATTCAGCAAATCTGATTTCAGAGTGGTCAAGATCGAAGCTTGCGAGGCTGTACCGAAGTCCAAGAAGCTCCTGAAGTTCACATTGAATGACGGAATAGACCGGAAACGCACGATTTTAAGCGGTATTCATGAATATTACGAGCCGGAAGAACTGGTTGGTAAGACCTGTGTGGCAATCACAAACCTGCCGTCGAGGAAGATGATGGGGATTGATTCCGAGGGTATGCTGATTTCCGCAGTGTACGAGTATGACGGACGGGAAGGCTTAAATCTTCTGATGCTGGATGACAATATCCCGGCGGGAGCGAAGCTGTACTAAAGAGGTCGTTTAACACTGAAATTCGTGTTACTACAACTTTTTTACAACTTTTGCTTGAAACCAGACGACACCAGACGGGCCAAAATAAAGGGCAAATCCGCGTTTGAAATGCGGATTTGCCCTTTTTTGTAATTTTCACATTAGTACCAAATCGTCCTTGATCACTTCAGCTTTTTCCTTCATGCTTTCCTGCGTGATATGGGTGTAGATATCCATGGTGGTGGAGAAATCAGCATGTCCCATCACTTGCTGGATGAACTTAATGTCGTTTGTCTTCTCGCAAAGTCTGGTGCAAAAGGTGTGCCGTAAATTATGTACGCTGAAATGAGGCAAGAGATTCGGTTCACGGTCTTCCAATTCTGCTTGATCCATTTCTTCAGCGTTATAGGCGATGGAGATGCGCTCAATGGCCCGATTGATGTTATGGGCGCTGAGAAAATAGCCAGAGCGGTTGCGGAAGAGGAACCCATGATATCCATTCATTACGAGATCCTCCGGATACAAGGCGTCCATCACTTCAATCAGAGCGCGGAGCTGTTCGGCAACCTGCGGATACAGGATGGGAATAGTGCGTGTGCCGCTCGCCGTTTTAGGAGTGGTGATGTGAAAGCCTGCTTCTCCATCAATAACTCGATAAATCAGGTTGTGATTCACAGAGATAGTGTTGTTCTCCAGATCTACATCGTTTTTGGTCAGCCCAGTACACTCTCCCACACGCAGTCCCGTACCGAGTAGTACGACCATAACTGGTAGCCAGTGGCTATACATCGGTGACTTGGAAATAAAGCGAAGAAAATTCTTCTGCTGCGTCATCGTAAGAGCGATCCTTTTTTTCGCAGGTTTCCCGGCGCCCTCTGCTTTTAGGGAACGATAAACGCCTTTACTGGGATTCTTCCGGATGTAGTCATCATCGACTGCCAATTCAAGTGCAGGATGAACCAGATTATTGATGTTTTCCAGTGAGTTGATTGCAAAGCCCTTTTTCAAGAGTTTCGTGTAAAATGTCAGGATATCGCTTTTACGAATATTGGGCAGGGGAATGTTAGCAAACGGCTCGTCTTTAACATAGTTGCTCCAAAGGTATTCGTAATTAGCTCGCGTGGAAGCCTTCAACTGGAGTTTCGTATCCATGAGAACTTTGAACATATCATTTAGGGTGATTTTCATGGCCTCTTGGGTACGAATGCCGTCATCGGCATCTTTCGTGAGCTGTTTTTCTTTTACACGAAGAGCAGCTAAGTCGGAATCATAAATGTACTTTTTCTTTTTTCCCAGCTTGTAGACAAACATATAGCTGCCGTCTGATCGCTGGGTTTCACCTGGCCGCAGATTGCGGCCTTTGTTGTCTTTCCTGATTTTTGGCATAGATTGATACCTCCCGATGGTTGGTGTACTGTTGCGCCCCTGGTGGGCAGGATTCTGTCAGCATGAGATCTCGTAAAGATATTCCTTTACGCGCTGAACGCTCCAAAGGACACGAGAATTCATGGTGATGCGAGCATGGGCAAGGTCGCCAATCTGAACGGCGGTGTGCCGCCCGCAGTCGAGCAGTTTGCAGAGCGATTCCGTATCTACCGCCAAGCACTGCTCAGGCGAAAGGTCATTGGGTTTTCTTTTCTCCATAATTGCCCTCCTTTATTTGCAATTACATATATCCTCTACTGTTTGTAGGGAAAGGTTTTCAACAAAAACAATGAAGTCATTAAAATTCATCGGGAAGTATCAGGACTCTTCCAAAGGCCATTTCCTGCGCCGGGCTTTTCCGCCGCGTATTTTCAGGCAGCCGCTATGCGGCAATTAAGCTGTGGGCGCGCAGAAGCACACTGTCCGCAGCGCCTGTATAACTCCAATGGAAAAGGTTTATAGGGGCTGTCAAGGTACAAAAGGCGTACAGACAGGCAGTGGAACCACACGCCATGTCTATACGCCTTATATATAGGGACGGAACGGGTTGAATTCTGCAGATTCCCGTTTTTTTATGCTCAAACAGCTACGAAGAAATAATTGAAACGCTATATGTAGATTACGATGCTTGACTAACACTATATATTGTGCTAAACTTGCTTTGTAATTGATTTTTGTGCGCTTCCCGTATGGGATACAGACCGATGTTCTGTACCGCAGGCCGAAAGCCCGCATTGCACACGCAGTTAAGATTGTACTTGTGCCAGTAGTATTACTGCGCCCGTATGGGACGGTATATTACTGGCTTTTTCTATTTTCAGGGAGTATCCATTCCCTATTTGCGAGGATGACTTTGGTTCACAGGTTACTGTGGACATCAGGCGTATGCCGCAGTCAGCCTCGCTTATTTTTTTGCCCAAACGCCGGAAACGGCTTTGAGGATATATCAAAAATAAGAAAGGCAGGTATACAGATGAACACGAAAATGTCGAACCATGAAATCATGGTGAAAGAGAAGAAATTGAACGAGAGCTGGAGGCAGTCCAAGAGACAGCAGCAGCCTATCAAGAGACGGTGCCCGGTGATGAAGGCGCACGTCGTTCCTCGCCCGACGAGGAGGGGGTGCTGAGTATGCCGGATAGCTGTGCGGCATTGAAAGAAACACATCAACCGCAGGTATTGGTCGAGACCGCAGGCTTATCCGAAAAGGAATGGCTCGCTTATCGGCGAAAAGGAATTGGCGGCAGTGATGTGGCTGCGTTGCTGGGGATATCGCCCTGGCGGACGGCCCGTGACCTCTACTACGACAAGCTGAATATTGCAGCGGTTGAGGACAACGAAAACAACTGGGTTGCTCTGGAAATGGGGCATCTGCTGGAGCCGCTGGTGGCAAAAATTTTTCAGCATCGGACCGGCTACAAGATTTATCAGGTCAAGAAGATGTTCCAGCACCCCAAGTATCCCTGGATGCTGGCTGATGTGGACTACTTTGTAGAACTTCCGGATGGCACGACCGCAATTTTGGAAATCAAAACCACAAACTACAATGCTAAGGATCACTGGTGGCTGGATGGGGAAGAAACTGTTCCGGTCTACTACGAAACCCAGGGGCGGCATTATATGGCGGTCATGGATGTGGATCGCTGCTTCTTCTGCTGCCTGTATGGCAACAACGAGGAAGAAACCATCATTCGTGAGATTCGCCGTGACGAAGCTTATGAGGATGAGATGATTTTTCTGGAACAGCATTTCTGGGAGAACCACGTCCTTGCCAAAACACCGCCGCCCTATACCGAGGATGGCGATCTTGTAATTGAAAGCGTGCGCCGGCATACGGGTCCTGCAGATAAGGACGCCCCTGTGGTGACCTTTGATTATTCTCTGACTGCCAAGCTGATGCGGTATCTCCAGCTTCAAGAAGAAAAGAAACGTGCTGAAAAGGACAGCAAGGAAATCGATGCGGATATGCAGCGACTGAAGGGAGCACTGATTGCCGAAATGGGCAAGAGCTGCAAAGCTATTTGCCAGCAGGATGGCGTAAATTATACGGTCACCTACAATCCGGTGCGGAAGCCTAACATCGACAAGGACAATCTGATCCGGCTGAAACTGGAACATCCTGATATCTACGAGCAGTATGTCACAATTTCGGAGTTTCGCCGGTTCAGTGTGAAAGCTGATACCAAGGCGGCTTAAAGGAGGGAAAAAGAAGTGATCCACAGAGGAACTTATGACGGGACGATTTATCACAACCCGGCAAATCGGTTCTGCATTATTAGTGTGAAGACTGCCGACAAAGAGGTGCCGCAGGAGGCCCGTTCTACCCGGCGGTACAGAGACCATCTGATCCGTTTTGTGGCGACCGGTTATGAACTGCCCCGTACGGATGCGGTGGAGCTGGAACTGGATGGTGAATGGAAGCAGGGCAAGTATGGTATGCAGCTTCAGGTGGAGCAGTGGCGCGAGATCGTCCCCCGGACCAAAAGCGGTGTGGAGGGGTATCTGGCATCGGGTCTTATCAAAGGCATCGGGCCCGCAACCGCCGCGCTGATTGTCGCCCGGTTTGGCGAGGACACGCTGGATATTCTGCAAAACCAGCCGGAACGGCTTTTGGAAATCAAAGGTATCACGGAAAGCAAGCTGGAGGACATCAAGACCTCCTATGCGGAGAGCCGGATGCTGCAGGATCTGATGACCCTGCTTTCCCCGTTCAAAATCACGCCGAAAACTGCGCTCAAGATTTATCAGTATTTCGGGCCTGCCAGCGTAGACATCTTGAAAAAGAGTCCGTTTGAGCTGTGCCAGATATCCGGGTTCGGCTTTCTGCGTGTAGACGCCATTGTTCAGAAGAACGGCGGTGACCTTCATGCCCCCATGCGGGTCAAGGGTGCGCTGTTCTGGGCGCTGGAAGATGGTAAAGGAGCTAAAGGGCACCTGTTCTTGCTCAGGGAAACCCTGCAGAAAGAGGCGCTTCGGCTGCTCAACAACAAGATTCCGGTGCCGGCACTTCGCCTTCAGGCGCAGGAAGTCGCAGATGTGCTGCAAGACATGATCCTTAAAGGAGAAGTGGTGGCAGTCAAGGATAACATCTATCTGCCCCGGGTGTTTGCACAGGAGGACGAAACCGCCCGCCGCATTGCCATGCGGTTGGTGGAGCCGTCAGAACCGGAGCGGATTGAGCGGGTGTTGGAACGGGTCAAGCGTGAGATGGGCGTGGTGTTGTCCTCCAAACAGGAGGCTGCCGTCTATGCGGCGTATCGCCACAATCTTTCCATTATCACAGGCTCTCCCGGTACCGGCAAAACGACGGTTCTGAAAACGATCCTGGAGGTATACCGCCGGCTGCACCCTGACGGCCAAATCGTCTTGATGGCGCCGACGGGCAGAGCCAGCCGTCGTATGGCAGAGAGCACCGGCTTTGATATGGCCCGGACGCTTCACAGCGGGTTGGGCCTCGGCAGCGAAGAGGACGATGTCAACCGAACCAAACAACAGGAGCCGTTGTCGGCTGACCTGATCATCGTGGACGAGTTTTCCATGGTAGATATGTGGCTGGCAGATAAATTCTTCTCGCGCATCAAGGACGGTGCACGAATCGTACTTGTAGGCGACCCGGATCAGCTCCCCAGCGTGGGAGCCGGAAATGTGTTCCGTGAGCTGATCGACTGTGAGTTGGTGCCTGTCACCGTGCTGGATCAGATTTTCCGTCAGTCCAAAGACAGCTTGATTGCCTACAATGCCAAGTTCATCAACGAGGGCAATACCAAGCTGTACTATGGGCCGGATTTTATGTTTATGGCAAGCGATAACCAGGCGGATGCCGCCGAGCGGATCATCTCCCGTTATTGCAGAGAGATTGAAGAAAGCGGCATCGACCGAGTGCAGATCCTGTCGCCCTTTCGCTCAGAAGGTGCGGCATCGGCGGAACAGCTCAATGAGGCTATCCGTGAAGTGGTCAACCCGTTCCGATCCGCCGAAGACGAGATCAAAATCGGTGTCAAGGTTTTTCGGGTCAATGACCGTATTATGCAGACCAAGAACACAGCAAAGGTATCCAATGGCGATCTGGGCTTTATCCGTTATATCAAAGACGGGGAGAACGGAAAGCGTGTGGGCCTCGATTTTGGAGTTGGCCGGGAACTGGAATACAGCGTAGAGGATATGGTCAATCTGGACCTTGCCTATGCCACCACCATCCATAAGTCTATGGGTTCTGAGTATGAAACGGTTATCATGCCGCTTTTGAAAGCGCATAGCATCATGCTCTACCGCAATCTGCTCTATACCGGAATCACCCGTGCTAAAAAGCGTGTGGTGCTGATTGGACAGAAGCAGGTGCTGTTCATGGCGATTCACCGCAACGAGATTAGCAAGCGAAATACGCTGCTGGGCGCACGCATCGACATGTACTTTAAGGCCTATGCCAGACGTGCCGGTATTCCGCTCCCGAATGAAGCGAAAAAAGAATTGAAACATGCAGGTTAAAAAGGGACGCAAAGTGCAGAAAAAGCACAGTGCGTCTCCTATTTTATTTAACAGGAAGGAGTTTGCAAGATGAACGAAAGCAGCAATCCCAAAACCATGTATGAGGCCGTACCCGCCGTAGCAGAGTTGAACAAGGTGCCGGGCTTTGACCCGCTCAAGTTCCTCCGCCGCACCAAGGACAGCATGAGACTGGATCTGCCCTATCAGAAGCTGTGGTTCCGTATGGCCCATCCCAATGGCCGTATGCGCGTGACGGCGCTGCGGATCACCGAACAGATGGCGATTTTCGAGGCCCGGGTGTTTTTGGATCGTGGCGATGCCGAGCCTTTCAGCATGAGCGTGGCCCAACAGCAGCTTCAGGACAACCGTGACTTTATCCGAGGTGCACAGAATGAGGCTTTGAGTCAGGCTCTCACGGATGCCGGCTTCGGTATTCAGCTCATCAACGCCGACGCACAGGCCGCCGCCGAGCAGAAGAAAGCCAACGCCGCCGAGAAAAAGGCGGCTGAGACCGTTCCTGTTCAGGTGGAGCGCACGGAACCGCGTCAGACGCCTGTCAACGCCCCTCGGAAGCCTGTTGCGCCCGCTGTTGGTGATTCCCCTGCCAGCGACCTTAAAACGCAGCAGAGGGCGTCTGTGGCCCCGAAAACGGCTGTGACGGCCCCGCCTGTGGAGTCGGTGGAACAGCGGCTGCCGGTGGAGCCTGTTAAGGCGGAGAAAGTGGTGCCCACGGATACTGTGATGGCTGCCGCTGAACCGGGAGCTGTGGAGCAGACGGATGAACTGCCGCTGCCCGCCCAAAAGGCTGAGATGCGAATCGAACCCAAGGGCAACGATGCGCCTGCGCAGGACGAGGCTCCGGCCTACACGCAGAATACTCCTGTGGAAGAGCTTCTGCAGGTGATGACGCTGGAACAGGCTAGACAGGTCGTTGTGGATGATGGCATCTGCCGTGGCATGACGATTGCACAGGTGGCGGAGAAACGCCCGGTCAATTTGCGCTTTTATCTCATTCCGGGCAAGAGCAAGAACAACCTGGTGCGCGCTGCCGCCCAGCTGGTGCTCGATTCTCTCCAGAAGGCCGGCTGATATGAACCCCAGCGTGGGTACAAAGGGAGGAATGACAGATGGGCTCATACCCGGATGAATTTCCGTTCAATATCATGGATGTCGTGGAACTGCTGCACCTGCGTATCAGGCGCCAGCAGTCAAATAGTGTCTATGTGGATTGCCCGTTCTGTGGCGATCGCCGGGGAAAGATGAATGTCAATTTCGTCAAAAATGTGTGGCGCTGCAATTACTGCGGCGAGCATGGCGGAATGCTTGGGCTGTATGCACGGCTCAACAATACGACGACCTCGGACGCTTATTGGGAAATAGCAGAAGCTTTGTGCGACAACTGCCATGAAGAACATATACGCTCCGGGAATGAAGCTCCTAAGCTGACGGTCAGCACCGGGTCCTCGCTTTCGGGGGCCCGGGCTGACGCCGGCTGTCATTCTACTTCCGAGCGAAAAACTGTGCCGCAGTCAGAAAAAGCAAGTCCTGCGGAGATCCATCAGACGCTGTCCCTGCTGTTGGCCCAGCTTACACTGCGGCCAGATCATAGGGAGCACCTTCGTTCACCCAAGCGTGGGCTGTCTGATGAACAAATTGAATCGCTGGGCTTTAAGAGCACCCCGCCGCCCTTTTTGTGCCGCTCTATTACGGCGCGTCTGATACAGATGGGCTGTAAGGTGGAAGGTGTCCCAGGGTTCTACCGCGATGACTGCGGCTACTGGACCATGGCCTTTTATAAAAAAACATCTGGAATCTTGATTCCAGCCGTTGGTTTTGACGGCAGATTACAGGGGTTTCAAATCATGCTGGATGTGCCGCTGAAGGACAAAGATGACCCGCCGGAAAAAGCTGGCGCCAAATACATCTGGTTTTCTTCTTCTTCCAAGAGAGACGGCGCTTCATCGGGAAGCCCGGTACACCTGGTTGGTGATCCGTCTGCCCGTGTGGTGTATGTCATTGAGGGGTTGCTGAAAGCCGACATATCCCACTGTTTGACTGGACGCACCTTTGCTGCGATTGCCGGAGCCAATAACACAAGTCCACTGGAACCGTTATTTGCCCTTCTGGCGCAGAGCGGTACAGAGGAGATCATAGAAGCCCACGATATGGACAAGTACAATAACCAAATGACCATGGCGGGAGCCTCAAAAATCTATCTGACAGCCCGAAAGTACGGAATGAATTGCAGGCGGCTGACATGGAATCCCAACTATAAGGGGTTTGACGATTGGCAGCTTGCCTTGCGCCGGGAAAATCAGCGAAGAAAGGAGTTGGAAAAAAAGACATTCAAAGAACAGTACCTCAATGGCTGGTGTGAGCTGGCGCATATTGAGGACTGCACCGAGCAATGGCAGCACCTGGCAGAGAGGAGTATCAGTTTAACCGAATATTTGGGTCTGACCCGGGAAGAGCATGAAGATTTTCTGCGCCATGGCAGGAAGGCGCTTGGCGTCCTTCTGGAACCCCAGCGCAGGAAACAGCGATTTGTGCTCTATCAGCTGGAACTGGACGAGCAGAGAGCGATTCCGTTTGCTTTCAAGGATATGGAAGCGGTAAGAAAGGCCGGCTATGAGCAGCCGCCTGCGGCTCAATATCGCATGGTCTGGACGGGAGAAGTCTATTGTCCGACCGAGCAAAGTGATGCCGAGGTATTGAAACGCCTGTTTTCAGAACTCAGTGTGGGGTTGCCGGAAGACTGCAACGGACGGCCAATGTCTCTTTCTGATGTTGTGGAACTAGAGTATCCCATGAAACGAATTTACTACTATGTGAACGGAGATACACAGTTTCAACAGGTGAAATTTTCTCCAATGCTCGCCAAAAAGAAGGTTTCGGGAGGAGCATGAGCAGATTGATGGTTGTTGTAAAAGGAACGAAGAAGGGACAGTTGGAGGCGCTTTTGGAGCAATGCGTTCAGCTGGATGCGGATGTGCGCCCCAGCATGGAACAGGGATATTTCACGGTGACAGTTCCGCCGCCCTGGAATATTTCGGCACAGATGGTGGCGCAGGCAGTACAGGAACAAATCAAAGAATGGGCGGAGCAGTACCCCAATGTGGTCTGCTACTGCTTTGACAGCTTCAGCACTTTGCTCTATGTGCTGTGATACTGGTAACGATGGCATGGAATGGGCTTTGGCCCGTCCATGCCGTTTTCGTTTACAGAAAGGAGTTCACTATGGGATATTTTTCAGAGATGTCGCTGGATATGCAGGAGGGACGCAAACCGTCGGCAACTGCACTCACGGGCGAAAATGCCTTTGAGGAAGAGGAAAGCTTTGACGAGCTGCCGGTGCCTCCGGTCAGCAGTTCGTCTGTCCAGCCCCTGAACGAAGCTGCACCCCAGCCTGGTTCTGATGCGGCATCCTCCGTTTCCGCTGAGATGATGGAAGCGCCGGAGGATGACCCCATGGAAGAGGATGGCGGATGTGACGATGCAGTTGACATCAAAACGGATGTGCCCGTCGGAAATGGTGCGTCCAAGGATGCCGATGAAGAAAAGCGCCGTGCCGAGCATGAGGCTGCCGAAGCAAAACGCAAGGCTGAATGGGAGGCCAAGCAGGCAGAAAAAAAGCGGGCCCTGCAGGAGCAGATGGACCGCCTTGCCGCTATGAGCGATGATGAAGTGGTATCCGCCTCCATGCAACGTGTCAGTAAGGATGTGGAAAAGCTGACCCGTCGGAACATGAAGGAGTGTGTTTCGGAGTATATCCAGACGCTCTGCCTGGATGATCCGGCTTTTGCCCGGCTCACCATGCACCCGAAGAAAACCATGATCCATTGCTTCCAGTACATCAGCCGGAAGGCGTGGGACTATGTTCAGGACGAGCTCAAGGCCAGTGGTATCCAGCCCGGACAGGGCGGCCAAGGCTATGGCTGCGATATTCCTGACGATTTGTGCTACCAGTGGGCGGAAGATTATTTCCGCGACCCGGATGCCAAGGAGGACCAGGAGCAGGAGGAAAAGTTTGTGCCGAAGCCCTATATTGGCAAGACTACCGGAAATACCGGCAAGAAAAAGAAAGCGGAAAAGAAGCCCGCCGAAAAGAAAACGCCGGAACCAAAACCGGCGCCGGAAAAGAAGCCTTCTACTGATGGCCAGATGTCTTTGCTGGATTTCAGCGTGGCAAAAGCTGGGTAAGGAGGTAGCGTATGATCGCGTACAAAGGGTTTCATCCTGGCATGGTTTGTATCGGCTATCAGTTCCAGATGGGATTGAACGTGACCAAAGAAGCCAACTGCCGCCAAAACGGTTTTCACTGTGCGGAAGACCCACTGGACTGTCTGAGTTATTACAGTGATGTGGATCACTCGGAATACTATATCGTCAACGCTGGCGGCGACATTGATGAAGACGAATTCGATTCAAAGATTTCCTGCACTGAATTGACGGTTCTTAGGCGGCTGACCAAGGAAGAACTTTTCACCCTTGGCCTTGCGTTTATGGCCGATCATCCGAAACGGAAATGGAACAGCCATGTGAAGAAGGACAAAGCTGTGGCGTGTTGTGGATACGCTGTTGTGCGTGGTGTTGACCCTGTTGCACAAGGCAGCCGGAAAGGTGATGTGTTAGCGTTTGCCAAGGAAGATCCGGTCACCGGCTGTATCCAGCAGATCGTGGTGGCGACCATTGATGGGAAGAAACTCCGACCCAATGAGTGGTATGGAGCCGATCTTGAAAAAAGGACGGTGAAATGAATTGAAGAAATCTATTCTTCTGGGGATGCCAAAACTGACGGCATCCCCGGAAATGAAAAAAGTGGCACTTGAAGACGAGCCGGAAAAAGTGAGAACCTACTCCGGGTACACCCGCATTCGTCGGAAGTATAAATGCTATATGAATTGCATGGTTCAGAACGGCATTTTGAAGGTGGCGCTTTATCTGCCGGATCATCTTCGATTGGATGGGGACAATCCCGCCTATGAGGTGTTTCTTGATAAAAAGAAGCGCCAATTCCTTACCTATGACTATTTGGATAAGAAGTGGCGAGATGCCAAGCTGGACAGACTGGAATGGCCTGGACAGGATTATGATGCGGTTTGCTGGGTGAGTACAGGAGACTCAGATATGGTGCAGCAGTATTTTTCCAGCGAACGTGGCGGATACTTCGGCATCCTCGATTTTCAAAGAAAAGTGAGAGAAGAACAGCTGGATCAGCGTCATAGGCGAATCACCGACCCGTGGGACAAAGATCTTGCTCAGGTACCGGAATTGCCGAAAGACTGGGGCCGTTGGGCCGACAAGGTGGCCGTGCGGGAAAATTTTATATTTTACAACTACAAGCGCGGCGGAGCAAAAACTGGCTACTGCACCTTCTGCGGGAAGGAGGTGCCTATTTCCGGGCATCCCTACCACAACAAAGAGGGACATTGCATCCGTTGCCGGCATCCCGTTGTTTTTAAGGCGCTGGGCCGCACTGGCTATTTTCAGACGCAGAGGCATTATGCTTATCTTATCCAGCGGTGTAGAGATGGGTTTGTTGTCCGAGAATTCTGGGCGAACAGGACCTATCGAAAGCACAGTTTGCCCAATAGTGAACCTTATTGGCATGAGATCCGGCGTTCGATTTATGACCGCAGCGGAGAAATCCGATCTTATTACTGGGGAATGTACTGCCAAAGAGAAGTGCGCTGGATCATAGGAAGCCCCTGCTATTACAACTATAGCTGGTATCAGTCTGGCCGGGTGTATGGAAAGACTTTGCCCAGCCTTGGGAAAAAAGAACTTCGCCAGACCGGCTTGGTTGAGTGGGTACGAAGCCATCCCATCACTGATCCTGAAAAATACTTGGCGGTATGGGAAAAACTTCCCCAGATGGAGCAGATTTGGAAGGCTGGACTGCCGAAGCTGACCAACGAGTGCTTCAACTCCTGTGACCGTGTGCGAAAATTGGTTCTGCATCCGAACGAGCCAGGGTTGATTCGAGCTCTTGGTCTGGATACGCCCAAATTCCGCCGCCTGCGCCAGTTGGACGGAGACACAGAAACTTTAGCCTGGCTGCAGCTTGAGAAGCGGACGGGACAGTGTATCACGAATGAAATGCTGTGCTGGAGCAAAAAAGAACGGATCAGCCCCAGGGATCTGGTGTTTATCGCAGACCGCATGAGTGTGGTACAGATCAAAAATTATCTGGAACGGCAAAAGAAGTATTTCGATGGCAGCTGCCAGCAGGCGCTGACCACCTGGCAGGACTACCTTGCTATGGCAGAACGGCTGCACTATGACACCAGTGATGAGATCGTATACCGTGTGCGCAAACTGCGCCAGCGGCACGATGAACTGGTCCTTCAGAGTGAAGCTGGGAGTCTGGAGGAGCAGGCGTCGAAAATGGCGGCGAAATATCCCCATGTCAACGACATCTGCATGGAACTGCAGGAAAAATATGCCTACAGCGATGGCGACTACATAGTGCTTGCGCCTCAAAACATCTTTGCCATCATCAAAGAGGGGCGTATGCTCCACCATTGCGTCGGAAATGACGGAAGCGGCGAGCGGTATTATGAGCGCATCGAGCGCCGGGAGAGCTTCATCATGTTCCTTCGCCGGACGGATGAACCGGAAGACCCCTATTACACGCTTGAAATCGAGCCGGATGGTACTGTGAGGCAGAAACGTACCCTGTTTGACCGCCAATATGAGGACATCGAACAGGCAACGGAATTCCTGCTGAAGTGGCAGAAGGTCATAGCAGCCCGTCTTACCGGCCGCGACCTGAAGCTGGCCGAGCGGAGCCGTGAGCTGCGGAATGAAGAATTTATCCAGATGCAGAAAGACCGTGTGATTATCCACACTGGGCATCTGGCTGGCCGTCTGCTGGCAGATGTGTTGTTGGCCGACTTAATGGAAAATACGGAAGTCATACAGCCGCAGGCACTCCCTGCAGTCGCGTGAGACAGGTTCAATGGCCGGGCGTCCCTTGGGGCGTCCGGCCATTCATTTAAGAAAGGGGTTTTACATTGAGCAAATTGAAATTTGAGTACAACATCCGCGGTTATCGCTATGCTCCCGAGAGCTTCCACATCTATAAGGGGCTGCCGGGACAAAAGAAAAAAGAGATTCCCTTGTCCGATGAACAGCGCCAGCAGATGGGATACCTCTGTTTGACGGAGGGGGTTAAAAGCGCCGTGGACTATGTGAAACACATCGAGCGGGAGCGGGAGCGTAAATGCCGTCAGTATATGACCTATGGCTTCATGCTCAAAGAGAACCCGCACGAATATGTGTATTGCCCTTCGCTTCGTTGCAGAGAAAGCGACACATTGAAAACTCGCCTATGTATTTTGCAGGCGGTTCGTGAAGAACTGGCCCGGGATAAAGGCCGAGTGGAGCAAAGCGTTGAATGCGATTTGGATGGGCACTACCGTCCTGTCAATATCAGAAAGCATTATGCGACTGCAGACCTTCGCCGTCCTGTCATGGTTTGGCTGCATGTTGTGTGAACAAGGAGAAATTATGAAACAGCTTGGAAATTTGTCAATCGTCTGTGCCCAACGCACGGATGTGTTGATGCAGATCTATGGTGGACAGGTGAGTGTCCATGTGGGGGAAGGGCCGGAGCGGACTTCTCTTTTTGCCGCATGGGATGATGACGAAGTGATCCAACGCATTATCCATGAATTGAATTTTGGCCGCTACGCTATCAAGGAAAAACGGAACAGTAAGGAGAATGTCGCATGATCGAAAATTTGAATCAGCTGAAACGCGCGCTGCGGCCCGGAATCCGTCTGCAAATCGTTGATCATCGCCGAACGGAGTGCATCAATCAACTGCGTGAGGTCACATGGATTACCTCAAATGGATTTTGCACGAAGGTGTTGAATCAGCCGGCTGACAAGATCGATGCCGGCAATAATGGCCGCGGCGCCATGCTCTGGTGGGGGCCGGCCAGCACCTGGACATTTGAAAATGGTGTGTGCAGTTCGTTCACCTACGGCGGAAACAGAAAAGAAACGCTGATCATTGCGTTTCGTGTACTGAATGAGGAGGTAGCGTGATGAATCAGGAATTGATAAGGAAACAGCAGGATCTGACTGCCCGGCTCAACCGTTATCGCCATGAGTATTACAATCTCAATGCGCCCAGCATCAGTGATGCTGTCTATGATCGGCTGTTTGAGGAACTTCAAGACCTGGAGCGGCAGACGGGCATCCAGATGGCGAACTCTCCTACCAGTACGGTGGGGTATCCGGCAATCAGCAAGCTGGAGAAAACCAACCATCCAATCCCGCTGCTGTCGCTGGATAAGGAAAAAAACATTGTGGAGGTGTGCCGTTTCATGGGCGAGCATCAGGTGATGTTCATGCTCAAACTGGACGGGCTCACCATCAAGTTAACCTATGAGGGCGGCGAATTGCTGGAAGCTGCTACCCGAGGCGATGGGGAAGTGGGCGAAATCGTGACCCACAATACCCGCGCCATTGGCGGCATACCTGCGCATATCCGATATGAAGATCGTCTGGTGATCACTGGAGAGGCATTCATTCGACCCAGCGATTTTGAACAGCTGAAGGCCTCGCTGGTGGACAATAACGGAGAGACCTACAAAAACGGACGCAATCTGGCGGCTGGCTCGGTACGCCTGCTGGATGCCAAGACCTGTATGGAGCGGCGTCTGATGTTCATGCCGTTCACTGTGCTGGAGGGATTTGAAAACCTGCCGCGCAAGTCGGAGCGGCTGAAAGAGCTCTCTGCGCTGGGATTTACCCCCTGCAAGTATCTGGTGACCAAGCGAACGCTGACGCAGGCAGAGGCGGAGGATGGAATCAAGCAGCTGCAGCAGTATGCCAGAGACAAAGATATTCCTATCGACGGCATCGTTGTCACCTACAATGATGTGGCCTTCGCCAAGAGCTGTGGGCGTACAGGCCACCACTATAAGGACGGACTGGCGTTCAAATTTGAGGATGATCTGTTTGAAACAAAGCTTCAGATGATTGAATGGACGCCCGGACGCACCGGCGAGATTGCCCCGGTCGCAGTCTTTGCACCGGTGGAAATCGATGGCTGCGAGGTATCCAGAGCGAGCCTGCACAATCTTTCCTTTATTGAAGATCTGGAGCTGATGCCGGGAAACCGCATTTTGGTATCGAAAAGGAATCTCATCATTCCTCATGTGGAAGACAATCTGGACCGCGGCGGCTTTGTGCTGGAAAGCGCATACCCCCACCAGTGCCCTTGCTGCGGGGAACCCACCCGTATCCACGAAACCAGAGGGCGCGATGAGAACGGCGAGGAACGCACGATCAAGACGCTGTTCTGCGACAATGCTGGCTGCGAGACGAGAAAGCTCAAGCAGTTTGTCCATTTTGTCGGCAAAAAGGCGATGAATATTGAGGGACTGTCCGAAGCAACGCTGGAAAAATTGATTGGCCGGGGCTGGATTCACAGCTATCTGGACATCTACCGGTTGGATCAGCATATGATGGCAACTGCCTGAAAAAGCGGTTCTATTCCAAAAAAGAACTTGAAGCCGACCGAAAAGCCGCTGCAGAGAAAAAAGAGCAGGAGCAGATGCTGCAAAAGCAGCAGGAATTTTTGAAAAGAAAGGAAAAGCTGGCACAGATCTATAACGGAAGTGCGATGTCTTTGGTTCAATTTGCAGACAAGTATTATTACAAAGAAGATAAACAGCAAGCCATGAATATGGTCTATGAAAAACTGTTGGAATGGCCTGCCGGCTGTGTGCAGGAACTGACGCCGATAGACACACAGAATTTCTTTGTGCTGTGCGGAATGCTGGCAAAGTACGAGACCAGGCCAAAACAAGAACTATTGGATATGGTGAAAAACATGATCGAAGGAGGTGCAGCAGCATGACCAATACGATGAAACATTTGTCTCTGCTGGGCCGCATGGAAACTGACGGCCTGATGCTGAGCCTAACGGGCTTGTTTTCTGAGAACGAGTTGGACGGGGCGTGCGAAAAGGTCGAACGGCTGGAACTGCAGGCGCGGCTGAAGAAAAACAGGAGCTCCCAAATTCAGCGGAAACTGGTTGAATGCGGTGAGTTCGCAGATTTGTATCCAGAAACCCCACCACGCTGGGCATCGTATCGTCGATGACCATGCCGCAGGCGTTGAGCATACGCCGCACCACATCAATGGCGTGCTGCGGAGAAGAGAACTTATCCGGGATCTTGATGCTGCGGCCGCCGGCCTCGATCACCTCAATGTCATTGTAGGCATTGATATTGACTTCCTCGATGCCGGGCTTGTAGATCCATTTCTTCAAAAAGGAGTACCCGGCCATATCTTCATAGAGCTGCTCGCAAAGCTGCTCGGTGGTCAGCCCGCTGATAGCATATTTGCGTTTGACGATGTACTGCACCATCAGTTCTTTCAGCAAGGCTGTGGCCCGCTCGGCATTGGCTTCGCCAGCTTCGGCAATGGTGGATGCGTGATTCTCAGCAAAATACCGCTGCACATCCTCCAACACCTGGTCATAGGTCAGCTCCTGATTGGCGGCAGGCGCAAAGAATATGTCGTTGAGGTTATTCATCGGCATCGTCCTCCTCGAACTCTTCCTCATCGTCAGGATCTTCCTCTGCGGCCTGTTCCGCCAACTCCATCTGCTCCAGCGCATCCAGCACCTTGTTGAGCGAAGCGGTGTACTTGGGATTGCAATATTTAATGGCCTGGAACATGCCACCCTCAGTGGCACAACGGTCGATTTCCTTGCCGTAGGGGAGCAAACCATCAAACCCTCCGATGATATACCCCATTTCATCCAGAGCGTGGAACGGCCGGGCCATACCGGCAAAGGTCAGGTGCTGATCGTAGTGAAAACGTCCATCCACCAGCAGCGGCTGATGGGCCTTCAAGTAGTTGATCCCTTTCAAATCAGGGGTGAGCAACCGAACGACCAGATCGCCGGATTCAATGGCCGCCGGTGTGAACACATTGGTCATGTTGGAACTGCAGTCCAAAATGACGAAATCCACCAGTTTGGCTGCCGCATTGACCAGCTGGAGTACCATAGCGTATTTGATTTCCGGGTAACTCAGAGGATTCTCACCAGCGGAATACCCCATCAGGCCAATGAACGGATAGCTTTTCAGAACCGTGACATGGCTTGCCACCAGCGAGGTATCAATCTCTACGCTGCTGAGAACCTGACCCACCGAGGCGTTGGTCTGAATGATCTGATCCGGCAGCCAGACCGGGAGCATGGGAACGCTGATCTCCGCGTTGATGATGATGGCTTTCCGCTTATCTCGGGTCAGGGCTTTTGCAAGAATGGCGGAAAACATACTTTTCCCGCTTCCCGGACTGCCCCAGACAGTAATGACTTTTCCCATCGTTTCCGACCTCCTTCTGTTACTCAGCCGGTTGGCTGGTGTCCGCGGGGGGCGTTTCAGCGCCGCTGTCCGGCGCCTCAGAACCGTCCTCGGCCGTAGGCTCGCTGCCCTCCGTAGTCTCACCATCTTCCGTCAGCGTTTCGGGAAAATAGATCTCCTGCAGAGTTTTGTCCTGCGCTGCCAGAAGTTCCTTGGCCAGCTGATCGTTGTTACGGGAGATCAGGGCCACATGGGCGACGCCGTCGTTTTCCATCTCTGTGATGATCCGGGCCTGCTCAGGTGTCGCCAGAACTGTGATGGTAGCAGATTGCTGCCGCTCTTCGTCCTCCGTGGGTTCCTTGGTGTTGTCCACATTGACACCATCGGAATCGGTAACCGACAGCACTTTAACAAAGCGGAGCTCCGGGACCTCTTCTGCTGTCTCCAGGAAGTGATAGATCCGAATGATGTCGTTGGGCTGGAGCTTGTCGGAGAGGCCGGAGGCCAGCGTCTTAACAGTCATTGAGATAGCTACCTTTCCAGAAGGGATGTCATTGAGTGCCACATCCGAAGAAACCGGAACACTGCTGACCTTGCTGGTAAGGATGTAGTCACCCTCAGCCAGATCCGCGGTTACATACAGGCCCTCCACATCGCTGAGACTGTGCGCAACATTGGAGGGCAGATTGTAGCCGCCAACTTCCACAACCTCGGCATTGTCCGAGGTGATTTTTTCGCCTTTCAGCACCGGCTGCGTGATACGGACGATTTCGGCTTTTCCGTTGGTCTGACGGGCGATGGTGGGGAGGGCAACAAAGGCAATGACTGCTGCCAGGACCAGGGACAAAATGCCGAAGATAAAACGGTTGTTCAATTTCATAAGCATAATCTCCTAATGCAAAAATAGTTCGGCCAATGTCGCCGCAGAGCAGCCGCAGGCCAGAAAAGGTAGAAACGGGATGGACAAAGGGCGCCGATCCCGGTAAATCCGCCGAATCATCAAAATGATGGGCATAGCACATACTGCGGAAACCAGAAAAACGATGGACATACCGGAAGGACCATAGATGAGTCCCAGCACACCGCAGAATTTGATGTCACCGCCGCCCATGCCGGTCCCTCCAGTCACCATGGCAGCAGCCAGAGGAATACTGAATCCAAGCAGAGCGCCTATTAAGGACTTTGCGAATATCGGCCAGAGCCAAAGCGAAGATTGTCCGCAGTCCAGGGCGAACCACGCTTTGATCAGCGGCGCCGCCGCAGCCAGCGGGATAAAAAAGACGAGCGCCCGGTCGGGCACTCGCCGATGAAAGATATCGTAGAAGGCAAAACCGACAATCACCAAAAATGCGGTGAGCAGATATGCCGACCAGATACTATTCTCGATTGGTATACCAGTCATCATAGAGGCTCCCGTTGATCGATACATAATCGTTCAGGTTGATGCTCAGCATCCCATCCGGCGTCCACGTGTCCCAAACCTGAGTAAATACTGTGTAGTTGGTAGAATCCGGGAACCAGATAGGCGTAAAATGCACCGTTCTGTTGTAAGTGGAGAAGTCGTTGGGCTGGAAGGTGAATTTTGCACTTCGACCACTGGACACCCGCTGCAGAAGACGCAGATAGGTTTGGTACTGGAATTCCGGAAACACAGAAAACGCCGTCTGCGGATGGGTAATGTGACTGGTGGGTGCATCGGTGGAGAGCGTTGCGGTCACATCCTGCTTGACGCCATACCCGCTCTTCATGGCCTTGCCGGAGGCAGTCGGTACAATATCATCCGGCATCAAGGACATGACACCGCTGATCGAAGCGGAGTAACCGGTGTATTCATACTCCCAATAGCCTTCATCAACCCAGTGCCCGCCGTCTTCTCCGTGGTCACACCATACCCACACCGGCACCCAGTAACAGCTCCAAACACCCCAGTTGGCGGTCAGCTTCTGTGTTTCGCCGGGAAGGGACGGCAGTGTATAGCTCGGATTGGTATCCGTAGCTACGGGATCAGGCGGGATGTGTTCGTTCAGATCTACGATCTTCGCCACAAAGGTATCCTGAGCGGTATAAGCGCCACTGACGGATACCGTTATAGTGACTGTCTGGGGAGTGGAGGGAGTGTGCCATTTGACCCAGACTTTCTGGCTGTCGCCAGCCGGAATCACGATATTGTTGACCCGGTAGGATGTGCCGAGAATAGAAAAAGTCACCGAGGCGGGGTTATCCGGTGTAAGGTCGGTGTCAGTACAAAGTGTCACGGTCGTGATTACATCGGTATCTACCCGATACTCTACATCAGGGGCCTCAATCTCGCCTTCGGGCGGGATTTCATCAAACCAGACGATGCCAACGCCGAGGGTATTGATGATGTCGGAGTTGTTTTGCGTCCCGGTGGTGCTGCCGCCCCATGCAGAAATGCCCAGGTCACTGAACTCCAGAAACATGCTCAAGGGCAAGTTCTTATGGGTGAGCGAGGTCATAGTCCTTCGCAGTGAACCACCCGCCAGCTGATCGTACAGGCCAGCTTCAGTTGCTGTCATGCAGTAATACTGGCCATTGTGGGTAAAGTAGGCGATGGGCTCGATAAGAAGCTTATATTCGCCGGCAATCATCCGCTCGTAGTCCACACCTGCTGCCTGAGCAACCATCATGCAGGCATATTCTGAGCAGAAGTACCGTTTGATGGCATCAATATTATTCTGCCCGCTGCTGCTGACGATTGTGGGCATAGACTGGGTGGGCTTGATGCAGGTATAGGCCACGCCGGATTGAAGAGAAAGCCCGGTACCGGCCAGATATTGCAGTTTATTGACTTTACCAAAGTGCAGAATGCTGCTGTTCTGCGTACGATTGGAAAAGTCAATCGGAGAAGAGACGGCAGAGCCGCTCGCTGCATCTACCACCGTAATGCGAACGCCGTCATTGCCCGGGTTCCAGAAGTTGGTGCTGGTGCCCTGGCCCATACCACCGCCGCCGCCATCAATGTTGCCGTTCCCGCCGGCAGCAAAAGCAGCGGCAGGAACAAGGCACAGGGTCAGCGCCAGACTGCACAGGAGGGCGAGAAGTCGTTTCAAATGACATCACACTCCAATCATATAAAATTGAAGGGCCGCCACATAGCTGTGACGGCCCTGGAGATCCGTGTTTAGTTGTGGGGCAATCAGCCCATGTTTCCGACTTGCTTGTTCAGGTCACCATCGCTGCCGCCGGTGGACTGCTGCACATCGCCGGGCACCACCCACCCAAAGACGGGATCGTAGACGGCACCACTGCCATTGCTGGAGCCGGGGGCCGGCTCATTACTGGAAGTGGATTCTTCTGCCGGCGGCGCCGTGACTTGAGGTACAGACGGGTCGGGGTTGACATCGTGATCTTTGCCGGGGTCTGCAATCTCTGTCTTGCCTTCCGGAGCAGGGGGCGGAGTTTCCTCCGGCTTGTCCGTATCAGTGAAGTCGATCACCACTTCACTTTCCGTTTCGGAGGTTACCTTGGGGTATTCCTCCTCAGAGCTGGGAGACTGCCCAGGGGAATACGCATCTGCTCCGCCGGAATCATCCCCGTTTTGGGCGCCGCCGTCCGACCAATCGCTGGTGGTGCTGCTGGGAGGCGATTCATCCGGCTTAAAATTCTCCGTTCGATCCCGGCTTACGAACCAGCAGACGCCCAGGATCGCAGCACAGAGAACGGCCAGGACCGAAATGATAAAGCCCTTGGATTGGAAAAACTTTTTCATGTGTGTCCACACTCCTTTTTTACTGTTATATAAAGCATATACTGCGGAACTGACTGATGTTTCAACAGCGCCGCTAAAATTTGGTGTTATGGTAGCCAGTCAACTCTACCCGCTGTGTGATGGTAGGGTAGTTGTGCCCAAACATCCGCACATAGAACTCTACATCACAATAGAAGATATACTCGACTCGGTCGCCCACCACATTGAACTCCAGGCTGATGTCGGATACCTGGTAGTCGTCCGTGGAGAGCGGGATTTTGGAGGCCAGTCCGCCGGCCACCGTGGACTCCAGCATTTCCGTGTAGTCACTGCTGGAATAGAGGGTGCGCAGGTACTCTTCAAAGTTAGTTTCCCGTTGGGAGCGGTAAGTGTCCGCATAAATGGTGGCGCTCAGATTATTCAGCTCCATTTTAGCGCCGTTTCGGATGTTGATGCAAGTGATCCGCACCGAGGTATACAACAGAAGAAAGGAAATGAGCATCACTACGCCGACCACAAAAAAGCAGGCGAAGAAAGTGATCTCACCCCGCTCGTTGCGGAGTGGCCGTCGCAGCCACCGCATAAAATGCTTCATAGGCCACCTCACTTCCAATAGTGTTCGCTGACGCCGGAGCCGCGGGCCACCACAGTGATGTTGACCAGATCCAGATTCCAGAAGCCACCCAGCTTTGCTTCGCCCTCAATGGTGATATAGAAAGGTGTCCCGAGCTGAATGGCTCTGGACATTCCGGCCGGTGTGGGCGACTTGTATGTGGCATCGATGGAGTAGGTTATGTTTTCCGCTCCCTCGATCTCCGAGCACAGAAATTCAAAGAGAGAATCCGTCTCGCTGTTGATGCCACCGGACAGCTGGATCTGCTTTACCATCTGATCGGCTGCGTGATCCAACTCCTGTTTCGTGGAGATGATACCGAACAGATCGATGATAAATGCCAGCAGGACAACGGCGATAAAGATGAAGAACACCGTGGAGAAATAGTTGGCCTCACCTCGCTCGCTCTTCATTGTCCTGCGGGCTTTCTGCAGGAAAGTATGAATGTGAACCACCACCTTTTCTGACAAATGAAAGCAGCCGCCCCCTGCCGGAGCGGCTGCTTTACAAAGTATTGACTGTACCAAGTATAGCAGATATAGATTTACGGCGAAAGGGCAGGACTGCGCCAATGTAGGGGCAAGATTGTGCCAATTCAAACGCTGTTTAGGTTTGCTAGGGAAAATATCCTTGGGGTATGCTCTGTTGCGTCGGTCTAACTTAAAAAATATAAATTTTTCTTTGTAAGAAAAGCCCCCTTTTTTGCGTTGTAAGTGTGAGCAGATAACAGTACTTTTCTTCCGTTGCAGAAAGGAGGTGTTTCTTTGAAAAAAAGCATTATTTCGTTTTTGTTAATCTCTATGCTCGCATTTACAATCATGGCTCCAAGTGTATTTGCAGCAGACGTTGATACTTATGTAATATCGGGTCGACCTTCCCTAAGAATTGAAGGGACAACGGCATACTGTGCTGGAAAGTATAGTAGTGGAAACAAAAATGATTATATTGAGATAGTGATCACATTAAAACAGGGAGAAAGGGAAATTAAGTCCTGGAGCGCCTCAGGGAGAGGAACTGCTACAGTTTCAAAGACTTATACTGTGCAAGCAAAGAAATCATATCAGTTAGTTTTATCTGCGAAGGTTAATGGCAAAGAAAAACCAAGCGTAACAGTAACGGCAACAGGTAAGTAATCAGCAGAAACGAACTCGCACACATGCGAATCTCAAGAGAGAACTCAGCTTGAGAGGGTAATCGTTATCTGAGGAGCCGTCTGTTTACTAACATGGTTTAACTTTGTAAGGATAGGAGGGGAAAGTATGTAAAAAAAGGTGTAAAAGTAATTTCCAAACAATAAGGAGGTCATATCTATGAAGAAAATTTTATCTGCAATTTTGACGTTGGCAGTAGTGCTCAGTGTATCCACTGTAGCATTTGCGGCCAATAACTGCGACGCTACGACAATGGACAACACTCCGGTTGAAGAGGGAGAAACCGCATTTTGGGGGCCGGAAATCACTTACGATTGTCCGGCACCTTTGTCGGAAGAGGTTCCGGAAGGAGAGAGTCTGCTTATTTCCGCTGAGGAGATCAAAACCATGAGCGAAAGTGAATTAGCTAACGCTCTGCATGAGAAAGCCCCTCAACTGACAGAAGAAGAAATTTCCCAGATTGTAAGCTACTACACCAGTGAGGATTTTGAAGCTGGGATTGCTCCCGTGTATGGCCTTTATGACCACCCAGAGTGGTATATCAAGCCTTACATTAAAAGCACAAGGAGAATGGTACAGTATGCGACCCAGTGGATCGGCATCGATGCATATAGATCTTCTGTGGGAATGACTAAGGGCAGATCGGAGACCAAGAGTATCACATTTTCTTTGGGATATACGGGAAGTGCAGAAATTAAAAAGGTAAAAAATGAGCTAAAAGCAAGTTTCAGCCACACATCGAGTGTAACTGTATCGGAGAGCCAAACCTGCCCGGCTTGGACAACGATGAATTGGCGTCCGTATACACTGTTTGATGAACAGACCTATTATGGAAAAATGAAGATTACCACTATTATTCCGAACCCGGGCGGCGTATACCAGAAGGTATGGTATGACGAACATGAAGGCGTAAATAAGAAGTTGGTTTTGGATACCCATGAGGTATGGTCCAGAGAGAATAAGGCGAAGGATGTAAACGCCAGAACTCCGCAGCCTCCAACGGGAAAACCCAATGTGTAAATGTGTAACTGCGCAATAAATCATTATTGTATTGTGCAGGACGCAGGAAAGGGGGCCTCTTACGAGTTGGTAAGAGGCCCCCTTTCCTTTGAGATAACGGTTTACCCGTCACGCCATGTGCGAACGAGTAAACCATTATCCACTTATTTTCCTGTGTGTGTTGTTGACTTCCACTTAACTTTCTTATAGCTTGTCCTGTCCACTGGGGTGTTGGCACTTTCCAGTGGACAGGTTTGCAGAGAGTGACAGTAACGACTTTTTTTGCGGCTGAGTTTGGCCGTGAACTTCCGGCATTTTGAGGGTAGCTATACCCGACCCGAACATTTAGAAACGCTGCATGCCATCTTCATCAACAAATCCTTTTCAAAAAATCCGTCTATAACGAATTGAATGTGTGCTTCATCATCGTACCATGTTATACAACTACTCTGTTCCTCATCGGCTGAAATATATAAGTGTCCAGGACATCCATTAACCGTAACATTCTCGACTTGCATATTTTCTGTATCGATTAAAATTGCAGATCCCTCTTCAACTCTCACATATTCAAATCGAAGTATATCTCCTTCTTCATTTTCATAATGAATTTCAATATTATTGGAAAACTCTATTGAAGACTCTGTTTCTATATATCCCTGAGGTAAATCCAAAATTTTATACAAAGGCATTTCAATAGAATCTTGGTCTCCAAAGAATCTATAAATAACATATGTTTCATACCACTCTGTAACCCATTCAACTATAGCAGCTCTCACTGTTGGACTAAAAATCATCAACGCCCCCAGAGAGACTGAACATGCGAGCGCAATACTGGCTGCTATGTTTAAGATTTTTTTCCAGCGAGGACGTTTATGCCTCTTTGCCCATCTATTTGGGTTGTAAACCATACTTTCCATCTCTCGGATAAAGCGAGAAGATACATTAACCTGTTCATGTTCAAAAAGTTCTTGAGAAAACTCTTTTTCTGCAGCTTCTAGTAAAATATCTCTTAATATAGAATTTTCCTTGCCTTCTGTCATTTTATGTATCCCTCCTCCCTCAATTTTTTTATGAGTATTGTCCGACCCCGATGAATACGAACGTTAACTGCCGTTTCTGTTAATGCAAGAGCTTTCGAGATTTCCCTTGTGCTGCGTTCTTCTATAAATCGCATTTCCAGCACTGCTCGATATGTATCAGGCATCGACTGTATAACTTCTATAATTGACCGTTCGTCATTTTCTGCGAACCTATCATCGTTTCCGATTATAGCATCTTCAAAAGGTAATTCCTGCTTTTTTCTTCTCAAAATTGTTATAGCTTCATTTTTTACTATAACAACGAGATACGCCCCATATTTATTACTTGGTAAACTCGAAATTCTTTGAAAATTATTTACAACTCGTACCCATGCGTTCTGGACAACATCTTCTGCTGTATATCCATCATCTGGAAAATACCGTTTTGCCACCCGTAGCATAGCACTTCCATACTGATTATATAATGCCGCAAAAAGTTCTCTATCATTGTCACTTTCCAGCATTGATAAAAAGATCAACAAAAACAACCACCTCCTATCTTTTAATGAAAAACTTTATTCTCTTGAAAAATGCTCCGCAAGACCACACCTCAGTACATCGCTTATGGTGTCCATGATACGCTGGATCGTATCACAAGCATCATCAAACGAGACATCTTTTGCATAGTCAAAATCTCTCTGATATTTTTTCCAAAAACCTTGAAGCTGTTCGCTGGAGCGAATCTCGGCGATAATATCCGGATAGAGGTTGAGAACTTTTTGACTGCCTCGCTTATTGGCTGTGCGCTTCAGGGCCTGAAGCAGTGTTTGTGAATCACACTCAGAACCCCGCAAAGAATATAGAATATGTATGTCATAAAAATCTCTCGGGCGCGTGTTGGCAATACTGCGGGACAATACGGTTTCAATTTTCTCTGCCAATACGGTTTCAAGGTTGTAGGCAAGGATGCTGATGGAACGGTCGTCAAACAGCAAAGAAAAAGTGTATTCGATTTCTCGTGGGGTGATAATGTCTCCGGTCGTCACATCTACAGTCAAAGGGACACTGATTGGCGGATAATTTGCTTTCAGCGAAACCCGAATCCCTGGATAATCATCACCCTCGCGGATGTCGGCAATATCCACCAATTCAAAGCGTACATCATCGGCAACCTCCACAGCACAGATTTCTTCAAAAATCCTTCGGATGGCTTCATGTGTCAGAGTGAAGCCTTTGATCGTGGTATCCAAATCCATGGTGGCCCGTGTGTCAAGGCCGACGATTGCGGAAATGAGGAAGCCGCCTTTCAAAATAAAATTCTGCTTATATGCTGAGAGCGAGATCCGCTCCAGCAGTCTCTCTAACATATAGTTTTGCATGACCAACTGAGCGGAAATCTTTTTCTCGGCGGCTTTCTTTTTGATAAAAGCCTTTAGCTGCATCGGATTTTTTGTGATCATAATAGTATCTCCATGTATCGAAGCACCTTGGGTTTTACACGCAGCTGCTCTGCGTACTTCATCAATTTATAAATATCCTTCTCTTTTGACACAGCGTATTTTTTCATTGCTGTGCTTACGATCTGGATGTCGCTCCCGCTGCCGCGAAGAATATCACATATCGTTCTTTCAAGGTCATAAACTTGGAGCGGATTGCCGCAAGGAGAGGGCAATTCCATAACGCCCAGCGAATAATTCTCTGCCACAACGCGTTTGACAAGAATATTTTCCTCTTTCAAGGAGCGTGAGTTGTAGCCTTTGGGAAAGGTCATGGTGTATTGTGCCGGGGTGCGGTCAGAATAACCGTGCAGGTACAATGCAGTATCGTGCGAATAGATTCCGCGCCCGTATCTTAGTTGTAACAGGTAAAGATCGTCTTCCCATGCGTCAGTGCGTACATATAAACCACGTCCGAAACGATAAATCACACCACTGTCTACAAGTTCCTGTAAAATGCTGCGGTGTAGTCCAGCGGAGGTTACCTGCTCCGTGGTAATTGTCCCATTTGGTGATGCATTTAGAAGTGTTTTAATCCGTTCACGATCTGTCATAGGCTTTAGCTCCTTTTTATATCTGACAGTGACACATTATATTATATAAAAATAATGTGCGGATGTCAAGGACGAGCGATACAACGGCACATTATTTTTTGATAAAGGAATGTGCCGTTGTTAAGATGGTGATGCGTTCAATATGAAGTGTTGGTTTTGTGAAAAAGATTCACTTCTCTTTCCGTCTCACCGCACTACATAACGAGGAATGCCGGCGAGCCGCCAGTAAAGCGGCGAAAGCTACCGAGAGCAGCTTTATCAAAGGTATGGTATGATTTTTTGAAAAACTTTTCTCTTTCATTTAGTATTTGCTGCTAAAAACGTAGTATATGGTGAGGCTGGAAGGAAGGTGGCGCAATGACCGATGATGAAATAATAATAGACCTGTTTTTCGAGTGTGACCAGCAGGGCATACAGAACTAAATGTTAATTTGCGTTGCTTGTGGTAGCAGGATGTTTTGAGTATAATAAAAATGACTTAAAGAGGAGTTGAACTATATGTTTGGAGATAATTTGAAAAAAGTACGAAAAGAAAAGGGGCTTTCTCAAGAGGCTCTTGCAGAGAAAATAAATGTTGTGCGACAGACTATCTCAAAGTGGGAAAAAGGGCTGTCAATTCCAGATGGGGATATGCTTATAAAATTATCTCAAGTTTTGGAGGTGCCTGTGGAAACTTTACTCGGGAGCAAAGTTCCATTGGAAAATACAAACGCTGTTAATCAAGCGATACAATTTCAAATAATAAATAGCCTTTTAGAAAATTCTCAACGAGAAGGTGCTAAAATGTCTGGAATAATGATACTGGGCGCTTTCATTTCGCTGATAGGCGCATTTTTCTCTGTTGCTTTAATGACGCTGGCTACACTAAACGATGTCACATTAAATGGAACAGTAGGAATTATCGGTTTGCTCAAAGGCTATGGTGCTATGGATTTCTTCATAGTATCTATTGCCTTTATTGTTCTGGGCATTGTTCTCTTTGGAATAGGAACATATATCGAGTTCAAAAGCAAAAAGTAATGGTAATTATAGGATGGCTGACAAGCTGGCGCGAGGTGAAAAGTTTATGGCAACACCGCACAAATGCAACGATACGCATTGCTGGATAGCCATTTTGTGGAAAGCAATCGGATTACCCCGAACTTTTGCCCGCAAGAGCGCACTAACTCAAGCCGCCAGACAGGGTCTGTCAGCCAGAATCAGATTTGCCAGTGCAAACATGATATTGAATTTGGCTTGCTGCTTTTCAAGCCCTCGGTATCGTGTTTTTCGGAAATGCAGTTGCTTTTTAACGACACCAAATACGTGCTCTACTTTTGCTCGGACAGAAGACTTTGCGTACTCTGCTTTCTTGGCGGCGTACTGTCCGCTTTTGCTCAGCTTCTTTACCTGTGAAGGACGACGGTTGATTTTATACTTGATTTTGTGACCCGACTTGTTCCTGACGACAGCATCTTCTCTCTTGCCGGCTTCCACATAACCGCTGTCGCCGTAGACAGCTTCTTCTT
>ERZ1027188.148-NODE-148-length-30864-cov-6.381772_pt1 | contig 30864 bp, 27 predicted proteins | sample MGYA00519273_ERZ1027188 | MGnify/ENA primary metagenome ERZ1027188 (study PRJEB26926, sample SAMN06164623) | human gut metagenome | biome: ENVO:00009003; feature: ENVO:2100002; material: ENVO:00002003 | host: Homo sapiens | place: USA | collected 2012 ... | reverse complement strand
TAAGAGACAGCTGTAAGCAGGTCGGTAATTTAAGAAGTGTCGTATGGCGGGCCTATGAAGTAGCCATGAAGATTTAAGGAGCGAGGTGATCATTTTGAATTTAACGAAAGAACAACAGGAAATTCTAGATGGAAAGCAGGGAGACATCCTTGCCAGAATTATGAAGACGCTGGTGAGGTACGGGGAATTGTTCGGAGCAGATTCCATGGTACCGGTAACGAGTCAGTATAACCACCTGGTAACCTCGTTTGGATTAAAGGCACTGGCCCCGGTTTATGAACTGATGGACCGCCTGATTGAATCCGGGAATGTATCGAAGCAGAAGTTTTCGGCAGATCCAAGACCGCTTGATCCCAATGTGCCGAGTTCCTTTTTACAGAATATTGTGTTTAAAAATTTCATGTATTCCAAGCAGGAGGATTATGAGAAGCAGCTTACCAGACTAGGAATCATGGAAAAGGATGCATATACCTGCACCTGCTATATGAAGGAGGTGGGAAATACACCGGCGATGGGCGAGGTGCTGTCCTGGTCGGAATCTTCGGCAGTGGTATATGCCAATTCCGTACTGGGGGCAAGATGTAACCGTAACTCCGGAATTATTGATCTGATGGGTTCGGTTGCGGGCTTTGTGCCGAACTTCGGACTTCTTACCGATGAAGGAAGAAAAGCGACCTGGATTGTCAGGATCGAAACGACGAAAAAGCCGGAGGCACAGCTTCTCGGCTCTGCAATCGGAATGAAGGTTATGGCGGAGGTTCCTTATATCGTAGGACTGGATCAGTGGCTTCCGGGAGGGCTGGATGAGGATGCCAAAACCTATCTGAAGGACTTTGGTGCAGCGACTGCTTCTAACGGAGCCGTAGGACTTTATCATGTGGAGAATATCACACCTGAGGCGGTTCAGTATGGTAAGGATCTGATTACAGAGAATGCGAAGGTTTATGTTGTGGATGATGCGGAGCTTGACCGGGTATACCGCAGTTACCCGGTTATCTGGAAAAAGAAGGATGCGGCTCCGAAGCTCTGCTTTATGGGATGTCCGCATATGAGTCTGAACCAGCTGATTGACTGGACAAAGAAGATCGAAGAAAGCCTTAAGAAATACGGAAAGACAAGGGTCTGCATTCCGACCGTATTTACGGCAGCTCCGGCGGTGCTTAAGAAGTTTGAAGAAACCCCTTATGCAGCGACGTTGAAGCAGGCGGGAGTCATTACTTCCTATATTTGTCCGCTGATGTATATGAACAATCCGCTCAGTGAAAAGATGCCGGTCATTACTTCCAGCAACAAGCTTAGAACCTACACCAGTGCGAGATATTATACCGATGCGGAAATTCTGGAGCAGATCACAAAAGGAGGAACGGCCCGATGAAAGAATTTAAAGGAAGAGTTGTAGCGAACGGAACGACAACAGCAAAGGCACTTGTGTCCCACGGAGGCTTAAATACGCTGGCATCCTTCCAGAAGGCATTGCAGTTCGGGGACAAGAAGGCAACCTGTGGAGATCAGAACAATCCGGATCTTTATGGAAAGCAGATGGCAGGCAAGGCCTTGTGTCTGCCGACAACCATCGGATCGACGACGGGAGGACTGGTTCTTTACTGTGCATGCTCCATGAACCGTCAGCCTGCATGTATGCTGTTTTCAGAGCCGATTGATTCACTGGCAGGAGCCGGAGCCATTCTGGCGGATGTGTGGCTTGACAATGTCAGCATGCCGGTTGTAGACAGCCTTGGCGAAGAGTTCCTTTCCTATGTAAAGGATGACATGACCATTACAGTGAAGGACGATGGCGTTGTGGTCGTAGAGTAAAACACATCAGACAGAGGAGAATAAACAGTAAATAACAGAAAATGAATATTCCGGATATTTATTAAAGCAATAGCTATTCATAAAACAGGAAAAGAGGCGGGGTTATGAAATCCATTAAGACAAAAATTATTGTAAGTATTATTGTATGTACCTTACTTTCAGCCATTCCGATTGGATTTATGAGTCTTCGGAATGTGTATCAGACATCAAATCAGGGGGCTGAACAGGAGCTAGCATTGAAGTGCCGGAACGAGCAGGAACAGATTAATGCACAGATTTCGAAAATCGAACAGTCCGTAGATACCTTAAGCAGTATTGCAATGAATAAGCTTGATTTTTCGAAGTTTAAGAGCAGTGCAGTCTATGTGAAGCAGTATACGGATTCCATTATGAGTGATGTTGTGAAGTTTGGAGAGCACACTGATGGTGCTATCTGCGTTTATGTGCGGTACAATCCTGATTTTACGGAACCGACTTCCGGTATTTTCCTTACCAGAAACAGCACGGACGAGGAATTCACCAGTTCTGTACCAACGGACTTTACCATGTATGACAAAACGGATGTGGAGCATGTCGGCTGGTATTATGTTCCTGTAGAGAACGGTGCACCGTTGTGGATGGATCCTTATCTCAACGGTAATGTGAATGTTTATATGATTTCTTATGTTGTTCCGCTGTATGTTGACGGGGAATCCGTTGGTATTATCGGAATGGATATTGATTTTTCACAGATTACGGGAATGGTTGAAAAAACAAAGGCATTTTCTACCGGATATTCCTTCCTTTATAAGCCGGATGGCTCCATTATGTACCATCCAGAGATGGAAAACGGCGCGGATCTTGAGCAGCTTGGGATGACGGCAGATGAAAAGGCACGGATGTGTGATGCAGCAAATGAGGGACAGGTAGAGGGCTTTAGCAGTAACGGAGCAAAGACCAGTGCGGTATTCTATACGCTGGATAATGGAATGATGGTAGCTCTGTCTGCCCCGGACAGTGAGATTACCTCAGATGCTGTAAGCCTGTCGGCCATGATGATCGGAACCTGTGTGGTATGTCTGCTTATCTGTATCGTACTTGCGGTTATTTTAAGCAGGAGTATTGCTGCTCCGATTACCGGCATCACGAAGGTCATCCGTCAGACAGCGGATCTTGATTTCCAGAAAACAAAATCAGGGGAATCCCTGGTAAAGCGTAAGGATGAAACCGGTGTGATGGCGGGAGCTGTCAGTGATATGAGAAAGGTATTCCGTGAACTGATCGGAGACATTACAGCTGCGGAGACAACCATTCTGACTGGTATGGATAAGCTGGATTCCATCATGCACGCAAACAGTGAAATGGCAGAGGATAATTCCGCAACCACGCAGGAAATGGCAGCTGGCATGCAGGAGACAACAGCAAGTGCATCCATGATTAACGGTAACATTGATGGTATTAAGCAAAATACGGAAGATATAAAGAAGCTTTCAAAGGAAGGACAGGAGACCTCAGTACAGGTGAAGGGCAGAGCTGACCAGCTCCAGAGCACAACCATTTCTTCAAGCAATAAGGCACTGGCAATTTTCGAGGAGATGAAGATAAAAACCCAGGAAGCCATTGAGAAGTCCAGGGCGGTTGACCAGATTAACAATCTGACCGAAAACATTAAACAGATTTCGTCCCGGACCAATCTCCTTGCCCTGAATGCCAATATTGAGGCAGCACGTGCCGGTGAAGCGGGAAAAGGCTTTGCCGTTGTGGCAACAGAGATTGGAAATCTGTCAAATCAGACCTATGCAACGGTGGATGGCATTACGGAAATGGTTACAGAGGTCAACAGTGCCGTTAACAGTATGACCGACTGTATGACGACGATTATGGATTTCCTGGAGAATACGGTAGTGCTTGATTATAATTCCTTCAGGGAGATCGGTAAGGAATATCAGGCGGATGCCAATACCTTTGCGGATGCAATGGGAAGAGTTTACAGTGAGATTACAAAGCTGGATGAGCAGATCAGTGATATTGCAGAGAATGTGACCAATGTCAGTGAAACGATCAGCCAGTCCGCACAGGGGGTCAGCCAGATTGCGGAGAAATCCTCCGATGCTGCTGCAAAGACCACAGAGGGCTATGAGCTGCTTCGTGAAAGCCGTGACAGCATTGTAAAATTAGGAACCATCATTGAACGGTTCCGGTTATAGAAGGTCTGCATAAGGACTGGAAAAGGAGTGGATGAAGAATGGCACATTTAACTATTGATTTTTTCTCAAACTGTCTGCGCAGGACGGTGCAGTTTCAGATGATTATTCCGGGAGATTTCTGCAATACCTGGCAGATTGAGCAGAAGCGTAAAGGGAAACGGATGAAGACCCTTTTTCTTCTGCATGGATATACCGGTGCTGCAGAGAACTGGGTGCCGGATAATTTAAGTACACTTTACAATTTCGCAATCGTGATGCCGAGCGGAGAAAACGGCTTCTGGGTAGATGGTCCGGCTACCGGACATCAGTATGGAGCCTTTATCGGAGAGGAACTGCCGGATTATATCCGTAAGACCTTTGGTCTTGCCATGAATCCGGAAGAGACTTATATCATGGGGCTTTCCATGGGCGGCTTCGGGGCACTGCATACGGCATTACAGTATCCGGAGACCTTCGGAAAGGTGGCAGCGCTTTCTTCGGCGCTCATTATCCATGAGATTGCCCATATGCAGCCGGGAGGATCAAACGAGGTCGCCAATTATGAGTACTATCACGGCTGCTTCGGAGATCTGGACCGGATTGAGATCAGCCGCTATAATCCGGAGGTGCTGGTAGAAGAGATTCTGAATGAACAGCGGAAGATGCCGGATATTTATATGGCGTGTGGAACCGAGGACTTCCTGCTTGAAAAGAACCGTGAGTTTCACAGATTTCTCGATAAGTATGAGGTGTCGCATTGTTATATGGAGTCCAAGGGAGAGCACAATATGGAGTTTTGGACCGAATATGCAAGGATCTTCATCCCGAAGATGCTTGAGGAGTAGGGAGGAAGGAAAAGCCTTAGGAAAAGCCGGAAAACGAGAGTGCAAAAGGCATAATCGTTTTCTGGCTTTTTGCAATTTCAGTTGTGTAGTATATTTATTGGAACATCGCTGGATATATGTTATAATGTGCCTCAGAGAAAAAGGGACAATCGAAAGGGAGGTAGTTATGGTCACACGGACTTCAAAGATTTTAATGGTAATTGCAACCGCATTCACATTTTTAGGAGTTGCTTTGGAAATCCTGCTTCATAGTAATCAGGAAAAATTTTTCCCGCTGTTTAGTGCAGGAATCCAGTTGGATGAGCCGGTGGTTCATACTGTGAACCTCTGGTCAACGATTCTGATATTTCTTCTTTATCTGGTAAGCTGCATCGTTTTGATGTGTGCTTCAAAAAGAACCGGCTTTATCATGAGCATTGTGGCACTGGTTTTAAATCTGGTGATTAATGCGGGAGCGAGAGTCGGAGCGATTGTCATGAACCGTTATATGGGAATGAAGGGTGTGAAATATTTTACAGGAATCACCATACTGGATTCGCTGCATGGCTATGTGGTGGCACCGTTGCTGCTGCTTGCCATCGTATTCTTAGGAATTACGATCGGTACGCTGTCACAGAACCGGAAAGAGGAAGAAGCCGTAAGAAACAGTTACGATTCATTTACAGGATTATAGATTGGAGCAGGAAGAAACAGCAATGGAAATAACAGCAAAAGAACTTATGGAAATGAACCCGGAGGAGCTTCTGATTATCGACATCCGGAATGAATATGACCGGAACTATGGACTGATTCCGGGATCTGTCTGGGCGGATGCGCAGGAGCTTGTGTCGAACCCGCCGGAGGATAGGGCAAAGAAGGTCATCGTGTATTGCGCACGTGGAATTATCAGTTTGGATCTGGCACAGGCCTTGTGCGATCAGGGCTACGAGGCCTATAGTCTGCAGGAAGGATATCTTGGATGGCTGCGCTATGACATGCAGAATCGGCAGGAGGATGAATTATGCCGGAAGGTGGAACACAGTCTGCAGAAGAAGTTCCGTACCTCTTTAATGAGTCCGTTCATTAAGGCATTGAAAGATTATGAACTGGTCAAGGATGGAGACCGGGTGGCGGTCTGTATGTCCGGCGGTAAGGATTCCATGCTGATGGCGAAGCTGTTTCAGGAATTGAAGAAATACAGCAAGGTGGATTTTGAAGTAAAGTATCTGGTGATGGATCCGGGCTATAATAAGGAAAACCGTCAGGTGATTGAGGACAATGCCAGAGCACTCCAGATTCCGATTACGATTTTTGAAAGTGACATTTTTGATTCGGTATATACCGTGGAGAAGTCCCCCTGCTATCTGTGCGCAAGAATGCGCCGCGGAAATCTTTATGCGTTTGCAAGGGAGCTGGGCTGCAACAAGATTGCACTGGGACATCATTATGACGATGTGATTGAAACGATCTTAATGGGAATGCTGTATGGTGCCCAGATCCAGTCGATGATGCCGAAGCTCCACAGCACGAACTTTGAAGGAATGGAGCTGATCCGTCCGCTGTACTATATCCGCGAGGATGATATCAAGGCATGGCGTGATTATAACGGACTTCATTTTATTCAGTGCGCCTGCAAATTTACGGATACCTGTACGACCTGCAACAACGGGCAGAATCATTCCAAGCGTCAGGAGACGAAGGAGCTGATCCGTAAATTAAAGGAAAATAATCCGGATGTGGAGAAGTGCATTTTCCGAAGTGTGGAGAATGTGCATATTGATACCGTCATCGCTTATAAGGAAAAAGGAGTACGGCATCATTTCCTGGATACATATGATGAAAAGTAACTATTCAGTATAGGTCGAAGCATATGCTGCCAAGACCGTAAGAATATGATTCAGTAATGATGCAAGATAGGAGAACAACCCAGTGAACAAGAACAGAGGAAATTCCGTTGAATAAGAAGACTTTAAAGGAAGAAAAATACGAGCATATTACCCATCCGTTTCCACCGTTATATGATGCTGATTCAAAGATCCTGATTCTGGGGAGTCTTCCATCGGTCAAATCCAGAGAGCAGATGTTCTTTTACGGGCATCCGCAGAACCGGTTCTGGAAGGTGATCAGTGCGGTGCTTCATGAGAACGTACCAACCACGATTGAAGAAAAGAAAACACTGCTGTCAGCTCATCATGTTGCCTTGTGGGATACGATTTACAGCTGTGACATTATCGGATCAAGTGACAGCAGCATTAAGAATGTGGTGCCGACCGATCTTCGCACCGTGGTGGAACAGTCGAAGATTCAGCATATTTACTGTAATGGCAGGACGTCGGGAAAGTATTTTGAGAAATATCAGCAGAAAACACTGGGAATGACGGCGGAGGTGCTGCCTTCCACAAGCCCTGCCAATGCAGCATTCGGACTGGAGAAGCTGACTGCGATCTGGTCGGAAGCATTGAAGGATTCACTGGGATGAGAGGAAATGTAAACAGAAATATAGAGATATAAGAGGGTTCGAATATATAAGAGAGCTTGAATATAGCATGGAAAGAGGTGTCCTATGGTACAGATTGATTTAATTACCGGTTTCCTGGGATCCGGTAAAACAACATTCATCAAAGCATATGCGCAGTACCTGATGAAACAGGGACTGAAGATTGGAATTCTGGAGAATGATTTCGGCGCAGTCAATGTGGATATGCTTCTTTTGCAGGAATTATTAGGAGACCAGTGTGATCTGGAAATGGTTTCCGGCGGGTGTGACAGCGACTGTCACAGAAGACGGTTTAAAACGAAGCTGATTGCGATGGGCATGTCCGGGTATGACCGGGTGCTGGTAGAGCCGTCCGGAATTTATGATGTGGATGAATTTTTCGATGCACTCCATGAAGAACCGCTCGATCAGTGGTACGAGGTAAAGAATGTGATTGCCATTGTCGATGCCAAGCTGGAAAAGAGGCTGTCAGAGGAGGCAGACTTCATTCTGGCATCAGAGGCGGCAAACGCAGGGAAGATCGTGTTAAGTCATGCGGATCTGGCAACGAAGGAGCAGATCGAAGGAACGATCCGGCATTTGCAGCAGGCTATGGAGAACATCCAGTGCAGCCGGAAGCTCACAGAAGATGAGATCATAGCCGGGAATATGGAAGCCCTGACGGATGAACAGTTGCAGGAACTGTCCGGATGCGGATATGTTTCTTCCAGCTATCGCAAAATGGATCTGGAAAATCATCTGGGATTCGATTCTTTGTATTTTATGAATGCGCCGGTTACGAAGGAGACGCTTCCTGATAAGGTAAAACAGATCATGCAGGATCCGGGGTGTGGAAAGATCTTCCGCGTGAAGGGATTTTTGAAGGATGAGACAGGCGCCTGGTATCAGCTCAATGCGTCAAAGGATGCATTCGACTTCCAGCCGATCCCGACAGGACAGGAAGTGATCATTGCGATCGGCGAGAACCTGAATGAAGGAGCAATTAAGAAAATCCTGTTTGGTGATGTCGATGTGAAAAGCTACTGACTCGGAAGGGAGAACGGGATGACGGATCAGCAGAAACGAATTTACTGGAACCGGAACTGGCAGTTTTTAAAAGGTTTTGAAGAGTCATACCTTGGGTTGCAGACGATTGACGCAGCGCAGGAATTGGAGCAGGCAGAGCTTCCGCATACGGTGCAGGAAGTGCCGCTGCATTATTTTGATGAAAGCCTGTATCAGGGGATTTTCACTTACCGGAAGGTATTCCGGCCGGATGCGGACTGGCAGGGCAAGCGGGTACTGCTTACGATTGAGGCAGCAGGGCACAGTGCATGGGTATACTTAAACGGGGAACTTCTGAACGAGCATCATTGCGGTTATACAGCATTTCAGACCGATCTTTCACCGGCACTTATTTACGGGGAAGAAAATGTGCTGGTGGTGAAGGTGGACAGCACAGAGAGCCAGAATATTCCTCCCTTTGGAAAAGTGATTGATTATATGACCTTTGGCGGTCTTTACCGGGAAGTATATCTGGAAGTGAAGGAACAGGATTCCATTGCCGATGTGTATGCCATGACAATTCCGGTATGGAAAGAAGTGGTCAGTCCGGACAGTACAGGACTGGGAAAGCAGGGTGGAAAGAAAGCGGAACATCTGGAAGAAATCTCTGGTTCCGGTGTGAAATGCAAGGAGGCTTCTTTAGGAAAGAAATGGAAGCTCCAAAGTGAAATTACCTTACAGCTTCACGGAGAAAAAATCACCCTGAATGCCAAAAATCTGCCTGATTTTCAGGAAAAGCTGTTAAAAAAGGGACTGATGATCCGGCAGACGCTACTGTGGACAAAGGAGGAAGAGGCTTCTTCCAGTGCTTATTTACTCGATCGGAATGTGTTGGAGCATACCTTTGAGGAGATCAATGTGTGGGATGTGGAGCATCCGTTCCTGTACACACTGCGCACGGAGCTGTACCGGGACGGTGCGTGCCTGGATTCGGTGGAAACGCGGATCGGGTTCCGGGAAGTGGTTTTTCGCAGGGACGGCTTTTATCTGAATGGAAGGAAGCTGAAACTGCGGGGATTGAACCGGCACCAGAGCTATCCTTATGTGGGATATGCGATGCCGGAGTCTATGCAGAAATGGGATGCGGATATTTTGAAAAACGAACTGAAGCTGAATGCGGTGCGTACCTCGCATTATCCGCAGTCACATCATTTCCTTGACCGGTGCGATGAACTGGGGCTTCTGGTGTTCACGGAGATTCCGGGGTGGCAGTACATCGGTGGTCCGGAATGGCAGGATCAGGCCGTGCGGAACACAGAAGACATGGTGGTGCAGTACCGGAATCATCCGTCAATTATTTTGTGGGGCGTGCGCATCAACGAATCCGAGGATGACGATGCGTTTTATCAAAGGACGAATGAGGCAGCACACAGACTGGATCCGATGCGGCAGACCAGTGGAGTGCGTTACCTGCAAAAGAGCTCGCTGCTTGAGGATGTGTATGCGTTCAATGACTTTTCGCATGAGGGAAACAACCGGGGATGCCGGAAGAAAAAGGACGTGACACCGGACGTTTCGAAGGGATATCTGATCAGTGAGTACAATGGGCATATGTTCCCAACGAAAGCCTTTGACTGCGAACAGCACCGGGTAGAGCATCTCCTGCGTCATGCGAATGTTCTGGATGCCTATTATGGGGAAGAGGAGATTGCCGGGGGCTTTGGCTGGTGCATGTTTGATTATAATACCCATAAGGATTTTGGAAGCGGTGACCGGGTCTGCTACCATGGCGTGCTTGACCTGTTCCGGAATCCGAAGCTGGCAGCAGCGCTCTACGCAAGCCAGGGAGAAGAGGATGTGCTGGAAATCACTTCTTCCATGGACATCGGGGAGTATCCGGCGTGCCTTATCCGGGATGTCTATGCCGTGACGAATGCAGACAGTGTGAAACTTTATAAGAACGACCGGTTTGTAAAGGAGTTTCGGGCAGCGGATTCCCCTTACACCCACCTGCCGCATGGACCGATATCCATTGACGATTTTATCGGCGAACTTTTGCAGAACGGGGAGAACTTCTCGAAGGGAAAAGCAAAGGATGTGAAGAAGGTTCTGCAGTCCGTGAGTAAGAACGGACTGAATCATCTGCCGGCTGGAACCATCCTTCTTGCGGCAAAATGTATGCTGCTGCGCAGAATGAAAATGGCAGATGCCGTTGAGCTTTATAATAAATATATTGGTAACTGGGGCGGAACGGCAACAGAGTACCGGTTTGAAGCAATTCGTGACGGTAAGGTCGTGAAAACCGTAAAGAAACGCCCCGTGAACAAGCCGCAGTTACTGGTAGACTGTTCCCATACGATTCTTACAGAAAAAACGACGTATGATGTGGCAGCGATCCGGCTGCGTGCAGTCAGTGAGGAAGGAAGTACGTTAAGTTATTGTAATGAACCCCTGACCCTGACAGTAAAGGGACCGCTTTCGATCATCGGATCTTCGACGATCAGCTTACAGGGCGGTATGGGCGGCACGTATGTGCGTACCTGCGGAATTGCAGGAAGCGCAGAGCTTACCATGGCAGGAAGTCTTTTCGGAGAATATACGGTAAAGTTTGAGGTCGTTTGTGTTGGACGGATGGATGCTGAGAGTTGAAGAATAACAGGCTGTCGGAAAGCAGTTGTACAGGAAACATTTGCAGGCTGGACGCTTGTGAATTGGATGGAAGAGTTTTCAACATGAAAAAGGAGATAGGGGTATGAAGCTGAATGGAAAGGAAAAATTTTCGTATGGATTGGGTGCAGTAGGCAAGGATATGGTATATATGCTTTCTGCAAGCTATGTACTTTATTATTATCAGGATATTCTGGGAGTGAGCGCGGTTGCGATGGGCGTAATCCTGCTTGTTGCGCGGATCTTTGATGCGTTCAATGATCCGTTTATGGGTGTCATCGTGGAAAAGACGAAAACCCGTTGGGGAAAGTTCCGTCCGTGGCTGATGATCGGAACACTTTTAAATGCAGTGATTCTGTTTTTGATGTTTGCAGCGCCGCCCGCATTGTCCGGCAGCGGACTTGTGGCCTATGCGGCGGTATTTTATATCCTCTGGGGTGTGACCTATACCATGATGGATATTCCGTTTTGGTCCATGATTCCGGCTTTTACCGAAAGCGGTAAGGAAAGAGAGAATCTGACGACACTGGCAAGATCCTGTGCCGGTGTGGGATCCGCACTGATTACCGTAATTACCATGATTGCTGTACCGGCTCTTGGGAAGCTTTTCTTAGGAAATACGGAGGCTGCAAGAGAAGTGGAACGGTGCGGTTTCCAGTGGTTTGCATTGATTATTGCGGTATTGTTTGTCATTATGATCGGCATTACCTGCCTGAATATTAAGGAAAAGTCCACCGTGGATCTGAATGCTCCTTCGGTAAAGCAGATGTTCCGGGCACTTGTATCCAACGATCAGGCAATGACGGTGGTGATTACGATTGTGCTCATTAACTGTTCCCTTTACATTACCTCGAATCTGCTGATTTATTTCTTTAAATATGATATCGGAGGAACGAACTGGAATGACAGCTATGTGCTGTTCAATACCTTTGGCGGTGCAATCCAGATTCTTTCCATGATGATTTTTTATCCCCTGCTGCGCAAAGTCATCAGTGCACTAAAGGTCTTTTACGTCAGTGCGGTCATGGCAGTCGGAGGCTATTTGGTACTGCTTGCCATGATGTTTATGGGACTTGCCAATGTATATTTTCTGCTGATTCCGGGCTTTTTTGTGTTCGCAGCGTTCGGAATGCTGACCGTATTAACGACGGTTTTTCTTGCCAATACCGTGGATTACGGAGAACTGAAGAACTATCGCAGGGATGAGAGCGTCACCTTTTCCATGCAGACCTTCGTGGTAAAACTGGCAAGCGGCGTGGCTGCCATGATTGCGGCACTGGCGTTGAATTTCAGTAACATTCAGCAGGATACCGCTGTGGATGCGGCACAGCTGGCGGCAGAGAACAGCTATGGTCCTTCGCTTGTGATTCTCCGCATGACCATGACGATTCTGCCGGTTATCGGCCTCCTTGCCGCCACCTGGATTTTTGCGAAAAAGTATATTCTGACGGATGAAAAGCTTACCGAGATTAACCATACCTTACAGGAAAGACGAAAGGAAGCGGTACAATGATTTATGCGGAAAATGAAAATTTCCTGTTGGAGACAGCACATACGACCTATGCATTCTGTGTGGATCCTGCAGGGAATCTGCAGCATCTTTATTATGGCGAAAAATTAAGCTTGGGTGATTCCTGGCAGAAGGCATTGGAGGCGCTGAAAATGCGGATATTCAATCCCAATGGATGCAGCATTATTCAGGATCCGATGCACCCGGCAGTATCGCTGGATGATGTGTGTCTGGAGGTGTCCGGGCGTGGAAAGGGGGATATGGCGCAGCCCTTTGTGGAGCTTACCTATCCCGATGGCAGCCGGACGAGCGACTTCCGGTTTCAGAATTTTGAAATCATGGAAAAGCAGGCTCCGGAAGGACTTCCGGGTGCCTATGATGAAACGGAAAACGCCCAGTCACTTGTTCTTCATATGGAGGACCGGAATGGGGCAGTCCGGTTAACGCTTGTTTACAGTGTGCTGGAGGACTGCGACTGCATTACCCGGTTTGCGGTTGTGAAAAATGAGGGAAGCGCACCAGTGACTCTGGAGCGGCTGATGAGTACCCAGCTTGACCTGCGTACGCGGGGAAAACAGAAGATTTTAAGCTTTCACGGAGAATGGGCGCGGGAAATGCAGCCCTGTGAAACGATTCTGCAATCCGGCAGCTTCCAGATTGAGTCCACAACCGGATTTTCATCCAATAAGGCCAATCCCTTTTTCATCTGCGGAGAGGCAGACACTCAGGAGGACTACGGGGTCTGCTATGGCTTTAACCTGATCTATTCCGGAAACCATCGGGAAACGATCGAGTGCAATGCCCATGGCAGGGTGCGGATTTTACAGGGAATGCATCCGGATTTCTTTCAAAAGTCATTGGATGAAGGAGAAAGCTTTGCTTCACCGGAGGCAGTGTTTACGTTTTCCAAGGAAGGCTATGGCGGGATCAGCCGGAATATGCACCGCTTTGTAAGGGAGCATATTGTGCGTGGAACGTGGAAGAAGAAGGAGAGGCCGATTCTGATTAATTCGTGGGAGGCCATGTACTTTGATGTAAAAGAGCGGAAGCTTTTAAAGCTTGCCAGGCAGGCGGCAGAGGCTGGAATCGAGCTTTTTGTGCTGGATGACGGATGGTTTGGTGAACGCGAAAATGACCAGAAAGCCTTAGGGGACTGGCAGGATAATCCGGAAAAGCTTCCGGACGGACTTGGCGGATTATCTGCCAAAATTCATGCAATGGGACTGAAATTCGGAATCTGGGTGGAGCCGGAAATGATCAGTGAGAATTCGAAGCTTTACAGGGAGCATCCGGAGTATGCGGTACGGATTCCCGGGAAGGCAGCAGCCGTCGGACGGAACCAGATGCTTTTAGATCTGACGCAGACTAAGGTGCAGGACCGGATTATTGCAGATATGAGCGATGTTTTCCGAAGGGGACAGGTGGATTACGTGAAATGGGATATGAACCGCCACATGTCCGATTATTACAGTCCGGCGCTCTCAAAGGAGGAGCAGGGAGAATTTGCACACCGTTATCTGTTGGGATTGTACCGGGTATTGGGAGAGCTGACGAGCCGCTTTTCGGATGTTTTGTTTGAAGGCTGTGCCTCCGGAGGCAACCGGTTTGACCTAGGGATGCTGTGCTATATGCCGCAGCTCTGGGTGAGTGATTGTACAGACGCCGTTGCACGGGCGAAAATCCAGAATGGCTGCAGCTTTGGATATCCCCAGTCTGTTATGGGAGCGCATGTGTCTTCATGTCCGAATCATCAGACCCTGCGGGTAACGCCGTTATACAGCCGTTTCGCAGTTGCGTGTGGAGGAATCCTCGGATATGAATGCAATCTTTGTGATCTGTCGAAAGAGGAGCTTAAGAAGATCCGGGAAGAGGTTTCTTTTTATAAAAAGTGGCGCAGGGTATTGCAGTTCGGTGAGTTCTATCGTCTGCATGGTCTCTCGCAGGAAGGAGAGCGGGACACCGATGTCATACGGTGGAACTTTGTAGCGCAGGATCGGGAAAAGGCAGTTGGAATTTGGCTGAATGGACTGGCTCATGCGAATGACACGCACCGGTTTTTTAAAACGAAGGGACTTGACGATACGAAACAGTATCATTTTTACCATATTCCGCAGAAGGTGGAGCTTACCAGAATGGGGGATCTCATCAACACCGCTTCCCCTGTGCATATCCGGCCGAACTCTGTGGTTCATCAGGTTGTGACGCATCTCATAACGATGGAGGGTGAGACGGAAGAGTTTCATGTGCCGGGGGATCTGCTCAATAAGGCAGGAGTAGTGCTTTCTCCGAGCTTTGGCGGCACCGGCTTCGAAACCGGCACCGCACTTTTTCAGGACTTTGATGCAAGGATCTACTTAATGGAAGAGGAGTGTATAAAATCATGAATTCCTTCCCATACTAAAGGATATTGATGAACATATCAGGAAAGGAAGTAGAATCATGATTTTAAAGGAAAAAGAACGGGCAGCACTTGAGGATTTACAGACACAGGAAAAAAGCTGTGTGGAGAAGTATGAAAAGTATGCAAATCAGGCGAAGGATCCGGAGTTGAAGTCTCTGTTCCAGACACTTCAGAAGGAGGAGCAGAAGCATTACGATTCTCTCGGACAGGTGCTTGCAGGAACGGTTCCGGAATGTAACTGCAACGACAGCGCAGGACGTGATTACAAGCCTAAGGCCACCTATAATGACATGACGAATCCGGAGGATAAGCAGAATGATGCATTCCTTGCAACCGACTGTATCGGTACGGAAAAGCTGGTTTCCGGAGAATACAATACGGATGTCTTTGTATTTGGAGAAAGCGGTGTCCGCAAGCTTCTGGCCGATATTCAGATTGAAGAACAGAATCATGCCGAGATGCTTTATAAGTACAAGATGACAAATGGAATGAAGTAAAGGACAGAGACCATTGACAATCCGGATGCAGGGAAATAAGGCCGGAACGGAAGGATTCACAGGAAACAGTAGCCTGTGGGTCCTTTTTTAATTGGATTCAAAATAGAATCGTACAATTATAAAGTGTTTTTTTTATATACTTTCCTGTATTGGATAAGTACATTGAAATAAATGGACAGAGATTATGTTTGAAAAGAAGGAGGAGAAACCAATGTTATCATCAGCTTTATTAAACAGAACAAGCTTTGGCTTTTCAGCAGAGAATCCGATGGGGGAACGAAATGGAGGAAGCATTGTAAGGTGACGATGGAAAATCGTGGCAGTAAGGAAGAAACACTTTATTATATGATTGAAGGATGGCATGGTGAGCTTGCAGATACGGATCTATACTTCCATGCAGCATACCGGCAGGAGCATCCGGTGCAGAAGGGACATGCTTATACGGTCATTGATGGAATTGAAGGAAAGGGTATATTTGCAGGGATCAGCTTTGCTGCAGGTATGAATGGACATAATACCTGCTGGGTAGAGGGTGAACCTAAGATGTACCTGGATGGAGATCAGTATCCGACAATTAACTACACGGGAACGGAAGATTATTTCTGTGGTTCTTATGCGTTCGGAAATGACATTTTATTACATAAGTATCAGACCTTCAGCGGACTATATGCCGGCATGTATGCAATTCTGGGTAATGACAGTCAGGAAATGTATAATGGACAGCAGCGCTTTTTGCTTTATCGCTTTCATGTAAAGGATCCGGTTTATTTTCATACGTCGTTTCGTATGACCATGGATAATCTCGGCTGGACAGGAGCGAGATACGATGATTATACATCCGTTGCATACTGGTATATGGAAAAGCCATCCAGACTGTCTGCAGGGCTGCCGTCCGATGAAGAGATCATTATGAAGTAAACCAGGCAGAATCAACAGAGTAATAGAAGATATGAGGAGAAAACCGTGCAGAAGAATACCAGTTATAAAACAAAAATTGAGCATCCCTTTTTATTGATTCCGGTAAAAATTAAGGAAAACGCTGAGAGCCTGTCTTTCTATATAGAAGAACAGAAGGTTTTAGAGTATCGTGTTTTTCCGTTGGAAGAGGGGGAAACAGTGGATTATTATGCTCCGCTTCCGGTTACACCGTGGATAGGGAAAACCATTCGTCTGGAGGGAAACTATCCGGAGGCATTTTATACCCAAATTAAGCAGGCTGACGATCCTGCAGAATCGGATCAGGTGCATCCGCTGATGCATTTTACACCGGTCAACGGCTGGATGAATGATCCCAATGGACTTGTTTTTGAGGATGGAATTTATCATCTGTTTTATCAGCATAATGCTTTCGGCACAAAGTGGGATAATATGAGCTGGGGACACGCGGTCAGTAAGGATTTATTACATTGGGAACACCGTCCTATGGCGATTCTGCCGGATGAGGATGGTACGATCTTTTCCGGAAGCGGAATTTGTAATGAAAAAGGGTTACTGGGCTTACCGAAGGATGCACTTGTCTTTTTCTACACTTCGGCAGGCGGAAGCTCGGATAGTCCCTGGAGTGAAGGAGGACGGTTTACCCAGAGAATTGCCTACAGTACCGATCATGGTGCAACGCTTCATAAGAAAGGAGAGGTGATTGTGCCGAATCTCACCGAAGGCAACCGGGATCCAAAGGTATACTGGCATGAAGAGAGTAAAGGGTATATCATGTCTCTTTACTTAAAGAATCATGTCTATGCCATTCTGCGTTCTGAGGATCTTGAGCATTGGGAGCTGACACAGAAGCTTCCCTTTATTACAGCCAGAGAATGTCCGGATCTGCGCCCGGTTCCTACAGAAGAGGGAGGGGAAAAGTGGATCCTGTTTACGGCATCGGGAGAATATTTCACAGGAGATTTCGATGGCTTTCATTTCACGAATCTTTCGGAAGGACGCATGGCTTACCAGAATGAGCTGCCATATGCCGGACAGACCTATTCCAATCTGCAGGGGCGTGTCGTCCTGGTGCACTGGATGCGCACAGAAAACCCCGGGAAATATTATACCGGGATGATGGGTATTCCGCGGGAGCTTACACTTGTAAAGGGAGAAGAAGGATACATTCTTCGTCAGTCGGTGATCCGGGAATGGAAGGAGCAGCGCGTTCCTGTCCGGGAAGAGAAGGAACAGAAACAGTGGGAGGAAGAGGCTGTAAGGGATGCTGCACTGGAGCTGCAGTTGAACATACAGGGAGCCTTGGTCCTTTCCGTAATGATTTATGGGCAGAAGATCTCCTATCAGCGTAAGACGGGGATGCTCTGTGTAAATGGTGTTACCTGCAAAGTGAAGGAGGATCTCCGCAATCTTTCTATTCTTGCAGACCGGGAAATTCTGGAAGTGGCAGCAAATGATGATACTCTTCTGTATTTCTTTGAGACCGGTCTGCAGGATCTGGCAGGTAAAATAAGCGTGGAGGCAGATCGGAACGTGGATAGCTGGCTGTGGAAGGTACAGTAGAAATTCTATAATTCACCCTATATATGTAACAGTTGTTCATTCATAAGCTGCCGGATTATACACAATTGCGCGGATTATACAGATTGATGACTGTGTGTTGATGCGTGGAAATAGGAATGCTATACTTAATACATGTATCAAGATAAATTCGGAAACAGGCAGGAAAGAGATAGCAAGCCTGAGAAGAAAGGGCAGAACGGAAAGGACGGATCATCTTACATGTATAAGACGAAGAAACGTGTTTTTGATATTATTCAGATTGGAAACCGCAAGGATTTCATAAGCAGTGCATTTGATATTTTTATTGTGGTAACGATTGTGCTGAATCTGTTTGTGACCTTATTTCAGACATTTGATGAGTCGGCGCCTTATACCAATGTATTGAATGTACTGGAGCTCATTACGATTCTTATTTTTACGGTGGAATATGTATTGCGCATCTGGACGGCAGATTTCCTGTATCCGAACAAGCCATACTGGAAAGCGGTACTGGCCTTTGTGTTTTCGCTGTATGGACTGATTGATTTCTTTACGTTCTTTCCTTATTATCTGCCGATTTTGTTTCCGATGGGAGCGGTGGCCTTCCGGATGTTCCGTGTGATCCGGATCTTTCGGCTGTTCCGGGTCAACGCGCAGTATGATGCTTTTAACGTGATTATTAATGTCTTAAATGATAAGAAAAATCAGTTGATTTCTTCGATCTGCATGATCCTGATCTTCATGGTGGCAGCTTCCCTGTGCATGTACAGTCTGGAGCATGAGGCGCAGCCGGAGCAGTTCGCCAATGCGTTTTCGGGAATCTGGTGGTCGGTTTCAACGCTTCTCACGGTGGGGTATGGTGACATCTACCCGGTGACGACAATGGGAAAGGTCATGGCGATTGTCATTTCCTTTCTGGGTGTCGGAATGGTTGCGATTCCAACCGGTATTATTTCCGCAGGTTTCGTGGAGCAGTACACGAAGCTGCGCATGCTGGCATTTCATTCCGAAGAACATGAATTAAAATTTGTCACCTCCGTGATCCCGCAGGGACATTCCTGGTGCCGGAAAAAGGTAAAAGAGGTTGCTTTTCCACCGCAGATTATTCTGGTTATGATTATCCGGAACGGAGAGGCACTGGTTCCGAACGGGGATACGGTTCTACTGGAAAATGACACACTTGTCATCGGAGCAAAGCATTATAACGGTGAGGAATATATTAATCTGAAAGAAATCATTGTGAAACAGGAAAATGAATGGGTTGGTAAGCAGATCAAGGATCTGGATATTTCCCGTCAGGAGCTGATCGTCATGATCCGGCGTAAGAACCGGACGATTATTCCCAATGGACTTACCTATATTAAAGAAGGAGATGCGGTAGTACTGTATTCCAAGCTGAAGGATGCAGACTAAGGGGGAAAAGTGAAAAAACTGTGAACTCTCTAAATCCGGGCATTTCGTCACAAATTGCACACATTTAACTGATATTCTGCTACTACGATCAATATCGTAGTAGTTTTTTGCTTCATACGAAATTCCGTTGGAATTTCATGTGAAGCAAAAGCTCCGCTTGGATGTGCAGCTCGCGGAGAAGAAATTAGTTGCTTTGCAACACCGCTCGCGCGCGAAGAGTTCACAAGTGAACTCTTTATTTGAGTCCGGAACACTTAATGAATGCAAGTCGAAGACGCAGCATGAATTTAGTGAGAGGGACAAGGAGAGAGAAAGGGAAGGGAGAATTTACATGGAGGAGATCAAGCAGTACCGGCATGAGAACAAATACCACATAACTTATGCGCAGTATTTATCATTACGGCAGCGACTCCGCACGGTGATGAAGCCGGATCCGCACACCAGACAAGATGGATCCTACCGCATCCGCAGCATTTATTTTGATAACCTTGCAGATAAGGCGCTGCTGGAAAAACAGGAAGGAGTTCCTTATCGTGAAAAGTTCCGGATCCGGTATTACAACGATGACTTTTCCCACCTCACGCTGGAAAAGAAAATCAAGAACCGTTCGTTGACCAGAAAGGAGAGTGCCCCGCTTTCCAAGGAAGAATGTGAAAAGCTTCTTGCAGGTGACATGGCTTTTATGAGAGAGCACCAACAGCCGCTTGTGAGGGAGCTGTATCTGAAAATGCGGCAGCAGCTTTTGAAACCGCGGGTGCTGGTATCTTATCTGCGCGAGCCTTATATTTACGAAGCAGGAAACGTGCGGGTGACCTTTGACCGGGCGATACGGACCAGCATGTGGGAACAGGATTTTCTGCTGGATGAGGTCTATGACATCAGCTGCCATGCAGGCAATGGGGCAGAGGATCTGCCGGATTCCATGCTGATGGAGGTAAAGTACGATAACTTCCTGCCGGAGATTATCCGGCTCCTGTTACAGACCGATGACGTGAGACAGCGGGCCTTTTCCAAGTATGCAGCCTGCAGACGATTTGGATAAAGCAGATCAGGATAAAGCAGATCGTGATGAAGCTTAAAAAAGAATGATACATAAGTTTTGGAGGTAAGAGATGACTTTTAACGATATTTTTAAATCAAGTTTTTTAGAGAGTGTGACGGGATTTTCCATGTCGGAGGTGCTTCTGGCAATGCTGTTCGCCGTGATTGTGGGACTGTTTATTTTCTGGGTGTACAAGAAGACATTTACCGGAATTCTGTATTCCTCCGGCTTTGCACTGACACTGATCGGACTGACACTTGTTACGACACTGGTCATTATTGCGGTAACCTCGAATGTAGTGCTTTCCCTTGGTATGGTTGGTGCGCTGTCCATCGTCCGTTTCCGGACGGCCATCAAAGAGCCGATGGAGATCGTGTTCCTGTTCTGGTCCATAGCAGTGGGCATCGTTATTGGAGCAGGAATGATTCCGCTTGCAGTTTTGGGATCGGTGATTATCGGTATCATTCTTCTTATTTTTGCCAACCGGAAAAATGTGGAGAACGCATACATTCTTGTTCTGAACTGCGAGAACGAAGAAGCGGAAAATACTGCAGCAGAGCTGTTAAAAAACACTGTAAAAAAGTATCGGATCAAGTCCAAAACGGTAAATGTAGATGGAATCGAGCTGACGACCGAGTTAAAAATCAAGGATGATAAAATGGCGTTCGTGAATCAGATGAATAAAATTACAGGCGTGAAGAATGCCACACTGGTCAGCTACAATGGAGTATATATGTCTTAGGAGGAAGCATGACAGAGCATAAGCATATCGGTAAAATCGTTGGTGCGCTGATGGCAGCGGCGGTTGCTTTCTGCCTGATAGTCGCACTGTTTGCAGATCGTTTTGTGGCGGTTTCGGGAAGCAGCGCAGCAACGATGGAATATAAAAGTACCTTATTTGATACGTCTGAGATTATGACGGTGAACATTATTATGGACGAGGACCAATGGCAGGAGCTTTTGGACAATGCCATTTCAGAAAAATATTATGCATGTGACGTGGAAATCAATGGGAAAACGATTTCCAATGTCGGAATCCGGACAAAGGGAAATACCAGTTTAAGCTCGATCGCGAACGATCCGGATACTGACCGTTACAGCTTTAAGATAAAATTTGATAAATACGTGGACGGGCAGACCTGTATGGGATTGGATAAGCTCGTCCTCAATAATAATTTCGCAGATGCCACCAACCGGAAGGAAGCGTTGGTTTATGATATGTTTCAGTACCTTGGGGCAGATGCTTCCTTATATCATTATGCCAAAATCAGCGTGAACGGAGAGTACTGGGGAACCTATCTGGCACTCGAAGCGGTTGAGGACAGCTTCAAGCTCAGGAATTACGGAGTATCCGATGGAAAACTGTATAAGCCGGAAACGATGGGAATGGGAAATGATCAGAAAGAAGATGGCATCAATTCAGATATGTCGGATAGAAATGTAGACACTGATGCGGATACCAACGCAGATACTAATGTAGATAGCAATACCAATACATATGGCAGTGAAGAAGGAGATTTAGCAAGAGACAACAATCCTATGGACAGACCGGAGAGACCACAAGGAGACTTCGATCAAGCCGATATGGATGAAAAATTTAAGGATCCACAAGGCGATCCTGGTGACTTCGGCGGCTTCGGCAACCGCAACGGTGGTGCAGACCTCAATTATACCGATGATGACGTGGACAGCTACAGTACCATCTGGGATGGTGCAGACGGCAAGGTTACGGACAGTGATAAGGAACGGGTAGTTAATGCGATTAAGAATATCAATGAGGGAACGGACCTTACAGCATACCTTGACATAGACAATATTCTGAAATATATGGCAGTACATGAATTTGTTGTAAATCTGGACAGCTTAAGTGGCAATATGGCGCACAACTACTATCTGTATGAAAATGACGGGCAGTTGAATATTATCCCATGGGATTATAACCTTTCCTTCGGAGGAATGATGAACGGTGGAATGGGGGGCAGTCCGGGAAGAGAGTCCACGGAAAGCAGTGAGGCAACCAGCATGATTAACGATCCGATTGATACACCATTTGACGGAACGGACTTCTTTGATGCACTGTTGGAAAACGAAGAATATCTTGCACAGTATCACGAATATCTGCGGCAGTTGGCAGAAGAATATGTGCAGGGCGGCAGGTTACAGGAAGTATGGGAGCGTCTGGATGCACAGACGGATGAACTGATTGAGACCGATCCGACCGCATTTTATACCGCAGCCGAATATGAGGAAGCAAAGAAGACGTTATGGACGGTTTTGCAATTACGGGCAGAAAGTGTGCTGGGACAGTTGGACGGAACAATACCATCCACCGATGACGGACAGCAGAATGCGCAGGATACGTTAATTGATGGAAGCGCAATTGATCTGTCCGTCATGGGGGAATTTAATCATTAAACAGTGGTCAGGAATATAATAAAGTCCGATCCTTTTGGGCGATAGCAATATAGGTTTTTCCTTCATTGATCTGGATTTCATTTCCGTTATCATCGTAATATTTCGTCGGAGAATAGTCTGATGTCTTCTTCCAGGTAATGTGGATACCACGACCCTTGGTAAAATAATAGCCGTCACTTGTAGAATCAATTGTCTGGAAAGCCAGATAACCTTTTGCATCCCGCTTGGACCAGTTGGTATTCTGAATAATCACATTGGAAAAAGTCAGCTGCTCACCATTCATGCCATCTACCTGTGCAGCACCGTGAATGTTTTTCAAATACTGGCCGGAAGCTGCATCATAGGTGAAATAGCTCTTGGTATAGGGAAAGATCTTGGACAGATCAATCACATTTCCGGGGATTGCAGATGCATACTGTTCCAGAGTGTTTACCCCGGAAGCAAAATTGAAATGGCTGGCATTGTAGTATTCCTGACGGGTAGTCAGGGAATATCCAAGACTTGCACAGGCTGTCTGAATGCCGGAAGCACTGATGTAGGCATTGTGTGGTGCTTTCCGGTCTGAGGTACGATAGAACTGACCAGAACCGGGGCGGTCACCACCGGTGCCATATTCACTTGTGCCGGATAAATTGTTGATATCCGGGGCTGTGATGCGGTCCTTCATATAGTAGACACCACCAAAGTGTATCAGAATCGGATCCCATTCGGTAGCAATACTGATGTAGTAATCACGACAACTGCGGATGTTGCCGATCCGCTGAAGATCCTGCCAGTTGTCAATAATGGCAAGCTGTCTGGAAATATTGCCTTCCTCCATGATTTCATAAAGAACCTTGGCACGGCTGATGCCATAGGAAGGCTGGCAGGCTTTATCGGTTGGCATCATGACGGCAATTGGCCGCTGGGATGCCTGGGATGCAGGAATAAGCTCATTGGTGTAGACGCTGTGAACTTCTCCGTCAGCATGGGCATCTGTGCCGCCTATTCCGAGCCAGGGTGTGATGAAAATACCGAGTGAACAGATTGTGACGGCCGTGACAGAGGCAATGATTCGTTTCAGGGTAGCTGTTTTCATTGGAAATCTCCTTTCTTAAATAAGTAGTTATTCAGAGTCAAAAAAGATCTTTTTTGATTCGAGGAACTGAATCATATATTGATCCCAAAGTCTTTCTGCCGATTTATCCATGACAAAGCTGTGATAAGATACCGCAGTAATGAGCGTAAGCGAACCCTCCTGATATTTGATGTTCAAGACCAGCTGGTCAAGCTCTTCCGGGAGTGCGTCATGCTCTTTGTTAAAGCGTTCGGAAGCAAAGAGGGCCTTGATCTTATCCGGCTTCAGATAGAGTGTAAAATGGAAGCGCACAGGAGTCCTCTTTCCACGGATGAACTGGAAGCAAAGCTCCTGTAGGTCTTTCCAGCAGGAAAACTGATAGGAAGCTTCCTCATCCGGCGCATTCACGTCTCCCTTGTAAAAGGCGGGAACAATATGCCCGTCAATGGTGAAGGTGTTGTACGTCGTAATGGAAGCTTCCGCCAGTAAAAAATCCTCAAAGCAGTCGGATTTTAATAAAATTCCCATAAAGTTTTTGGTTTCAGTGATTTTCAGTGCTTTCACAAATACCTCTTACTATCGTATTGGAACTATTCGGCTTTGAAGCGTTCTGCCTGTTCGGTGATCAGGGCATGATCTTCAAAGTAGTTGATCTTCATGGAATTCTTTACATCAGAGAGTGTCTGTGCGGCTACCTTTTCTGCCTCTATGGAGCCCTTGTGAAGAATTTCATAGACAGCGGGAATGTCCTTTTCCCATTCCTTACGGCGTGCACGGATCGGTGCCAGTTCCTCCTGAAGAACGTTGTTCAGGAATTTCTTTACCTTGACATCGCCTAAGCCGCCTCTCTGATAATGTTCCTTTAATTCATCTAAATTCGCATATTCCGGAAGGTATTCTGCGAACTGCTCATCCTTACAGAAGGCATCCAGATAAGTAAATACCGTATTGCCCTCAATATGTCCCGGGTCGGAAACCTGTAAATGGGTAGGATCGGTATACATGGACATGATTTTCTTGCGGACTTCCTCTTCCGTATCGGAAAGGTAGATGCAGTTGCCAAGGGACTTGCTCATCTTGGCCTTGCCGTCTGTACCGGGGAGACGCAGGCAGGCCTTGTTATCCGGTAAAAGGATTTCCGGCTCAACTAAGATTTCTCCATAAACGGCATTGAATTTGCGGACGATTTCCTTTGTCTGCTCAAGCATCGGAAGCTGATCCTCACCAACCGGAACGGTGGTTGCCTTGAATGCCGTGATGTCGGCAGCCTGACTGATCGGATAGGTAAAGAATCCAACCGGGATGCTGGCTTCAAAGTTACGCATCTGGATTTCGGACTTCACAGTAGGATTACGCTGCAGCCGGGATACGGTAACCAGATTCATATAATAGAAGGACAGCTCACAAAGCTCCGGAATCTGTGATTGGATAAACAAGGTGGATTTCTCGGGATCGAGACCGCAGGATAAATAATCAAGTGCGACTTCGATGATGTTCTGACGAACCTTCTCCGGGTTCTCAGCATTATCGGTGAGTGCCTGTGCATCCGCAATCATAATGTAAATGCTGTCATATTTGCCGGAGTTCTGCAGCTCGACACGTCTGCGGAGAGATCCTACATAATGACCCACATGAAGTCTTCCGGTAGGACGGTCTCCTGTTAAAATAATCTTTGGCATTGTTTTTACCTCGTTTCTATGATCTTCAACTTATATCTGACAAATTTCATGGCGCTTTGCAGCACCTCTTACAGTATACACTATCCCTAAAGAAAAGCAAGGCGCGGAATCTAGTACACCGATTTCTAAATAACTGCACCATATAACTTGCCTGTTTTCCCAATTGCACTGTTTCAAAGCCCTTGACGTAGCCCGCTACGCCTGCGTTTTTGAAACAGCACACTTGAAAAAACATTCTACGTTTTATTGTGCAGTTATTTAAGAAACGCTGTACTGGTTAAACCACCGGCCGGTTGCTCCACAGGGAAGCACCAGCCCGTTTGAGGAAACCGGCAGTCCGATTTCGGAGGACTGTACCTCACCGCCGCGTTTTTTCTGGATGACGGTGCTTAACATATAGCTTAATACGGCAGGCTGAAGTCCCGTCGTATAGGAATTAATGAGGAAAAACAGTGCGTCATCACTTAAGAGCTGCGCTGCAAGTTCCACAAAGGGATAAATGCTTTCCTCAATCTTCCAGATTTCTCCCTTGGGACCGCGTCCATAGGAGGGAGGATCCATAATGATTCCATCGTATTTGTTGCCGCGGCGGATCTCACGCTCTACGAACTTTACGCAGTCATCCACCAGCCATCGGACCGGGGCATCCTCTAAGTGGGAAGCTGCCGCATTTTCCTTTGCCCAGGTGACCATGCCCTTAGAAGCATCAACATGGGTAACGCTCGCTCCGGCACTTGCAGCCGCGAGGGTAGCACCACCGGTATAGGCAAAGAGATTCAACACCTTCACAGGATGTCCTGCCTCCCTGATGCGTTCACTGCACCAGTCCCAGTTAACCGCCTGCTCCGGGAAAAGTCCGGTGTGCTTGAAGCTGAACGGCTTTAACCGGAAATTCAGTTCGCGGTAAGAGATGGTCCATTCTTCCGGCAGCTTAAAAAATTCCCATTCACCGCCGCCCTTGGAGCTGCGGTGATAATGTCCGTTTAAGCGGTTCCATTCAGGAACGGTTTTTTCGGTTTTCCAGATGACCTGCGGATCTGGACGAAGGAGGATGTACCTGCCCCAGCGCTCCAGCTTTTCCCCACAGGAGGTATCTATTACTTCATAATCTTTCCAATGATCTGCAATCCACATATTTGGCTCCTTCTGCCTCTTTCTAATGAGAAAATAAGTAATTCCATGATTATCTGCTTATGATGTATACTGTGCTTTACTCACGAATTCGCACTTTGTGCTTTACATCCTGCTTCGCAGGATATTCGTTTCACTCATTACATCATATATGTAATTTGGGCAAAAAAGCAAGGTTTTTATTTGAATTCATATGGCTATATGATATGATGGTCGTATTGGGTTTATAATACAATGAAATAAGCCGGCTGAAGCTTGGACATTTGTTTTGCCGGTTTGGAGGCTGAGATGAACAGAGCATATTTACAGGATAAAAAGAGAATTGTCATTAAGATCGGTACATCTACGATTACCCATACCGACACCGGGCATCTGAATCTGGTGAAGATTGAGAAGTTTGTGCGGATTCTTACCGATATCCATAATCAGGATAAAGACCTCATCATCGTTTCTTCCGGAGCAATCGGAGCGGGAAGAAAGGCACTTGGGATCAAGGAAAGACCGACGGAGCTTTCCCTGAAACAGGCCTGTGCGGCAGTTGGACAGGCACGGCTGATGATGATATACCAGAAGCTTTTTGCGGAATACAATCAGACGATTGCACAGGTCTTGGTGACCAAGGGCGTGATTACGAATGAAATCAGCAGAGCGAATGCCGAGAATACCATGCAGGAGCTGCTGGATCTTGGTGTCATTCCGATTGTCAATGAGAACGACGTCGTTTCCACCGATCAGATCCAGAATGGAAACTTTGGAGATAATGATACGTTGTCTGCACTGGTGGCAGAAATGGTGGGCGCAGATCTGCTGATATTGTTATCCGATATTGACGGGCTTTATACCGATGATCCAAGAAGCAATCCGGATGCTCAGTTTATCAGCTGTGTGGAAAAGATTGATGAAGATCTGCTTTCCTGTGCAAAGGGACCGGACAGCGCGTTTGGCACAGGTGGCATGACAACGAAGCTTGCAGCCGCAGAGATCGCGAATGAAGCCGGAACCGATATGGTGATTGCAAACGGAGACGATCCGGTGAATGTCATCCGCATTCTGGAGGGCAAAGAGGTCGGAACGCTGTTTAAGGCATAGAGGAAGAAGAGGAATGAATAAACAGAAATGAAGCAGTTGATAGAAAGCATGGAACGTTCACAGATTTTTACCATGATCTTTGCAGCCGTTTTGCTGATGGTTCTGATACTTCTGATCATCTTTCTCCTTCGGAGAAGAAGGCCGAAGACGCGGAGCTACGATGAAATGGAGGGGCACGAATTTGAATATTTCTGCGCTGATCTTCTGGAAAAACGTGGCTTTGAAGAGGTGGAGGTCACAAAAGGAAGCGGGGACTATGGAGTGGATATTCTTGCGGAAAAGGATGGTGTTACCTATGCCATCCAGTGCAAGCGGTACGATGGGCCGGTCGGCGTGAAAGCGGTGCAGGAGGCCTATGCCGGACGGGACTATTATGACCGCATGGTGGGAGCGGTACTGACGAACCAGTACTTCACCACTCCGGCTGTCGAGGCAGCGAAGAAACTCAAAATTCTGCTGTGGGATGGTGGATATTTGGAAAGCATGATGGAGGAAGAATAAATCCATATTTATCTGGTTTGAAATGTTCAGATAATGAAATGACTTGATCTCTATTTTAATACTGTTTGATGTATAATTAAGAACAATAGGATAAGTCGGAATTTGTGGAGATGAAAAATGTATTTCACAGACGAAAAAGACTATATTATGCGAATGATAAAAGAAATGGTAAGAGTATTATTTTCTTTAATGTTTGGAAAAAAGGATGTCTCAGTTGAGCTTGAAAAAGAAAATAAATATGAAGTCTCAGGGAAAAATTTGAAAGATTTTTTTAATATGATTGATACCGGGAAAATTAACGAAGCAGAGAATATACTTTTAGATAGCATTGATTATACAAACAGAAGTGAGGTGATGGCCGCAGCTCTTTTCTACCAATATCTTAGTGAGAAAGATAGTGAATTTTTGAAGAGTAATAATTATACAAATGAAGAAGTGCTTTCTGGTTTTAAGCAATTACTTATGCAATCAGGATATAATGAATTGTTCAATTTGGTCGAAGATGATAATTACAATTATGTTTAGAATATAGCTGTGTAGGAATGGAGATGACACTATGGAACTTGAAATGGATGTAGAGGATTTATTAAGCAAAAGGAAATTAGAATCAGACCGAATAGAGTTTAAGACTGGCTGGAATCCTGATGATATCTACCATAGTGTCTGTGCATTTGCAAATGATTATAATAATGATGGCGGTGGTTATATTGTGGTAGGGGTTGAGGAAGAAAATGGTGTTGCCAAGCGTCCGGTAAAGGGCTTACCTGAATATATGTTGGATTCAATACAGAAAGATATGTTGGGTTACAATAATTTGATTTCTCCACCCTACTTTCCTCAGGGTATACCTGCAGAAGTGGATGGGAAATGGATTTTTGTAATTGTTGTCAGAACAGGACAGCAGCGACCTTATAAATCACCAGAGCATGTAGATGGAGGCGTTAAGGATATTCAATTATCCATATCAGGCAATAGAAGAGGCTGTGGTAAACGCATTTTATCACAGAGATTATATGTCCTTTGAACCAGTAACTATAGAGATAGAGCCGGATTGTATAAATATAATGAATTTTCCGGGGATAGACAGATCTATTTCGGAAAAGACAATAGCTGAGGGAAAGAGATTTGTTTCCAGATATTATAGAAATAGACGACTCGGAGAGTTTTTAAAAGAACTGGATTTATCAGAGGGGCATTCTTCTGGCATCCCAACAATACAGGAAGAACTTGAGAAGAATGGCTCACCAAGAGCGGAGTTCTTTACGGATGAAGATAGACGGGCTACGAGAATAAGAATACCAATCCATCCGGCATTTTTGAAAACGGATGATGAAGTTTCGCTGCCAGATAGCTATGAGAAAGCGACGAAAAAATCATCAAAGAAAAAGATAGAACAATATAACAAAATCTTAAAATTATTGAATGATGGCGAGTGGCATAAAACAGCTGAAATAGCTGATAATCTTGGATTAAAGGATACCAGGACAAAGGAATTGTTAAAGGAATTAATTGCACTTGATAAACTCATCGATAATGGGAAAACAAAAGGCAAGTTGTATAGATTAAAATAATTCGTCGCTTTTTCGTTGAAAAAAGCGACGAAAAAAGCGACGAAAAAAGAGCTTTTTAAAGAATTAATCGAGCTGATGAATAAACAATCCGCTGCGGAGCTTGGGCTCGAACCAGGTGGACTTCGGCGGCATTAAAAGACCGGCATCCGCAACATCAAGCAGCTCCTGAATGGAGGTCGCATACATGGAGAACGCAACGGTGCAGTCCTCGGCAACACGCTTTTCCAGTTCGGAAAGTCCGCGGATTCCTCCAACGAAGTCGATGCGGTGATCGGTTCTGGGATCCGCAATCTGAAGAACCGGTCCAAGCAGGTTGTTCTGTAAAATCGAAACATCCAGACCTTCTACCGGATCCTCCACAAGTAGATTCTTGTCTACGGTAAGTTTGTACCAGCCATCACTTAAGTACATACCGAAGGTGCCTTTTTCTTCCGGGGCAAACGGTGTCTTTCCGAGATAGGAAACCATAAATCCGGCATTCCGGACAGCTTCTAAAAAGGCTTCCTTCGTCATTCCGGCCAGATCCTTTACCACGCGGTTATAAGGCATGATGTAAAGCTGGTCATCCGGAAAAAGCACGGAAAGGAAACGGTTGAATTCCTCGTCACCGGTGTAGCCGGGATGCTCCTTGCGGCGTTTTAAGCCAACCTTCACCGCAGAAGCACAGCGGTGATGACCATCTGCAATATAAGTGGAAGGAATGGCTGCAAAAGCCTCTTCCAGTTCTTTAATGACACTATCGTCAGAAATTACCCAGGTACGGTGTGTGATGCCGTCCGGAGAAGTAAAGTCGTATACGGGTGCCTTTTTCTTTTCTGTTTCCACAAGCTGATTGATGGCATCCACCGAACGGTAGACTAAGAAGATCGGGCCGGTCTGTGCATTGGTGCGGTCTACGTGGCTGATGCGGTCGATTTCCTTTTCTTCCCGGGTGTTCTCATGCTTCTTGATGATGCCTTTCACATAGTCATCAATGGAGGAACAGGCCACAATACCTGTCTGGGAACGGCCGTTCATCGTAAGCTCATAAATATAGAAGCAGGGCTTATTTTCCATCAGAAAGGAGCCGTCTGCAATCCTGTCTCTTATACACATCTCCGAGCCCACGAGACGCGTAGTAATCTCGTA
>ERZ1027188.146-NODE-146-length-31058-cov-5.075606_pt1 | contig 31058 bp, 18 predicted proteins | sample MGYA00519273_ERZ1027188 | MGnify/ENA primary metagenome ERZ1027188 (study PRJEB26926, sample SAMN06164623) | human gut metagenome | biome: ENVO:00009003; feature: ENVO:2100002; material: ENVO:00002003 | host: Homo sapiens | place: USA | collected 2012 ... | reverse complement strand
CGCCTCGGGAAAGCCCAAATAAATTTGGCTTTCCTCTCGGCTTGCACTATCTTTGTCAATCATGTATGCTTGGGGAGACGACAGACGGTACAACAGTTACGCGGCATATTTCCGCCGAATCATGGGCGGTCGCGTGCAGAAGGTCGCGATAAATGCGGGCTTCACATGCCCCAACCGCGACGGTACGGTCGGTACTGGTGGCTGCACGTTCTGCAACAACGGAGCGTTCACGCCCTCCTACTGCATGTCGCACAAAAGCATCACCCGCCAAATCGACGAAGGCATAGAGTTCCACCGCAACCGATACCGTTCGGCGGAGCGGTTCCTCGCCTACTTCCAGTCGTTCTCCAACACCTACGCGCCGCTCGACCGTCTGCGCGAACTCTACGACGAAGCCCTCGCCCATCCGCTCGTGGCGGGAATCATCGTCGGCACGCGCCCCGACTGCGTGGACGAAGCCAAACTCGACTACTTCGCCTCGCTCGCCCGAGACCATTATGTCGCACTGGAATACGGCATCGAATCGACATACGACGCCACGCTGCGGGCGATAAACCGCGGGCACGACTTCGCGACGGCGCAGCGGGCAGTCGCGATGACTGCCGAACGCGGGCTGCACGTCGGCGCGCACTTCATTCTCGGTCTGCCGGGCGAGAGCGACAGCATGATTGTCGAGCAGGTCGAACGCATCAACGCACTGCCGCTGACGACGGTCAAGTTCCATCAGTTGCAGGTCTTCGCCGGCACGGCTATGGCTGCCGAATACGACCGCGACCCGTCGCAGTTCCGGTTCTGGGAGGTGGACGAATACATCGACCTCTTCATCGAGATTCTGCGCCGGCTGCGCCCCGACATCGTCGTCGAGCGTTTCGCGAGCGAAGCACCGCCCCGCTACCACTACGGGCGCAACTGGGGACTGATTCGCAATCAGACGCTTTGGACGATGCTCGAAAAAAGATTGTGCGAAATCGATGCGCACCAAGGCGAAAAATTCGTAAATTTGTAGCGAATATTACTTTACCCCATGATACAAATAGGTAAAACGAGTGTACTCTCGACTTTCAAGGAGTATTTCCTGATGACATTGGGAATGTGCATCTATGCGTTCGGCTGGATAGGCTGCATTCTGCCCGCCCACTGCGCGGGCGGCGGAGCGAGCGGACTGTCGCTGCTCGTCTACTATCTCACCGGAGGTGCAATCTCGATAGGTATGATGGTATTGATACTCAACGCCGTATTATTGCTTATAGCGGGCTTTATAGTCGGCTGGAAATTCGGCATCAAGACCATCTTCTGCGTCATCGTACTGTCGCTCGCCATGTCCGCGATGCAGAAAATATTCACCCTGCCCGACGGTACGATAATGGACGTGTTCCGGCTCGACAACCGGCTGCTGTCGTCGATTCTCGGCGGCATCTTCTCGGGAATCGGCGTCGCTCTCTGCTTCATGCAGGGCGGCTCGACGGGCGGAACGGACATCGTGGCGATGATAATCAACAAGTACCGCACCGTCTCCTACGGCAAAATCGTCCGCATGTCCGACTCGTTCATCATCGCGGCGGCGATATTCACCCCGCAGGTCGGCATCGACGGCGTAATCTACGGATTCGTCATGGTCGCCGTATTCAGTTACACGGTCGATATGATAATGGCGGGCAACCAGCAGTCGAGCCAGATTTTCATCATCTGCAAGGACTACAAGGCTATGGCGGACGCGATGAACAACGTCGCCCACCGCGGAGCGACCGTCATCGACGCGACGGGCTGGTACTCCAAGACCAATTCCAAAATCGTCATGGTGATATGCCGCAAGCGCGACATGCACTACATACTGAAAATAGTGAAGAGCGTCGACCCCGAAGCGTTCATCACCGCCGGCTCGGTCATGGGCGTCTACGGCAAAGGCTTCGATGCGCTGAACAAAATCTGACGCCGCAGAACGACACATAGGTAATATAGGTAGTATAAGTATTATAGGAGAAGCAGCCTATATTACCTATCATCCCTCCGAGCCATTTTCCGCCCTATCGGGCAACAAATCTGGCTGAAAATTTGCATAATAACAAAAAACACATTAATTTAGTAGGTCGAAACTTCGATAAACGGAAACTGAAACTAAATATTTTAACCAAAAACCAACTAAACAAAATCTAACTTCTTATGAATTGCAAAAGATCCGTCGGGGGGGGGAAGTCGTACTCCGCGCCCGAATTTAAGGAACTGCCCGTCCGCATCGAAACGGGTTTTGCCGCAAGCGGCATCGAAACAGAAGACATCTACGAAAAGGATGGCGAATGGGATTAACACAATGTCGAACTGAAAACAAAGAAAAACCATGAAAAAGATTTCAATGATTCTCGGCTCGGCATTGATGATGCTGACCGTAGGCTGTACGACCGACACCACGAAAGAGGTCGTAAACAACGACAACAAGGTAATCATAGGTTTGAGCGTGGACGGCACCCGCACCTCGCTCGGCGACAAGACCGGCACCGAATATCCGGTACTCTGGTCTGCCGGCGACAAGGTAGCCGTGAACGGCGTCGCTTCGGAGCCGCTCGCTGCCGAATATGCAGGCAAGACCGCCGCTCAATTCGCCGTAACGGGCGTTGCCGCTCCGTTCGACGTCATCTACCCTGCCGACGTGCTTATGGCAGACGGCAAGACCATCGGCATCTCCGAGATTCAGGAGTATGTTCCGGGTTCGTTCGCCCAGGGTTCGGCTGTAATGGTCGGACACTCCGACACTCCTAACGGAGTTATCAAGAACCTCTACGGTTTCGTCAAGATTCCGATTCTCAAAGGCGACGAGAAGACCATAAAGAGCGTTACGCTCCACTCCAACAACCTCGAAGCGATGACGGGAACGTTCGCGGTAGACTACGTGAATGCCGCTATCGAGCCGCTTGCGGGCATGGATTTCGTGAAGGTTACCGCTGCCGACGGAATTCCGTTCGTAAACGACAAAGCCGAAGTCGTAATCGCAGTTCCTGCCGGAACGTACGCAAAAGGCTTCTCCGTGAAAGTCGTCTCGACCGACGGTAAGGCAATGACCAAGAAGGCTTACGAGGCTAACGGAGTAACAATCGCCGCAAGCACGCTGCTGGCGATGCCGGACGTAGAGTTCTTCCCTAACGAGAACGTTTCGGAAATCACCGACGCAGCGCAGTTGCAGGCATTCCTCGACGCTGCGAGCGCAGGCGCATACGACAACTTCAAGAACGAGAACGGCGAGGTCGTACTCGGCTCCGACATCGACCTGACTGGCGTTACGCTTAAATCCGCAACGCAGTTCGACGGCGTTTTCAACGGTCAGGGATATGCTCTCAAAAACTGGAAGTCAGACGGTACTGCACTCTTTGCACAGGTAAATGCAGGTGCGGTAGTAAAAAACATCATGATTGACGAATCATGCGAAATGAACGTATCGGCAACCGATGCAGGCAACAAGGGCTTCATCGCAAACTACAACCTCGGTACGATTTCAGGTTGCGCGAACGATGCACCTATCGTATTGAATGTTGAAACCGGAACGGAACAATACATGATTGGCGCAATTGTCGGTCTGTCGGGCAGTGCATCCGAAGCACTCGTAACGAACTGCGTAAACAACGGCGATATGACAATCACCTTCGGTTCGATGACGGCATCGTCGTATTACTTCGGCGGCATCGTCGGCGACACTTCCGGTGCAGACAATGTAGTATGTATGTCTAACTGCATCAATAACGGCGACATCACCGTCAATATAGACGGAGCCGACGGTTGGAAAAACGTTTATCTCGGAGGAGTTGCCGGAGCGAATAACAACAAAGGTGTAGTCAGCGAATGTGTCAACAACGGTAAAGTCGATTTCTATTTGGACAAGGCTTACAAAGGTGCTTATCCGAATATCGGAGGTATTACTGGATACTCGGCTGCACATTTCACCGGTTGCAAAAATACAGGCGACGTAAGCATCAGAACCAATACCTACAAAGCAGCCGATGCTCCTCAGATTACCCGTCCTGCTATCGGCGGTATCGCAGGTTATGCGAACGGCGACGTTACCGGCTGCTCGAACTACGGTCATATCCTTCTTCAAGGAACAGCCGATGTAAGATTCTCCGGAACGACATCGACCGGCGGCGGAGTCGGCAGTATGGGACACCCTGTAATCGGCGGTGTATGCGGTTCGGTAGGTTACCCGAAAGAAATCGCGACTTCTCAAAGAAACAGAACAATCAGCGATTGCCACAACTACGGATTGGTGGAACTTGTCAATCCGAGCGGTTCGACTTGGCTTCCTATCGGCGGTGTCGTAGGCTATCCTACCGGAACAATCAAGGATTGCACGAACGAGAAGAGCGGTGTAGTCAAGGTTACTATGGGTGGTGCTCAGACTTATTGCGGCGGCGTTTACGGTGCAACCGTTTATGCGACTAAAAATACCGTTACAAATTGCCACAACTACGGTAAGGTATGGTTCGCAGACAGTACTGTCGCAACCACCGATTCATTCAAAAATACAACCCGCAGTTATGTAGGCGGTGTCAGCGGCGGCTACGGAAGCAGTTCTTCGAGCAATACCGCAACCAACTGTACGAACGAAGGCGAAATTATTGCGGAAGCGACACAGACCATGATTGTTGCCGGTGTATTGGCTGCTCACAACGGTACGATTACCGATTGCGTCAATAAAGGCAACATAACCGTAAAGAACGCATTCGCATTGGAGGCTGGCGTTAGCGAAGTCGGAGGTATCGTAGGTTACGTAAACGGTGATTTGACGAATTGCAGCAGTTACGGAACGATTTCCAACAACTCAGATGCAGGAACCGATACCGGTGCTATCATCGGCGCACAGGGAGGACAGGGAAGAACAGTCAAAGGCGGTGCTATTGACTGTACTATCGTCGCACCGGAATCGAATGTAGGTATTATTCTCGGTTCAACCCGTTCTGGTCTCGTAACAGTAGACAAAGTAGATGTTCCAATAGTATTTACTCTCGGTGCTGCGGATGCTCCTATCGTAATCAGCACGAAAACCACAATCAACGGAGTTGCCGTAACGGCAGCCGACGCTGCGGATGCAAACAAACTCGCAGGTATTCTCCGTGCAGGTTCGCTGGCAATTACCAATGTAGTAGTAGAATAATCCGACTGCGACAGATTCGGCAGAGGTGCCGAATATTCAATCGACCGCCGTCCGCGTAATATGCGGACGGCGGTTTTCTTGTTTTAGGTAATATAAGTATTATAGGTATTATGGGACTAACTTATTCTACATATTTTACCTATAATACTTATTTTACTTATATTACCTATAATACCTATTCTACCTTATAATACCTATTTTACTTATTCTACCCATTCCACTAAAACACCTATTCTCCATCTTCCCCAGCCACCTGCCGAAACGAAAAAAGAGATTGCCACGACTGACAATCTCTTTTTTGGTGCCCAGGACGAGACTCGAACTCACACGACCCTAATTAGTCACTACCCCCTCAAAGTAGCGTGTCTACCAATTCCACCACCTGGGCTTGCACACTGTTTTCCGAAACAGCAGGGCAAAGGTAGGCAAAATTTTGGTTCCGACAAAATTTATCGCCACTTTTTTGATTTTTTCCGCCCGCGGCTATCGCAAATCCATCTCGTCGAGCAGGTAGCCCGCACCGCCGAGCCGCTCGACGAGGAACAGCACATAGCGTATATCGACCGAAATATTGCGGCAAATCGTCGGGTCGAACGCCATGTCGCTCATCGTCGAACGCCACGTGCGGTCGAAGTTGATGCCGACCAGTTCGCCGCGACCGTTGATTATAGGCGACCCCGAATTGCCGCCCGTAGTCTGGTTGGTCGCGAGGAAACATACCGGAACGCTGCGTCCCGACGGAGTGTCGATGCCCCAGCGACCGTAGTCCTTGGCATCGTAGAGGTCGCGCAGAGCCTGCGGCACATTGTAGTCGTAAATCTCCGGATTGTCCTTGGCAATCACGCCGTCGAGCGTCGTGAACGGCAGGTGGCGTTCGCCGTCGGCATCCTCGTAGCCCGCGACGCTGCCGTATGCGACCCGCAGCGTCAGGTTGGCGTCAGGAAAGAACGCGCGTTGCGGGTCGAACTCGCGCAAAGCCTGCAAATAGGGTTTGTACCAACGGCTTATCTCGCCGACGTCGCTCAAATTGCGCACCCGATATTTGCCCACGCGTTTTACGATGCCGGCGAACAGGTCGTAGAACTCGATTGCGGGGTCGCCCGTCGTGTCGGGCGAGAATCCGTCGGCACGGACGTATCGCGAGTTGTCGAAAATGTAGTCGATATAGGCGTTCGGCGAGCCGTACTCATCGATTTTGGCAGTCAGACCGGCAGGAATCTCCGATTTCGGCATACGGTCGAGGAACTCGGCGAGCATCCTTTTGGCGACGGCGCAATCGACCGACGGTTCGTAGTCCTTATAGAAATTGCGGCTCGCGCGGGCGAACAGCGCGTCATCGCCCTTGTGTTTCCGCGCCGCAATGCGCACCTGACGGACGAACGAAACGAGTTCGATGGAGTTGATGCTCTCAGCGAAGAGTTCGCCCATGAAATAGAGGTCGCGGACACGCGAATAGGATGCGTGCATCGAGTCGAGCAGCGAGGCATATTCGGGTCTGTCGGCAGCCCACGCCGCGAAACGGCGTTCGTAGTCGCGCTTCCTGTCCACCGTACCCAGCCGCGCGAGACCAAGCACCTCGCCCTGCCACTTTTTCCACGCATTGGCTATCGAGGCGTGCTTCGCCGCATATTTGATGCGCACCGCAGGGTCGGCAGCCTGCGCAGCCGATATTATGTCGAGCCGCGCGGTGCGCAGCGCAATCTTCATCGGGTCGCTGTCGCGCAGCGTATATTCGACGGCATCCGACAGCACGTACTGCTGCGTGTTGCCGGGGAAACCGTATATCATCGTGAAGTCGCCCTCGCGCACGCCCTTGGTCGAAATCGGGAAACTGCGCTTCGGAACGTACGGTTTGTTGTCGGGCGAGTAGTCCGCAGGCTCGTTGTCGGCACCGGCATAAATGCGGAAAATCGAGAAATCGCCCGTGTGGCGGGGCCATATCCAGTTGTCGGTGTCGCCGCCGAACTTGCCTATCGCCGATGGCGGAGTGCCGACCAGACGCACGTCGCGGAACTCCTTGTAGACGAACAGGAAATATTGGTTGCCGTAGTACATGCGCTCCACACCGGCTCTAATGCCTTTCGACTTGTCGGTCGCCTGTCCGGCAATCGATTCGGGAGTTTCGCCGCCGGCGACACGCTCCGTAACGTCGTCCATGCTGACGAGGATGCTGACAGTCAGTCCCTCGCAAGGCAACTCCTCGGCTTTCGATTTCGCCCAGAAGCCGTAGGTCAGCAGGTCGCGCTCGACCGACGAAAGTTTCTGGATGCTGCCGTAGCCGCAATGATGGTTGGTGAGCAGCAATCCCTGCTGCGACACGATTTCGCCCGTACAGCCCCTGCCGAACAGCACCACGGCGTCTTTGAACGAAGCCTTGTTGACGGAGTAAATATCATCGGCAGTGAGGCGGAAACCTTTGCTGCGCATATCCTTGATGCGCGCCGAGATAAGCGACGGAAGCCACATTCCCTCATCGGCAATGGCAGACAGCGAGAATGCAAGCGAAACGAACAGAACAACGAATCTTTTCATGGGTCGGTAATTTATTATGGCTCAAAGATACGAATAAGCGAGGGCAAAACAAAAGCAATTTTGATTTTGCCGAGCGAAAGTATCTAAAACGAACCTTTTCGTTAAGCCGAGAACAGAGTCGAACTTGTTCGGGCTATGCCGAGGCGAGAAAAGGTGCATGAATATGAAGTTAAAGATACGAATAAGCGAGAGCAAAACAAAAGCAATTTTGATTTTGCCGAGCGAGAATATCTAAGGCAAAGCCAAAGATTCGAAAAGTCGAGAGCAATGCCAAATTTAGGCAAAGACGCCCTCACTAAAATCCTTAACGACTTTAACGACCTTAACCGAGAAGCAAATGCGGGATTAACAACCTTAAATAAAATTTACTATCTTTGCACTGACGTTAGTTGGGCATTCACATTACATTAAACTTATATTACCATGAAAAAACTCCTGTTTTCGTTAGCCGCAATCGCCACGCTGGTCGGTTGCGACGAAAAGACCGACGACCCAATCGTCTACGACGTAACTCTCGAACCGGCTGCGGTAACGCTGTTCGCGGGCGACACCCATACTCTGAAAGCGGAAATCACCCCTGCAACCGATATGTCTCTTATCTGGACATCGTCCGACGAAGCGATAGCCGAGGTAGACGATGCGGGAACCGTAACGGCTGTTTCCGCCGGCAAAGCGACGGTTACGGCTGCACTCAACTGTGCGGACGGATATTTCGAAAGCACATGCGAGGTCTCGGTAATCGACATCCCGACCGTTACGCTCGACATCATGTCGGTCGTAATCGGCACGGGCGACACAAAAACCGTTACGGCGACCGTCGTTCCCGCTCTCGGGGAGGGGATTTCGCTCGACTGGAAGTCGTCCGACACGTCGATAGCCACAGTTGCCGACGGTGTAATCACCGCAGTCGCAGCAGGTAACGCGACCGTTACGGCATCGGTTACGATAGAGGGTCGCACGTTCGGCGAAAATTGCGCCGTAACGGTTCAGAATCCCGTAATCACATTCGACAAAACGACGGCATCGCTCGCCACGGGCAAGGCGATGACTATCGAAACGACCGTAGCACCGACCACCGAGCGCGCACTCGTTTGGGAGTCGTCCGACACGTCGGTAGCCACGGTTGCCGACGGCACGGTTACCGGAGTTGCGGAAGGCACCGCGACCATCACCGCCAAACTCACGGCGGGCGACAAGACGTTCGAGGGCAAATGCGAACTGACAGTAAAGCAGGGCTACGAAATCGGACAGATTATCGATTTCGACGGCGTGAAGGGCATCGTATTCTGGCTCACCGACGGCGACACTGCGGGCAAGGCGGTTTCGCTCGACGAATCGGGAGCGATACTTTGGGCGACTACCGAACTCAACTGCAACGCCGGCAGCGAAGATGACGGAGAGGAGAATACCGAAAGAATCAAGGAGGTGGGATTGCAGTTCCACCCTGCCGCCAAATGGTGTACCGACCTCGGCAGCGAATGGTACATGCCGGCAATCAACGAGGGTATCGCATGGGTTACCAAAGCGGGCATCCTCAATCCGATAATCACGGCAAACGGCGGCAAGGCGATAAAGGACAGTGCCTACGACTGGTACTGGTCGTCCACCGAGGGCGAACACTCGCCGGAAGCGGAGGCGATATGTTTCTACGGCGGAACGGGCAGCGGTCATTCCTACGGCGACTTCAAGAAATATCCGGAAGCGGACAACTTCGTGCGCGCCGTACATAAATTCTAATACGGCAGACCGAACATGAAGTTAAAATACTTACTGCATGCACTGCTGTCGCTGACGGCGGCGGCAATGCTGTCGGGCTGCGAAACGACATGCCCGCCGGAGCCGCAGCCTGAACCCGAGCCCGAGGAGGGGCTGACATTCATACTTTCCCTCGATGACGTAAACGACAAGGGATTCTCCGTCAAGTGCGTTCCGTCGGACAAGGAGCAGCCATACGTCGCGTTCGTCATGACCAAATCGTATTACGACACCGAACTCGGGACGGATGCGGACCTGCTTGCCGACGACATGATATTTTTCGACGAAGAGGCAGTCTCCAAGGGCAAGACGATTGCCGAAATCATCGCGTCGTACCAGCGAAAGGGAGATTGTGTGTTGTCGTACTCGCAACTCGCGCCCGAAACGCTGTACTATCTCTATGTCTACGGACTGGATACCGACGGCGTCGCGACGAGCAAAGTCGAAAAGATGCTCATCGCCACCGATGCAACGGTAAAGGTCGAATTCGAACTTGCCGTCGATGCAGCCGACATCAGCCAGTCGGGCGCGACGCTTATCGTTACGCCGACCGACAAGACGGCGACATTCTTCTATGACATCGTAACCAAAGCCGCCTACGACAAGTGGGGCGGCGACGAAAACACCGTTGCGCAGAACATCGAGTACATAGAGCAGGCAATCTATATCTTAGCGATGCAGGGCTACGACTACACCTACGATGATTTCATCACCCACGGCGACATCGCGGAGGTCAAAACGGGTCTGGCATCCGACACCGAATACGTCCTGTTCGCATTCGGACTCGACAATCAGGGCAACCCGACCGCTCCGCTGGCGAAAAAGGAGTTCAGAACCGAGCCTTTCGCCGCGACCGACGGCTGCCGCTTCGAACTCTCGGTATCCGACGTAACCGCGACATCGATGAGAATCGACGTCGTGCCGACCTCGGACACAACGCGATACTACATAGGCGTCTGCCGCTCATCGGTACTCGGACAATACTCGCTCGACGAACTCGCCGCCAGACTTATCGCCGACGAGAACAGCCAAGGCATAGACTGGGCGACATCGCCGTATCTGTTCAGCGGCAAACGCAGTCTCGACGTGGTGAACGACCTGCAATACAAGCCTCTCGTCGGCAGCAGCGAGTATGTCGCAGTCGTATTCGGCATGGATGCGAAAGGCGCACGCACGACCGGCATCGCGCATATAGTGCAGCGCACCGCCGACCCGCAGCAATCGGACATGACGGTCGAAATAACCGCGCATTCGATAACCTTCAACGGCGCGAAAGTGCTGTTCGAGCCGTCCGATGCCGATGCCACCTACTTTACCGACGTCATCGACCACGAGACCTACGCGACGTTCGGCAGCGACGACGAACTGATACGCCGCATGGTCGATACCGCCGGAGACTCGATGTCCGCATACCTGACCAAGGGCAGACACACGGTGGACTGCACCAACATGCTGCTCGCCGACACGAAATACGTGGCATACTGCTTCGGTTTCGACAACGGTGCGACGACGCGCGTTTTCAGGCAGGAGTTCACGACCGGCAAACTCGACTCGGGCAGCGATGCAGCCGTAGCGATGCAGTACGTAATCGAGGACGGAAAAGATTACGGCTACGACAACCAAGCCGTCATTACGTTCCTCATGTCGCCTAACGCATCGGCAGCCAAATGGTATTTCGCAGCCACGCGAAGTTCGCTCGACGACATGTCGGACAGCGACATTACGCAATGGCTGATGACATCGTCCAACGTGAACAAGCAGCAGGTGTCGTATTACATGGATTGGGGGACGAAACTCCAAGCCGCGACCGTCGCATTCGACAAAGCAGGCGTCGCAGGTGTTCCGTCGCGCTACAAAATCGACGTAACCAAGGATAACGCCGCCGCATCCGTACCGCTTTCGCTTTCGGCGGCGAAGAACATGCCCCGCACGAAATCCGCCGCGCCGGCTTCCGTCCGCGATGCCGAAACGGCAGGTACGAAAGACCGCACGCTGCCGCAACCGCGCAAAAAGTAACAGCGACTTTAAGAACTTTAAGGGAAACTAAAACGGGCGACCATAAAAAGGTCGCCCGTTTTAGTTCGCTCAACAAACCTACGCCTTCGCTGCGACAGGCTTGCGCTTCTTCTTCGCGGCAAGAGCCTTGTCCACCTCGATTTCAAAGTCGGAGAACACGTTCATATAGTTGATGAACGCTTCGTAGGACGAGCCGTAAGGGTTGAAATAGGAGTGTACGTCGCCGTCCGAGAGCCACTTCGTCGCCATATAGTAGAAGTGGTCGGATGTCTGCAAGAAGTTCCACACGTAGTCGAAGTCGGCATTGCGCAGCGCACGCACCTTCTCTTTCAGCGAATAGAGTTTGCCGAACGCCTCGTTTTGGAGGTCGTTGCCGAGCCATGCCGTAACGTCGCGCTCCTCGTCAGCCCACGACATCACGTGAGGGCAGTGCAGCACCGCTACCGGCTGATGCTTGGCGGCAGCCTCCGACACGGTCGCGAATTCGAGGTCGCCGCGTTTGAGAATCGCTTTCGGCAGGCTCTTCATGAACTCGAATATGCCCGTCGATGCCTTCTGATGCTCGCCGAACGTCTCGTAGTCCATGAACAGATTCACCACCTCGCCGTTCTCCTGCGACAGCCAGCCGGCGAACTTGTCGGCGGTAAGCGGATATTCGCTCCAACCCTGATTGGAGAAGCGGAACGCGATGTCGTCCGAGAGTTTGTAGTTGCGCAGCAGCAGACGCAGGCTCTGGTCGCCCGCACCGGCATACACGAAATCAGGCGATTTCCAGCCGAGAACATGCTTGGCTCCCTCGGCGAGCATGGTCTTGAATCCCATTTCGCCTACCATGGCTCCGATGTCGTCGGAATAAATCAACTCCGTGTTGCGGAACGCCTTCGGCTTGACGCCGAATTCGCTTTTGAGCATCGCCGAATGCGCCTTCACCTGCTCCGCGAAGTCCTCTTTCGACGACAACGCGGCGAGCGAGTGCGAATAGGTTTCGCCGAGCAGTTCGACGCAGCCGGTATCGACCAGCGCACGGAACGAATCGAGAACCTCAGGTGCGTACAGACGGAACTGCTCCACGACCGTTCCCGTCAGCGAGAACGAGCAGCGGAACGCGCCTTTGCTCTCCTTGATGACTTTCAGGAACAGGGCGTTCATCGGCAGATAGCACTCGCGGGCGATTTTCTGCATTATCGCACGATTGGTCAAATCGTCGAGATAGTTGTGGTCCTTGCCGATATTGAAGAACCGGTAGGTCTTCAACCGCCACGGCTGATGCACCTGAAAATATAAGCAAACTGTTTTCATATTCTTGTATTTTATCTATTTTTCAATCCGTTCGTGCGCTATTTCGCGGCTGCCACGGCATCCTCGTAAACGCGCTTTATCTTCGCCGCCGCATCGTTCCATTTGAGCGACGTTACCTCTTCGAGACCCTTCTTGGCGAACATCGACGAGAGCGCGGGATAGGTAATCAGCGCGTACATCGCATCCGCCATCGCATCGACATCCCAGTAATCGACCTTCACGGCGTAGTCCAGCACCTCGGCGACACCGCTCTGCTTCGAGATTATGACCGGCACGTTCGACCGCATCGCTTCGAGCGGCGATATTCCGAACGGCTCCGATACCGACGGCATCACGTAGACGTCCGACAACTGGAACATGCGGTGGACATCCTCTCCGCGCAGGAATCCAGTGAAGTGGAAGCGGTCGGCGATGCCCAATCGTGCCACGCGGCGGATGATATGGTTCATCATGTCGCCCGAACCTGCCATCACGAATCGCACGTTCGGAACGCGTTTCAGCACCTTCGCGGCAGCCTCGACGAAGTAGTCGGGCCCCTTCTGGTATGTTATTCGACCGAGGAACGTGATGATTTTGTCGCTAACGCCACGTTCGGGAGCGGCTGACCCGTTCTCGGCGAAACGCACGGCATTATGCACCGTAACGACCTTCTCGGCAGGCACGCCGTACTTTTCGATAACGATGTTGCGCGTGAGGTTCGACACTGCGATTACGCGGTCTGCCGCGTGCATTCCCGCACGCTCGATAGCGTATGTCTGCGTATTGATATTTTCGCCCGAACGGTCGTACTCCGTGGCGTGCATGTGGACTACCAACGGCTTGCCCGACACGCGCTTCGCCGCGATGCCCGCGAAATATGTCAGCCAGTCGTGGGCGTGGATGACATCGAACTGCCCCTCCAAGTCCTTGGCGACCTGAGCCGCGACAATCGCATAGCGGGCGACTTCCTCCATCAGGTTGGCACCGTACTTTCCGGAGAACGTATACCGCTGGCTCCAAGCGTCGGTGGTTTCCCAATGCTTCTCGCCCGTCTTGACGAACTCGTCGTGGTAGGATGCGTAGTCCTCCGGCGAAAGGTAAGGAACGAGGTTGGAGTCGATATGGATGAACGACATTTTCTCGATTATGTCCGCCGCATCCGCATCGACCTTGCCGAATACCGCCTCTACATCGCTCGCATTCACGACCTTGACGAACCGTTTGTCCTCGTCGCCATAGGCTCGCGGCATGACGAACGTTACTTCGACGCCGTTACGCGCCAATCCGCGGGTCATACCGTAGCATGCCGTTCCCAGACCGCCTGCGATATGGGGAGGAAACTCCCATCCGAACATCAAAACCCTCATCTTATTACTGTTTTTTATTGTTTTTCACACTCGTTTTCCCTGCATCCGACTTCGCCGACCTGCGCTTCGGCTTCGGTTCGCAACGCTCTATGACATCCTTTATGTAGAGCAGTCCGCCGACACTCGACGCCTGCGAAATCGCACCGCGCGGTGCGAACGGCGGATTCGGGTCGAAATATTCGGCTATCGAGCCGATGCAGTAGTACTGGATATTTTCGTCGAAGTTCGCCAGTATCTCTTTCGCCGTAGGCAGGAACCGCGCGCCTTCGAGCGATATGCCGCACTGCACGTAGAACATCAGAGGCCATACCCACACAGCACCGTTGCGGCTCGCAGCCTCGCGCTCGATAGGATTCTCCTTGTACTGCGCCTCGAACATCTCGTCCTCGGGCGAGAGCGAGCGCAGTCCCTCCGGCGTGAGCAGGTGTTTGCGCACCGTCATCAGCACATTCACGCGCTGTTCGTCGTCGAGCATCGTATAGTCGAGTCCGCATGCGACAATCTGGTTGCAGCGCACCGAGCGGTTCTGCGTCCGTCCGTCGGTATAGTCGGCGAGCCAGCCCTCGCCCTCGATTGCGAAAAGTTCGACGAACGACTTTTTCGTCAGCGCAGGCAGCCCTTTCCAGACCGAAACGAACTCTTTGTCGCCCATCTTCGATGCGAGGGCGAGCGTATACGAAACGGCGTTGTACCACAATGCGTTCACCTCGACGGCATAGCCCTCGCGGCGAATCACCGGCACTCCGTTCTCGACATTGTTCATCCACGTAAGCGCGTAGCCCTCCCGCGACGCCCATATCAGACCGTTGTCGTGCAGGGCGACGCAGCCGCCGAAAAATCCTCTGCGGTAAGCCGTCAGGATGCTTTTCATCGCCTCGCCGTACTTCTCCCACAACGCCTTCGCGCCGATATGGCGTTCGAGTTGCTGCAAAGTCCAGAAGAACCACAGCGGAGCGTCGGCTGCGACCTCGGCAGACGCCTGTCCAGCGAAATCGCCGTTGCGCATGTCGCCGACCATCGTGTCGAGTACTGCCATGCAATCCTCCTTGTAGCCCTGTTCGAGCGTCAGACCCGGCAGCGAAATGAATGTCGAGCGTCCGCCCGTACCGTACCACGGATACCCCGCGACGACCTCCGTCCGGTCGCCCGGGCGGCGGATGATGAACTGCCGCGCCGAGTGGTGCAGGCAACTGAGGAAATCTATCTTGTGCGTCCGTCGCGCAATCGACGTCTCGTATGCCGAACAAATCTCCTCGCCCGACGCCATCTCGTCTACCGAAGCCGAGAAGATAATGCTTTCGCCCTTACGGATTTTCATCTCGAAATAGCCGGTCGTGAGCAGGTCTTCGTGTCCCTCGTAGCCGCGCTCTATCTCCTTCTGGTACTCGAAGTCGTAGTACCAGTCCGGAGCGGGAACGAACGAGGAGTCATCCTTGCTCAACTGCATGTAGAGCCACGGGAAGCCGTCGTACAGACGGTTTTTCACTCCGTTCTTCACCGGATACGAACGCGCGTTGGCATACATGTTCGCCTTCGAGAGTTCGTGTTTGTTGCGGAACGCGAGGAACGGGCGCAGACGCAGCGTGGTCTCGGAGTGCGCATCCACCAACGTATAGCGAATCATCAGGTGCGTGCGCTTGTGAATCCACAGCAGTTCTTTGCGGAGTATCACTCCTCCCACTCGGTAGGTTATCGTCGGTGTCGGCGTATATCCGAAATCGGTGATGTATTTATGACCGCGCGGCTCGTAGGTTCCGCGATAACGGTGCAACGCCAGATTGAACGACTGGTCGTGCTGCACGATGGTCTCGTCGAGCGATGACAACAATACGTATGTATTGTCGGTGCTGTCGATTGGAGCGACTATCAATCCGTGATATTTGCGCGTATTGCAGCCGACTATCGTGGTACTCATGTAGCCGCCCCGACGGTCTGTCGCCAGCATTTCGCGTTGGAGCGAATATTCCAAATTACCCAACTCCCGTTTATCAAAAGTAAGTCCCGGCATATTATCGATAATAATTTTTTGCTTCTGCTATTGTAAAGATACTAAAATTTTGCGAAAAATATCACGAATAGCATAAATTTTATCAAACATCAGACCTTATGGAGCATTTTCCGCGACTTTTCGCCGCATGGTTTTGCAGAATCAAGGTCTTTAAGGATGTGCGCGCCGCAGTTTGGCGGCGCGCACAAACGGAAAACAGCCGCTCTCCGACACTCCCGTCGGCTACGCCCACTTCACGAGGGCGAAATCCATACGGTGCGGCAGACGCGGATTCTTCGGATAGACGCGCAGCGCGACATCGAAGATTCCGGTGCGGTTCGGAATATAGTCGAGCGAATAGGTAACCTTGCCGCCGTCGACGTTGGTCTGCGACAACGACATCGAGTAATCGACGTTGGCAGGCTCGGCAGCGACGATAGGTTTCGCCACGACGAGTTCCACGCCGATATCCTCCGGCGAAAGTCCGGCGATGTCGAGCGTTACCTCGAAATGGTATGCGGCACCGACGAGCATCGCCTCGTTGTCGATGCGAGCGCGCTGGACGTCGAGTACCTTCACATTGTCCCATGCAGCCGAAACCTTGCGCTTCCATGCCGCCACCTCGCGGGCGAGGATATAGTTGTCGGCGACCATCTCGTGCTTGCGGGCGGCGAGTTTGTTGTAGAAACGCTCCTCGTAGTCGGTGAGCATACGGTTGGTCGTGAAGTTCGACGCGATGTCGGCGATGCACTTCTTCACCGACGCAATCCAGTCGGTCGGCACGCCCATTTCGTTGCGCGAATAATATTTAGGCACAATCTGCTCCTCGATGGTCGAATATATCATCTCGGCGTCGAGTTCGTCCTGATGGCTCTTGTCGGCGAACGTCTGCTCCATAGGCAGCATCCAGCCTGCGCCCTCCTTGTAGCCCTCGACCCACCAGCCGTCGAGCACCGAGAACTGCATCACGCCGTTCATCACGCACTTTTCGCCCGACGTACCCGACGCTTCGAGAGGACGGGTCGGCGTGTTGAGCCATACGTCCACGCCCTGTACCATGCGGCGGGCAAGTTCCATGTCGTAGTTTTGCAGGAAGATGATTTTTCCGACGAACTCCGGCATCGACGACACCTCGACGATACGTTTGATGAGGTCCTGACCCGGCTTGTCGTTCGGGTGAGCCTTGCCGGCGAAGATGAACTGCACCGGATGCTCCTTGTTGTTCACGATAGCCGACAGACGGTCGAGGTTCGTGAAGAGCAGGTACGCACGCTTGTACGTAGCGAAGCGGCGCGCGAAACCGATAGTCAGCACCTCCGGTTTCAGGCGGTCGGAAATCTGCACGATTTGGCGCGGCGAGTCGAAACGCACCTGGCTCGGGTCGCTGTAACGACGCTTGATAGTCTTTATCAGACGGTTTTTGAGGAACATGCGCTCGCGCCACAACTCCTCGTCCGATATTTCGTAGACCTTCTGCCACTCCTTGATTTCGTACTGGTGTCCCTCGAATCCCTTAGGGAAGTAGCGGGCGTAGAGACGCCGCATATTCGACGCAGCCCATGTCGGGAAGTGTACGCCGTTGGTAACGTATCCTATATGGAGTTCGTTCTTGAAATAGCCGGGCCACATGTTGCCCAGAATGTCTTTCGACACCTCGCCGTGCAGCCACGACACGCCGTTCACCTCCTGCGAGAGGTTGCATGCCAGCACCGACATCGAGAACCGCTCGTTCGGGTCGTTCGGATTCACCTTGCCGAGGTTGATATACTGGTCCCACGTGATGCCCAGCACCTCCGGATAGTGCGACATGTACTGGCGAATCATCGATTCGGGGAATGCGTCGTGTCCCGCAGGCACAGGCGTATGCGTCGTGAAGAGCGACGAAGAGCGGATGACCTCCAAAGCCTCCGAGAACGAAAGTTTGTTGCGTGCGATGAGATTGCGGATACGTTCGATGCCGATGAACGCCGCATGACCCTCGTTGCAGTGGTAGACATCCTGCTTGATGCCCATCTTCACGAGAGCGCGGATACCGCCGACACCGAGCAGAATCTCCTGCTTCAAGCGGTTCTCCCAGTCGCCGCCGTAGAGATAGTGGGTAACCTGACGGTCCTCCTCGATATTCGCCTCGTAGTCGGCATCGAGCAGATAGAGCGCGGTGCGTCCGACCTGACAACGCCATACGCGCGCGCTGAGCGTACGTCCCGGGAACGCCACATGCACGGTAACCCAACTTCCGTCATCGTCGCGCACCGGCGAAATCGGGAGTTTGAAGAAGTTCTGCGCCTCGTAGGTAGCCTCCTGCGCGCCCTGCGCCGAGAGACGCTGGGTGAAATATCCGTAGCGGTAGAGCAGTCCGACGGCGACCATCGGCACGTTCTTGTCCGAAGCCTCTTTCAGATAGTCGCCCGCGAGGATTCCCAGACCTCCCGAATATATTTTGAGCGTATGGTGCAAGCCGTACTCCATCGAGAAATATGCGATTTTCGGAGCATCGGCGTTCGGTTTTTCGTTCATGTACTCCTTGAACTGCGCATAGACGGCATCGAGCATTCCGAGGAATATCGCGTCGTCTTCCAGTTCGAGCAGACGCTCCATAGGCAGTTTGTCGAGCAACGCGATAGGATTGCGGTCTACCTCGACCCACAAATCCTTGTCGATGTACTCGAACAAATCGCGCGCGCCGAGAGTCCAACTCCACCACAGGTTGCGCGACAACTCCTCCAACGGATGCAGACGCTCCGGCAGCGACTTCTCGACCATCATGCGCTGCCACGTCGGACGTTCGGCGACGAGTTGCTGGCGGACGAAGTTTATCTGCTCGTTGTATGCGCCGCCGTCGCCGAGTACGGCACGGTTGGTACGAGCCACGCAACTCTCGATTGCGCATTCGTAAGCCGCCTGATAGTGCTTGAACATGTTGCTCCACAACGCGCGCTTCGATATTTCGTATGCCGACGCACGCACCGCGCCGACCTTGTCGTCCGGCAGGGCGATGAAGCGGCGGACGGCATCGGCGACGGCATCGGCAGCCTGCCCGATGTTGTCGTCATTGCGTTCCACGACCTCGATGCCCTCGTGTTCGTCGAGCGACGAAATCCACGCGCCGAAACCGGCGAGCGACGACGTTACGGTCGGAACCGAGAACGCGATGGATTCGAGCGGAGTGTAGCCCCACGGCTCGTAGTAGGACGGGAACAGCGTCAGGTCCATGCCGACGAGCAGTTCGTAGTAATTTTTGTTGAACACGCCGTCGTTTCTGTTGAGATACGTCGGCACGAAAATCACCTTCACCTTCGACTCGGGACGGTCGAGTACGCTTCCGTTGATAGCCTGAGCAATCTGGTCCCAGGCGACGTTTTCGAGATAGTGGGTCGAATAGCGGTACTGCGCCGGGTCGATAGGCTGCGACTTGTCGCGCAGATGCGCCTGCAAATCGACGCGTGCGCCGTGGTTGGCGGCAGGCACGGTAACGTAGGCGAGAATCTCGCGGTCGAGATTGCCCGACGCAAGGCGTTTGAGAGCCTCGAAAAATACGTCGAGACCCTTGTTATGGAATTCGTAGCGACCGCTCGTGCCGACAATCAGCGGCTCTTTCTCGAACTTGCAGTTCAGGCACGCCTCCGCAACCTCTATCATCGCCTTGCGGGCTTCGCTGCGCTTCGCGTCGTACTCCTCGCCAGTCCAGACGAAGTCGTTCTCGAATCCGTTCGGCGTAACCACGTCGGGTTCCTTGCCGAGCAGGTATTTGCACTCGCGGGCAGTGATGTCGCTCACCGTTACGAACGCATCGTGGTACTTCGCACCCATCTTCTCTATCGAGTGTTTAGCCACGACATTGAACTGGCGCGCGAGGTCATCGGCGTTGAATCCCGCCAGACCTCCGTAGAGCGGCAGACGGTTGCCGGCGATGCAGCGACCCATGACGGTGGCATGGGTAGTCATCACGGTAGCCACGTAAGGCGAGTGCTTGCGCAGATACAGACCGCCGGCGGCAGTCATCCACTCGTGGAAATGCGCCACGACCTTGTCCGTCGCCGAGCAGAAATTTTCCACGTATGATTCTATTACCTGCCCCGCGATATAGCCGAAAAGCACCGGCTCCACGTAGTCCCACTGACCCGATATGGAATCGACGTTGTAACTCTCCCACATCATCTTCAATATATCGTCCTTCTGCGAGAAAAGCGTCGTGAAGTCTATCAGAATCGCAATCGGCGAACCGCAGACCTTCCAGCGACCGATGCGCACGCGGATTCCCTTGTCGTAAAGGCTCTGCCGCCACGCCTTCATCAGCGAAGCGTCCTCCTCGAACTCGGAAACGCCGCTGTCCTGCGAGAAATCGGGACCGACAGTGATGTACTTGTCGCCCAAAAGTCCGGTTACGGTCAATGCCTTCGTGGCAATCACGGTGTGGATGCCGCCGACCTTGTTGCATACCTCCCAACTTACCTCGAACAAGGTGTCGGGCGAGAATTTAGTTTCGTTCATAATTATCTGATTGTTTGTATCTTCTTTCGAATATCGGGGGCAAAGATAATACTTTATGCCGACAAACGGAAGAATTTATTAAAAATTTTTAATATTATTTTACCTTATATATACTATATCTCAAAAAACGTGCTTATGACGGCATCCGAGAGCAGGAATTTCTCGGGAGGCATCATCAGCCTGTCGTCATCCGCCGTCGCCTTACGGACGAGCAGTCCCGAATCGACGAACCCGCGCGCCGCCGCTTCGATGCGCTTCGCCTCGTCCTCGCCGAACCCGTCGGCGATACGGCGCAGCGACAGCCCCTCAATGCGCCTCAACGATGTCATGACATATTCGTTCAACCGGTCGCGGCGCGACAACCGCTCCTCTCCGTAGACGATTCCCGCCGCATATTCGTCCGCCGGCTGCTCGCACCAACGCCGTATGTCGCCCGCATACGAATGCGCGCCCGCGCCGATGCCCAAATATTCGTCGCCCGTCCAGTAAGAGGAATTATGGCGCGAGCGGAAGCCTTCGAGCGCGAAGTTCGACACCTCGTAGTGTTCGAATCCCGCAGCAGTCAATGCGTCGTGAACGGCGAGAAACTCGCGTTCGCTGCGCTCCTCGTCGACCTGACGCAGAGTACCCGCAGCGAGCATCCGACCGAACCGGGTATCGGGTTCGATAGTCAAATGGTATGCCGACACATGCTGCACGCCGAGCGAAAGAGTGCGGTCGAGCGTGCGGCGCAGCGTTTCGTCGCCGAAGCCGTCCACGCCGAATATCAAATCCACCGATATGTTGTCGAATCCGCCGTCCTGCAACAGTCTCACCGCCCGCTCCGCCTGCTCCGCCGAATGGCGGCGACCCATGAACCGCAGTTCCCCGTCGTCGAACGACTGTATGCCGAGCGAAGCGCGATTGACGGGCGTGGAGCGCAGACGCCCGACATATTCGGGCGTAACGTCGTCGGGATTGAGTTCGACGGTTATCTCCCCGACGCCGCTGCAATCGAAAAGTCTCGCGGCATGGTCGACGAACCCGCCGAACACCGACGGGTCGAGCAGCGACGGCGTGCCTCCGCCGAAATATATGGTCCTGATTTTGCGGTCGCCGAGAAATCCGCACTGCGAATCGAGTTCTTCGTGCATACGTTCGACGACTTGCGGAATATGGTGCAGAAGGACGCTGCGACGGAAATCGCAATATCCGCACAAGCGTTTGCAAAACGGAATATGGAAATATATTCCAGCCATATCTCTACAAATGTAAAAAAAATTAAGCGAACGGAGAAATAAAGTTTCGATTTTTGCACGAATAACACGACGAACCGTCGATTATTCAGCATGAGCGGTAACGGCGGAATCCGAAAAATCGCACGAAAAGATTTGTTTGTAATTTTTTTGAATATTTAGTGTTATTTATTTCACAATTCAAAATAAAGCGATATATTTGCAGTCGGAAAAGAAGGCGTCAGACCGCTGTACGACGTAAATCGGAAGCGGTGGGGCGCAACGGAAACAGAAGAGGTTAATCATTAAAATAGAAAAGATTATGGCTTTCAAGAAAGAAGATTTGGCTAAGTACGGCATCACCGGAACGACCGAAGTAATCTACAATCCTTCCTACGAGCAGTTGTTCGAGGAGGAGACCAAGCCGGAACTCACCGGCTACGACAAGGGCGTAGTAACCGAGTTGGGCGCAGTGAACGTAATGACCGGCGTCTACACCGGACGTTCGCCTAAGGACAAGTTCATCGTAATGGACGAGAATTCGAAAAACACCGTATGGTGGACTTCGGAGGAGTACAAGAACGACAACAAACCGGCTTCGGAGGAGGCTTGGGCTGCTGTCAAGGCTATCGCACAGAAGGAGTTGTCTGGCAAGAAACTCTATGTTGTGGACGGTTTCTGCGGTGCCAACAAGGATACCCGCATGGCTGTCCGCTTCATCATGGAGGTCGCTTGGCAGGCTCACTTCGTGAAGAACATGTTCATCCGCCCTACCGAGGAGGAACTCAAAGTGTTCGAGCCTGACTTCGTGGTCTACAACGCATCGAAGGCTAAGGTCGAGAACTACAAAGAACTCGGTCTCAACTCCGAAACCGCAGTCGTATTCAACATCACCTCGCGCGAGCAGGTAATCATCAACACCTGGTACGGCGGCGAGATGAAGAAGGGTATGTTCTCGATGATGAACTACTATCTGCCGCTCAAAGGCATCGCTTCGATGCACTGCTCGGCGAACACCAACGAGAAGGGCGAGACCGCTATCTTCTTCGGTCTGTCGGGTACCGGCAAGACCACCCTTTCGACCGACCCTAAACGTCAGTTGATTGGCGACGACGAGCACGGCTGGGACGACAACGGCATCTTCAACTTCGAGGGCGGATGCTATGCGAAGGTCATCAAACTCGACAAGGAGTCGGAGCCTGACATCTACAACGCAATCAAGCGCGACGCACTGTTGGAGAACGTTACGGTGGATGCAAACGGCAAAATCGATTTCGACGACAAGAGCGTAACCGAGAATACCCGCGTTTCGTATCCTATCTACCACATCAACAACATCGTGAAGCCGATTTCGGCTGCTCCTGCCGCAAAGAACGTAATCTTCCTGTCGGCAGACGCATTCGGCGTGCTTCCTCCGGTTTCGATTCTCACTCCGGAGCAGACCAAGTACTACTTCCTCAGCGGATTCACCGCGAAGTTGGCAGGTACCGAGCGCGGCATCACCGAGCCTACCCCGACTTTCTCGGCTTGCTTCGGTCAAGCGTTCCTCGAACTCCACCCGACCAAGTACGCAGAGGAACTCGTCAAGCGCATGGAGAAGAGCGGCGCGAAGGCATACCTCGTGAACACCGGCTGGAACGGTACGGGCAAGCGTATCTCGATTCGCGACACCCGCGGTATCATCGACGCTATCCTCGACGGTTCCATCAAGACCGCTCCTACGAAAAACATTCCTATCTTCAACTTCGAGGTTCCGACCGAGTTGCCGGGCGTAGACCCTAAGATTCTCGACCCTCGCGACACTTATGCAGATGCTGCGGAGTGGACGAAGAAGGCGGAAGACCTTGCAGGACGCTTCATCAAGAACTTCGGCAAGTACACCACCAACGATGCCGGCAAGGCACTCGTTGCAGCAGGTCCTGAGTTGAAATAATCTCAGACCGCATACACGACAAGGCAGGACTATTCGGTCCTGCCTTGTTTCTTTAACGACTTTAAGGACCTTAAAGACCTTATGTGTCGCTGCGCTCTTTCTCATCCCGCCCCCACTTTCGAGCGTTTTTCGATTTTCGTACACCATTTTTTTGTACCTTTGCGCTCGTACAAAACACAATTGCAATGAAAAGCGATTTTCTGGTAATCGGTTCGGGTTCGGCGGGACTGAGTTTCGCGCTCAAAGCCTCGCGCTTCGGAAACGTTACGCTCGTAACGAAAGGCGAACTCGTCGAATGCAACACCAACTATGCCCAGGGCGGCATCTGTTCGGTAACCTATCTGCCCGACACGTTCGAGAAACATATCGAGGACACGCTCGTCTGCGGAGCGGGCAAGTGCGACCGCGAAGCGGTGGAACTCGTCGTAAGACGCGCTCCCGAGATGGCGAAAGACCTCATCGAGTGGGGTGTCGATTTCGACCGCACGGAGGACGGGCGGTTCGACCTTCACCGCGAGGGCGGACACTCCGAACACCGCATCCTGCACCACAGCGACCTTACGGGTGCCGAAATCGAGCGCGCCCTCATCGAGCAGGTACGCAACAACCCGCGAATCACGGTTCTCGAACACCACTTCGCCATCGACCTGCTGACGCAGCATCATCTTGGCGAAATCGTTACGCGTCATACCCGCGGGCTCGCCTGCTTCGGAGCCTACGTACTCGACACCGAGACCAACGACATCAAGACGATACTCGCCAAATTCACTGTCGTTGCGGCAGGCGGCTGCGGCAACATCTACAACACCACGACCAATCCGGTCGTCGCGACGGGCGACGGCATCGCCATGTGCCACCGCGCCAAAGCCATCACCCGCAATATGCAGTACATCCAGTTCCACCCGACGTCGCTCTATCACCCCGGCGAACGACCGTCGTTCCTCATCACCGAGGCGATGCGCGGCTACGGCGGCATCCTGCGCTTGCAGAACGGGCAGGAGTTCATGGACAAGTACCACCCGATGCGCTCGCTCGCTCCGCGCGACGTCGTGGCGCGTTCGATAGACCACGAATTGAAAATCCGCGGCGAGGAGTTCGTCTACCTCGACGTTACGCACATGCCTGCCGAGCAGACGCGCCACCACTTCCCGAACATCTACGAGAAGTGCAAGTCCATCGGCATCGACATAACGAAAGACATGATTCCCGTATGCCCTGCTGCGCACTACTGCTGCGGCGGAGTTACGGTGGACAGCAACGGCGAGAGTTCCATCAAACGTCTGTACGTCCTCGGCGAGAGTTCCTGCACGGGGCTGCACGGCGCGAACCGTCTGGCGTCCAACTCGCTTACCGAGGCATTCGTCTACTCCGACCAGGCAGTCCGCCACGCGGCGCAGTCGATAGACAAGGTAGGTTTTCAGGAGGGTATTCCCGACTGGGACTTCGAGGGTACGGCATCGGCGGAGGAGATGGTACTCGTACTCCAAAACCGCAAGGAGTTGCAGAACATCATGTCCAACTACGTCGGCATCGTCCGCTCCAACCTGCGTCTGGAACGCGCCTTGAAGCGTCTGGCGATAATCTGGCAGGAGACGGAGGAGTTGTACAACCACACCAAGCCGTGCCGCGAGTTGTGCGAACTGCGCAACATGACTGCCGTCGCCTACCTGACGGTAAAGCAGGCGCGCGAATGCAAGGAGTCGGTCGGACTGCACTACAACATCGACTATCCGCCGCAGAAGAACTGAACCGTCATTCTGAGCGTAACGCAGTGAAGCGAAGAATCCGAAAAACAATCGAAACAGATGTTTCGCTGCGCTCAACATGACGGATTTCAATTATTTACAAAATAGAGCCATAAGTTACAAATGACATTACGAGAGGAAATCGACAGAAGACGAACGTTCGCGATTATTTCGCATCCGGATGCCGGAAAGACCACACTTACCGAGAAACTGCTCCTGTTCGGCGGCGCGATTCATGTCGCCGGCGCAGTCAAGAGCAACAAAATCAAGCGCGGAGCGACCTCCGATTTCATGGAAATCGAGCGTCAGCGCGGAATCTCGGTGGCGACATCGGTCATGGGTTTCGAATACGAAGGGGTGAAAATCAACATTCTCGACACCCCCGGACACGAGGATTTCGCCGAGGACACCTACCGCACTCTGACGGCTGTCGATTCGGTAATCATCGTCATCGACGGTGCGAAGGGCGTCGAGACGCAGACGCGTAAACTGATGAACGTCTGCCGCATGCGCAACACTCCCGTGATGGTCTTCATCAACAAACTCGACCGCCCGTGCAAGGACCCGTTCGACCTGCTCGACGAGGTCGAGAAGGAGTTGCAAATCAAGGTACGTCCGCTGGCGTTCCCGATTTCGAGCGGACCGACATTCAAGGGCGTATACAATCTCTACGAACACAACATAAACCTCTTCACCTCCGACGAACGCCAGACGGCGGACGCCTCGACGGTCGAAATCGACGACATCGCATCGCCGCAACTCGACGCGCTTGTCGGCGACAGATATGCCGCGCAACTGCGCAGCGACGTCGAACTGGTGGAGGGCGTCTACGAGGAGTTCGACCGCGAGGAGTATCTGAAAGGTCGTCTCGCGCCGATATTCTTCGGTTCGGCAATCAATAATTTCGGCGTCCGCGAACTGCTCGAATGCTTCATCCGCATCGCGCCGTCGCCGCGTCCGTCCACGACGCAGACGCGCAAGGTCGAGCCGGACGAACCGAAACTGACGGGATTCGTGTTCAAGATTCACGCGAACATGGACCCGAACCACCGCGACCGCATCGCCTTCATGAAGATATGCTCGGGCGTCTTCGAGCGCAACAAGAACTATCTGCACGTCAGCAGCGGCAAGTCGTTGAAATTCTCGTCGCCGACGGCGTTCATGGCGGAGAAGAAATCGGTGATAGACTTCGCCTACCCGGGCGACATCGTCGGTCTGCACGATTCGGGCAACTTCAAAATCGGCGACACGTTCACCGAGGGCGAGAAACTGAAATTCACGGGCATTCCGTCGTTCTCGCCGGAGTTGTTCCGCTATATCGAGAATGCCGACCCGCTGAAATTCAAGCAACTCGCCAAGGGCATCGACCAACTTATGGACGAGGGTGTAGCGCAACTTTTCACCTCGTCGCTCAACGGTCGCAAAATCATCGGCACGGTCGGAGCGTTGCAGTTCGAGGTCATCGAGTACCGTCTCGAACACGAGTACGGTGCGAAATGCCGCTGGGAGCCTATATCGATTCACAAGGCATGTTGGATTGAGAGCGACGACGCGGCGCAACTCGCCGACTTCAAGCACCGCAAGCACACCAACATGGCTGTGGACAAACACGGACGCGACGTTTTCCTCGCCGACACGAGTTACTCGCTTGCGCTCGCACAGGAGAAGTTCCCTGCCATAAAGTTCCACTTCACGAGCGAGTTTTAGCAGAAATCAATTAAGGACTTTAAAGTCTTTAAGGTCCTTAAAGTCCTTAAAAAGCGTTATCGCCGTATCGATTGATACGGCGATAACGCTTTATATGAGAAGCAGATTACGCCTCCTCGTAGCCGTCCGCCTTCGCGCTCCACATCAGCATGAACACGAGCATGCCGACGACCGCAATGGCAATCATGCCGAGGAACACGTAGTTCCATCCGAAATGGTCTACCAGAACGCCGACGCCCAACGCCGATACGAACACGCTCAAATATCCGAATATGCCCGTAAGTCCGTTAGCCGTCGCGGCAGCCTTCTTGGTAGCCTGATTGGCTGCGGCGATGCCGATAAGCGCCTGCGGACCGTAGATGCAGAATCCCGCCATGGCGAGTACGCAGATAAGCACCAGCGGATGAATATCGTTAGGCAGCATGTAGAACGCCGTCATGAACACAGCCGTACCGAGCATACAGAACACGCATGTGCGGTGCGCGCGACCGGCGAAGAACTTGTCCGTCGCCCAGCCGGCGAACAGCATGCCGACGATACCGAAGATTTCGAATATCGCCACCGTCCAGCCCGCATACGAGTACGACATGTCGCGAGCCTCGGTGAGGAATTTCGGTCCCCAGTCGAGCACCGAAAAGCGGACTACGTATACGAAGAAGTTCGCGAACGCGAGAATCCATATCAGGCGGTTGCGATAGACCTTCTCGCGCACGAAGCGTTTGTACTCGGCAGGGTCGGTATCGTCGCCGATGGATGTTTTGGTGTTTTCGAGTTCGGGCAGTCCGACCGACTTCGGCGTATCGCGCAGGAATGCGAACAGACCTATCGCACCGGCAAGCGCGATGAGAGCCGGCAGCCAGAAGCACCACTGCCATGCGCCCGCATTGGTCGTCAGCGAAACGATGCTCTGCATCGCCTTCGCCTGCACCTGCGGCATGCCCGTATCGGCGGCTATCTGTTCCGTCGAGATGTTCCTGTCGGCATCGACGAGGTTCTTCACAGCCATGTAGTTGGCGTGGTCGAACGTGAAGACCTGCTGCACGGAGCGACCCTCCTCGTAATTCGGCTTATAGACGTAATCGACGTATGCGATTGTCTTGCCCTCCTCGTCGGCTATCTCCACGCCGGTAACCTTGGCGATACGTATGTCCGATTTCTTGACATCCTCCTTGAAATTGGCAGACAGATAGTTGCGCGTCATCTTCTCGACGGCGGCACCGTCGCTGCTCAAATCGCTTCCCATGTTGCCCATGACGAAACCGCACAGAATCGCGAGCAGACCCGCGCCTATCGAGTGCGAGGTGTTCCAAACGGACATCTTGGTGGCGAGTTCGTGCGGCGGAATCCAGTGCGAGAGCAGACGGGCGCACGGCGGGAAGCCGCTGCCCTGAAACACGTTGTTCAGCACCAGCAGCACGCCGAACGCCACGACGAGCGAGTGCGGCGCAATGCCGATTTCGATGCCGAGAATCTTCGGCACGAATCCGAATGCGAGGCTCGCCAATGCGCAGAGCAGCAAGCCCATCGACATGTGGTAGCGTGCGTTCATGCGGTCGGCGATAAGTCCGTTCGCGAAACGCGAAAATCCGTAGACCAGTCCGACAATCGAAAGGATGATACCGAAACTCGTGTTCGAGATTCCGTATTCGGCGGCAAGACCGGGCATCGCGAACGAGAAGTTCTTGCGCACGAAATAGAACAGCGCGTAGCCAATCATCGTAACGATGATGGTGCGCCATTGCCAGTATTTGAATTTTGAAGTTTGTTCAGCAGTCATGGTAGGTAGTTTAGGTCGGTTATTTATGCGCCTCGGCAATCAGTTCGCCGAGAACCTCGATGCTGTCGCAGATAAGGTGCGGCTGCTTCGGCGCGGCATCGGCGACTTCGAGCGTCGTTTCGCCCGAAAGGACGAGTACTCCGAAAGCGTTGGCATTGTGCGCCATCTCGATGTCGGTATAGATGCGGTCGCCGACCATCGCGATTTCGTCAGGTTGCAGACCGTAGCGGTTCACGATGCCCGAAAGCATGTTCGGGTCGGGCTTGCCGAGCGTTATGTCCGGTTTGCGACCCGTCGCGTGTGCAAGGCACGCGCAAATCGAACCGCAATCGACCAGCACGACCTTCTGGTCGGTCGGGCAGACGCGGTCGGGGTTGGTCGCGATATAAGGCACGCCCTGCGAAATCCACCATGCGGCACGGCACAGACGGCTGTAAACGAGCGACATGTCGAACGCGGCGACAATCACGTCAGGAACATCGTTCGGGTCGTCGGCGGTCGATTCGAAGCCCGCTTTCTCGAACTCCGAAATCATCGACGGCGTACCGAGCAGGAACAGACGCTTCGCCTGCGGATAGTTGGTCTTGATGTAATCGATAGTGGCGAGAGCCGTCGTATACATCTCCTCCTCCGTCGCGGCTATACCCATATTTTCGAGTTTGTGGAGATAGTCGGCGATACATTTCGACGGATTGTTGGTGAGGAACGAATAATTGACGCCCTGTCCCTTCAATCCTGCGAGGAACGGCTTCGTGAACGGGAACAGCGACATTCCCATGTAGATTGTTCCGTCCATGTCGAGCGCGACATGCTTGATTTTGCGCAGACGGGACATAAGTTCATCGTGCGAATAAATCGAACGATATTTGTGAAATTCTGACATAAAACGTTATTGTGTTAGTAAATTTTCAAGTTTCGCGGCAACGTCCGCTTATTAGATGTAAAATTAGCAATATTTTTTCGTTTTGCAAAATATCGGCGCAATATCCCTCCCCGACACTACGCAATCGGAAAGCAAAAGATATGAAACGAAAGCAGAAAAAACCGCCCTATGGCGTAACTGCCATAGGGCTTTGTCAGATTTACGAATTACATCCCGCCCAATTCCTGATAAAGTTCGAGCCGAAGTCCGCAGCAACTTTCGATAATCTCCGCCGCTTTCGTCGTCCTCTCTATATGCACCGCCATATCTCGCGGGCTAACATCGAAGCCCTTGTCGTAAGGCGATGTCAGCAAATAGTGCTTCAACGATGCAAGCGTCTGGACGCTGCGGATATTATCGTCGTCATAGATAAGCATGAGCCTTGTCGACAGCGTCCGCATGCGTTCGTGCATTATCAGCGGGTCGTGGCTGTCGAACTCAGTCTGGTGGTATACATAATACAGCGTATGGTAGAAATACACCGCCGCCTGCGCAGCGAACATTCCCGCAAGGCGCATGTTGCGGGTCTCTGCCAGTTCGTGGTTGGCTTGTTCCAACAACTCGAACCCGAGCGTTCTGAACGTGTCGAAATGGAATCTCGCATCGGCGTACGCCTTCGCGAAATCGGGTTTGTATTTCGGTCGCCGGAAATGATAACGTTCGCTGCAATAAAGCAACTCGCCCTCGCTACGGGCGAAATACAGAAACGGTGTATTGTGCGAATCGATATAACTCAACGGAATAATGTAGAGGTTGATATATGTTATTTTCCGCTGTCGGAACGGCATTTTGTACCGCAATCGTCGTTTCGTCTGCAACCAGTCGAATTCGGGAGTTTCGCGGACGGCGATAAGCAGGTCGTATGCCGTCGCATCGCTGTGGCGTGTTCCTCCCGCAAGCGAGCCGAACAGCAGAATGTATTCGGGGACTATGAAATCGTTGTCCATTATATGTTCCACGATTCTTGCCGCTTCGGCTGAATCGTATTTCGGTTGTGTTGTTTCCATTTTTCGATGATTTTTCGTTAGACATTTGCGTTAAGGTCGTTAAAGTCCCTAATGACTTTAAGGTCTTTAAGGTCTCTAAGGTCGGGACTGACTGTCGCTCTGTCGGGCGGATGCGACGAAAAACGGATAATCGGATTGCCCGGCGGTATCCGCCGGCGAAGTGCCTTTCGGCTGGTCGGTACCGTAGTAC
>ERZ1027188.144-NODE-144-length-31465-cov-6.207641_pt1 | contig 31465 bp, 30 predicted proteins | sample MGYA00519273_ERZ1027188 | MGnify/ENA primary metagenome ERZ1027188 (study PRJEB26926, sample SAMN06164623) | human gut metagenome | biome: ENVO:00009003; feature: ENVO:2100002; material: ENVO:00002003 | host: Homo sapiens | place: USA | collected 2012 ... | reverse complement strand
AGTAACCACATGAGTAAAACTCAAGTTGCGTTAGCAACGGTTTTACGAATGGGGTTCTGAATAGTTACAACAGTTTTAAATTAACTACCCCATATCACTTGTCTATTTTCCCGATAGCACAGGATAAAAATCCTCAGCGTACAAGGTGCGTATTTACAAGATACATGTAGAACGAATTTCACATGATAGAAAACATAGAGACATGAGTTGCCAGGAAGACGTATAGAGACATATAGAAAGGAAACCGGATGGAGAGGGCCTATAAACTGGAATTTGCGGGAGAACGGGCGGGAAGCCTGTATGTGAGCTGCTGTGGACTGTCTAAAACAGAGCCGCTGCACAGCTTTGGACCTGCGCAGAAGCCGTATTATCTCATTCATTATATTCTCCGTGGTAAGGGTAGATTTTCCTTGCGGAATAAAGAATTTCAGCTTTCTTCCGGGAATGGGTTTCTCATCCCGCCGGAGGAGCTGAGCTTTTATCAGGCAGATGAGAAGGAACCGTGGACTTATATCTGGGTTGGATTCCAAGGTGAGATGGCAGAGCGGATTCTGCAGAACATCGGACTTACTGTAGTGAATCCTGTTTTCTGCTCGGATCACAGTGAGGAGCTATATCAGGCGGTTAAGGATATGATGGAGCACAATACCTATGGGATTTCCAATGATCTTCGCCGGAACGGACAGCTTCAGGTGTTTCTTTCTGTGATTGCAGATGGAGTCACCACACAGGAGCATGGGGAAGTGGACAGGGCAGATCATTATGTGGAACGGGCGATTGGCTATATTCGCAGCAATTACTGTAATCCGATCAGGGTCACGGACGTGGCGGATTATGTATGCGTGAACCGGAGTTATCTGTATACCCTGTTTAAAAATGCACTGGGCATGTCTCCACAGCAGTTCCTGACGAACTACCGGGTGCATAAGGCAATGGAACTGCTAAGGACAACAGAGCTTCCGGTTGAGAGTATTGCTCTGTCCTGCGGATACACGGATCCGCTGGTTTTTACCAAGGCTTTTAAACATGTGAAAAGGATTTCCCCATCCGGCTACCGGAAAGAGGTGCGGACGGGAGAAATAAATAAGAATCAGGATTACTTAAAACAAATTGAAGGTACGTTATTATTAAAAGGAGGAACGATGATGAAAGAACAGCTTTTAGCAAAATTCGGAGAGGTATTTGGCAGCACAGAGGGCGCAGCAGTTTACTTTGCACCCGGCCGTGTAAATCTGATCGGAGAACATACCGATTATAACGGAGGCCATGTTTTTCCCTGTGCCTTGACAATCGGAACCTATGGTGTTGCCAGAGTGAGAAAGGACAACATGCTACAATTTTATTCCATGAACTTTGAACAGTTAGGGGTAATCGGGAGCAGTCTCGAGGATCTGAAGCCGGAGAAGGAAGCAGACTGGACCAATTATCCCAAGGGGGTGATCTGGGCATTTGACAAGAAGGGTTATCCGGTTACTTCCGGTATGGACCTTCTGTTATATGGAAATATTCCAAACGGTTCCGGACTTTCTTCCTCTGCATCCGTAGAAGTTCTTACCGGATTTATTTTAAGGGATTTCTTCGGATTTGATGTGACGAATCAGGATCTGGCACTGATCGGACAGTATTCCGAGAATAATTTCAATGGCGTCAACTGCGGAATCATGGATCAGTTTGCGATTGCTATGGGGAAAAAGGATCATGCGATTTTCCTGGATACGGCAGACCTGTCCTACACATACGCACCGATTCACTTAAGTGGTGCGAAGATCGTGATTGCATGCAGTAATAAGAAACGTGGACTTGGAGATTCCAAGTATAATGAGCGCAGAAGCGAATGCGAAGAGGCACTCCGCCGTGTTCAGAAAGTAAAGAAAGTAGAGAACTGGGGAGCACTCAACGAGGCAGAATTTGAAGAGATAAAGGGAGCCATCGGGGATGAAGTGCTGGAGCGTCGTGCAAAGCATGCCGTATATGAGAACCAGCGTACCATAAAGGCGGTTGCTGCCTTACAGAATAATGACATCACTCTCTTTGGGGAACTCATGAATGCTTCCCACGTATCCTTGCGTGATGATTACGAGGTAACCGGAATCGAACTGGATACGTTGGTGGAAGAAGCATGGAAGGTGCCGGGAGTCATCGGATCCCGTATGACAGGAGCCGGTTTTGGCGGATGTACCATCAGTATTGTCAGGGATGAAGCGATTGAAGAGTTTATTAAGCAGGTAGGCGAAGCCTATGAGAAGAAGATCGGTTATGCGGCAGACTTCTATGTAGTGGAAATCGGCGATGGCCCGTGCAAGTTAAAATAAATATCCACATGGGATGAACAGAATATGAAGTGGTTGAAAAGAGAGCGTGAACGGAGGATAGAATCATGCAGGATATGCAGAATGCATTAATCCGTCTGGTGGCATATGGCAGAAATACAGACCTGTTACCGGAGGAGGATGAAATTTATACCGTAAACCGGTTGCTGGAGCTGTTTGAAATCGATGAATTACAGGGAGAGCTTTCGGTTCATGAGCAGATTGAGGAAGCACGTAAGGAGACGAGTGTGGAAGATCTGGAAGAAATTCTGAAGGAGCTGTTAGACGGTGCTTTTGAAAAAGGCATTCTGAAAGAAAACAGTGTCGTATACCGTGATCTGTTTGACACAAGGATTATGAGTATGCTGCTTCCGAGACCGGGTGAGGTCATCTGTAAGTTCCGTGAGCTGTATGCGAAGAGTCCGAAGGAAGCAACCGATTATTACTACAAATTCAGTGGAGACACCGATTATATCCGCAGATACCGGATTAAGCGGGATATGAAATGGGAAGCACCTACCGGGTATGGCGATTTAACCATTACGATCAACCTTTCCAAGCCGGAGAAGGACCCGAAGGCAATCGCAGCAGCGAAGCTGATGAAGCAGGCCGGATATCCGAAATGTCTGCTCTGCCGTGAAAACGAAGGATATGCAGGCCGGATCAATCATCCGGCAAGACAGAATCACCGCATTATTCCCATTCAGATCAATGGGGAACAGTGGGGATTCCAGTACTCTCCCTATGTTTATTATAATGAGCACTGTATCGTGTTTAACGGACAGCATGTACCGATGAAGATTGATCACAATACCTTCTGCAAGCTGTTTGATTTTGTGAAGCAGTTTCCACACTATATTCTGGGATCGAATGCGGATCTCCCGATTGTTGGTGGATCGATTCTGACACACGATCATTTTCAGGGTGGAAACCATGAATTCCCGATGGCGAAGGCTCCTGTTGAAAAAGAATTCATCATTCCGGGTTATGAGGATGTGGAGGCAGGTATTGTGAAGTGGCCGATGTCGGTAATCCGCCTGAAGGCAGAGAATCCGGAGAGAATCATTGCCCTTGCCGATGTGATCCTGGATGCATGGCGCGGCTATACAGATGAGGCAGCTTTTATCTATGCCGAGACAGATGGCGAAAAGCACAACACCATTACCCCGATTGCCCGTAAGAAGGGAGATAAGTTTGAACTGGATCTGGTGCTTCGGAATAACATTACGACGCAGGAGCATCCTTTGGGCGTTTACCATCCTCATGCGAACCTTCATCATATCAAGAAAGAAAATATTGGTCTGATTGAGGTTATGGGTCTTGCCGTACTGCCGGCACGTCTGAAAAACGAGATGGAAGAGCTGAAGCAGGCAATTCTTGCAGGCAGTGATTTGCATGCAACACCGACACTTTCCTCCCATGCTGCATGGACTGAAGAATTTTTAAAGAAATATCCGGTTGTGAATGCAGATAACGTGGATGAGATTATTCAAAAGGAAATCGGACTGGTATTTATGCAGGTGCTTACGGATGCAGGCGTTTACAAGCGGACACCGGAAGGCATGGAAGCATTTGAGCGGTTTATCAAGAGCCTATGAGTGTAAAAATATTATTAGCAGCAATAAATAGCAAATATATTCACATGAACCCGGCGGTATACAGTCTTCGGACGTATGCGCTGGGTTCCGGTGCGTTAAATACAGAAAATGCAGAGATTGCAATTGCGGAGTATACGATCAATCAGTCCATGGATGAAATCCTGGGTGATCTTTATGAACGAAAGCCCGATGTGATCGGATTTTCCTGCTATATCTGGAACTGGCAGATGACAAAGGAATTGATGGTCGAGGTGAAAAAGCTCCTGCCGCAGACGGATATCTTTCTGGGAGGCCCGGAGGTTTCCTATGAAGCGGAAAAGATCATGGAGCAATATGGCCGTGTCAATGAAGGAACTGGAAATGGACCGGTCATCCGTGGAATTATCCTTGGGGAAGGAGAGAAAACCTTCTGCGAGCTGGCAGAGTATTATGTGTATGAGAGGGACATGCAAAAGCAGCAAAATCAGAAGCAGATTAAAGAAATTTATTCGGATGTGAAGGGACGGAACGGTAATGTGTCCGGAAAACGAACTCTGGGAACCACAGAAGATATGGGGATATGTGGAGAGACATCTGCTTTTGATGGAATCACGAATAGAAGGAGAGGGCTGCAGGATATCAAAGGTCTTTTGCTTAATACGGGATATACCGACGTGAGGGAGCCATTGTCCTTTAGTGAAATTCCGTTTTTGTATGAAGAGCAGAGGCTTTCAGGTAAGGGGCTTCAGGATTTCCGGAATAAGATTATCTATTATGAATCCAGCCGTGGATGTCCTTTCCGGTGCAGCTACTGTCTTTCTTCCATTGATAAAACGCTCCGGTTACGGGATCTTGACCGGGTATTTCCAGAGTTACAGTTTTTCCTCGATTGTAAGGTGCCGCAGGTGAAATTCATTGACCGTACCTTTAATTGCAACCGGGCGCATGCCATGGCAATCTGGCAGTATCTGACAGAACATGACAATGGTGTCACTAATTTTCACTTTGAGATAGCGGCTGAACTGATTACAGAAGAGGAACTGGAATTGTTTCAGAAGATGCGCCCCGGACTGATCCAGCTGGAAATTGGAGTACAGACTACGAATCCTAAAACGCTTAAGGCAATTCACCGGAGTGCAGATATGGCACATTTGTCACAGATAGTTGAACGGATTCGTGCAGGTCACAATATTCATGTACATCTGGATCTTATTGCCGGACTTCCAGAAGAGGATTATGAAAGCTTCATACATTCTTTTAATGAGGTATATGCGATGAAGCCGGAGCAGCTTCAGCTTGGCTTCTTAAAGGTTTTGAAGGGGACAGAGATTTCCCTGCGTAAGGAGGAATATGGACTGGTTCACCAGAGTATTCCACCTTACGAGGTTCTGTATACGAAGTGGATTTCCTATGAGGAGATCCGTAAGTTAAAGCGTGTGGAAGAAATGGTGGAGCTTTACTATAATTCCAATCAGTTTATTCATACACTGGCGGCACTTGTAACACAGGTGCAGACACCGTTTGATCTGTATGAGAAGCTGGCAGAGCACTATGAAACACATGGATACTTCATTAACACACCTGCGCGTGTGAAGCGGTATGATGTGCTTTTTGAATTTGCCTGCAGACTTGTTCCTGAGCAGAAGGAATTGTTCCGGGAGCTTTTGACCTTTGACTTTTATCTGAGAGAAAATGCAAAGAGCCGTCCGGCCTTTTGCCGTGATCTGACGGGAGATTATGAGATGATCCGGCAATTTTATGAGCAGGAGGAGGCTTGGCCCCGTTATCTTAAAGAGTATGCACAATATCATGCCCGGCAGGTCATGAAGATGACACATATGGAGATGTTTCATTATCCGGTCTGGCAGCAGGATGCGGATGAGTGGAAGCCATTGGAACATCCGGTGATGGTATTGTATGATTATCAGAAAAGAGATCCACTTACCGGAGACTGCGCGGTCATATCTATAGAATAGATAAATGACTTATTAATCCCAGCGGTTGAACTGTTATTCATATTTTTGCGAGAGTAACCACATAAAATTGCTATTCTGTTTATGCGTGGCAACAGAAAGCAATTTTGCATGGCTCTGAACAGTTACACATATATTTAAAGAGAAAGCTTACATATGGGGATTTTTATGCTGCAGGTCTTATCCAACATTTCTAATATTATGATTCCGCTTATCGTCTTTTATATTATTGCCTATGGACTGATGAATGGCTGTAAGGTCTATGAGGTTTTTGTAAAAGGTGCGAAGGACGGCGTAAAAACAGTGGTCGGAATTCTGCCTACACTGGTTGCCCTGATGACCGCGGTCGGCATTCTCAGGGCTTCCGGCTTTTTTGATATCGTGCAGAAGGTATTTACACCTGTCAGTGATCTGCTTGGGTTTCCCTCGGAATTATTTCCCCTTGTATTTATGAAGATGTTTTCTTCTTCCGCAGCAACAGGACTTGTGCTGGATATCTTTAAGAATTACGGAACGGATTCTTATATTGGCATGATTACCTCTATTATGATGAGCTGCACAGAAACGATTTTTTATACCATGAGTGTTTACTTTATTGCTGCCAAGGTCACCAAAACACGGTACACACTGGCAGGAGCCATGCTTTCTACGGTTGTGGGAATTATAGCGAGTGTGATTCTGGCGGGAATGATTGTATAATAATTAAGATCGTGTAATAATTAAGGGCAAGGTCAATAATGACCTGTCTTTTTCTATGTAGCAGGCAATATAGATAAAAAGGAAATGAGGATATACGAAGATGGAACTTGTAAAAGGAAGACCGGAAACGAATGAAGGAAGACTCGAAAAGGAGATCCGGGTATACGATCTGCTGGATTCTTTGAATATTCCTTACGAGCGGATCGACCATGAAGCGGCCGAAACGATGGAGGCCTGTGCTGAAATTGATAGGGCACTTGCTCCGGCGGTGATCTGTAAGAATCTGTTTTTATGCAATTCACAGAAAACAAAGTTTTACCTGCTGATGATTCCGGGGGACAAGCATTTCAAGACAAAGGAGATTTCCCATCAGATTAACAGCCCGCGGCTTTCCTTTGCACCAGCAGAATTTATGGAGAAATATCTGGATATCACGCCCGGCTCTGTGAGCGTTATGGGCTTGATGAATGATCCGGATAATCAGGTGCAACTCCTGGTTGATGAAGATGTATTAAAGGGAGAATATCTCGGATGCCATCCCTGTATCAATACCTCGAGTCTCCGCCTTAAGACAAAGGATATATTTGAAGTGTTTACGAAGGCGGTTCACCATGACTATATTGTAGTGAAACTGACGGGAGAAGATTAAGAACAAATGTTTTGTTCATAGTAACCAAAAATATATTTGCAAATCTGGACATCAAAAAAGCAACCGCCCTCACCAAAAGTAGGTTGCTTTTTTAATTAACAACTTATAATTAGGCGAACCGTTGCTTTACGGTAGCACCTTTTACATTCATATCATAACATTTGATTGCAAAATCGTCAACTCTGATTTCCAAAGTTTTGACCAGGATAAGGGTGAGCTGTTACCAGTTCCCCCAGCGAGCGGAAATCCGACGGTCCCGTTTCCAGTACAAACTTATGAAACCGGTAATCGCTATAATCTGTTCCCCACAGTTCCTTTGCCTTTTGTTTCAGGGAGAGAAATTCCAGATATCCGAGATAATACTTCAGATAATTGCAGGGTTCCTCTACGAGATATTCATAGATTGTCTCTACATTTGTATGTTGGCCAAGCCCCAGATTTTCAAGAAACCGTCCGATCTGTTCCAGGGTGGCTCCATCATAATGAATGGCAATATCCATGTAGGAATACAGGCACAGATGCAGGTTGCGGTTCAGCCGGCAGGCCTCAATGTAAGCCGCAGCTTCTTCATTCTTTGTCAGCTGTGCAGCATAGCCATAGGATAAGTTTTCCACATAAACCGCCCAGCCCTCCACAAATCCGCCATAATGCAGCATGGAGCGGATACAGGAAGCGTTTTGCTGATTTAAGAAGTTCTGGCTGTAAACGGTCTGGTATAGATGGCCGGGATACCCTTCATGGGCGAGGGTGGTATACAGGGTGAGATCATCGGTAATGTTCGGCTCATTCAGATATATGGTGTTGTGCCACAGGTCATCGATGGGAGGAGTGAGGTAATACGCCGGACTGCTGTAGGCCTCCATGGATGAGGAGACCTTTTTTATCTGACAGGAGACAGAATTACTTTCGCCGTCATGTTCCTGTCCTGCTTTGGCTTCGGGAATACAGGTAAGCTTCGGGAAATCCGGTTTCATCTGTTTTTGAAGATCATCGAGAATTGCTTCTGACAGCCGGCATAAGATATCAGATGTTGCTGCAGGCTTTGTTGGGAGATCGGTATCCCCCGGTTCCTCCGGATGATCGGAGTAGCTGTTTTGCATATTCAGGCTTAAGGAAAAATCCTCCGGTGACAGCTTAAGCAGTCCGGGATGGTCCTTTACGAGATCGTGCAGTGCATGGAAGTTTTTCTGATAATCCTTTTCAAGGAGCCTTCGGATTTCCGGAATGCTCCGACTGCTCCCGGTTGTCTGGGCGAGCAGATACGTGTAGTATTCTTTTCCCTCCGGATAATAGCAAAGACCATAGGGGTTTGTTCCGGTTCCCTTTAAAACAAGAAAGGCATCGCCAACCCTTTCATAGGCAGGAGCCATTACCGTAGTAAGCAGCAGGTTGTTTTTGTCGATGTACTGCTGCTTTTCTTCCCCGGTGATGATTTCGTCAGATGCAAGACCGTCGAGGCGCTCGGTAAACGTCTGCTGCAGAAAGTGACTGCCATCGGAAAGAAGAACAGGATCCATAATGGAATCACACTGTTCGATGACATTGTCCGCAGAGGTGTCCGACATGAAGAGTCCGGCGGAGGATTTTTCCTGTTCATAACGGATGAGTGCATCAAAATAAGCTCCGGTCTGTTCGAGAATGCCAAGATAATTCTCTACATCCTTCTTGGTGCGGAAAGTATAGTCGGCGAGCAGCACCGGAAGTCCGGAAACCATGCCGGAAGAGGGAGACAGCGGATCGGTGTAATAAGTAAAGTCCGCGCCTTCTAAGGTAAGTGCAAGAAACCGGTCGAATAACAGATAGGCATACCGGTCCTGTGGGTCTAACTTTTGGGGATCGATACAGGAAAGACGGCGCTGCCACTCCGTGACCTGGGCTCTGGTATCAACATCCGTAAAGGAGGATGGCAGGATCGGATCAGCCGATAATCCATAGTTTTCCGGATAGGCGAGGGTGTAGTGCAGGCTTATGGTGTTACCGCTCAATTCTGTATAGAGAAGATCCTGGGAAAGCTGCTCAAACTGTCTTGTATCCTTTGTTTCATACAGGTAAAGGCAGAAAATAGCGGCGAGGGTGGCAATCAGAGATAAGATAAGAATCCGTAACTTACGGGAGAACTTCAGTTTCATGCAAAATTTGCTCCAACAGATGCTCTTTACAGTATATGTGCGGGAAAAAAGAAAAAGTACCCGAAAAATTAGCAATATCTGAAAACTATTTAGCATCTTTGTTGTATAGACGCTATTTTTGATTTGTGATACGATGTAACTGTTCGGAATTATGTGGATGGGTATATCAGTTATTGAATCACTATACCATTTATACAGACTGGATTCCGGAGCAGTTACCAATAAAAGAAAATAGGAGAGGACAACATGAACAATTTAGAGCTTAAGAAAATTGCGAACAATGTGCGTAAAGGCATTGTAACGTCAGTACACAGCGCTAAGGCCGGTCATCCGGGCGGTTCTTTATCCGCAGCTGACATTTTTACTTATTTATATTTTGAAGAAATGAACATCGATCCGAAGAATCCGAAGATGGAAAACAGAGATCGCTTCGTCTTATCAAAAGGCCATACGGCACCCGGTTTATACTCTGCACTTGCAAACAGAGGCTATTTCCCGGTAGAAGAACTGACAACTCTGCGTAAATTAGGCTCTCGTCTTCAGGGACATCCCTGCATGCAGGATACTCCCGGAGTGGATATGAGCAGCGGTTCCCTTGGACAGGGAATTTCTGCAGCAGCCGGTATGGCACTCTCTGCAAAATTAGATAACAGGGATTTCCGTGTATACACCCTGCTTGGTGATGGTGAGATCCAGGAAGGACAGGTCTGGGAAGCATCCATGTTCGCTGGCTTCCGCAAGCTTGACAATCTGGTTGTTATCGTAGATAACAACGGATTACAGATTGACGGTCCGGTCGATCAGGTATGCTCTCCTTACCCGATTGATAAGAAGTTTGAAGCCTTTAACTTCCATGTAATTAACATTGATGCACATGATTTCGACCAGATCCGTGCAGCCTTTAAGGAAGCAAGGGAAACCAAGGGCATGCCGACCGCAATTATCGCTCACAGCGTTAAGGGCAAGGGCGTTTCCTTTATGGAGAATAATGTAAGCTGGCATGGTACGGCACCGAATGATGAGCAGTATGCTGTAGCAATGGCAGATTTAGAGAAAATTGATGAAGAACTGGCAAAGGAGGAAGCATAAATGGCAGAGGTTAAGAAGATTGCAACCAGAGAAAGCTATGGTAATGCATTAGTAGAGCTCGGTGCAGAGAATCCCAATGTTGTAGTTTTAGATGCTGACCTTGCAGCAGCAACCAAGACAGGCATGTTTAAGAAAGCATACCCGGACAGACATATTGATTGTGGTATCGCAGAATGTAATATGATGGGAGTGGCAGCAGGACTTGCTACGACCGGTAAAATTCCTTTTGTCAGCAGCTTTGCAATGTTTGCAGCAGGAAGAGCCTTTGAGCAGGTTCGCAACTCCGTAGGTTACCCGCATCTGAATGTAAAGATCGGAGCAACCCACGCCGGTATTACCGTAGGCGAAGATGGAGCAACCCATCAGTGTAATGAGGATATTGCATTAATGAGAACGATCCCCGGTATGGTTGTTATGTGCCCTGCAGATGATGTGGAAGCAAAGGCAGCCGTTAAGGCAGCAGCAGAATACGAAGGTCCGGTATATCTTCGTTTCGGACGTGCAGCCTGCCCCGTAATCAATGACAGACCGGATTATAAATTCGAAATCGGCAAGGGCAATGTGGTACGTGAAGGCTCTGATGTTACAATCGTGGCAACCGGTATCTGTGTAGGCAATGCACTGGAAGCAGCAGAAATGCTTGCAGCAGATGGCATCAGCGCAGAGGTTATTAACATCTGTACCATTAAGCCGTTAGATGAAGAACTGATTGTGAAGTCTGCAAAGAAGACCGGCAAGGTGGTAACCGCAGAAGAGCATTCCGTGATTGGAGGACTTGGAAGTGCCGTTTGTGATGCACTCTGCAAATCCTATCCGGTTCCGGTTAAGAAGATCGGTATGCAGGATACCTTTGGCGAATCCGGTTCTGCAGCAGCCCTCGTAGAAAAGTATCAGTTAGATGGTAAGGGCATTTATGCACAGGTTAAAGAGTTTATGAAATAATTTCCGTTTGGAGGAAAGATATGTATATATTAGCGCCATCCTTACTGGCAGCAGATTTTACAAAACTGGGTGAACAGATTAAAGAAACAGAACGATGTGGAGCGCAATTTCTTCATATCGATGTCATGGACGGGATTTTTGTACCCAGTATCTCCTTCGGAATGCCGCTGATTGAATCCATCCGGCCGATAACGAAACAGTTTTTTGACGTACATCTGATGATTGTAGAGCCGGAGCGTTACATTCAGGAATTTGTGGATTGCGGAGCAGATGGGATTACTTTTCATCTCGAAGCCACGAAGAACCCGCAGAAGGTGATTGACCAGATCCATAAGGCAGGAGTGAAAGCCGGAATTTCCATTAAACCGGGGACTCCGTTAGAAGAGGTTTATCCTTATCTGTCCCAGGCGGACATGGTCCTGATTATGAGTGTAGAGCCCGGATTTGGCGGACAGAGCTTCCTTCCGGAAGCTTTCGGACGGATCCGGAAGATCCGGGAATATCTGGACAGACATCAGCTGGCAGCCAGGCTTGAAGTAGATGGCGGTATTGGCAAGAAGAATGTCCGTGAAGTAATGGCAGCCGGCGCCGATGTATTTGTTGCAGGCAGCGCGGTATTCCGTAAGCGAAGCATTGAAGAGAATATCCGCAGATTCCATGATGCTTTTGCAGGAAAACCGGAAGAGGTGAACGATTAAATGACGAAGCAGTATCATTCTTTGGAGTGATACTGCTTTATTGCGTACAATCCGGCAACTTATGAATGGGCAGGGTGGAGCTGTTACTGTAGTGCAGAGCACTTAGTGAAAAAAGGTTGTTTAAACATAAGCAATCGTGCTATGATTACATTTAGGTTTTTAGGCACATCCGGCATACTGCCAATGAAAAGTGAATAGATGAAAAGAAGGTAAGAAGATGGAAAAGATAGGAAGAAATGATCCCTGTTGGTGTGGCAGTGGCAAAAAGTATAAGACCTGTCATATGGCAATGGACGAAAAGATTCATCATTATGAGCTGATGGGACATATTGTTCCGACACATGATATGCTGAAGACTGCAGAGCAGATTGAAGGAATCCGCGAAAGCAGTAAGATCAATGTGGCTGTTCTGGACGCTGTGGGAGAAATGATCGGACCCGGCGTAACCACACAGGAAATTGATGATCTGGTACATTCCATGACAGTTCGTATGGGAGGAATTCCGGCTCCTTTGAATTATGAGGGATTTCCGAAAAGCGTATGCACGTCCATTAATGAAGTGGTCTGCCATGGAATTCCGACACCGGACCGGGTGTTACAGGAGGGTGATATTATCAATGTCGATGTATCTACCATTTACCGGGGATATTTCTCTGACTCTTCCAGAATGTATTGTATCGGAGAAGTAAGTGAAGAAAAGAAGAAGCTTGTTCAGGTAACCAGGGAATGTGTCGATCTGGGGCTTACGATGGTGAAGCCATGGAATTTTCTGGGCGATATGGCACAGGTTATCAACGATCATGCCAGGGAAAACGGATACAGCATCGTGGTAGAAATCGGTGGACACGGAGTAGGACTGGAATTCCACGAGGAGCCGTTTGTCAGCTATGTAACGAAAGCAGGAACGGAAATGCTGATGGTTCCCGGAATGGTATTCACGATTGAACCGATGGTGAATGCGGGAACAAGCGAGATTTATATCGATGAAAAGGACGGCTGGACGGTTTATACACAGGATGGCAGGCCTTCCGCACAGTGGGAGGTTACCGTTGCAGTTACCAATGATGGTTATGAAGTCCTGACCTGGTAAACAATAGAAAGAAAATGGGAGAGAAGTCATGTATCAGTTAGCCATTTTTGATATGGATGGAACCATTCTGAATACGCTGGAGGATCTGAAAATCAGCATCAACCATGCTCTTATCGAAAACGGATTTCCGGAACGGACATTTGAGGAGGTCCGCCGGTTTGTAGGAAACGGGACACAGAAACTGGTGGAGCGGAGTGTTCCGGAAGGCACAGGAAAAGAAAAGCAGCAGGAAGTACTCGCAAGCTTTGATGAGTACTACGCGGTACACTGCGCAGATTATACGAAACCTTATGAGGGAATTGTTGAAGCCCTTCAGGAGCTGAAGAAAAGGAATATCAAGACAGCAGTTGTATCGAATAAACCGGATTATGGAGTACAGTCTTTGTGTGAAAAGTACTTTAAAGGATTATTTGATTTCCCGGTCGGAATGAAGGAGGGCATGCGTAAAAAACCTGCTCCGGATGCTGTACTGCAGGTACTTGAGCATTTGGGGGCTGCCAGGGAGGATGCCGTCTTTATCGGGGATTCCGATGTGGACGTGCAGACCGCATTGAATGCACATCTTACCTGCGTTGGTGTAACATGGGGCTTCCGCGACAGGGAGGTGTTGGAAAACGCCGGTGCAAAGATTATTGTAGATGACACGGAAGAAATGCTGAAAGAAATTTTGGTTGGATAATAGGAGACGGATTTCATGAAATGGTTAAAATTTAAAATAAAAACGATCACAGATGCAGAAGATATTATCATCAGTACCTTGTATGATCTTGGTCTGGAAGGAGCACAGATTGAAGATAAGATTCCTTTAACCGCATGGGAAAAGGAGCAGATGTTTGTAGACATTCTGCCCGATGGTCCGGAGGATGACGGCGTGGCATATTTAAGCTTTTTCGTGGAAGAAAAGGACGAAAAAGTAGAGGAAAGCAAATATCCGGTCATTGTTCTGAATGAAGAGGAAACAACGGCAGAAGCTGTTCTTGCCATGGTCCAGCAGGAGCTGGATGAATTAAAGGAATTTAACCTGGATATCGGAGAAGGCACAGTCTCTATTGAAGAAACGGAGGATATCGACTGGATCAACAACTGGAAGCAGTATTTTCACCAGTTCACGATTGACGATGTACTGGTTATTCCTTCCTGGGAAGAGGTGCAGGCGCAGGATCAGGACAAGATGATTCTGCATATTGATCCCGGCACAGCGTTCGGAACCGGAATGCATGATACCACCCAGTTATGTATCCGTCAGTTAAAGAAGTATATTACACCGGAAACGGTATTGCTGGATGTAGGAACCGGAAGCGGGATTTTATCGATTCTGTCTTTGATGTTCGGTGCAAAGAAGGCAGTCGGTACGGATCTTGATCCGTGCGCGGTAGAGGCCGTGAAGGATAATATGGAAGCAAATCACATCGACCCTTCGGATTTTACCATGATGATCGGAAATATCATTACGGAAAAGGAAGTGCAGGACAAGGTTGGCTACGAGTGCTATGACATTGTGGCTGCCAATATCCTGGCAGAAGTATTGCAGGCACTTACACCGGTGATCGTTTCGCAGTTAAAGCCGGGTGGAATTTATATCACATCCGGTATTATTGATGACAAAGAGCAGGTTGTGCGGGATGCGGTAGAAGCCGCAGGATTAAAGCTCCTTGAAGTCACCTATCAAGGCGAATGGGTGAGCGTTACGGCACAGAAGCCATTGCACTAAATAGCAATAGCATGCAGGGCTGGATTGGTACTGAAAATTATTGTAACGGAACAATTATGTAGCTATGACGGATTGGGAAAGGATACAGAGAATGTATCAGTTTTTTGTAGAACCACAGCAGATTCATGTAGCTGACAAGAGTGTCACAATTATAGGAAACGATGTGAACCATATTAAAAATGTTCTCCGCATGAAAATCGGGGAAGAAATTGCCGTAAGCAACGGACAGGATGGAAAGGAATACCGATGTGGTATCCGGGAATATACAGAAGATGCCGTGCTGTGTGAGCTTCGCTTTATCAAGGAGGATGGCGTGGAACTGCCCTCCAGGATCTATCTGTTTCAGGGGCTCCCCAAAGCCGATAAGATGGAGCTGATTATCCAGAAAGCGGTGGAGCTTGGGGTATATCAGGTGATTCCGGTTGCCATGAAGCGGTGTGTGGTGAAGCTGGACGATAAGAAGGCAACATCAAAGATCACACGCTGGCAGGGCATTGCAGAGGCGGCAGCCAAGCAGAGCAAACGGGGAATCATTCCGCAGATTACGAAGGTCATGACCTTTGCACAGGCGCTGGAATACAGCAGCACCGCACAGGTGCGTCTCGTGCCGTATGAGCTTGCGGAGGGAATGGACAGGACACGTGAGATCATAGAACAGATTCAGCCAGGACAGGAGGTTGCCATCTTTATCGGACCGGAGGGCGGATTTGATGAAGCTGAAATCGATAAGGCAATCGAAGCCGGCATGCAGCCCATCACACTTGGAAAGAGGATTCTCCGTACAGAGACAGCAGGGATGACGGTGCTGTCGATCCTGATGTATCATTTGGAATAACAATTGGAATAGTAACGAAGATTTCTGTATTTTCTCACCTTTTGAGGGGGTCTCTCATAAGATGTAACAGGGGGAGTAGAAATCAGGCGGTTGCCCCAACAAACTATAGAACAAGGGAAGTGTTGGTATGGAAGTATATTTAGACAATTCTGCAACGACCCGGTGCTTTCCGGAAGCTGCAGAGCTTATGAAGCAGATTATGTGTGAGGATTACGGAAATCCTTCCAGTCTTCATAGAAAAGGAGTGCAGGCAGAAAACCATCTGCGTACAGCCAAAGAAACCATTGCAAAGATTTTAAAGGTGAATGAGAAGGAGCTTCTTTTCACCTCAGGAGGTACAGAGTCCGATAATCTTGCCCTGATTGGAGCAGCACATGCAAACTGCCGCAGGGGAAAGCATCTGATTACGACATCGATTGAACATCCGGCAATTCTGCAGACGATGAAATATCTGGAGGAGGAGGGTTACCGGGTAACCTATCTGCCGGTGGATGAGAAGGGCTGCATCCGTCTTGAGGATCTGCAGCGTGCCATTACGGGAGAGACCATACTGGTTTCCATCATGTACACGAATAATGAAGTCGGTTCACAGCAGCCCATTGCACAGGTGGGGGCACTGATTAAGAAGATGAATCCCCAGATTCTCTTCCATGTGGATGCCGTGCAGGGGTTTGGCAAGGCCAGAATTTATCCGAAAAGGATGAATATTGATATGCTCTCTGTCAGCGGACACAAGATCCACGGACCTAAAGGAGTTGGCTTCCTTTATGTTGACAGCCATGTGAAGCTTAAACCCATCCTATTTGGCGGTGGCCAGCAGGGCGGCATGCGTTCCGGTACCGAGAATGTGCCCGGTATTGCAGGAATTGCGAAAGCCGCACAAATCATGTATGACAATTACGATCAGGATATAGAGAAGCTTTATGACCTTAAGAAATGCTTTATCGAGGGTGTGAAGAAGATCGACCGGGTGATCGTGAACGGCCCGGACTGTATGGATGGCGCGCCCCATATCGTGAGTGTTTCCTTCAGCGGTGTAAGGAGTGAGGTACTGCTTCATTCCCTGGAGGATAAAGGAATCTACGTGTCGGCGGGAAGTGCATGCTCCGCACACAAGCCACAGCCTTCAGCAACTTTAATGGCGATGGGCGTTCCGAAGGATCTGCTGTCATCAACGATCCGCTTCAGTTTTTCCGTCTTTACCACCATGGAAGAAATCAACTATACTTTAGAGGCTTTGTATGATATAATTCCCATGCTCAGGAAGTACACCCGTAAATAAATATAGAAAGAGAGTAATTGATGTTTACAGCATTTTTGATTAAGTATGCCGAGATCGGTGTAAAAGGAAAGAACAAGTATTTATTCGAAGAGGCGCTGGCAAAGCAGGTAAAATATGCTTTGAAGCGTTGTGAAGGTGAATTTAAGGTTACCAGGACCGAGGGCAGAATTTATGTGCATGCCCTGACTGGCTTTGATTTTGATGAAACTGTGAATGAATTAAAGACGGTATTTGGTATCAGTGGAATCTGTCCGGTCATCCATGTAGAGGATGAAGGCTTTGAGAAGCTTTCCCGGACCGTGATTGATTATATGAACGAGAACTATCCGGATAAGAACATTACCTTCAAGGTAAATACCCGTCGTGCGCGGAAGAATTATCCGATGGATTCCCAACAGGTAAACCGTGAAATGGGTGGAGTAATCCTTGATGCATTTCCTGAAATGCGCGTGGATGTTCATCATCCGGATGTTATGCTCCACATTGAAATCCGTGAAAAGATTTATATTTATTCTATGGAAATTCCGGGTCCGGGCGGAATGCCGGTCGGCAGTAACGGCAAGGCAATGCTCCTTTTGTCCGGAGGTATTGATTCCCCGGTTGCGGGCTATATGATCGCCAAACGGGGCGTAAAGATTGATGCAGTTTACTTCCATGCACCTCCATATACCAGTGACCGTGCGAAGCAGAAGGTAGTTGATCTTGCAAGACAGGTATCCCGCTACTCGGGTCCGATTTATCTGCATACCATTAACTTTACTGATATTCAGCTTTACATCTATGAGAAATGCCCGCATGAAGAGCTTACCATTATCATGCGCCGTTATATGATGAAAATCGCAGAGATCATTGCCAAAGAAAATGAGTGCCTTGGCCTGATTACCGGTGAAAGTATTGGACAGGTTGCCTCCCAGACTGTGCAGTCTCTGGCTGTAACCAACGAAGTGTGCACCCTTCCGGTATTCCGTCCTCTGATTGGATTTGATAAGATGGAGATTGTTGATATTTCCGAAAAGATCGGCACTTACGAAACCTCGATTCTTCCCTACGAAGACTGCTGTACCATTTTCGTAGCCAAGCATCCGGTAACGAAACCGAACCTGAACATTATCAAACGCCATGAGGAAAATCTTAAAGAGAAGATTGATGAACTCGTGCAGCAGGCACTTGATTCCGACGTTGTGGAAATTGTGAAGGTAGATTGATTAGAATTCTTAGATCAATTGTATCATTGTGATTGGACTAATTAGACAAAGTGAAAGTGTAGATTAAGTGCCCAATTATACTTAGTTCTTGTTCATTCGGAGAGGCTTAGAACTTCTTAGCTTCGTAGTCCTGCACAAGGACAAGTATATTGGGCACTGTGATGCAAAAACAAAACAAGTGCCAAATCGAAATTCAGCACTTGTTTTCAAATTCGTATTAAGTACAGATTCTAAAGCCGGATCCTAGATCATGTAAGGCTTTAAGGTTTCTAATACCTCATCAACGTTCTCTTCTGCATGGATGTTCAGATCAATCGGTCTGGAAAGATCAAGACTGAAGATACCCATGATAGACTTAGCGTCGATAACGTATCTGCCGGATACTAAGTCAAAGTCATAATCAAACTTTGTAATATCATTTACAAAAGATTTTACTTTGTCGATAGAATTTAAAGAAATTTGAATTGTTTTCATTTCTGAATTACCTCCTTGTTTTCATACCTTCTGTTATTATAGTAATGGGTGAAACTGGAAAAGTCAATGCTAAAAAAGGACAAAATTAATGGAGAATACTATGAAAAGTGTAGCATTTCATAATTTGGGATGTAAGGTAAATGGCTACGAAATGGACTATATGCAACAAAATTTACAGGAAAGAGGTTATATTGTTGTACCTTTTGATACAAAAGCAGATATTTACATCATTAATACCTGCTCTGTAACCAACATGGCAGACCGGAAAAGCCGCCAGATGATCCACCGTGCGAAGAAGATGAATCCGGATGCAGTCGTGGTTGCGGTTGGATGTTATGTACAGACAAGTACAGAAGAGGTATTGAAGGATCTGAGTATCGATATTGCTATTGGAAATAACCGGAAAAAAGATCTTGTCGAGATCATCGAGGAGTACCTGCGCCGCAGTGAGCAGGAGGGGGAGTCCTTTACAATTGAAGAAAAGAAGTCTTTCTCGGAAAGAAATATCATAGATATTAATCATACCGATGAATATGAGGACATGCAGCTTTCCCATACGGCAGAGCATACCCGTGCATTCTTAAAGGTACAGGATGGCTGTAACCAGTTCTGTTCCTATTGTATCATTCCGTATGCCAGAGGCCGGATCCGTTACCGGGCAATGGAGGAAATATTGAAAGAAGTGCGGGAACTGACTGCAAATGGATATCAGGAGATTGTTCTTACAGGGATTCACTTAAGCTCCTATGGGATGGAAAAGGGGAATGATTTTACGAAAAGCAGACTGGGTGAACTGATCCGGGCTGTGAATGCTGTGGAGGGAGTGCGCCGGATCCGTCTGGGATCGCTGGAGCCGCGTATTATTACAGAGGAGTTTGCAAAGGAGCTGTCGCAGTGTGAGAAGCTGTGTCCTCATTTTCACCTGTCCCTACAGAGCGGATGCGATTCTGTGCTTCAACGTATGAATAGAAAGTACACAACCGGGGAATATTACGAGAAGGTAGAGATCCTTCGGAAATTTTTTGATAAACCGGCAATCACCACGGACGTAATTGTTGGTTTCCCGCAGGAAACGGAAGAAGAATTTATGCAGACGGTGGAATTCCTTAAGAAAATCCGGTTCTATGAAACCCATATCTTTAAATATTCGAAGAGAAAGGGCACTCCGGCGGCCATCATGCAGGGACAGATTCCGGAGGAAGTAAAGAGCGTGCGGAGTGACCGCCTTTTAGAACTTCATACGCAGAACAGCCATGCGTTCCGGGAGTCCTACATAGGAAAACAGGTAGAATATCTGTTAGAGGAAGAGATGGTGATTGACGGGGTGCGTTACCAGACCGGTTATACCAGGGAATATATCCGGATTGCCCTGAAAACGCAGGAGGATTTGTCGGGAACCATTCAAAAAGGAGTGATCAGGGAGTTTCTAAAACCGGACATCCTTCTTGTATTTTCCAGTTAAATGGTTTAATATGGAAAAGAGTGTAAACTTATGGAGAGGTGTAAGATGCAGGATTTAGGAAATACACAGTTTTTTTGTGTTGAAAAGGATAATAACAGCGTAAGGCTTGTATTGCAGGAAGTATATGAGGCTCTTGTTGAGAAGGGATACAATCCGGTGAATCAGATCGTGGGATACATTATGTCCGGAGATCCTACATATATTACCAGTCATAGGAATGCCAGAAGCCTGATCATGAAATTGGAGAGAGATGAGCTGGTAGAAGAAATGCTGACGGCTTATATTAAGAACAATCATTGGAGCAAGGACGAGTAATATGCGAATTATGGGATTGGATTATGGATCCAAAACAGTAGGGGTTGCCATCAGTGATGCCATGCGGATTACCGCACAGGGAATTGAGATTATCCGCCGTAAGGATGAGAATAAGCTCCGCCAGACACTGGCACGGATTGAGGAGCTGATCGAAGAATACGAGGTTACGGAAATTGTTTTGGGGCTTCCGAAGAATATGAACGACACCATGGGTCCCCGGGTTGAAGCAACCCTGGAATTTAAGGAGAAGTTAGAGCGCAGAACAGGGCTTCCGGTACATACTTTTGATGAAAGATTAACAACCGTAACCGCAGATAAGACGATGATGGAAGCAGGAGTACGCCGGGAACACCGGAAGGAATATGTGGATATGATTGCTGCAACGCTGATTTTACAGGGATATCTTGACCGGCAGGCAATGAAAAAGAAAGAAGATTAAACAGGGGAAGTATTGTGGAGAAGATTACATTTACACTGGATACCAATGAAACAGCAGAATTTTATGTGCTGGAACAGACGAAGCTTTTCGGACATCCTTATATTTTAGTTACCGAGGAAGAAGAGGGTGACGGCGAAGCACTGATTTTAAAAGAAATCACCGGAAGCAGGGATGGTGATACTATTTATGAAATTGTGGAAGATGAAACAGAACTGCGTGCTGTAGCAGATGTATTTGAGAATCTGTTAGAGGATGTATCTTTAACCGACGGTGAAGAGCTGTAAGCTTTAAATTATAAACCATACAGTAATTGCGGGAGTTACATCGGATGGATTCATTTATCCGGAGGACGGATTTGTTTGCTGCGGGATCGGAGATGCAGAAGACAGCAAAGGGAACCGCCATCCTTATTTGATATAACGGCAGGTCCGGATTATGAATCATGGGTGAAACTCTGCATGTGCTGTAAAGAATGTGGAGGTAAAACTGATTGAAGAAAAAACAGACAGAATCTGTCTCCAGTCTCAAGGTAATTCCCCTTGGAGGCCTGGAACAGATAGGAATGAACATTACTGCCTTTGAGTACGAAGACAGTATTATTGTAGTTGACTGCGGTCTGTCCTTTCCGGAGGACGATATGCTGGGCATTGACCTGGTAATTCCGGATGTGACCTATTTAAAGAATAACATTGATAAGGTGAAGGGCTTTATAATTACTCACGGACATGAGGATCATATCGGGGCACTTCCCTATATCCTGAAGGATATTAATGTTCCTGTTTATGCGACGAAGCTGACAATGGGAATCATTGAAAACAAGCTCAAAGAGCATGAGCTTTTAGGGATAACGAAGCGTAAGGTTGTGAAGTTCGGACAGTCCATTATTCTTGGACAGTTCCGTATTGAATTTATTAAGACGAATCACAGTATCGTGGATGCTGCAGCACTGGCCATTTATTCCCCGGCAGGAATTATTGTGCATACCGGAGATTTCAAGGTGGATTACACACCGGTATTCGGAGATTCCATCGATTTACAGCGCTTTGCCGAGATTGGTAAAAAGGGTGTACTGGCATTGATGTGCGATTCTACGAATGCAGAGCGGACAGGCTTTACGCCATCGGAGCGGACGGTCGGAAGAACGTTTGATACGCTTTTTGAAGAGCATAAAAATACACGAATCATCATTGCAACGTTTGCATCGAACGTAGACCGTGTGCAGCAGATCATTAACTCTGCCTACAAATTTGGAAGAAAGGTAGTCGTGGAAGGCCGCAGTATGGTGAATATCATCGAGACGGCAACGAACCTTGGGTATCTGAATATTCCTGAAAACACCTTAATTGATATAGAAATGCTGAAGAATTATCCGGATGAAAAGACCGTTATTATTACGACAGGAAGCCAGGGTGAAAGCATGGCAGCCTTAAGCCGTATGGCAGAGGACAATCACCGGAAGATTTCGATCGGACCTAAGGATACGGTCATCTTTTCTTCCCATCCGATTCCGGGTAATGAAAAGGCAGTAACCAATGTCATCAATGAGCTTCTGTTAAAGGGAGCAGATGTGATTTTCCAGGATGTGCATGTATCCGGACATGCCTGTCAGGAAGAAATCAAGCTGATTTATTCTCTGGTACATCCGAAATATGCGATTCCGGTTCATGGAGAGTATAAGCATCTGCGTGCGCAGGCAAAGCTCGCAGAAGAGCTCGGAATTCCAAAGGATCATATTTTTATCCTGCAGTCGGGCGATGTGCTGGAATTTAACGATGGGGAAGCAAAGGTTTCCGGTAAGGTACCGGTTGGTGATATTCTGGTAGACGGACTGGGTGTGGGAGATGTCGGAAATGTAGTACTGCGTGACCGGCAGCATCTTGCAGAAGATGGTATTATGATTGTTGTACTGGGACTGGATGGTGCGACTGATCAGCTGATTAGCGGACCTGATATTGTATCCAGGGGCTTTGTATATGTAAAAACGTCAGATGAACTGATGGATGAAGCGAGGGAGGTCGTTACCCTTGCAGTGGAAGGATGCCTGGATCGTGGCATTACGGATTGGGGCAAGCTTAAGAGTACGATTAAGGACTCACTGGGCGAATTTGTCTGGAAGAAGACGAAGCGTCGTCCGATGATTCTTCCGATCATCATGGAAATTTAGATTTTTTACTGGGGGACAAAGGTCATGTTAGATCAAAATATTCGCAATCAGGCAGAACAGTTTGTAAGGGACATCCGTGAAACGGATGTGTACAAATCCTATACGATGCAGCTTGCACGGCTGAAGAAGAACCCGGAGCTTTATAAGCAGGTAAATGATTACCGTAAGCTGAATTTTGAGATGCAGAATGCAGTGCAGGTGGAGGATCTGTTTGATAAGATGGATTATTTTGAGAAGGAATACAAGGAATTCCGTGAAAATGCAATTGTAGATGACTTTTTAAAGGCGGAGCTGGCTCTTTGCCGGATGATGCAGGAAATTAATGCCCTGATTGTAGACGGGCTGAACTTTGAATAATGGTAACCATTCGGAATGGTTGAAAGGCATGAGAAAGGCAGTAGTATTATGAATGCAAAAGCATTAATTGGAACAGTAATCGAAACAATTATTAAGGTTTTAGTGCTTGCGGCTGCGATTATCCTGGTGTTTAAGGGTGCAACGAAAGCATATGACTTCGGCTACCGTGTATTTGCGGACGAGCCGATGTCCATAACCGGAGGACGGACGATTACCGTTGGAATTGCTGAGGATGCAGATATCAAGGATATTGCGAAGATGCTCGAAGAAAAGGGATTAATTTCCGATTACCGGCTGTTTGTCGTGCAGGAGCTTCTGTCGGCACAGCATGACAAAATCAAACCCGGAATTTATGATCTGAGTACGGATATGAAGGCAGAAGAAATGCTCGAAATTCTTGCAGGTGAAGGTGAGGAAGGAAACAGCAATACCGTTGCACCGAATGCCGAGACCGGAGATGCTACAGATCAGTCCGAAGAGGAAATGGGTACCGAAGAATCAGGCAATGAGGATATGGAAGCAGAGGTGCTTCCGGAAGATACGGCAGAATCTTCAGAATTAACGGAAACGGGAGAATAGACGGTGATTACAGACGAAAGAATCAGTACATTTATTCATTCCCTGGACACAGGGAACACTCCCTTTCTTACGGAATTGGAGCGATATGCGAAGGAAACCAATGTACCTGTTATCCGACCTCAGATGCAGAGCTTTTTGAAGGTGCTTCTTGCAATGCAGCAGCCGAAGCAGATCTTAGAGGTGGGGACGGCCATTGGTTTTTCTGCGTTACTGATGGCAGAATATGGACCGGCAGACTGCCATATTACAACAATTGAAAAATATGAAAAGCGGATTCCTCTTGCCAGGGAGAATTTCAAAAAGGCGGGCAGGGAAGACCGGATTACCCTGTTGGAGGGAGATGCCACAGAAATCCTTAAAGAACTGGAAGGACCGTATGACCTGATTTTTATGGATGCGGCGAAGGGACAATATATCCACTTCCTTCCGGATATTCTGAAATTAATGCCGGAGGGAGGCGTACTGCTCTCCGATAATGTGCTTCAGGACGGGGATGTCTGTGAGTCGCGGTTTGCGGTAACGAGAAGAAACCGTACAATTCATGCCCGGATGCGGGATTATCTGTATGAATTGAAGCATCATGAAGAGCTTCGCACGGATATTCTGCCAGTGGGTGATGGAATGACGATCAGCGTTCGCATCAGCAGGCCGTAAGCAGGTTCCGTATTTGAGGATAGATAAGAGATCTGACAGATCGGGATATAAATAAGTTGTAAACGTATATAAAATGAGTTGGAGTCAAAAGCCCCCAACTATGATGCCTACGGATTGTTCCGTGCTTTGCACTCCCACAATCCTATCCAATATTCGCATATCGTGGGATTAGCATCCCACTTTTATGCTCATATCGGAGCGGGTCCCAAGGTCTTTCAACCACCTATGAGCAAGCTCATGTGGTTTTAGACCTTTTGACCCTGGCATCATATAAATATAGTAAGAACAGTCAAGGAGACAGAATGAGAAAACCGGAACTTTTGATACCTGCCAGTTCACTGGAGGTTTTAAAAACAGCCGTGCTTTTTGGAGCAGATGCGGTATATATCGGAGGCGAAGCATTCGGACTTCGCGCAAAAGCCAGGAATTTTGATAAAGAGAGCATGAAGGAAGGAATCGCCTTTGCCCATGAGAGAGGCGTGCGTGTTCATGTGACTGCCAATATTCTGGCACATAACCGGGATCTTGAGGGAGCAAGGGAATATTTTAAGGAACTGAAGGAATTAAAGCCGGATGCCCTGATTATTGCAGATCCGGGAATGTTTACCCTTGCGCGTGAAATCTGCCCGGAAATTGATATTCATGTGTCTACGCAGGCCAATAATACGAATTATATGACCTACCGGTTCTGGTATCAGCAGGGTGCAAAACGTGTGGTATCGGCAAGAGAACTGTCTCTTGCCGAAATTAAAGAGATCCGTGAACATATTCCAAAGGAGCTTGAGATCGAAAGTTTTATCCATGGGGCAATGTGCATTTCCTATTCGGGAAGATGTCTGCTCAGCAGCTTTTTTACCGGAAGAGATGCTAACCAGGGAGCCTGTACGCATCCCTGCCGCTGGAAATATTCCGTTATGGAGGAGAAGCGTCCGGGCGAGTATTTCCCGGTATATGAGAACGAGCGCGGAACTTATATCTTTAACTCCAAGGATCTGTGCATGATTGAACATATTCCGGAGATGATCGAAGCTGGAATTGACAGCTTCAAGATCGAAGGACGCATGAAAACGGCGCTTTACGTGGCAACAGTTGCCAGAACCTACCGGAAAGCGATTGATGATTATCTCGAATCTGAGGAGAAATATCGTGCCAACATGGAATGGTATAAGGAAGAGATTTCCAAGTGCACATACCGTCAGTTCACGACGGGCTTTTATTTTGGAAAGCCGGATGAGAATACGCAGATTTATGATTCCAATACTTATATCAACGAATATATTTATCTGGGAAGCATTGAAGAGGTCACAGAAGAGGGATTTGCGAAAATCACGCAGAAGAACAAATTCTGTGTGGGCGACCGCATTGAAATTATGAAACCTGATGGTGACAACATAGAAGCTTCCGTGTTATCCTTAAGAACAGAGGATGGGCAGCAGGTGGAAAGCGCACCCCATCCACAGCAGGTTTTGTATGTGGAATTAAGTACTGTACCTGCGGTATTTGATCTTCTTCGTGTCCGTAAGATGGATCCGGAAAACGCTGAATAATTGCTGTTTTCCATGCGTGGGATCCTTAAGATCTTAAGGACTGGAGAATAGACAGAGGGAGGAAAACAATGAATGATGTGAAAGATGTCGAGGCGCTTTTTGGCAGCCGGGTGTTTACCCGTGCGACCATGCGGGAACGCCTTCCAAAGAATGTTTACAAAGAAGTAATCAAGGCAATGGATTGCGGCGGTGAACTTTCTCCGGCAACAGCAGATGTGGTGGCAAAAGCCATGAAGGACTGGGCAGTTGAGAATGGTGCAACCCATTATACACACTGGTTTCAGCCCCTCACCGGTATCACGGCTGAAAAGCATGATTCTTTTATCACGCATCCGGATGTGGATGGGAAAATGCTGATGGAATTTTCCGGCAAAGAGCTCATTAAGGGTGAGCCGGATGCTTCTTCGTTTCCTTCGGGCGGGCTTCGTGCAACCTTTGAAGCACGTGGCTATACTGCATGGGATATTACGTCTCCGGCATTCCTGCGCGAGGATGCAACGGGCGTGATTCTTTGTATTCCGACCGCATTCTGTTCTTATAAGGGAGAAGCACTGGATACGAAAACACCGCTTCTGCGTTCCATGGAAGCGATCAGCCAGCAGGCTCTTCGTATCGTGCGTCTGTTTGGCAATACGGAAGCAACGAGAGTGATTCCGAGTGTCGGTGCAGAGCAGGAGTATTTCCTGGTAGACCGGGATAATTATTTGAAGCGTGAAGATCTGATTTTTGCAGGAAGAACCCTGTTTGGAGCGCCTGCTCCGAAGGGACAGGAAATGGATGACCATTATTTCGGAACCATCCGTGAACGGATCGGCGCTTATATGAAGGATATTAATCTGGAGCTTTGGAAGCTTGGTGTCACGGCGAAGACCCAGCACAATGAGGCAGCTCCTGCACAGCATGAGCTGGCTCCGATTTATGAAACAGCCAATGTTGCGGTAGATCATAATCAGCTCATTATGGAGACCATGAAGAAGGTGGCAGAGCGTCACAATCTGACCTGTCTGCTCCATGAAAAGCCATATGCCGGTGTGAATGGTTCCGGTAAGCACAATAACTGGTCACTGACTACGGATAATGGCGTGAATATGCTTGATCCGGGTGAAACCCCGAATGAAAATATCCAGTTCCTCCTGGTGCTTGCCTGCATTATCAAGGCTGTGGATATCCATGCGGATCTGCTGCGTCAGAGTGCATCTGATGTTGGAAACGATCATCGTCTTGGTGGATATGAAGCGCCTCCAGCGATTATGTCCGTATTCCTGGGAGAACAGCTCGAAGACGTGGTAAAGCAGCTTGTGGAAACAGGGGAAGCCTCCCATTGTCTTGAGGGTGGTAAGATGGAGACCGGGGTGTCTGCCATTCCTGATTTTGCGAAGGATGCCACCGACCGTAACCGCACCTCGCCGTTTGCCTTTACCGGTAATAAGTTTGAATTCCGAAGCGTAGGCTCTTCTGATTCTGTGGGAAGTCCGAACACGACGTTAAATGCAATTGTGGCAGAGGCTTTCTGTGAAGCAGCAGATGAACTGGAGCAGGCAGAGGATTTTGACCAGGCAGTGCATGATCTGATTAAAAAGTACTTTTCCGAGCATCAGAGAATTATCTTTAATGGCAATGGCTATGCTCCGGAATGGGTAGAAGAAGCCAAACGCCGCGGATTACCCAATCTCATATCCATGGTCGATGCGGTCGATACCCTGACAACAGATAAGGCCGTAAAGCTGTTTGAGAAGTTTAAAATCTTTACGAGGGCGGAACTGGAATCCAGAGAAGAAATTCTTTATGAAACCTATGCAAAGACGCTGAATATCGAAGCGCTTACGATGATCCATATGGCTTCCCGCCAGTTGCTTCCGGTATGTATATCCTACAGTAAGAAGCTGGCAGATGCCGTGATTGCAGTAACAGAGGCCGGTGCAGATGCTTCTGTGCAGGAAGAACTGCTGAATGAGGTATCCAGAGAACTGAAGAGTGCAAAGCTTGCACTGGAAGCATTGAAGATTGACGAAGAGAAGGCCGGAAAGATTATGGATGCAAGGGAACAGGCATTCTTCTACAAGGATGTCGTCAAAGAGGATATGGATGCCCTGCGTGCTCCGATTGACCACCTGGAAATGCTGGTTGAAAAGGATATGTGGCCGATGCCGACCTATGCGGATCTGATGTTTGAGGTCTAGGTGATCGGATACAGCCATGCAGAATGGCATAAGTTTATAAAAATAAGACTCCCGTATACCGGTGCTGAACCGGATACGGGAGTTTGTGCTTTAAATGATATGTAATTCTGAATTATTGTTATATCAAAGTCGGGGGCTTTTGATCTCGACATCTTAACATAACAGACTGTGAACTGGATGAATTCACTAATTTACCTTCACTTCCAGATAACCCAATAACTTGCTCGTATCATATTCGTTAAGAATTCCTAAATTGGAATCATAGAACTGGCCATCAAAGTGAATCAGGTAATGACAATAGCGTCCCATCTTTTCCATCATAATGCAGCACTTGGGAAGGGTGGCTTCCTCTCCTTCGGTATACATGATGACATCGCTGTGATCAATGCCATAGTAATTCAATGCAGAAATGACGCGGCCCATCGTAGCCTGCCATTCACGGCAGTCCATAACACTGATTACCTCGGCAATGGTAACTCCTGCCAGCATGGCAACACAGGTCTGCCCACATAAACCGTCCTCCGGCTGTGTGATAATATCAATGTGGTCAATCCTGCGAATCGGATTGTCAAAGCTGTAAGGGCTGTTCTGATCCATTTTGATTAAGCTGGAGCCGATATGAAGCAGGATCTTATGAGGCTGTGTGACATCAATGTGTGCCACGTCCTCATCTTTTAAATGAATCTTATAGTTGCCCTTCTCTTCCGGAAGAAGTTCACAGTCAATATGTTTATTGTCCAGAATCAGGTCACCCTGAATTACATCACGCTGCTTGCAGACCTCCCATACATTAAAGGGGATACGGATGCAGAAGAGGTTGTCCTTCTTCTCAATTTTACCGGTAAAAAAGTATCTCATAGTAACCTCCTGAAAATCAATTATTGTATGTCTGACTCGTTGCTATTGTACTTAAACCATACCAAATTTACGCAGACTTGTTAAGGGTTTTCAGATGAGAAAACCCTGCGTATTGAAAAAAATACAACCTGATAAAAAAATAACGAAAAAAGTACTTGCCAAACCCGAATATATTATGTATAATACCAAAGGTAACAACACATAGGGCTATCGCCAAACGGTAAGGCAACGGACTCTGACTCCGTCATTTCAAGGTTCGAATCCTTGTAGCCCTGCTACAAACCCCGAAGGAAATTCTTTCGGGGTTTTTACTATTCTGTAAACTGTTACTGGAAGAAAAGTGTACATATGTGTTATACTATGTATAACTATAAATGAGAAGGAGGCAAGTGTTATGGAAGATAAAAGAGAAATATTGGAATCCTTTACAAATGAGATGCAGAAGATGTTTGGCAAATCGCTCAAGAAAATTATTCTATATGGTTCCTATGCCCGCGGTGATTTTAAAGTGAATTCAGACATGGATCTTATGATATTGACCTCCTTATCAGATGATGAGATTAAAAGACTTGAAAATGAAGTGTATGATATGGCCTTTGAATATGAGATGACTTATGGAATCGTGATAAGTGTAAATGTTAAGAATGAGGACCATTTTAACTATTGGCTGGGAGCCTTACCTTATTATGATAATGTCAAAAAGGAGGGGATTGTACTTGCTGGATGAAAGAAGAGCTGACTTATGCAATTATAGAATGAAAAATTCAGAGGATAGTCTGACGGTTGCGGAAGATTGCCTGGAAAAGGGATTGTACAGAGATGCGATCAACCGATCTTATTATGCAGCTTTTTATGCGATAAAGGCTCTTTTGGCATTAGAGGAGGTCGATTTCAAAAAACATAAGGATGTGGTTGCTTATTTCAATAGAACCTATGCTGCGACTGAAAAAATTCCACGAGAGATTGGACGTAAGCTGGCACGCTTGCAGCAGAAAAGAGAAAAAAGCGACTATGATGATTTTTATATTGCCTCTAAAGAAGAAACTATGGAGCAGATTGAAAATACAAAGTCTGTAATATTGGCAGTGAAAGATTACCTTAGCAAGATGGAAATTTTATGATAATATCTATAAAGACCCTGATTTGAAATGTAAGCGGACAGGAAAGTAAGCATAACATTAGCCGGAAAGTAGAAGAGGAACATATATGTTGCAAATTGGAAAAAGACAATTACTTACGATAGTAAAGAAAGTAGATTTCGGGGTTTATCTTGCAAAAGAGCAGGAAGCGGATCCGGAAGAAAAGGTGCTTTTGCCGCGGAAGGAAGTTCCGGAGAACGCGCAGCCTGGGGATGAAATCGAAGTGTTTCTTTACCGGGATTCCAAGGACCGGATGATTGCAACGGTACGGCAGCCGAAGCTTTCTTTAGGAGAGGTTGCGGTGCTTCGCGTGAAGGAAAACGGTAAGATCGGAGCATTTCTTGACTGGGGACTTGAAAAGGATCTGCTGCTTCCGTTCCGTGAACAGGTAAGAAAGGTATGCCCCGGAGAGGAGTGCCTGGTGGCATTATATCTTGATAAGAGTAAGCGTTTATGTGCGACCATGAAGGTTTATCATTATCTGCGGACGGACAGCCCTTATGAAAAGGATCAGAAGGTGACCGGAACACTTTATGAAATCAGTGATAATTTCGGTGCATTTGTAGCAGTGGATAACTGTTATTCTGCTTTGATTCCGAAGAAAGAGCCTTTGGGAAATGCCAGGGTTGGAGATACTGTGGAAGCCCGTGTCACGGAGGTGCTTAAGGACGGGAAGCTGTCCTTAAGCCTCAGGGAGAAAGCATACATCCAGATGAATGAGGATGCTCAGAAGCTTTTGAAACTTTTGGAAGAGCAGGGCGGGGAACTGCCCGTTGGGGACAAGTCTTCTCCGGAAAAGATTAAGGAGCTGACCGGCATGAGCAAGAATGAATTCAAGCGTGCGGCTGGTAATTTATACAAGCAGCGTCTGCTTCAGGTGGAAGAACATCAGCTTTATCAGCTTTCATCCTATGAATAAAAGAGTATCATGCAATATCTGCCATATAGATATCCATGATTTGCATGGCTCAGTTACAAATAAATAAGGACACGCATCTGCGTGTCCTTATTCGTTATTCACATGGTTATGAATATGTGATATCTGTCGATGATCCTTAAACCTGTCTCTTATACACATCTCCGAGCCCACGAGACGCGTAGTAATCTCG